>Ga0299907_10000524_pt1 | contig 18887 bp, 20 predicted proteins | sample RVTome_16_FD_198680 | JGI IMG/M metagenome (GOLD analysis project Ga0299907, IMG submission 198680) | Soil microbial communities from uranium-contaminated site in the Upper Colorado River Basin, Wyoming, United States - RVT152D67 (version 2) ...
CGGGGCGGCCAATGCGGTCCACAAGGGCAGCGCCACGCCCGACGCCGAGCTGGTGGAGCGCCTGGCAGAGGAGATCGAGGTGTCGGAGGTGACGGGGGTGGGAGGCGGGTCCTGAGCGGCTAGGAAGGACACCATGACCGACACCCCCACGGCTGCGGCCGCCGGCACGATCTCGATCGGCGACGACCTGTCCGTCAACCGCCTCGGCTTCGGCGCCATGCGCATCACGGGGCCCGGCATCTGGGGCCCGCCCGCGGACCACGACGAAGCGGTCCAGGTCCTTCGCCGGGCGGTGGAGCTCGGCGTCGACTTCATCGACACGGCCGACAGCTATGGCCCGGAGGTGAGCGAGGAGCTGATCGCCGAGGCGCTGTCTCCTTACCCCGAGGGCCTGGTCATCGCCACAAAGGGCGGCTTCCTCCGCCCGGGGCCCAACCAGTGGAAGCCCGACGGTCGTCCGGAGCATCTGCGGGCGGTGTGCGAGGGCAGCCTGTCCCGGCTCCGGCTCGAGCAGATCCCCGTGTACCAGCTCCACCGCCCCGATCCGGCGGTGCCCCTGGAGGAATCTGTGGGCGAGCTGGTGGCGCTGCGGGACGAGGGCAAGATCCGGCACATCGGGCTGTCCAACGTCGACGTCGCCCAGTTCGAACGCGCCTCGGCGCTCACTCCGATCGTCTCGGTCCAGAACCGATACAACCCATCCGACCGGGCGACCGAGCCGCTCATAGAGCTGGCAGGCACCCGCAGCTTCGCCTTCATCCCCTGGGCGCCGGTCGGGGGCTACCGGCCCGGGGCGGGCGAGGGCCTGGCCACGGTCGCCAAGCGGCTGGGGGCGTCGCCGGTGCAGGTGGCGATCGCGTGGCAGCTGGCGCGCTCCCCGCAGATGCTGCCCATCCCCGGCACCTCGTCGGTGGCGCACCTCGAGGAGAACATCGCCGCGGCCGCGATCGAACTGTCCGACGACGACCTCGCGCTCCTCGGCTAGGGCCAGGGGCCTGTCAGCCTCGGGGGCGCGAGGTCGGTACGGCCGCGGCGCCGGGGTTCACGTGGTCGCGCACCTTGCGCAGCAGCGCGGCGAGCTGGCGCTGCTCGTCGGCCGCGAGGGGGCCGGTGAAGTAGCGCTCGACGTGCTCGAGGTGGGGGCCGACGGCCGCGCGTATGCGCTCCGAGCCCGCCGGCGTGAGCGACGCGAAGGCGCCCCGCCCATCCGACGGGCAGGGCAGGCGCTCGACGAGGCCCGCCGTTTCCAACCGATCGACCGCGCGGGTGAGCCCGCTCGGGGTGAGGCTGGTCTGGGCCGCCAGATCGCTCATCCTCAGGCGCTGACCGGGGGAGCGGGCCAGGCGGATCAGCAGCTCGAACCAGAGCAACGGCAGGTCGGCGTCGCGTTCGAGCCCGCGGTCCAGCTCGGTCCGCAGTGCGGTGTAGCTCTCGGTGAGGAGGCCGACCAGCGTTATCCGGTCGTCCTGCAGGCCGTCCACCGACTCATCCTAAGGGAGATAGTTGCGCGGCGAATCATATTGGCGCCCGGACAGTGCGCCGGGAGTGGCGTCTAGTAGTGCCAGGGATGCGCCGACCAGTCCGGGTCGCGCCGCTCGAGAAAGGCGTCGCGACCCTCCTCGGCTTCGGCGGTGCCGTAGGCGAGGCGGGTGGCCTCGGCGGCGAACACCTGTTGGCCGACTAGGCCGTCGTCGATGAGGTTGAAGGCGTACTTCAACATCCGGATCGACGTGGGGCTCTTGCCCATGACCTTGCGCGCCCAGTCGAGCCCGACGGCCTCGAGGCGGTCGTGCTCCACCACGGCGTTCACCATCCCCATCCGGTGGGCGTCGTCGGCCGAGTAGGTGTCACCGAGGAAGAAGATCTCGCGGGCGAACTTCTGACCCACCTGCCGGGCGAGGTAGGCCGAGCCGAACCCTCCGTCGAAGCTCGCGACGTCGGCATCGGTCTGCCGGAAGCGGGCGTGCTCGCGGCTGGCAAGCGTGAGGTCGCAGACGACGTGGAGGCTGTGCCCGCCGCCCGCCGCCCAGCCCGGCACCAGGCAGATGACCACCTTGGGCATGAACCGGATGAGCCGGTGCACCTCCATGATGTGCAGCCGGCCCGTGCGGGCGGGGTCGATCGTCTCGTTGGTTTCGCCCTCGGCGTAGCGGTAGCCGTCACGCCCACGGATGCGCTGGTCGCCGCCGGAACAGAACGCCCAGCCGCCGTCGCGGGGCGACGGCCCGTTGCCCGTCAGCAGGACACAGCCCACGTCCGACGCCTGCCGCGCGTGGTCGAGCGCCCGGTACAGCTCGTCCACCGTGTGCGGGCGGAAGGCGTTGCGGACCTCGGGTCGGTCGAACGCCACACGGACGGCGCCCACGTCGATGGCCCGGTGATAGGTGATGTCGGTGAACTCGAAGCCCTCGACGGGACGCCACGCCGCAGCGTCGAACAGGGCAGAGACCATGGGCACCTCCAGGAACTACGTGGTCTAGCGCGGGGCGCGGGCCGGGATCACTTTCGGCATCGCGGCACCCACGGTGCGAACTACCGTGAGCGAGCCCGGGTGGCCGGCGGGCCGCCGGCCGCAGGTCACCGCCATCACGGGCAGCTCGGCGCAGCGGCAGTCAACGGGGTGAACCGACGTGACAAGAGCGGTGGTCATCTACGAGAGCCTCACCGGCAACACGGCGCGGGCCGCCCGGCTCATCGGCGATGCGGTGGCCAGCCGGGGCGTCGACGCGTCCATCTACCCCATCACCAGCATCGGGCTGAAGGACCTCGCCGCCGCCGACATCGTGTTCATCGGCACCTGGGTCGACGGCCTGGTGCTCTTCGGACACCGCCCCGGCCGGGCCGGGAGGATCCGGTCGATGCCTGTGATCGACGGCAAACGGGTGGCGGCGTTCATGACCTACGCCATCCACGCCGGCAAGGCGCTCGACAAGTTCGCCGACGTCCTGTCGGAGCGCGGCGCCACCGTGGTGGCCCGCACCCTGCTGCGCCGCGACCGGCTCGAGGTCGGCGTGGACGAGTTCGTGCTCGACGCTCTCGCCACTGTTCCCGCCTGAGGGGTGGGGGCAGTCGACGCCCGCGGCCTACGTGCGCGCTGTCCTGGCCCACGACCAGGCATAGTCCGCGTCGTCGCAGGCCCGGGCGCCGTCAGCCAGCAGCAGGGGATCGAAGGTGTCGAGCATGACCGCCATCTCGTCGGTCGCCTCCTGGCCCAGGGCCCGCTCGACGCTTCCGGGCTGGGGTCCGTGGATGAAGCCCGCGGGGTGGAGGCTGATGGATCCCGGCTCGATGCCGGCGCCCTTGCGGCTGGTGAAGTCGCCCGCGCAGTAGTAGAGGACCTCGTCGCTGTCCACGTTGGCGTGGTTGTAGGGCACCGGCACGGCCAGCGGGTGGTAGTCGAGCTTGCGGGGCACGAAGCTGCACACCACGAAGCGAGGGCCGGCGAAGGTCTGATGGACCGGTGGCGGCTGGTGGACCCGCCCGGTGACGGGCTCGAAGTCGTGGATCGACAGCTTGTAGGGGTACAGGCAACCGTCCCAGCCCACGACGTCGCAGGGGTGGTGGGCGTAGCCGTAGCGGGTCAACCCGTCGCGCTGGCGCACCAGCACCTCCACCGGCTGATCGGCGTCGGCCCCGTGGACGACGAGCGGTTCGTCGGGTGCGTGCAGGTCGCGCTCGCAGTAGGGGCTGTGCTCCAGGAACTGGCCAGTGGCCGACAGGTAGCGGTCTGGTGGGCCGACGTGGCCACGCGCCTCGAGGATCAGCGCGTGCACCGGCTCGCCCTCCTCGACGATCCACCTGTGCGTCGTGGACGTGGGCACGACCACGTAGTCGCCGGCGTGGCATTCGAGCGACCCAAACACGCTGTCGAGGCGGGCGCTGCCCTGCCGCAGGTACACGATCTCGTCCCCGACGGCGTTGCGGTAGAGGCCGCTCGGTTGCGTGGGCTGCGCCACCAGGAGCCGCACGGACGCGTTGGCCAGCAGCAGCACGCGGTCCGCGACCAGGTCGCCGCCGGCGGGCAAGGTGCCGGTCCGGAGATGGCGGGGGAGGAGCGGTTCGTTGGGGCCGAGCCCCGGGTCCTTCTCGGGCACCGCCTCGGCCGCGACGAGGGCCGTGGGCGGTCGCCGGTGGTAGAGCAGCGACGACGCCGATGAGAAGCCCTCGGTGCCCATGAGCTCCTCGGCGTACAACTGCCCGTCGGGAGCCCGGAACTGGGTGTGGCGCTTGGGGGGGATCTCACCCACTCGTCGGTAGTACGGCATGGATCGGACCGGGTCTCCTCAGTTCGACTCCGACGGGTCGGAAACTAACCTCCGACTTCCGGAGGTACAACGTGACAACCACCCTCACGGCGGCCGTCGAGCGCTTGTTCGACGACGCCAGCCTCTTTCCTCCCGCCCGGCTCCCGATGGCCGCGGCGCTGGCCGCCCACCAGCGCCTGCGCCGGGGGCCGTTGGCGCCCACGGTGGGACCGTTCCTGTACCCGGCGTCCCGGTTCGACGAGCTCGAGGCGAGCCTGTCGTCGGGGCTGCCCCGGCCGCCGGAGCTCGGCGTCATCGCCTACGGCGGCGACGCCCCCTGGGCCGTCATCTACGCCACGCCGGGGATCGTGCAGGTCGAGGCGCCCCAGTCGGCGCGCCCGCCCGAGCCTCCTCGTGGCGTGCGGCGCTACGTCGAGATCGCGCCCCACGCGGATGCCGCGGTCCTCGCCGACGTGCTCGACGAGGTGGCCGGCACCGGCGTCCGGGCGAAGGTCCGCTGCGGCGGCCTGACACCCGCCGACGTTCCCAGCTGCGATTGGCTGGCGGCGGCGCTGGCAGGCTGCGCCGAACGCGGGATCACGCTCAAGGCCACGGCCGGGCTCCACCACCCGTTCCGCGCCACCGGGCCCGACGGGCCGCGGCACGGGCTCGTCAACCTGCTGGCAGCGGCCGGCGCCGCCCACGCCGGTGCCGACGCTGCGACGCTGAGCGAGATCCTGGCGGTGGAGGGCGACGGGTCGGCGGCGCTGCTGGAGCACGTCGAGGGCGCCCGGGAGCTGCTCGCATCCGTGGGCACGTGCTCGATCGACGAGATGGTCGAGGGGCTCACGGCGCGGGGTCTTCTCTAACGTGCTGAGCTCGTGGGTGCCGGGGGCCGACGGTTCGGGCTTCCCCGCGGAGCACCTGCCCCTGGGGGTGTTCTCGGCGGGTCGGGGAGGGCCGCGGGTCGGCGCTCGCATCGGCGACCAGGTGCTCGACCTCGCCCGCCTCTCGGCCGACGGGTCGGTCGGGGGCGCCGCGGAGGGGGAGGCGTTCGCCGCGCCGACGCTCAATCCGTTCCTGGCCCTGGGGCCCGCGACCTGGCAGGCCGTGCGCGACCGGGTGACCGAGCTCGTATGCGACCCGCGGGCTCGACCGCGGGTGGCGCCGACGCTCGTGCCGCACGACGCCGCGACCCTCCACCTGCCGATCGCGGTGGCCGACTACGTGGACTTCTACAGCTCCATCGAGCACGCGACGAACCTGGGCCGGATGTTTCGCCCCGACGCCGAACCGTTGCTCCCCAACTGGCGGCACCTGCCCGTGGCGTACCACGGGCGCGCCGGCACGGTCGTGGTCTCGGGCACCCCGGTGGCGCGTCCCGCGGGTCAGCGCCGATCTAGGGATGGTGCCATCGAGTTCGGGCCCAGCACCCGGCTCGACATCGAGCTGGAGCTCGGGTTCGTGGTCGGCGTCCCCTCGCGCCAGGGACATCCGGTCCCCATCGGCGAGGCCGCCGACCACGTCTTCGGGGTCGCCCTCGTGAACGACTGGTCGGCCCGCGACATCCAGGTCTGGGAGGGCCAGCCCCTGGGTCCGTTCCTGGGCAAGTCGTTCGCCACCACGATGTCGGGCTGGGTCACCCCGCTGGCGGCGCTCGCCGCCTGCCACGTCGCCGGTCCGGCGCAGGATCCGGAGCCACTGGAGTACCTGCGCCTGGCCGGGCCCTGGGGCCTGGACATCGACCTCCAGGTGACGCTGACGCCGGCCGGTGCCGCCACCGGCAGCGAGCCGGAGCCGATCAGCCGGGGGACGGCGGCGGGCCTCTACTGGCGGCTGCCCCAGCAGATCGCCCACCTCACCGTCAACGGCGCCCACCTGCGAACCGGCGACCTGCTGGCCTCGGGCACGATCTCCGGGCCCGACCGCGGCAGCGAGGGCAGCCTCATCGAGCTCACGCGCGGCGGCGCCGAGCCCCTGGACGTCGCCGGCGTCCGGCGGACGTTCCTCGAAGACGGCGACGAGGTGGTGCTGCGGGGCCGGGCGCGGCCGGAGGACGGGGTCATGATCGAGCTCGGCGAGGCCGCTGGACGGATCGTGCCTGCGGTGGGGGCCGGCCGTGGCCTCCGGCCCTGACCTCGATGCTTTCCTGGCCGAGGCCCGGGATGCGCTCGGCGACCCTGCGGTTCTCACCGACCCGAGCCTGACCGACGGGTACTCGGTCGACTGGACCCGCCGCTGGCGCCGCGCGGCGCGGGCGGTGGTCCGTCCGGCGACGACCGATCAGGTCGAGGCGCTGGTGGCGGCGGCCCGGCGCCACAAGGTCGCGCTGGTGCCACAGGGTGGGAACACGGGCCTGGTGGGCGGGTCGGTCCCCCGCACCGGCGCGGAGGTGGTGCTCAGCCTGCGACGGCTCGACGACCTCGGCCCGGTGGACGTGCTCGCCGGCCAGGTGACGGCGGGCGCCGGCGCGACGCTGGCGGCGCTGCAGGTGCACGCGGCCGCAGCCGGGCTGGCGTTCGGCGTCGACACCGGAGCCCGGGACTCGGCGACCATCGGCGGGATGGTCGCCACCAACGCCGGTGGCGTCCACGTGGTGCGCCACGGGCCCATGCGGGCGCAGGTGGTCGGCGTGGAAGCGGTGCTGGGGACGGGCGGGGTCGTCTCGCGCCTGGGCGGCCTGGTCAAGGACAACACGGGTTACGACCTCGCGCAGCTGCTCTGCGGCAGCGAGGGCACCCTCGGCGTGGTGACCAGGGCCCGCCTGCGGCTGGTGGCCGACGAACCGCACGTGGTCGTCGCGCTGCTGGCCCTGGCCGGGGTGGGGGAGGCGGTGTCGCTGGCGGCCGACCTGCGCAGGGAGGTCGCCGAGGTGCGCGCGCTCGAGGTGATGGAGGGCGAGAGCATGCGCGTGGTCGCCTCCCACCTGAGCGCGGACCCGCCGGTGGCGCCCGACGCGGCCGCGTTCCTGCTGGTCGAGGCCGCCGGCCGCGCCGATCCGACGCCGGCGCTGGCCGGCGTGATCGGCCATCACGCCGCGTCCGTGCCGGTGGCGGTGGGCGTGGAGCGGGCCGAGCGGGAACGCCTCTGGCGCTGGCGCGAGGCGCACCCCGAAGCCGCGGCCGCGCTGGGGGTGGTCCTCAAGTTCGACGTGACGCTGCCGGCGGCGGCGATCGCCGAGTTCTGCGCCCAGGTGGCGGCGAGGTTGGCGTCCGGCTGGCCCCGCGTCACCACGCTGCTCTACGGCCACGTCGGCGACGGCAACGTCCACGTCAACGTCGTCGGGCCGGACCCGGACGACGACGCGGTCGACGACGCCGTGCTGGACCTGGTGGTGGACCTCGGCGGTTCGATCAGCGCCGAGCACGGGATCGGCGTGGCCAAGAGGGCCTGGCTGGCCCGCGACCGGTCGGCGGAAGAGGTGGCCGCCATGTGGGCCATCAAGGCGGCCCTCGATCCCGACGGGATCCTGAACCCCGGGGTTCTGTTGCCGTGAAGGCTCGGGGTCAGCGCACCTCGTCGAGGATGGGCTGCGCCTCGTCATCGCGGAGGATGAGCACCGATCCCGACTCGTTGCTGTCGGGGTCGACGGGCAGCTGCAACGTCGTGGAGTCGATGCCCCGGAGAGCCCAGCCCAGGCGGAAGCCGTCGAGCATCGACATGTCGTCGTCGATGCGAAGGCCGCCCGACAGGCCGGAGAAGGCGCTTGCCAGCGCGAAGGGGTTCTTCGTGTCGCTCAGCTTCGAGAACACGGCCCGCAGGAACTTCTGCTGGCGCTCGATGCGGCCCAGGTCACCCGTGGGTTCGACCTGTTGCTCGCCGTTGATGACCTCGGTGTAGGTGCGCGAGCGCACGTAGGCGAGCGCCTGGTCCCCGTCGAGCTCGACGGGGCCCGACTGCGTGACGTTGAGCCCCGACTTGGGGTCGAAGGCCGGGTTCTCGAAGTCGACGGTGACCCCACCGAGCCCGTCGACCAGGCCGGCGAAGCTGACGAAGTCGACCTCCATGTACCGGTGCACCGGTATGCCCAGGCTGCCGGTGACGGTCTTGATGAGGCGCTCCGGGCCGCCGTTGTAGGCCGAGTTGAGCTTGGCGTGGTCGCCGCCGGTGTCGGCGATCTCGAGATACAGGTCCCGGGGGAGCGACAGCATCTGCGCCTGACCACCCTCGAGGTGGAGGATCATCATTGTGTCGGACCGTTGGCCACCGGGCCCCGCATTCGGATCGAAGCCGGGATCGCCCTCCCGCAGGTTCTCGCGTGAATCCGAGCCGACGATGAGGTAGTTCGTTCCGCTCCCGCCGTCGGACAGGACCGCGCTCACGTCGACGCGGTCGATGCGGTTCCAGACGCTGCGGGCCCACAGGTAACCGCCGACCACCGCCAGCAGCAGCAGGACCGCGGTGATCCCGAGCACCCGCCGCCAGCGCAGCGGGCGCCACCAGGGCCTCGACGGCCGGGAACCCGCGGGGGCCTCGTCGGGCGGCTGGCCCGGTGGACCGGCGGGTACCGGTCGCTCCGGCCGAGGCAGCGTGCGGGTGCGCGCGCCGTTGGCCGGTCGGGGCGGCCGCGCCGGCGCCGGGGGCGCGCTCCGGCGCTCCGTGCCGCGGTCGGTCGGCGATGCCGGCGGGGCCGGCACGAACACCTGCCGGGGATCGCTCGGCGACGGCCGCTCGGGCTGGTGGAAGCGATCAGTCACGAGGTCTCACAGCCTACTGAGACGCCGGCTCCGGCCGGCGTCATACCCCCTCCTGCGGCAATGCCGCGCCCTCCGAGCCTATTTCTCCGTGACGCCCGCCTCGTCGAAGGTGGCCATCTCGGCCAGCACCCGGGCGGCGGCCTCCACCAGGGGCAGCGCGAGGGCGGCCCCGGTGCCCTCGCCCAGCCGCAGGTCGAGGTCGATCATCGGGCGCAGGCCCAGCTCGCCCAGCACGGCCGAGGCGCCGGGCTCGACGGAGCGGTGGCCGGCGATGACGCCGTCCTCCACGCCGGGGACCAGACGACTGGCGACCAGCAGGCCGGACGCCGAGATCACGCCGTCGATCACCACCGGGACCTGGAGCGCCGTGGCGCCGGCCACGAACCCGGCCACGGCCGCGTGTTCGAGCCCGCCGACCTCGGCCAGGGTCGCGAGGGCGTCGGCGCCGTGCCGGGCCCGCGCCCGGTCGGCGGCGGCCGCCACCAGTGCCGTCTTGCGGCGGAAGCGGTCGTCGTCGATGCCCGTCCCCCGGCCGGTCACCCCCGACGCCGGCCGGTCGATCAGTGCGGCGATCAAGGCCGCGGCAGGCGTCGTGTTGGCGATGCCCATGTCGCCGGTGACCAGGCAGCGCGCCCCCTGGCGGACGAGGTGGGCGGCGACCTCCGCGCCGACGTCGAGCGCCTGCCGGGCCTCGTCGATGGTCATCGCCGGTCCGAGGCTCAGGTCTGCGGTGGCGGCACGCACCTTTCGCACCAACAGGTCGGGCACCTCGGGCAGTGCCGATGCGACGCCGACGTCCACCACAACCACGTCGGCCCCAGCCTGTCGCGCCAGGACGTTGATGGCGGCTCCGCCCGCCAGGAAGTTGCCGACCATTTGCGCGGTTACCTCTTGTGGCCACGGCGAGACGCCCTGCGCGTGCACGCCATGGTCGCCGGCGAACACGGCTACGGCCGCGGGCCGTGGCGGTGGCGGCGGCACCGCGGCGGCAATGGCGGCGAGCTGGCTACCGACGGCCTCCAGCCACCCCAGCGATCCGGGCGGCTTGGTGAGCCGGAGCTGGTGCTGCTCCGCTCTGCGTTGTGCATCCACGTCCAGGGGCGCCTGCAGCAGGCGGGCCGCCCCGAACGCCCCGACCCGCCCCGCCAGGCCGTCGAACACGGCGAGGGGCAGGGGCCCGGTGGGATCGGTGACGACCAGCGTCCTGTCCGGGTCCCCGGTCGGCGCGGGACCGGTCCGGACCGCGATGCCGCTGCGGGCGAGCGCCGCGAGCAGGCGGCGAGCGCCGGGGGCGGGGTGGAAGACGACGGCGTCGACGGGGCGGGTCGCCGGCTGTGCGGGGGTCGCGTCGCGGTCGGTCACGGCCGGTCATGATCGCCGAGGTCCCGGACCCGGGCCAACGCCGCGTCCAGCCGCTCGAGCCCGGATGCGTCCGGGACGGCGATGCGCACGTGGTCGGGGAGCCCGAACGAGCGGCAGTCCCGGACCACGACCGCGTGGCGCGCCAGGGCCGCCCTGAGGCCCTCCGGTGCCGCGGCGACCAACACCCAGGGGGCGTCGGACCGCAGGGGCACCAGCCCGTGGGCCCTGAGCACCTGCGTCAGTTCAGCGCGAGCGGCGGCGATCCGCGCGGTCCAGCCGGCCAGGTCGGCGCGCGCCAGCAGCTCCGGGAGCACGGCGCAGCCGAGCGAGCCGACAGCCCAGGCCGGGCGGCGCCGGCGGACGGCGGTGGCCGCCCGTTCGTCGGGGGCGACGGCGAACCCCAGGCGCAGCCCGGGGCAGGCGAAGGCCTTGGTCAACGAGCCCAGCCCCCAGCCGGGCCGTCCCCGGGTCCACGTCCCGGCGCTGAGCGGCAGGAACGCCTCGTCCCACACGGCGACACGGACGTCGCCCGCCGTGGCCAGCCGACCGGTGGGGTTGTGGGGGTCGGAGCGCCAGCGGAGAGCACCCACGTCGACGCGGGACAGGTGGCGGCGGTAGAGCGAGAAGTCGGGCTCCTCGACCCAGCCGCGCCGGAGGTGGTCAGCGACCAGGGCGATGGCCTGGGATCCGCCGGCCGTGAGCACCAGGCGCGCGCCCGGGACGCCGACGGCATCGGCGAGGAGGCACTCGGCGGCCTCGACGTCCGGATAGCGGCCCAGGCTGTCGAGGTGCGGCGCCGCCAGCGCAGCGACGTCGGGGGCGAACGGGTTGAGGCTGGCCGACAGGTCGACGACCTGCTCCGGGCGTAGGCCGAGGGCCTTCGCGACCCGTGGCCCGTCGCCCCCGTGCGGCCCCGGTGCCGGGATCGTGGTCATCGCCTGGTCGCGCCGCGACGGCGACCGGCGATGGCACCCGCCGTCCCCGCCAGGACGAGCAGTCCGGCCAGTAGCCAGGTCACGTCGCGCGACAGGTCGACGGCGGCCGTGATGTCCTGCGGGCCGGGCGCACGCCCCGAACCCAGGACCGGACGATCCTCCGCGACGTCGCCATAGCGGTTGGTCCCGCCCAACCGCAGGCCCAGCGCCGCCGCGAACGCCGCCTCGGACACACCGGCATTCGGCGAGGGGTGGCGGGGCGCGTCCTGCCGCACGGCGCGGGCCACCGCCGGCGCACGCCCGGGTCGAGCCAGGGCGACGAGCACGGCCGTCGCCCGGGCCGGCACCCACGCCAGCGCATCGTCGAGTCGGGCCGAGGCAAGCCCGAAGCGGCGGTAGCGGTCGTCGCGGTAGCCAACCATGGAGTCGAGGGTGTCGCCGGCGCGGTACACGAATGCCCCCACCGGGCCGGCGGCGGCGGTCCACAGTGCCGGCGCCACGATTGCGTCGGTGGTGTTCTCGGCGACGGATTCGACCGCAGCGCGGGCGATGGCCGCTGCGTCGAGCCCGGTCGGGTCGCGCCCCACCAGCGACGGGAGCATGTCCCGGGCGGCGGGGACGTGCCCCGACGTCAGGGCTGCGGCCACACGGAGGGCGGCGGTGTGCAGGCCACGTCCCGCGGTGCTCACGTAGCCGCCGACCAAGGGCGATCCGATGGCGACGCCCGCCGCGGCCGCCAGTCCCACGCCCGCAGCCGCCAGGATCGCCCCGGGCGCCCGGCGATCGTCGTACACGCGGCGCTCCAGTGCGCCGATGGCCGCGCCGAACAGCGCCACCGGATGCAGCCGGCCCGGAAGGGGCGGCTCCCCCAGGGCCCGGTCGATCGCCAACGCCGCGCCGGCCGCGGTGGCCCGCCGGTGCCACGGCTCGCTCACCGGTCGGCCCTCAACGGTGGGCTCTCACCATCGGGCCGCCGCCACCAACAGGCCCACGGTTTCGGCGATCAGGCCGGCGGCGCCCAGCACGTCCCCCGTGTAGCCGCCCAGCCGCCGCCAGGCGAGCGTCACCACGGCGCCGAACCCGGCCAGGCCGCTGGCAGCCACCACCACGCCCGGTCCCCATCCGCCGTCGAACGACCAGGCCACGACGGCACCACCGACCGCCAACGCGGCGAGCGCGGGCGCGGGGGCGCCGGCGCGGAACCCGGAGGCGGCGCCACCGCCCGCCCGGGCGTACGGCAGCCAGGCGAGCGCCACCGCCATGGCCGCCCGCGAGGCGGTCCACAGGCCGGCCACCAGCAGCGGGTCGGGCTCGAGCGCACCCAGTGACGCCACCCGTCCCAGCACCACCAGCGCCAGCGCCATCACGCCGAAGGCACCGATCTCGGGGGTGGCCATGACCTCCAGCCGTCGCCCGCGGTCCAGCGGGGGGAGCAGGCCGTCGGCGCTGTCCGCCAACCCGTCGAAGTGCAGCATGCCGGTGAGGGCGGCGTCGACGGCGAGCGCCAGCACCGCAGCGACGAGCGGCGGCCACAGCTCGCCAGCCACCCACCACGCCCCGCCGACCGCCAGGCCCAGCGCGGCCCCGACGGGTCCGAACCACGCCGGGGCGCGGTGGTCGGGCGGGGCGGCGCCGCCGACGACGGTGAGGAACCCGAGCGCGCTCCGCATCAGTCCGTGGGCTCGAGCCCGCCTCGCCGCGCCGGCCGGGACAGTGGCAGGACCCGCCCGGCCACCACCAGCAGCACCTCGTCGGCGAGCTCGGCCACGGTGCGGTTGAGCTCGCCCAATACGTCGGCGAAGCGGCGCCCGGCTGCGGTCGGGGCATGGACCCCCAGCCCCACCTCTTCCGACACGACGATCGTGTCGGCGGCCCGTTCGCCCAGCGCCCGGCACAGGCCGGCGGCGTCGGGTAGCAGGTCGGCGTGCGCTGCCACCCAGGTGCCCAGCGAGTCGACGACGGCGGGGCCGTCGATCGCCGCCAGCACCTCGGGCAGGTCGGTCTCCGCCTCCACGGTCGCCCAGCCCGCCGGCCGACGGGCCCGGTGGGCGACGATCCGTGCCACCATGTCGGCGTCGGACGGGGAGCCGGTCGCCACGTACGTCACTCGGTCGGCGACGCCGGCGGCCAGCGACTCCGCCACCTCGGACTTTCCCGAACGCGTCCCGCCCAGCACCAGGGTGATCGCCATTGGGCGATGATCCATCGCGGCTGGGACGGAGCCAAGGCCCACCCGCTCAGCGCTCGTCGTCGCGGTCCCAGGAACCGTCCAGCACGGTGAACCCGGCGGGATCGCCGATGTAGGCGTACGTGATGGCCTGGACCCCGTCCACGGTGGTGACGTCGGTCCTGCGGTACTGCGGGCCCTCGACGACGTCGAGCTGTGCGAGGACCGCCGGCGCCCGGCCCGAGAGCCCGAGGAGCCAGCCCGGCACCCGGCCGTCGCCGCCGACGACGAGGGCGGGATAGCCGAGGCCGGTGTCGTACAGGGTTCCCGGGACGGCGCTCGGGCGTTGCCGCACCACGTCGTCGGCGATGAGCGGCCAGCGCAACCGCCCGGGCATGAGCGTTCCGTACACGAACAGCCAGCGCCTGGAACCGGAGAGTGACGGGTCTGGCATGGCAGACTCGACAGGCTATGCCGCTCGACGTCCCGACCGCGTCCTACGCGCTCCCGGATGGCGTCGATCCTCCCGAGCTCCTGGCCTACTTGGGCAAGCGCTTCCCCGTGGTCGCGGAGCCCGGCGCCAGCCGCTCGTACACCGTCCTCGACACCGCCGACCGCCGCCTGCGCGCCGCGGGGGTCGACCTGGATCTCGAGACGGGTCGCGGCGGGCCGCGACTCGTGTTGCGGGAGCCGGGCGGCCGGCCGCCCCTGGTTGCCGACGCGCGCCGCCCACGGCGGAACCGCTACCTCCTGCGCGACCTGCCTGCGGGACCGCTCCGCGAACGGCTGGCACCGATCGTCGAGACCCGGGCGCTGCTGCCGTTGGCGAGCGTCGAGGTCGGGGCCCAACTGGTGCGGGTGCTCAACGCCGACGACAAGACCGTGGCGCGCGTCTCGCTGGCCACGCCGGCGGCGCTGGTGGGCGGCGGCGACGGCGGGACGGTGCCGCTCACGCCCCGCGTGGACGTCAGCGGCGTCCTCGGGTACCCGAAGCCGTTGGGCCAGGTCACGGCGGCGGTCCGGCGGGGCCCCAAGGGCGGTCTCATCGACGCCCCGATCAGCCTCGCCGACGAGGCCATCGCCGCGGTGGGCGGAGATCCGGAGGGGATCCGGACCAAGGTTCACGTCAACCTGAGCCCCGACCAACGCACCGACCGGGCGGCGGTGGCGGTTCTCTGCGACCTGGCCGGAATGGTCGAAGCCAACCTGCCCGGGACGCTCGCCGACCTCGACACCGAGTTCCTCCACGACCTGCGCGTGGCGGTGCGGCGCAGCCGCTCGGTGCTGCGGGAGCTCAAGGGCGCCTTTCCGCCCGAGCCGTTGGCGACGCAGCGAGACGCCCTCCGCTGGGTCCAGGCGGTCACGGGCCCCACCCGCGACCTCGACGTCCAGCTGTTGGACTGGGATCACCTGGTCTCGGCCATCCCGGTCGAGCGCCACGCGGCTTTGGCACCCGTGCGGACGCTGTTGGTCCGGCACCGCGCCGCGGCGTTCCGGGCCCTGCGGCGGGAGCTGCGAGGCCCCACCTACCGGCAGGCGTGGGACGCCTACCGGGCGTTCCTGGCCGGTGACCTGGGACCGTCCGGCGAGCGCCCGGACGCCAAGCGACCCATCATCGATGTCGCCGGCCGCCGGATCCGCAAGGTCTACCGGCGGATGCTGGCGATGGGTGCCGTCATCGACGCCACCAGCCCGGCCGGGGACCTGCACGAGCTGCGCAAGCGGGGCAAGGAGCTGCGCTACCTGCTGGAGCTGTTCGGTGGGCTGTGGCCGCGTCGCGTCGTCAAGCCCATGGTGCGGTCGCTGAAGGAGCTGCAGGACGTGCTCGGCGTCCACCAGGACCGTGAGGTGCAGGCCTCATACCTGCGGGGCCTGGCAGGCGAGCTGGCGAAGAGCACCGGCGGGCCGGCTGCCCTGCTGGCCCTGGGCGTCCTCGTGGACCGGCTCGACGCCGAGCAGCGCGAGGCACGCGACGCCTTCGCCGAGCGTTTCGACGCCTTCGCCGCCGCCGGCCAGCAGGCGCTGGTGGCAAAGGTGTTTTCGTGAGGATCGTCGCCACGTACAACATCAAGGGCGGTGTGGGAAAGACATCGGCGGCCGTCAACCTCGCCGCGCTGGCGGCACAGGACGGGCTGCGCACGTTGCTCTGGGACCTCGACCCGCAGGGGGCGGCGTCGTTCCTGTTCCGCGTGAAGCCCAAGATCAAGGGCGGCGGGGCCAAGCTCGTCCGGATGCGCAGCGACGTGACCGACCTGGTGCGGGGCACCGACGTGGAGGGGCTCGACCTGCTGCCGGCCGACTTCTCCTATCGCCACATGGACCTGGCCCTGGACGCCGCCGGCAAGCCGACACGCCGGTTGCGGAAGGTGATCGCGCCGCTGGCCGAGTACTACGACCTCGCGTTGCTGGACTGCCCGCCATCGATCTCGCTGGTGTCCGAGAGCGTGTTCGACGCCGCCGACGCCCTGCTGGTGCCCCTCATCCCCTCGACCCTGACGGTGCGCACGTTCGCCCAGCTAGGAGACTTCGTGGCCGGAGAGGTCGACCGGCGGCCCCAGATCGTGGCCTTCTTCTCGATGGTCGACGGCCGCAAGCGGCTGCACCGAGAGGTCGTGGCCGCGCTCCCGGCGGCAAGCCCCGACGACGTGGTCCAGACCTCGATCCCGGCCGCCACCGAGGTCGAGCTCATGGGGGTGGAGCGGGCGCCGGTGGTGGTCAGCGCCCCCCACAGCCGGGCCGCCAGGGCGTACCGCTCGCTCTGGGACGAGGTGCGGCCCCGCCTCGGCGTCTGACCGCCTCGGCTACTCGGCCCGATCGAGGTCGAGGGCGGCCGAGTTCATGCAGTACCGCAGGCCGGTGGGCTGGGGACCGTCCTCGAACACGTGCCCGATATGGGAGCCGCAGCGGGAGCAGCGGACCTCGGTGCGAATCATGCCGTGGCTCGTGTCGGTCACCGTCACGAGCGCGTCGCTGTTCAGCGGTTCCCAGAAGCTGGGCCACCCGGTGCCCGAGTCGTACTTGGTGTCCGACGAGAACAGCGCCTGGCCACACGCCACGCAGCGGTAGGTGCCGTCGCCCTTCTCGTCCCAGTAGATCCCGGTGAAGGCCCGTTCGGTGCCGCCGCGCCGGGTCACCTCGAACTGTAGGGGCTCGAGGCGCTGGCGCCACTCCTCGTCGGTGGTCGGGAGGTCGGACACCGCGAAAACTCTAACCAAGCATCTCCGCCAGGCGGCGCGCGTAGGGCTCGGGGGACAGGCTGGCGGCCCGCTCGAGCGACTCGAGGGCGAACACCACCTCGGTGCCGTGGCCACGGCCCTGCAGGGTCACCAGCAGCGAGCAGGTCTCGCCCCCCTGGTGGACCACGACCTCGAAGATGCCGCAGCTCCGATCGACGTAGCTGACCGAGCCGATGCGGTGGCCGGCCTCCAGCAGCAGCGCGAAGGCCTCGGGCGGGGCTGCGGCCAGCAGCAGCATGTCCTCGCCGACGACTGCGGTTCCGACCCGGGGTGGGGGAGGCGGCGGAGGGGGGCGACGCGGGCCAGGTGGCCGGGGCGTGCCGGCGGGCGCCGTCGCGGTTCCCACCGGCGATCCCTGCCGCCGGGCGCGGCTCAACACCGCGTACGCCTCGTTCAGGCGGGCGGCCGCCCGCGCGGTCCCACCCGCGCGGTCGGGATGCGCGGCGCGGATGAGGCGGCGGTAGGAGGCCCGCACCGCGTCCCAGCCGTCGCCGTCCGCCACCTCCAGCACCGTGCGGGCCTCGTGGACGTCCATGGCCTCAGGCAGGGTCCAGGAACGCCGCCATCAGCGCCTGGTAGCCCGCCGGGTCGTGGCTGCCGGCATGCTCACGGGCGGCGTGCATGGCCAGCTGGGGCATGCCGACGTCGACCGTGGTGATGCCCAGGCGAGCGGCGGTGACCGGACCGATCGTCGACCCGCAGGGCAGGTCGCTGCGCATGGCGAATGCCTGCAGCAGGACCTTGGCCTGCTCGGCGGCCAGCGCCACCAGCGCGCTCCCCGGGGCGTCGGTGGCGTAACGGACGTTGGCGTTGACCTTGACCACCGGGCCGCCGTTGAGCGCCACCTGGTGCTGCGGGTCGTGGCGGTCGGCGTAGTTGGGGTGGGTGGCGTGGGCCATGTCGGCCGACAGGCACGCCGAGCGCGCCAAGGCCCGATGAAAGCCGTCGCGGTCGCCGCCCCCGGCCGTCACGATGCGCTCGAGCACGCTCGGCAGGAGCGACGACCCGGCCCCCCGATCGGAGGTCGACCCGATCTCCTCGTGGTCGAAGAGGCATACGACCCGGGCGGGCGCGCCGGGCTCGACACCCGGCGATGCCGACACGTCGCGCAGCGACTCGACCGCCGCCCAGCACGAAGCCAGGTTGTCGAGCCGCGCCGACCCGATCAGCTCCTCGTCCCGCCCCACCAACGCGCCCGGCGCGAGGTCGTGGAGCATCAGGTCCCACGAGAGCACGTCGTCGGCGTCGACGCCCAGCTCCTCCGCCAGGAACGCGCGGAACGGCCCTTCGACGGGTGAGGCCCCGTCGGTGATGCCCCAGATCGGGGACAGGTGATGCTGGGCGTCGACGACCAGTCCCTTCTGGGTCACCTCCCGATCCAGGTGGATGGCCAGCTGGGGGATGCAGCAAACGGGCCGGTCGACGCGCAGCAGGCGGAGGGTGGCGCCGGCACCGTCTCCCCGGATCGCCACCCGGCCCGACAGCCCCAGGTCGCGGTCGAGCCAGCTGTTGAGCAGCACGGCACCGTACGCCTCGACGCCGAGCTGGCGGGCACCCGCCCGCACCAGGTCGGGCTGGGGCTTGACCCGCAGGTTGGGGCTGTCGGTGTGCGCGCCCACGATCCGGAAGCCGTCGTGGGGCTCGTGCTCGGCCGGGACCGCCCACGCGACGATGCTGCCGCCGCGGACGACGAACCAGCGGCCCGGGCCCCCGGGCCAGGCCGCATCCTCGGCCAGCTCCGTGAACCCCGCCTCGCCGAGCATGGCGGCTGCGGTGGCGCAGGCGTGGTACGGGGAGGGGGAGGCGTCGCAGTAGGCGAGCAGCCGGCGCGCGGCATCGAGATCCGGGGGAAGGGGGTCGGGCCCGGACGGTGCGGCGGGTGGGGTCACAACCGGACGATGGTAGGGCCTGCCGGGGGCGAGGCCCGAGGTCATCGGTTCCGCCCGTCCGAGGCCGAGGCAATAGGTTCCGGTGCCGGAACCTATGACCTCAGGCTCACAGCGGTGGAACTCATGACCTCGGGCCGGGAAGGGGCGGGCGATGCCTCCGTGGCGACCGCCCGCCACGCGCCCTCGGCGCCCGCCGGCGCTCCGCCGGTGCCGCGCGCGGCCCTCGACCTCGTCGTCGTCCATCGCCGGCGCCCTACGGCGGTGGTGCGCACCGCACGCCTGTTCCTCGATCAGGGCGTGCCGGTGCGGCTGCTCGTGGCGGACAACGGGTCGTCGGAGGAGGATCTGGCGCGGCTG
>Ga0299907_10000525_pt1 | contig 18885 bp, 17 predicted proteins | sample RVTome_16_FD_198680 | JGI IMG/M metagenome (GOLD analysis project Ga0299907, IMG submission 198680) | Soil microbial communities from uranium-contaminated site in the Upper Colorado River Basin, Wyoming, United States - RVT152D67 (version 2) ...
GATGGCTTTTGTACGCGTATAAAATCCCGAGTGGGCTAAGGCGGTGAAGGATTCCGGGGCGAAGCTCGATTAATCGGCAGTTATTACAACAAACCTGAACCGCTGCGTTCTCAATGATTTTTATGGCTGCCTGTTTTTGACGTTATCGGCGCGAAACGTTTACAGCTGACGCACGAATGCTTCGATCCCGCGCAGCAGCATCTCGACCGCGACCGTAGTCAGAATCAGCCCCATCAATCGTTCGAACGCCAGCAGCCCGCGCTCGCCGACGAGCTTGCTGATCTTTTCGGCGAACAGCAGCAGCGCGAGCGTGACCGCGATCGCCGCCGTCAGCGCCACGATCCATTCCGGCAGTCGCTGCGGCGCGCCTGAAGCCAGCAGGATAACCGTCGCAATCGCGCTCGGCCCGGCAATCGAAGGTATCGCCAGTGGCACGATGAATGGCTCGCCTTGGATCTGATCGCCGAAGATGGGCTCGTTGCCGCGGAATATCATGCGTAATGCGATCAGGAACAATATGACTCCGCCGGCAATGTTGAGCGACGACTCGGACAGTCCAAGCAGATCAAGCAGGAAACGTCCTGATATTACGAACAAAAGCAGTACGACGAACGCGATCGCGCACTCGCGCATGATGATGCGGTTGCGGCGCGCGGGTTCGATGTCGCGCAGCACGGAAACGAACAGCGGTACGTTGCCGACCGGGTCCATCACCAGCAGCAGTATCACGACTGCCGACGAAAACGAGATGTCTATCAAATAGCCTACCTGAACGATCAGCGCGGCCCTACCGCGCCTGCAGCATTGTGACAGATTGCCACAACATGCCGTTGGTCGGGAGCGCAGGGGACTCTAGCCGGCTATTTCCACGATTGCTTCGCCTTTCTCCAACAGGCGCATTGCATCCTGAAAGGTGGCCGCTAAAATGCCTTTCAGATACCGATTGGTGGAATTCCCACAGGTTATCCAAATGACTTGCGGCGGCGGGCCTCGGGCGTAGACCAGTTCCACAAAGTCGGCGTCCTTCGTGACAATCGCCGCGTTGGCTTTGCTTGCCGCCTCGAAGATCTCGGAATCGGGTGTGTCGCGGAGTCCGACGTCACGCAAGGCGGCGGCTTCAGTGCCTATTTCGTGTGCGATCCACTTCGCCAGGCTCGGGGGAAGTTGCGCATCGATCCAGAATCTCATGCCACCAAGCGGGCATGGCTAGCTCGCGACGCCGCGAACTGCAGGCACGCCTGAATATCCTCCGGTTCCAGATCGGGAAAATCGGCGAGTATCTCCGGAATACCGACATTGGAGGCCAGCATTTCGAGTATATCCACGACCCTGATCCGCATACCTCGGATACAAGGCTTCCCTCCGCACTTGCCCGGTTCACTGGTAATGCGTTCAAGCAAGGTGCTCATCTGGCTGCTAGGCACGGCTCTTTCCTCGACGTCATGGTCACGTGCCTAGTATAGCTACCCCGACCGGCGGATCAATCCGCATGTGCTCTCCCTGGGGCGCTGCCTCGTCGTCCCGATGCCGGATCAAACGACAGCGTTGGTCCAGCTACGGCCCAGCCAGGGAGTAGCGTGGGCATCACCCACCGGACCTTGTCCGCCGAACAAGGCCGCAAACGGTGGGCGGGGCTTACCCTCCCTGACTGGATCGGGACAGGGTGAGCGTGCGCGTCGGGGGTCATAACCCTCGCTGACCGCGAGTGCCATTCGATCTGACCCTGGTCCAGGGGATCTCGCGCGGCGAGCGCATGGATTACACCCTCCAGAAGGCCGTGGAGCTCGGCGTCTCGCGCATCGTCCCGATCGCGAGTGAGCGCTCCGTGGTGCGCCTTTCGGCCGAGCGTGGCGAGCATCGCGCCGAGCACTGGGCCAAGGTCGTGCAGGCGGCCTGCGAGCAATGCGGGCGCACACGCGTCCCCCGGCTCCTTCCGGTCGCGACCATGGACGAGTGGCTGTCCGCTGTCGTGCCCGGGCTCAAGCTGCTCCTCATCCGCAAAGAGGGCGCGTGCCGCCTTTCCGAGCTCGCCCCCGGTCGTTCCATCCCCTTGTTGATCGGTCCCGTAGGGGGCTTCGCCGCGGAAGAGGCGAGTGCCGCCGAGCGTGCCGGGTACCGAGGGCTACGGCTCGGCCCGCGGGTCCTGCGCACGACACTCGCGGCCTTGGACGCATACCAATTAGCCCCCAAACTTGCCCACCGGGAGATGCGCTTCACCTGTTTGTGAAGCGTGGCGTCTCACCCGCGAAATTATATCTCCGAACGAGAGCACGCCGGACAGAAAAAGATAAAGATGAGAGGCCTCGAACAACAGAAGTGTCGTCTTGCGGCCAGAAGCCTGGGATATAGCGACGCTCGAGTAGCCAGAGATGGACACCATCAGCCCCATTGTATTGTCGGCTTTGTCATCAACTTTGGAGCGTAGAGAGTCGATGTCGGGCGCATCAGCTTGGCTTGCCGTAAACTTCAGTTCAACAAGGTACGTAGTTCCATCAAAAGTGACGGAGCCATCTATCTGCCCCCCGGTGGCCACCTCAAAGTCCCCCACCTGTGGCCGGGTCAAATTCCCCCACCCCTGAGGCGGCGAGACGGGTGGACTTTAGGCGGTCTGTGCGCGCTTGGCAAGGCGGGCGGCTGATTCCTTCAGCCGCCAGCTTTTGCCGTCGAACCTCAGCAGATGTCCGTGGTGCATCAGCCGGTCGAGTAGAGGCGTGACGACCACGACGTCGCCGAGCAGCTTTGGCCAGTCTTCAAGTGGTCGGTTTGAAGTCACGATTGTGGAGCGTTTTTCATAGCGGCCCATCAGCACATCGGCGAGTTCGTCGCCGGCGTGGACGGGCAGTTTGCGGATGAACAGGTCGTCGATGATCAGCAGATCGGCGGTATGGAGTTGCGCGCGATATTTGCGCAAGTCGCCGAGTTCACGTGCTTGAGTGATCTCCTCGATGAGGTCACGCGCTTCGCGGTAAAACACCTTGTCGCCGCGCTGCACGGCGAGCAACGCGATGGCTTTCGCAGCGTGACTTTTCCCGACACCGGGCGGGCCGATCGCGAGCACATCCTCCTTCGCGTCGATGAACTTCAGCGTGGCGAGCTCGAGGAGGTCGCGTTTGGGCAGGTGCGGGTTGTAGCTCCAGTCGAAGTGCTTCAGGTCTTTGCGCTCGGGCAGTCCCGATAGCGCGTAACGCCGGTCGAGCAAGCGTGAATGTCGCCGGTCGAGCTCATCTTGCACGAGCCAGGAGAACGCTTCGATGAAGTCCATCTCGTGGCTGGCGACTTGTAGAGCGCGCGCTTGCAGCGTGGCGGTCATGCCCGACAGCCGCAGGCTGCGCAGGGCACGTTCGATCTCGGGGATTGACATGGGCATGGTGTTTACTCCTTTTGGGTGAGCTGGGAGTGATCCTCCCAGAAGGCTTGATATTCGCCGACCGCGCGGATGGTCGGATCGGACTGCGTGAGCGTCGTGGGTGCGGAGGTGCAAGCGGTGGCGGCACGCCGTTCCAGCGCGTGTTTGACGGTGGCATAGGACACGCACTGCGCCTCGAGTAGCTTGGCGCACACCGCGTCGATGTCGGCGCGGGCGTAGCGTCGGGGAAGATTGGCCAGGCCGTAGAGGGCTCGCTGGCCGGGGCGGCCGAGTTTGGCGAACAGCTCGCGGGCAAACCGCGCGGTGTTCGGCCCGATCTTCTCCACCCGTGCGAGGAGACGTACGGTCTCGCGCGAGGGGTTGAACAACCGGTCCTCCTCGAGCAAATGGAACTTGCCCTTGCGTGCCGATTTCTCGTGCCGGCGCAGCACGCCGCCCGCGGCGTCGCGGATCTCGATCTCGCGTGCATAGATGCGCACAGTGACTTTGCTGTACGGCGGCGCGGGCAGCGCCGCGTAGTAAGAGCTCTCCACCGCCACCAGGCCCGCGTCATCTACGGTGCGCGTGCCCTGCTTGAAGTAGCGAAAGCCTTCCAGCAGCAGCGGGCGCAGATGGGGCCTTTCCTCCAGGTACATCTCCATCACCTGGCGCTTCTTGCGCCCATGAATGCGCAGCGCCGCCCAGCGCTCTTCCCAGTGCGCGAGAAACGCGTTCTGCGCTTCGATGGACTCGAACCGCCGCCCCTTCAGTGCCGTGCTCTGCGTGTGCTGGATGGCGTTCTCCACGGTGCCTTTGCGATTCGGGTCCCGGACCCGGCACGGATCGGCCACCACGCCGTAATGCGCGAGCAGCGCGGCGTACAGCGGATTCAACGCCGGCTCGTAGAGGTCCGGCTTGATGACCCCTTCCTTCAGGTTGTCCAACACGACGTAGCACGTACAGCCGCCAAACGCACGCCAGGCTTCCTCGTGCAGCCGTGCCCACACTTCCTGATTGCTCTTCCACACCACCTTGCGGAAACTCTTGCCCGAGTACTTCAGCGTCATGATGAACAGCAGCGGTCGCTTGTACTTGCCTGGTCGGTACCGCGTCAGCGCGCCCTGGCCATAATCCACTTGTGCCTCTTCCCCCGGCAGGAACTCCAGCACGTCAAAGCGCGCGGGCGCGTGCGATTTGAGCGCGGCGACAAAGCGCTTCACCGAGTTGTACCGGTGGGGGAACGCGGACCCGTCGACCAGATCCTGGTAGATGCTCTGCGCGTTGCGTCCAAGCTGGACTTGCGCCTCGATCCACGCGCGGTGTGGCTCGCACGCCGAGGGGGGATACGGCGGGTTCGCCTTCGCGCTCCCCGCCTCCAGAGCCGGTGGCCGGGGTGGGGGAATTTCAGACGTTGCGCCCTCCGAGCCGGTGGCCACCCCGGAGGAGTTTGCCGATTTGATGTGGCGTCGGATCGTCTTGCGATCTACCCCTGTGCGGCGTTCGATCTCGCGCTGTGCGACGCCGTGCTTCAGCAGCGTTTCAATGGCGATGCGTAAATGCGGCTTCAAGACGTTCACTCCTGGCCCCCCTCACATTGGTGAGGGAGTACCGTAACGTCCCGCCGCCACGCACCGCCGATCAGCGGCGTCTATGTCAGCTCAGGGTGGGGGATTTTGGGGTGGCCACAAGTGGGGGACTTTGGGCGGCCGCCGGGGCTTCTTAGTTAGGTGAATATTTCACAAATTACAGGTGACAAAAAGTCACAGCCATCAGGGTGCTTGGCCTGTATAGTTCCGACTGCTTCCAAAGTTGAATTTCCTATCTTAGGCGCCTATGCCCTCACAGGCTGGCAACCACCCACCAATTGTCCTGAAGAGCCCGAAACCATGACCACAGATACCATCAGCAAAACCATCGGCGTCGTCACCGAGCTCACCGTCATCGCGCCATTGAAAGAAGGCGGCGCCGCGCGGCTGCGCCAGGTCCTCACCGGCCTGCAGACGGATCCCGACAGCCCGATCAAGCAGATCGACACCATCCACTTCGCGCGGTGGGTCATCTTCGACAACGACACGCGCATGCTTTTCACGAGCAACTTCGACGGCCCGTTGGAGGCGTATCTGCGCGACTTTTGCGTCAAGACACCGCAGGGGATGGACGCGATTTTCGGCAACTGCGAGGGCTACCCGGCGGGCGGCGCCGCAGATTTCGAGGCGTTCAAGGCATACGTGCGCAAGCATCAGGTGCCGACGGATCTTTTCTACCCCGCGTATCCCGAGAGCACCGTGAAGGCCGTGAAGAAGGCGCTCGAAATCAAAGCGCTCGCGGACCAGCTCCTGGAAAAACTCGCCTGAGCCTCGCTCCATGCCCGGTTTCGAAGACGAGTGGCCCGACATCCAGGGCAACATCCTGCGTCCCTACGCCCATCCGCACGCCCGCTACGCGATCGTGCGGATTGACGAGGCGGTGGGCGCCCGCCGGCTGCTGACGAGCTTGCTCGACCAGCGACTCGTCACCACCGCGGCACGCTGGGCGCCCGGCGAAAAGCCGGACGCGACGCTGAACGTCTATTTCTCGTGGCACGGCCTCGCCGCGATCGGACTCCCGCAAGAGTCGCTCGACAGCTTCCCGGAGGAATTCCGGCAAGGCATGGCGGCGCGCTGGCAGCGGCTCCACGATCCCGATCCCGCGGGGTGGGAATTCGGCGGGGATCCCGAGCAGACGCACGTCTTCTTCGCAGTCTATGGGAATACAGCCGAGAACGTCGAGGCACGACTGGAGAAGCTGCGCGCAGAGCTGGCGCAGGTCGCTGGCGCGGTGACGGTGACGCACCGCCAGGACGCGGCGATGCTCGAGCGGCGCACAGAGCACTTCGGCTTTGCCGACGGCTTCGGACAGCCGCAGATCGCCGGCAGCGGCGCGCCGGAATATCGCGGCGACGGCACGCCCGAGGGCGCGAACGACTGGAAGCCGATCGCCACGGGCGAATTCATCCTCGGACACCCGAATGAAACCCGCTTCCCCGGCCCGGCGCCGCTGCCGACGGCGCTGCGCCACAATGGCAGCTTCATGGCCTACCGCAAGATGGAGCAAGACGTGCCGGCGTTCCGTGCTTTCCTGCGTGCGGAAGCCGGGCGGCTCTACGGCTCCGCCGCGCCGGAAAACGTCGAGCGCCTCGCGGCCAAGCTCGTCGGGCGCTGGCGCAGCGGCTGCCCGGTGATGCTCTCGCCCGACCGTGACGACGATTCGCTCCGCGAGAAGTGGGGGATCAACAATGACTTCCGCTATGCCGCCGACCGGCGCGGCGCGGTCTGCCCCCTCGGCTCGCACATCCGCCGCATGAACCCGCGCGACGGCCTGCCCGACGACACCGCGACCCTCGTGCAAACGCACCGCATCGTGCGCCGCGGACTGCCCTACGGCGAGTGGCTGGAGGACGACAACGGCGACGGCAAGGCGCGCGGCGTCGCCTTCATGGCGGTCAACGCGAGCCTCGCGTATCAATTCGAGCTCGTGCACCAGGATTGGACGAACAACGGGGAGTTCGCAGGCCTCGACGCGCAGGACATCGATCCTTTCAACGGCGAGCCGCGCGAGGGCTCGCGCTTCCGCATCCCGCAGGGGTCCGGCCTGCCGAAGCGGATCTCCAATTTGCCGCGCTTCACGACGCTGCGCGGCGGCGGCTACTTCTTCATCCCCAGCGTCACCGCGCTCCGTTTCATCGCGGCCCAGCAGCCTTAAAAACCTGGCTAAGAAATGGGCAAAGAATCACCACAAAGACATGAAGACACCAAGTAGACATCGGCCTTCGTTTTGTGCCTTCGTGTCTTGGTGGTTCATCTAGAAACGAGCTTTAAAAATCCACGGCGTTCCTCGACGAGCTCTCCGCCCTCGAAGGCGATCCCGCGCCGGCCAATGTACTTGACCGGCACCGGCGGGCTCGCGTCTGGACATTCGGCCCTTTCCTGTCCGTAACCCTAAGGCCTCGACAACCACCCGATACCCGGCCGGGATCGGCCCAAACGGCTTCTTACCGCCCTTGCGCGGGCCGACGGATCACCGGCCGGCCCGTCCGACGCAACGAGACCGACGGCAGGACGACAACCGCCGCGGACGTGGGCGGAACGAGCACGTCGCTGAAGTTCGTCTTCCGCCATGCGGACCTCGCGCCGAATCCCGAGGTGACCGTGTATCGCGATCCTCTTCACACGACCTTTACGGTGGCGGGACCGAATCGATACTTCAACGCGGCGGAGGTCTGGAGCTTCTTCAAGAGCCATCCGCGCGTGTAGGCGCGCTGCAGAATTGCACTCCGTGAGGACGAATCAGATCGCAGGTGTGCGCGCCGAGAAGGCGTTGGGGAATTAGGGGAATTAGGGGAATTAGGGGAATTAGGGGACAGACTGCGTGAGCCCGTGAGCCTGGGATCGTGAGCTGTCAAACATGCGAGTGCTCGACCGACTCTTCCTTGAAAGCTGCCGGTCTTGACCGTAGCATGACAACAGCACCGCCCTTGGCCGCGGCTCAGCGCGGGGCTCGAACCCCCCTGGCCCGGGCGATCGCCGGGATCATACCGGGGCTCGCGGGCTATGTCGGGGTGAATCTCATCCTCACGCCCTCGGGTGCGATCGTCGTCGAGGTCAATCCGACGCTCACCACCGCCTATGTTGGGCTCACCGAGGTCTTGGATATCAATGTCGCCGCCGCGATCCTTTGGGGTCTTCGCCCGGGGTCTTCGACCGTGATCTCGCATCGGCGCCGTGGGCGATCGGGACCGGCAGGAAGACGGTGGAGTTGTCCACGGCCCCCCGCCCGGTGACGAGCCGGCATCCATGATCGCGGGCTGGGACATCGGGGGCGCGCACCTCAAGTGCGCGGCGCTCGACCTAGCGGGCCGGCTGATGGGCGTCTGGGAGGTCCCGTGCCGGCTCTGGGAGGGCCTGGACCGGCTCGAGGAGGCCCTCGCTACCCTGCCCACCAGGCTCGCCAAGGAAACGTATCGCCACGCGCTCACCATGACGGGAGAGTTGGCCGACTGCTTTCGTGACCGCGAGGAAGGCGTGCGAGCCCTGGTCGCCTTCATGACGCGACGACTCGGGAGCGATGACCTTTCGGTCTATGCCGGCCGCCGGGGTTTCATCCCCCCGGCACGGGCCGGGGACCACGCCCTCGATGTTGCCTCGGCGAACTGGCATGCGAGCGCCGCCTTTGCCGCGTTGAAGGCCGAGCGCGGGGTGCTCATCGACATCGGCAGCACCACCACCGATCTCGTCCGCTTCGGCGACGGACGGGTACAATACCAAGGCTACATTGACGGGGAGCGACTGCGGAGCGAGGAGTTGGTCTATACCGGCGCCATCCGCACCCCGATCATGGCGGTGGCGGACCGGGTCCCGTTCGTCGGGGAATGGCAGCGCTTGACCGCCGAGCACTTCGCGACCATGGCCGACGTCTACGGCCTCCTCGGTCGGCTCGGGGAGCAGCCGCGCGAGACCCAAGACGGGGCCGGCACGGCGCCCGAGGACTGCGCGCGGCGCATCGCGCGGATGCTGGGGCGCGACCTCACGGCCGCCCCGATGCGCGCCTGGCAGGCGCTTGCCGCGTATCTGGCGCGGGCGCAGCTCGTCAGCGTGCGCGAGGCCCTGGAGCGGGTGCTGTCGCGTGATCCCGAGGGGTCCGTGCCGTTCGTCGGTGCCGGCGTCGGGCGTTTTCTGGTGCGGGAATTGGCGAGACAGCTCGATCATCCCTTTGTGGACTTTTCGGCGTTCCTGGAAGGGCCGGACCCGCTCCGCGAAAAGGGTGCCCGGTGTGCGCCGGCCGCGGCCCTCGCCTACCTCGTGAAGACATGCCCTACCCCCGAATAGAAGAGATCGACTACGAGCGCGACACCGGGGCGCGATTCGCGGGGCTCGCCCACCTGCCCGGCTCGGTGTTCCTCGACAGCGGCGGTTTCGGCGGGGGCCGGGGGCGCTACGATGTCTTCGCCGCAACGCCGTACCTGACGCTCACGAGCCGCGGACGCCATACCGAGATCCGGTCTCGATTGGGCGCCCGGGTGTCCGAGGCCAATCCCTTCCGGTTGCTCAAAGAGGCACTTGCGCCCGTCGCACCGGCGGTCTCCGCGCTGCCATTCGCGGGCGGGGCCATCGGCTACTTCGCCTATGATCTGGCGCGATGGCTGGAACGCCTCCCGAACGTCGCGGCGGCGGATCTGGACGTTCCCGACCTGGCTATCGGCCTCTATGACTGGGCCGTGGTCGCGGACCATGCGACACGGCAGAGCCATCTCGTGTGTGCCGGCCGGGATGAGCGTAGCCTCGATGAATGGGAGCCGATCCGCGCGCTCGTCCTCGGGGGCGCGGCCCCGGCACCGCGGCGGCCGTTCCGGGTGCTCTCCACGGTGGTCTCCAATATGGACCACGGAGACTACCGCCGTGCGTTCGACCGTATCAAGCGCTATATCCGGGACGGGGATTGCTACCAGGTCAACCTTGCCCAGCGCTTCTCGGCACCGGCCGAGGGCGACGCCTGGAATGCCTACCGGACCTTGCAGGGGCTCAATCCGGCGCCGTTCTCGGCCTATCTGCGCCTGCCCGACGGGGGGGCGGTCTTGAGCACCTCCCCGGAGCGCTTCCTGGAGGCGAGGGGGGGCAGGGTCGAGACCCGACCCATCAAGGGCACCCGCCCCCGCTCCGCAAACAAGGTGCGCGACCGCGCGCTGGCCCTGGAGCTCTCTGCCAGCGCCAAGGACATCGCCGAGAACCTCATGATCGTGGATCTGCTGCGCAACGACCTCGGCAAGACCTGCGCGCTCGGCTCTATCCGGGTGCCCGCCCTCTTTGAGGTCGAGAGCTTCGAGACCGTGCACCACCTGGTCAGCACCGTGACCGGTCGCCTGGCACCGGGCCGCCACGCCCTGGACCTCTTGGAAGGCTGCTTCCCCGGAGGCTCAATCACGGGCGCGCCCAAGCTCCGGGCCATGCAGATCATCGAGGAGCTGGAACCCCACCGGCGCGGGGTCTACTGCGGGGCCATCGGCTACACCGGCTTCGACGGGGCCATGGACCTGAACATCGCCATCCGCACGCTGGTCTACCAGGCCGGCTGGATCCATGCCTGGGCCGGGGGCGGGATCGTCATGGACTCGGACCCGGAGGCCGAGTACCAGGAGACCCTGGACAAGGCCCAGGCGTTGTTGCGGCTCTTGAGCTACGTGGGGAGATCGCATGTGGGTGGTTAAGATCGGCGGGAGCCTGGCCTATGCGGCGGAGTTGCCGGCCTGGCTCGCGGCACTCGCCCTGCACGGCGGGGGGCGCGTGGTGATCGTGCCGGGCGGGGGACCATTCGCGGATCTCGTGCGGCGCGCTCAAGCGCACCAGGGCTATGCCGACGCGAGCGCCCATGCCATGGCGCTCTTAGCCATGGCCCAGTACGGGCTCATGATGGCGGGGATCGAGGGGCGGCTCGTGGCCGCCGCCCGCCTGTCGCAGATCCGCAAAGTGCTCGCCGCGGGCCGGGTGCCGGTGTGGATCCCGGGACCGGACGGCGCGCCGGGGGTGCGTGCGAGCTGGGAGGTGAGCTCCGACAGCCTGGCGCTGTGGGTCGCGGGACAGATGGGTGCGACGGATCTGGCGCTGGTCAAATCGCGCGCGCCGAGCCCGGGCGTTCACCGGGCGCCGGATCTTTGCACGCAGGGGGCCCTGGACGCCGCTTTCCCCGGCGCCCTGGCGTGTACCGCCGTGGAGACATGGTGGCTCGGTCGCACCGACCACCGTGCGATCGGACCGATCGTGCGGGATGCGGTGCGACCCGCGACGCGCATTGCCTCATGAGGATGATTTATATCATTATTTTTGGCATTATTTTTGGCGACGATCGATGACCATGCTCTATCCGATCATCCTGGCCGGTGGGGGCGGCACCCGCCTGTGGCCCTTATCGCGGGAGCATTATCCCAAACAGTTCCTCGACCTCTTGGGCACCGCGACGATGCTCCAGCAGACCGTCACCCGGCTCCGTGGTTTCGGAGACGATGAGCGTGCCGAGACCGGCGAGCTGAGCGTCGCGGACCCCCTCATCGTCTGCAACGAGGAGCACCGTTTCCTGGTCGCCGAGCAGGTGCGGCAGGTGGGGGTGCGCGCGTCCCGCATCGTGCTCGAGCCCGTCGGGCGCAACACCGCGCCGGCTTTGACCTCGGCGGCCCTCCTCTGCAACCAGGACGGGCAGGACCCGTTGCTGCTCATGATGCCCTCGGACCACATCGTCGGCGATCTCGCCGCCTTCCGGCGGGCGGTGGCCGCTGGGCTCGGACCGGCCGACGAGGGGACGCTGGTGACCTTCGGCATCGTGCCGGACCGGCCCGAGACCGGCTATGGCTACATCCGGCAAGGCCCTGCCTACCGTGGCATCACTGCGACACAACGAACGCCGGAGGGGCGCATCCACGAGATCCACCGGATCGATGCCTTCATCGAGAAACCCGATGCGCCCACGGCCGCATCGTATCTGGCCGCCGGCGGCTACCACTGGAACAGCGGGATCTTTCTCATGCGCGCCTCGGCGTGGCTCACGGCCATCGAGGCGCATCGGCCCGACATCCTCGCCGCGTGCCGGGCGGCCTGTTACGGGGCCGCCGAGGACAGCGACTTCCTGCGCCTGGACCCGGACGCCTTCACCGCCTGCCCGAGCGACTCGGTCGACTATGCCGTCATGGAGCGGATCGCCGGCGCCGACGGTCACGCCATGGTAGTCTCGCTCGGCGCCGGATGGTCCGATGTCGGTTCCTGGCAAAGCCTCTGGGAGGTGTCCGAAAAAGACCGCGACGGCAACGTCGTCCACGGTGACGTGTGTGCCATCGATTCGCGCCGGAACGTGTTGCGCTCGGAGTCGCGGTTCCTGGCGGCGCTCGGATGCGAAGACCTGGTCGTCGTCGAGACCGCGGACGCCGTCCTGGTGGTCGCAAAGGAGCGCGCGCAGGACGTCAAGCAGATCATCGTTTGGCTGAAGGATCAGGGCCGCGAGGAACGCCTGTACCACCGGCGGGTCTATCGCCCCTGGGGGAGCTATGAAGGGCTCGATGAGGGAGAACGCTTCCAGGTCAAGCGCATCGTCGTCAAGCCTGGCGCCAAGCTGTCGCTGCAGATGCACCATCACCGCGCCGAGCATTGGATCGTGGTGCGCGGGACCGCCCGAGTCGTACGCGGGGACGAGGCGTTCCTGCTCTCGGAGAATCAATCGACCTACATCCCGCTCGGGGTCAAGCACCGGCTGGAGAACCCAGGCACCATCCCCTTGGAGGTGATCGAGGTCCAATCGGGGCCGTATCTGGGAGAGGACGACATCGTGCGCTTCGAGGACGCCTATAAGCGTGCATAACCGTATACGAAAGAAAGGGGCAAGCGAAATGCCTTGGAGAGTCGAACACCATGACACAGGCGATTAAAAAGGCCGTATTCCCGGTCGCCGGGCTCGGGACCCGGTTCTTGCCGGCGACCAAGGCCAATCCCAAGGAGATGCTGCCGATCGTGGACAAACCGCTCGTGCAGTACGCGGTCGAGGAGGCGGTGGCGGCCGGGATCACCGAGCTCATCTTCGTCACCGGGCGCAGCAAATGGTCGATCCCCGACCACTTCGACAAGGCCTATGAGCTGGAGGTCGAGCTCAGTAAGCACAACAAGGCCAAGCTGCTCGACCTTGTCCAGAACATCCTGCCGCCCGAGGTATCCTGTATCTATATCCGCCAGGCCGAGCCTCTGGGGCTCGGGCATGCCGTTCTGTGCGCCAAGCCGGTGGTCGGCGTCCAACCCTTTGCAGTGCTGCTCGCCGACGACCTGATCGCCGGCCGCGAGCGCGGCTGTCTCACCCAGATGGTCGACCTCTACAACCGCTACAACTGCGGTGTCCTGGCGGTGGAGCCGGTCCCCAAGAAGGAAACCAGCCGCTATGGGATCGTCGAGACGCAGACCATCGAGCCGCGCGTCGGCAAGATCCACAGCATCGTCGAGAAACCGGCCCCCGAGGCCGCGCCGTCGAACCTCGGGGTCGTGGGACGTTACATCCTGCCACCCGACATCATGGTGATCCTGGAAAACACGCGGCAAGGTGCCGGCGGCGAGATCCAGCTGACCGACGCGATCGCCAAGTTATTGACGAAGAGGACCGTGCTGTCGCTGGAATTCGAGGGCAAACGCTATGACTGTGGCTCGAAGCTCGGCTACCTGCAGGCCACCGTCGAGTACGCCCTGGAGCACCCGGAGCTCAGGCAGGACTTCGAGCGCTATCTGCACGGTCTCATGGCGGAGAGGCTGTCACCGGCGCAACGCAAGGCGGGCTGACGACCTTGTAAGGTGTTACCCTAAGCCCATGAAGAGGTTATCTTCCCTTGCCGCGCTCGGTACCCTGAGCACGCTCTTCTGGGCGACCCCGGCGTGTCCCGATACGGTGTTCCTACCCGCGAACGGCGATACCGTGGTCGGTTCGCCCGGCGTCACCACGAGCGAATACGAGGACACCCTTCTCGACATCGGGCTAGCCTACGATCAGGGCTATCAGGACATGCGGCTCGCGAACCCCAAGGTGGATCCGTGGATCCCGGGCGCCGACACCGAGGTTATGATCCCGAGCCAGTACATCCTGCCCCAGGCGCCGCGCGAGGGGATCGTGGTCAATGTCCCGGAGATGCGGCTCTACTATTATCCCAAGGCCAAGCCGGGGGAGCCGCGGGTCGTCATCACCAATCCCGTGAGCGTCGGTCGCCAGGACTGGAAAACTCCCCAGGGCGTGACGCGCATCGTCGCCAAGACCTTGAACCCGGCCTGGTATCCGCCGGCCTCGATACGGAAGGAACACGCCGCGGATGGCGATCCTCTGCCCAAGATGGTTGCGCCCGGTCCGGACAATCCGCTCGGGCGGTATGCCCTACGGCTCGGGCACGACGGCTATTTGATCCACGGTACCAACAAGCCCTTCGGGATCGGCATGCGCGTGACCCATGGCTGCCTGCGACTGTATCCCAAGGATATCGAACGGTTGTTCGGCGAGGTACGGGTGGGGACGCTGGTGCGGATCGTCAACCAGCCCTTCAAGATCGGTTGGCTCAGCGGAAGCCTCTATCTCGAGACCCACCCGCCGCTCGACGAGGACGCGGCCGCCTTCCACGATAGTTTCACGCAGGTGGTCGGTCTGGTCACCGAGGCGACCCGCGACGCCCAGCACGCAGTCGACTGGGACGGGTTGCAGCGGGCCGTATCGGAGCGGAAGGGCATACCGGTGCGCATCAGCCGGACGGTGGGGGTGGAGGCGGGGGTCGGCCTTCGGGACGCGCCTCAGTAAGCCTCTGAGGATTAATCAAAAGAAACCCTGAAACGCCGCGTTACAGGTAACGTGGCGTTACAGGGTTCCCGATTATGGTAAAGGCCGAGACTACTTCTGCATCCCTTTGTGCCAAGCGCGATCCATCTTGTCGTTGGTCTCGTTGCAGCAAGCCTGAGCCGCATCGGCCGTCCGTTGGGCCTCCGCCGCCGCCGCCGCCGCATCGTTGGCCGCGCTCGTGGCGGCGGTGGCACTGGCCGTTGCCGCCCGTGCCTCGTTGGCCGCGCCTGTAGCGATTTTGTTCACTTCCTCGAGTTCCCCACTCGTCGCGCAGCCTGCCCCCAGTCCCACTGCGAGGGCGATGGCCGCACCACGTGCCGCTAGCTTCAAGGTGTGTTGCATGGCTGTCTCCTTCTAACTTATTGATTGGTGGCCCCAATGCATGGTGACATGCATTAGGATAATCATGAACCATTTTCTCGCGATGCGCAAATCATACGCGCGAGAGGGGGATGCGACTCCGTCCCCAACCTGGCGGCCAGCCCAGGGTCCTAGCACCTCTGGTGTCAACGGCCCGTGATCGAGCCCCGATGGGTCCCTCCCCTGCCCGGATGCCGAGTAGCTAGGCCCATCGTCCGTTAGGCCAGCGCCCGCAGGCCGCGCACCAGACGGCGCACGCCTTCGTCGGCAGTATCGCGGTCCAAGGCCCCGAAGGACACCCGGAGGTAACACCCCCGGTCCATGCCGAAGGTGTGCCCCGGGATCACCGCGACGCCGTGATCCGCTATCAAGCAGCGTACCAGATCCATCGCCGACAGGGCCGTGTCGATCCGGGCGAACACGTACAGCGCACCCTCCGCTGGCCCCACCTCACATCGCGATCCGAGCGCGGCCAGGCCGTCCAGGACGGTACGCCGCACCCGGTCGATGGCCGGCAGGCGTTCACGGCAATAGGCCGCGCCGATCTGCAACGCGCCCATGGCCGCATGCTGAGAGATCACCGGGGCGCAGATGAGGTTGGTGTCCTGGATCTTCAGAATGGCGGGATAGAGGTGTTCCGGGACCACCATATAGCCGATCCGCCAGCTCGCGAAACCGTAGGCCTTGGACAGCGAGAAGAGCGAGATGGTGTGCTCGCAAGCCTCTGGGATGGAGCCCGGCGAAAAATGGCGGGCGGCGCCGTAGGTGAAGTGCTCATAGGCCTCATCGCTGATGTGGTAGAGGCCACGGGCACGACACAGCGCATTGATCACCCGCAAGGTCGACTCCGGGTAGACCGCGCCGCTCGGGTTGTTGGGCGAGATCGTGACCAGCGCGCGGGTCTTTTCGGTGATGGCGTGTTCGATGAGGTCGGGGCGGGCCTGAAACCGCTCGTCGGTCGCGACCACGACCGGCGTGCAGTCGAGCATGCGTATCGCCATCTCCTGGTTGAAATAATAGGGCAGGGACAGGATGACCTCATCGCCGGGATCGGTGATGGCGCAGATGGCATTGACGAAGCCCATGTTGGCGCCGGCCGTGACGATGACGCGGTATCCCGCCCCGGCGGCGGCCCCCGTGGTGATCCCCGCGGTAATTAAATTCTCGCGCGCGAGCTTGGCCTTGATGAGCGACAAGAGCCCCGGGATCCCATCCACCGGACCATACTTATGGTTGTCCGGGTCGGCGGCGAAATCCTGGATACGCGCGATGGCGGCGGGCGGCGGGCCATAAAAGGCGACGCCCTGTCCGAGCGAGATGGTGCCCGGATGCGCCCGGATGAGATCCGCGACGAGGGGGATCACGGGCTTCTGCACGGCGTGCATCCGCCGGCTGCCGCGCGCCCCCGCCCATCGAACCGGCGCGCACAGCCGTTCGGGGAGCGGTTCCGCGTCCTCCACCCCATGCGGTTCTTTGACGAAGGCGCGACTCATCCCGGCAAAGCGCGATCGTGCCGCCGGTCCCGGTGTTTATTGGCCCCAATATTTATTGGCCCCAATGTCTATTGGCCACAGGGTCTATTGGCCACAGTGTTTATTGAAAGCTGAGCAGGCGTTTGTGGCTATGGAACTGCGTCTTCAAAAACTGCATCTGGTCCGCCAGTATGCGGCGATTCGAGAGCGCCAGGAACTCCGCCCAGTTCGGGACGTAAGGGACGGCGAGCAGGCCGACCCCGGCCTCTTCGGGCGTGCGGCTGCCCTTGCGGGTGTTGCAGTGCTTGCACGCGGCCACGACGTTCGACCAACGGTCATCTCCCCCACGGGACAGCGGGATCACGTGGTCGCGAGTCAGGTGCCCATCGGGAAACTCGTCACCGCAGTACATGCACAGGTTGCCGTCGCGCAGGAACAATTCCCGATTGTTGAGCGGAGGGACCCCGCGCTTAATCGGCCTCAGCCTCCGCGTACGTTTGACCGCGACGATGGAGTTGACAGAGACCGAAGAGCGGCAGCCGGTCCGCCTGCAAGTGCCCCCGAAAAAGGTGAACACCCGTTCACCCGCGGTCCACGCGATCATGTCCCTGCTGTAGAGACACACCGCGTCCTGCCACGGGATCCACCTGATGGGGGAGCCGGTGACGTCTAGGCGCAAGATCAGTGGTGCCATGTCGTGGACCGTCGCAACCGCTGTTGCTTGGGGCTATGATGATGCTGCACCCTCGTCCAGCATCCCGCTCGATGCAACCTCGTTTTTTATGCTAAATGCGTTACGAAATCAAGTAGACACCCGGCCAGTAGACCGGGAACGAGTGGGCGGAGGGGGTCGTGCAGGCCATCGATGAGCTCGTGGAGATCATGGCGTGTCTGCGGGATCGGAATTCCGGTTGCCCCTGGGATCGCGAACAGACCTCCGCCTCGCTCATCCCGTTTACCATCGAAGAGGCCTACGAGGTCGCGGACGCCATCGACCGGGGCGCCCTGGACGACCTCAAAGACGAGCTGGGCGACCTGCTCTTTCAGGTGGTCTTCCACGCACAGATCGCTGCCGAGGGCGGGGATTTCGACCTGGCAGCGGTCGCGCGCGGCCTTGCGGCCAAGCTCGTGCGGCGACACCCGCAGGTGTTTGCGGATGCCGCGGGCCCGAATGCCCATGCGCAGGCCGCCGCCTGGGAAGGGCACAAGGCCACAGAGCGGGCGGCGCGGGTCCAGCAAGGGACCTCGAGCTGGCTGGATGGGGTGGCGCTCGCCCTGCCCGCCATGACTCGGGCCTACAAGCTCCAGAAGCGCGCCGCCGAGGTCGGCTTCGATTGGCGGGAAACGAGCGCCGTCCTCGATGCCGTGGGAGAGGAACTTGCCGAGGTCCGCGAGGCCCTGGCACGCGGATCGGAGGCCACGAGCGCGGCGCTCATGGAGGAGATCGGCGATCTGATGTTCGCCTGTGTCAATCTCGCCCGCTTCGTCGGCATGGACCCCGAGAGGGTCCTGCGGCGGGCCAACTCGAAATTCGAGGCACGCTTCCGTTTCATCGAGCGTCGGCTCGCGAACGCGGGGCGAGGGTTGGGCGATGCGGACCTGGCGGAGATGGATGCCCTGTGGGATGAGGCCAAGGCCGAGGGCTACTGACTAGCCCGGATTTTTCGCCACTGCCCGTCGCGAGCGGATCGGCGGTTGCCGCGGGGTCCTGGTGAGAAATCCGGGCTGCGTGCCGGCTGAGCCCGGCTGTGGAAAAAAGAGAGGGTGCGGAGAGCACCCTCAACAACCAATTAAGGAGGAAGCACTGTCTGGTTAGGACACGTGCGCGCTAAGAAAGAAGCACGATTCGTGCTCCGTCAAATACGTCGTTTCTATACAATAAATTAGCTATGGACTCCGGTCCCCGGAAAGGGGCGTCGTCAACTATCTGACGGGCGTTAGCCGCCGCAATCCTCCCCAGGCGCCGGGATCTTGACGGTGGTGGCGGATCCGGGTCCCCGGACCAGCTACACCCGGCCCCGTCCTAGCATTTTTCTTCCGGGCCAGGTCCGTTACGATTTTTGCACTGCACTATATCATGGTAGAGACACCCGCCATCGAGGAATACCCCCATGTCCCAAGACCTGAGACCCGACGACGGCGTGATGCCATGGAACCCCTGGACAAGCCAGGCGTTCACCAGCCTGGACCCTTTCGGCATCGTATCCTCGTGCCTCGCTGTGCAGGGCGCCTGGTTGCGCCGGCCTAATCGGTTGGCGCAGGAGGCCGCCAAATTCTGGTCACAGATCACGTCGCTCCAGATCCAATCCTGGGAGCGGTTCTATGGCCAGGCCGTCG
>Ga0299907_10000526_pt1 | contig 18881 bp, 21 predicted proteins | sample RVTome_16_FD_198680 | JGI IMG/M metagenome (GOLD analysis project Ga0299907, IMG submission 198680) | Soil microbial communities from uranium-contaminated site in the Upper Colorado River Basin, Wyoming, United States - RVT152D67 (version 2) ...
TCTCGAGGTCGATCTCCAGGATCCGGTTCATCCGGGCGAGCGAGATGACGACGCCGCCTGCGAACGGGGTGGCGCCGCCGGAGAGGCCCGTGCCTGCGCCGCGCGCGACGAACGGGACGCCCTCGCGGTGGCAGGCGCGGACGATCGACTGCACCTCCTCGGTCGAGGCAGGGAGCGCGACGAGCTCGGGGACGGCGCGATGACCGGTGAGGCCGTCGCATTCGTAGACGCGCAGCTGCTCCGGCTCGGTGATGACGTGCTCGCGGCCGAGCGCGCGTCGCAGCTCGTCCGCGAACGTGGCCGGAAGGCTCACCCGCCGAGTGTACGCAGCCCGCGCGGGCGCGTAACGCGACGCGTGATGGCGCACGCCGATCACCTACCCGGCAGTCCGATGCGAAACTCGCGGAGCCGGACCGCCTCGACCGCCAGGGCGGCCACGAGCGCGAGCACGCTCCCGGCGAGGAGCAACAGCGCGTCCGCGTCCTCGAACACGAGCACCGCGACGACGACGACGAGCGCTGCTCCTACGCGCTCCCAGGCGACCCGCCGTCGCACGCGGTAACGGGAGAGCACGAAGCCGAGCAGGAAGAGCGACATGCCGAGCGCGAGAGCGGCCCGCCCGCCCTCCGGCAGCGGCTCGCCGGGGCTGCCGAGCGTCTTCTTCGACGCGACGGCGAGAATGACGATCCCGAGCACGATCGGGTAGTGGAAGAACGTGTACAGGTCGCGCGCGAGCGGGCCTCGCACTGCCTCGCTCGCGGAGTGCAGCGCACGCTCCGCCGCCAGTTGCGTGAAGTCGAAGTACGCCCACCAGGCCGCGGCGGCGCCTGCGAGCGAGACGGCCACGGCGAGGGCGAAGAGCGTGTCGCGCTCGAGCTCGACGGCAGCGAGCCCGATCGCCACGATCGACTCTCCGAGCGCGATGATCACGATCAAGGCGTGCCGCTCGGCGAAGTGCGACACCCTGACGCGAAAGCCGGTCCGGGCCGCGAAGAGCGTCCCGAGAACGTCGATTGCGAGCGACGCCGTCCACAGCGTCGTGCGCCACGGGTCGTCCACGAACCCCCCTGCGAGCGCCACGGTGGGAGCGACCAGGAACCACGGCGCAAGCTGCGTCACGGCGACGCGCTGCACCGGGTCGTCGCGGACACCCGAGACATAGAGCGCGATCTGGAGGACGCGGACGACGAAGTAGGCGATCGCGAACCACGCGCCCTCGTCCGTGTACGCGTCCGGCAGCGAGATCGCGACGAAGAACGCACCGAGCATCGCTCCGAAGATGAAAAGGCGGGTCGCGAGACTCTCGACATCGATCGCGTCGGTCAGCCACGCGTATGCCGCCCAGGCCCACCAGACGAGCGCGAACACGAGCGCTGCGCGGGCGAACCCCGCCGCGGACGTGTCCTCGAGGACGAGGGTCGTGACCTGCGTGAACGCGAACACGAAGACGAGGTCGAAGAAGAGCTCGATGAAGCCCGTACGTTTTTCCTCCTCGGCGTACGTCGGCTCGAGCGCCTCGATTGCGGTGACGTCGGTCACGGAGCCCAGAACTCCTCGAACGCGACTGGATCGCTCGGGAGCGCGAGCACCTCGCGCACGACGCCGTCGTCCATCCGGAACAGCAACAGCTGCTCGAGCTCGAGCTCGCGGCCGCGTCGCCGGCCCCGGGCGGTGTAGAGCGCGGCCGCCCGGTCGGTGCTCGCGAGCACGTCGCTGAGCTTCGAGCCGTACGTCCCGTCGGTCTCCTTCCGAAGGCGTGCGAGGAAGCGGAAGATCTCGTCGCGTCCGCGGTGCACGCCTGCCATCACGCCTCGACCGGGGACCGTCCAGACTGCGTCGGCTGCGAAGAGCCCGCGCAGCGCGAGGCCCTCCTGGCGCGCGAACGCATCGAAGATCCGGCGAACGATCGCGTCGTTCTCAGCTGCTCCCACGGGGTTCCTCCTCCCAGCGGGCGATGAGCCCCTCGACATGCCGGCGCTGCGCCTCGGTGAACGGGATCTGCCTGACCAGGCGTCGCGCTTCGGCCGGATCGTCGTTCTCGACTGCGGCTTCCAGATGCTCGCGGAGCGGCGTCGGCTGTCGGAGCTGCCGGCGGAGCCAGCGCAGAAGGCTGACCGTTGCCTGGTCGGTCACACCTGCAACCGTACCGCCACGCCCGTCGAGGTAGGCCGGGCCTCGTACGAGACTCTAGGTGTCGTCTTCGGTGTCGGCTTCGCCGGGGGCGCCTGCGCCGGCATCCGGGTCCGCATCGGCCGCTTCAGCTTCCCCCACGTCCCCTGCTTCCGGCGGGGGAGTCTGGCCCGAGAGGCTGTACGCGCTCAGGCGCGACGATAGACCCGCCCAGTCCGTGGTCTCGCTCATGTCGCCGGGCTCGCCCGCGGAGCGCTCCCGCCGCCCCCGCTTCGTGGGCTCGGGAGCCTGCCGGCGCCCGCGTCTGGCCTCGCGCTGCGCCGGCCCCTCCTCCTCCTCCTCGGCCTCGCGGTGGCCTTCGTCCGCGGCGGACGCCCCACCCAGATCGAGCGAGGTGAGAGACGGGAACTCCGTGAGCGGCGGTAGCCCGATGTTCGCGATGGACGGCTCGTCGGGTACCGGCTCGACTTCGGGCGCCGGCGGCTCCGAGAGCCGCAGCTTGGGCATGGTCGCGGGCTCCTCGTCCTCGGACGAGGGTTGCCCCGGATCGACGATGAAGTCGGGCAACGGTCCGGGCGGCGGCTCCGGGTTCAGGATCGCCTCGGCCGTGACCTGCGAGTGGCTCGAGTCGTCGACAGTCGGAGGAGGCGCGGGCTCGGGCGTCTTCTCGCGCTCGACGATGTACTCGGGTAGCTCGGTCGCCTCGGCAGCGGGAGGCGGCTCCGGCTCCGGCTCCGGCTCTGGCTCTGGCTCTGGCTCTGGCTCTGGCACCGTACTTTCCGCGGCTGCGTCGCGGGGCTCCGGCTCGGTCGCCGGAGAGTCCTCGACGAACGTCTGTGGCGCGGGCTCGGGCTCGGGCTCGGGTTGAGATTCGGTGACGACCGGCACCCATACGCCTGTCGGGATCGATTCGGGTTCGGCGAGGAGTGCGTCCCCTTTCGCCGGCTCGGGCGCTGTGCTTTCTGCAGCGTCGCCGCTGGGCTCCGGCTCGGACGCCGGAGCGACCTCGGTGAACACCGGTGGTTCCGGCTCGGGCTCGGGGTCGGGCTCGACTGCGATCTCGGGCTCGGGTTCCGGCTCGACGAGCGCGACCGGCTCGGGCTCGGCGACGATCTCGGGCGTGGTCTCGGGCTCCGGCTCGACCTCGAGCGGCGGCGGCTCGACGACGTACTCGGGCAGTGCCTCGGCCACCGGCTCGACGGGAGGCGCTTCCGGCGGCGTCTCGGGCTCCTGTGTCGGCTCGACGACGTAGTCGGGCAGCGCTTCGGCGGAGGTCGACTCGGACGGGACCTCCGGAGCGCGCTCCGACTCCTGCGCGGGCCAGGGGTCGAGCATGCCACTCCACGGGTCGTGCTCCGGCTCCTCGGGCGCGGCCAGCTCCCAGAGCGGGCGGCCGACTACGAGCCGCTCGCGTAGCTCGAGCCTCCGGAGCTTCCCGCCTGGTGCAGTCGGAAGCTCGTCGACGAACTCGATCTCGCGTGGCACCTCGTGCTCCGGCAGCGTGAGCGCGACCTCGTGGCGTAGCTCGGCCTCGAGCTGCTCGGACTCCTCGATTCCCTCCTCGAGCACGACGAAGGCGCGGACGAACTGCCCGCCTCGCTCGAGGTCGCGCACACCGACGACGGCGCTCGCTGCCACGGCCTTATGCGCCCGCAGCGCACGCTCGGCTTCGTACGGGCCGAAGCGCTCGCCGCGGCTCGTGATGACGTCGGCCCCGCGTCCTACGAACCAGAAGAAGCCGTCCTCGTCGACCGTGGCCATGTCGCCTGTCGCGTACCAGTCGCCGCGGAACGCCTGCTTGGTCTGCTCCGGCGACTCCCAGTACCCGGCGAAGAGCGTCGGCGGCCGGCCGCGCACGGCGAGCTCGCCCTCGACGTTCGGAGGAAGCTCGTTGCCCTGATCGTCGATCACCGCGACCTGATGGCCGGGCAGGGCGCGTCCGAGCGAGCCCTGCTTGAAGCCGGCCTCGGCGCCGTTGGCGACGACGACGTTGGACTCGGCCTGACCGTAGCCGTCGTGGATCGTGAGGCCCCACGCCTCCTCGAAGATCGCCGCGACGCCCGGGTCGAGCCAGTCGCCCGTCGAGACGAGCCGGCGGAGCTGCGGCGGGTGGAAGCGGGCAAGCTCGCGGAGCTCGGCGAGAGCGGCGTACTCGGCGGGCGTCTGGCAGAGAACCGTGACGCCGAGCCGATAGATGAGGTCGAGGCGCTCGAGGGCCTCGAACGGCCCGTCGTGGACGAGCAGCTCCGCGCCGCGCGACCAGGGGCCTACGAGCGCGTGCCAGATCGACTCGGCCGAGCCGGCCCGCGCAGGGCACCACACGGCGTCTCCGCGACCGGCGTCGAGCCAGTGCTCGGCGGCTACACGTGTCGCGAAGACGGCCCCGTGCGAGTAGCCGACGAGCTTCGCGTTCCCCGACGTCCCGGGCGTCTCGAAGACGAAGGCGATGTCTCGAGACGACGTGTCGTGCGTCGGTGCCTCGGCGGCCGAGTCTTCGAGCAGCAGGCGGCCGTCGTCGACGTAGAGCACCACCGGCCGGTTCGTCGTGCGCTCGATCTCGGGCTCCGCCGCGCGCTCGGCGACGACGAGATCGGCGCCTGTTCGCTCGAGGCGCACGTCGAGCGTCTCCGCGGAAAGCGTCGGTGGCCCGGGCACGACGACCGCGCCGACCTTCAGGCAGGCGAGCACGATCTCGATCCAGTCGACGTTCGTGCCGCTCAGGACGAGCACCGGATCGCCCGGCCGAATGCCGCGCTCCCGAAGCAGGCCGGACCAGCGGGCCGCGCGCTCGGAGAGGACGTGGAACGTCCGCGGCTCGATGATGCCGTCCTTCCCGATGAACGTCACCGCCCGGCGCTTGGGATCCTCGGCCAGCGCTTCGGCGACGTCCCGCGTGAAGTTGAAGCGGTCGGGCACCTGCCAGCGGCCCTCGTCCAGTGCGGGATAGAGCGCCACCTCGAGCGGCGAAAGCGAGTGTCCGTCTCCCTTCCCCCGCCGGCGGCCTATGCGAAGCCTTTTCACGGCATCGACATTATCGACGCGAACTGCCTAGAAGCTAAGCGGATTCTCCCACTTTCCGAGTGAAGTCGCGACGCGACTTGTCCGCGAAGCGGACCAGTGGAAGGGGTCTGGGGAAACCGGGAGGTTTCCCCAGCTACGACTACACGCAACTTGTCCGCGCAGCGGACCAGTGGAAGGGGTCTGGGGAAACCGGGAGGTTTCCCCAGCTACGACTACACGCGACTTGTCCGCGCAGCGGACCAGGGGAAGGGGTCTGGGTGAACCGGGAGGTTCCCCCAGCTACTGCTACCGGCTCGACTTCACTACACGAGGCCGTGCTCGCGGCCGAACGGCTCATAGGCCGCCGGAAGCACCTCGGGGAGCCGGAACCCGCCGGCTTCCTCGAGCGCCGCCACCCTTGCGTCGATCGACGGGTGCGTGTTGAAGAGCCCGGAGAGCGCCATGACGCCCTGGCGATCGGTCTCGACCCGGTCGGTCGGGCTCTCGACCCACAGATGCGCGGTCGAGGCGTCGGCATACCGAACGCGGGTCGGATCGGCCTCGAGCCGGCGCAACGCGAGCGCCATCGCCTCCGGGTCGTTCAGGATCTCCGCCGAGGTCGCGTCCGCGAGGAACTCGCGCCGCCGCGAGAGGCTCAACCGCAGCAGGAGCGCCGCGTAAGGAGCGAGGAGGAGCCCGACGATGGCGAGGACGAGGACGAGCACGTTGCCTCCCCGTCGGCCGCGGCCGCCGCCGTACGCAAGCGAGCGGAAGCCGATGTCCGCGACGAGCGCGATCACGCCCGCGAACACCGTCGCGATTGTCATCAGGTACGTGTCGCGGTTGCGGATGTGCGCGACCTCGTGCGCGAGCACCGCCTCGAGCTCGCGCTGCGGCATGGTCGCGAGGAGGCCCGTCGTCACGCCGACGTAGCTCTTCGTCGGACGAAGGCCGGCCGCGTACGCGTTCGGCGCGGCGTCGTCGACGATGCGCACCTCAGGTGTCACGGGTAGCCCGGCGGCGATCGAGACGTTCTCGACGAGCCTGCGTAGCGGTTTTGCGGCCTCCGGGTGCAGGTCCTCGGCGTGGGTCAGGCGCGAGACCAGGCTCCGTGCGCGCACGAGCCCGAAGATCCCGTATGCGAGCGCGATCACGAGCGCGAAGACGCCGAGCGAGATGTCGAGCGCGAGCCCGACGATCCCACCGAGCACGAGCAGCAGCACCACGAAGCCGAACACGACGATGAAGCTGCGCAGGCGGTTCGCGCGGATCTGCTCCTGGAGCGTCACGGAGCAGGGGCGAAAGAGACATCGGGCGGCGCCGTGTCGCCGAGGGCCGAGAAGAACTCGCGCGCATTGAACCCGAGCGGCTTCGCGATCAGGACCCAGGGGATGCTCTGGACGCCGGTGTTGAAGCGGTTCACGGTCGCGTTGTAGTAGCGGCGCGCGGCGCTGATCTTGTCCTCGGTGTCTGTCAGGTCTTCCTGGAGCTCGAGGAAGTTCTCGGACGCTCGGAGCTCGGGATACGCCTCCGCGACGGCGAACAGCCGCCCGAGAGCGCCGGACAAGCCGTCGTTCGCGTCCGCGGCGGCCCCAGGGGTCTGCGCGCCCTGGAGCGCCGCTCGGGCGCGCGTCACATCCTCGAAGACGGCGCGCTCGTGCGCCGCGTACGCGCGGACCGCCTCGACGAGGTTCGGGATCAGATCCGCGCGGCGCTGCAGCTGCACGTCGATGTTCGCCCAGCCCGTGTCGACCTCGTTGCGGAGGCGGACGAGGCGGTTGTAGCCGAGAACGCCGAAGATCAGGAGCAAGGCGGCCGCAGCCAGCAGGATCCAGAGCCAGAGCACGGGTTGCCGAGTCTAAGGAGCGGCGAGCGCCGCAGCGAGGGCTTTCCGTCCCTCTCGCAGCACGGCCTCCCCGTGCGAGACGAGGACCCGCTCGACGGGCAGTTCGAGCAGCGGGCGCAGGGAATCGGCGAGGTCGTCGAGGCTCGCGCTCGGCGGGAGCCAGGACGGCGGGCACATGCGGACGCCGCCCGCCCCGTCTCCGAGGAGCACATCGCCGGGCACGAGCGCGCCGTGCGACGGGATCCAGTAGACGACCTCGCTTGGCCTCGCCGTGCGGAAGGCAGCGATCCCGCCTGGAAGCGCGTCGCCCGGGCGGAACGGGTTCGTCAGCGGCACTCCGCGCCGGGCGACGGGCGCGCGGGCGGCGGCAGGCGCCCAGGTGCGGGCGCCGTAGCGCTCCACCACCTGCGCAGCGCTACGGACGTGCCAGAAAACGGTGAGGAGGACGTGGACCTCCGGCCCGGCTCTCGCCGCGTCTCGGTCGAGCGCGGGCCAGAAGCGCTCGGCGTCCTCCTCGGGAACCAGCGGATCGACCAGCACGACTCCGTCTCCGGACTCGCAGTACACGGAGCTGACGTCTTCCTTCCAGGCATCGTGGTACGCCGACCAGATCCATAGCCCGGAGGCGACCTCTCGGACGTCCACGTGCCGACTCTAGACCGGCAGCGCGGTGGGGCATCGACCCTCTCGCTCCGGCGAACCGATCGCGCGCGTGCCGCGTACTGTCTCCCCGATGAGGAGGACGCGCGCACTCGCCGTCGGTCTCGCAGCGATCGTGCTGGCGGTTCCGCTCGCCGGCTGTGGCGGGGACGAGGAGGACACTGCAGCGCCCGACACGACGACGACGACGGAGACGACCGAGACCACGACGCCGAGCACAACGGACGAGACCACCACCGAGACGACCGACACCGGTGGGGCTCCGCCCGCGAGCGGAGGGACGCTCTCGGGCACGGTCGGACCGGGATTCGACATCGCCGTGTCGACGGGCGGCGCCGTCGCGGCGGGCTCGTACGAGCTCACCGTCGAGGATCAGTCCTCAGCGCACAACTTCCATCTCACCGGTCCCGGCGTCGACGTGTCGACGTCCGTCTCGGGCGAAGGCCCGGAGACCTTCTCGATCCAGCTCGAGGCGGGAACATACGAGTTCGTGTGCGACCCGCACGCGTTCTCGATGAACGGCAGCTTCGAGGTCTCGTAGCGCTACGAGAGTGGGAGCGGCTCGATCGAGCCGTCCGCGATGCGCCAGCCCGCGAGTTCGCCCGTGCGAAGCGTGTAGATGAGGTATGGGCGTCCGGCCCAGAGTCCGATGTTCTGGACGTCAGTGCGTGAGGGTCTCGGCGGCGCCGATAGGTGGGAGTGGAAGACGGCGAGCTCGTAGCCTTCGTCCTCGAGGAACCACGTCTCCGGATCGACCTCGAGTTCGAAGCGGTACGGAGACGCCGCTGCGTTCCTGCCCAGGACGTAGCGCTCCGCGACACCGTCGCGAAACGCGACGACCCCGCAGGCCTCGTTCGGCTCCTCGGCGCGCGCGTGCTCGGCGAGCTGGGCGCGGATGTCTGCGGGGATCACCACCAGACGGAGCGGCTCATCGCGTCGTCGACGTCGTCTGCCTCCCAGAACCCGGCCGAGAGGTACTTCCAGCCGCCGTCCGCGAGCACGCAGACGACGACGCCCTCGTCGAGCTCCTCCGCGAGCCTGAGCGTCGCGTGGAGGACTGCACCGGAGGAGACGCCGCCGAAGATGCCCTCGCGTTCGAGTAGGTGGCGCAGGCCGGCAACCGACTCCTCGTTCGAGACGAGGAGCTTGCGGTCGAGCTTGGACACGTCGAGGATCGGCGGGACGTAGCCGTCCGCGAGCGAGCGAAGGCCCATGACCTCGTCGCCCGGGAGCGGCTCCGCCGCCGCGACGACGACGTCCGGGAACGACTCGCGCACGCGCTGACCGGCGCCCATGAGCGTGCCGCCGGTTCCGAGACCGGCCACGAGCATGTCCACGCGGTCGAGAGCGGCGACGATCTCGGCTCCCGTGCCCTCGTAGTGCGCACGCGGGTTGGCGTCGTTCGCGTACTGAAACGGCATGAAGAGCGACGGGTCACGCTCGGCCAGCTCGAGCGCGAGCCGCACGGCGCCGTTCGAGCCCTCCTCGGGAGGCGAGTCGACGACGCCCGCGCCGTACAGGCGCAGGAGCCGGCGACGCTCCTCGGTCACGTTCGCCGGCAACACGCACGTCAGCGGATAGCCGCGGAGCTTCGCGACGAGGGCGAGCGAGATCCCGGTGTTGCCGCTCGTCGGCTCGAGCAGGCGCCGGCCGGGCTCGAGCTCGCCCGATGCCTCGGCCGCGTCGATCATCGCCTTGGCGACGCGGTCCTTGATGGAGCCGGTCGGGTTCTGGCCCTCGAGCTTCGCGAATATCCGGACGGTCGGCTTCGGCGTGAGGCGCGGAAGCTCGACGAGCGGCGTCGAGCCTATGAGGTCGAGAAGGGAGGGCGCGAGCGCGCTAGCCACCTGCCATCGCGGGCAGGAGGATGATGGTCTCGCCGTCGTAGACGGGCGTGTCCAGACCGTCGAGCGTCTTCACGTCCTCGCCGCCGAGGTAGACGTTGACGTGCGAGGCGAGCTCGCCGCCGGCGAGGAGCAGCGCTCCAAGCGGGGGGTAGCGCTCGGCAAGGTCCTCGATCACCGCGCGCACGGTTGCGCCGCGTGCCTCGAGCTCGCGGACGCCGCCGACCTCGGCCCGCAGCGTCGGCGGGATGCGAACGGCTGCCATCAGATCTGCACCGGTGCGTTGCAGAACTCGACGTAGTCGACGTACTCGGTGATGGAGGGGCTGTCTCCACAAACGGGGCAGTCCGCGTCACGTCGCACCTGCACCTCGTCGAGCGTCGTGCCGAGCGCGTCGAAGAGAAGGAGTCGGCCGACGAGCGTGTCGCCGCGCTCGAGGATCAGCTTCAGCGCCTCGTTGGCCTGGAGCGAGCCGATGATCCCCGGGAGGACGCCGAGGACGCCGCCCTCTGCGCAGCTCGGCGCGAGCTCGGGCGGCGGAGGAGTGGGGAAGAGGCAGCGGTAGCACGGACCCTGCCCCGGCGAGAAGACCGTGACCTGGCCCTCGAAGCGATAGATCGACCCGTGCACCACCGGGATCCCGTGCCACACCGAGGCGTCGTTCACGAGATAGCGGGTGGGGAAGTTGTCGGCGCCGTCGATGATCACGTCCCAGCCGCCGTCGAGAATCCTCTCGACGTTGTCGGACCCCAGGCGCTCCTCGAACGGGACGACGTTCACGTCCGGGTTCAGCGCTTCGAGCGTCCGTCGCGCGGAGGCCACCTTCGGCTCGCCGAGCCTGTCGGTCGAGTGCACGATCTGGCGCTGGAGGTTCGACTCGTCGACGACGTCGGCGTCGACGATGCCGAGCGTGCCGACGCCCGCGGCGGCGAGATAGAGGGAGGCAGGCGAGCCGAGCCCGCCCGCGCCGACGAGCAGCACGCGCGCGTCGAGCAGGCGCTGCTGACCGTCCTCGCCGACCTCAGGGATCAGCAGATGACGGCTGTAGCGCGAGCGCTGCTCGGCGGAGAGGGCGCGCGGAATCGTGACGTCGAACCCGTTCCGCTTCCAGTCCGCGAAACCGCCGGCGAGATTGACGACGTTCTCGTAGCCGAGGTCGCCGAGCACCTTCGACGCAAATGCCGAGCGCGAACCGCCCGAGCAGTAGACGACGATGGCGCGCTCCTTGTCGGGGACGAGGCCCTCCATGCGGGACTCGAGGCGACCGCGCGTAACGTGAATAGCTCCGGGAACGTGTCCCTCCTCCCACTCGTCGGGCTCGCGAACGTCCACGAAGAGCGGTCGCTCGTCGGCAGCAAGCCGCTCGTGCGCGTCGACGGACGAGATCTCCTCGATCTCCAGCCTGACCTGCGCAAGCAGCTCCCGGTAACCGGCCATTACTTTCCGAACTATAGCGGCGGCGTTCGCGAGGAACCCGTGGGCGGCTCTCCGCCGGGGCTATCGTCGCCGCGTGAGCCCGCGCCGCCGCATCCTGCTGCTGGTGTCGCTTGCGGCTGGCGCGGCGGTCGCGCTCGTCGCGGCGGCGGTCGTCTCCTCGGACGGCGGCTCCGCGACGACGGCCGGCAAACCGGAGCCCCGTCCCGGACGCCCCCCGCTCTCGTTCGCGCTTGGGTTCCGCGACGACCCCGAGGCGCGCGACCTTGCCCGCGGCGCCGAGGCCTATCGACGGGGAGACGGTCATGCGGCGGGGGTTCTCTTCGCGATGCACGACTCGGTCGAGGCGAAGGTCGGTCTTGCGTTCTCGACCTGGCCCGAGGGGACGTTCGATCGGATGGAGCAGCTCGCGAAGCTCTACCCGGAGGCAGCCGTCATCCAGCTTCATCTGGGGCTCGCACGGCTCTGGGCGCAGCAGGGCGACCCGACCGAGGCGTGGCGCGCGGCGATCGACGCCGATCCCGACACGCCCTACGCGGTGCTCGCAGGCAACGTCCTGCATCCGAAGCTGCCGCGCGGTCTTCCCACGTTCATTCCGTCGTTCGCGGCGCCGGCCGCGATCACGCGCCTCGCCCCCGAGCGCCAGCTCGAGGCCCTCCGTCGCCGCGCGCGGACAGGAGGCACGCGCGAGCGGCTGCTCTACGGTGTCGGGCTCCAGCGGGTCGGCCGTCCCGTCTCCGCCGCGCGGATTTTCGATGAGGCGGCACGCCTCGCGCCGAGCAACCCCGAGGCGCAGGTTGCGGGTGCCGTCGGTCAGTTCGACAAGGACGAGCCTGCGCGAGCGTTCGGCCGGCTCGGCCCGCTCACGCGCCGCTTCCCGCAAGAGCCTTCGGTGCGTTTCCACCTGGGCGTGCTCTTGCTCTGGACGGGTCGCATCGAGGAGTCCGAGCGGCAGCTTCGGCTCGCCTCGCGCACGCGATCCGGCTCCCCGCTCGCGCGCGAGGCCGCCCGCTACCTCGAGACGATCCGGCGGGCGAAGTCGTAGCCTGTTACGTTCGCGCGTCGGGCGCGTCGAGGAACGGAGGCGAGATCGATCTCAGTGACTTTCGCGTGGCCGCAGCGGTCGCAGTGTCGGACATGGACCGGGCGCGCGAGTTCTACGAGGGCAAGCTCGGCCTGTCGAGCGCGAAGGACCAGGCCGACGGCGGCTGCACGTATTCGTGCGCCGACGGGACCGGGATCCACATCTATCCGTCTGCACACGCCGGCAGCTCGAGAGCGACCATCGCGGCGTGGATCGTGGAGGACGTCGACGGCGCCGTGGACGAGCTAACCGCGAGCGGCGTGACGTTCGAGCAGTACGGCGATCCCTTCAACACGGACGAGAAAGGGATTGCGAGGCTCGGCCCAAGTGCGATCGCCTGGTTCAAAGACCCCGATGGCAACACCCTGGCGATCGAGAACGAGTAGCCCTGAGGGGCCTCTCGGGGAGCATGCGGGAGGTCAGGGCGGGTCTTTGACGCCGACCGCTGCTGCGACTACCGTGTGACCCGCCGACGAGCCAAGGGGGGCGTACTGGCAACAAAACAGGAGAGCACGGCGACTCGACCCGCGATCGAGGACGTCCTTGCAACCGACGAGGCACAGCGCCTACTCGAGAGCGGGCTTCAGACCGGACGGCTCGACGCCGACGAGGTAGCGCTCGCGCTCGACGAGCTCGACCTCGAGCCCGCACAGCTGGACGAGTTCTACGCCGCGCTCGACGAGGCGCAGATCGCAGTCGTGACGCCGGACGACGCGCAGTCCGAGGCCGAGACGCCCGAGGTCGAGGCGGCGGAGACCGAGATCACGACCGACGCGCTCCAGCTCTTCCTCAAGGACATCGGCAAGGTCCCGCTGCTCACCGCCGCGCAGGAGGTGGAGCTCGCGAAGCGGATCGAGCGCGGTGACCACAGCGCGAAGCAGGCGATGGTCGAGGCGAACCTTCGCCTCGTCGTCTCCATCGCCAAGCGCTACCGGAACCAGGGCCTTCCCTTCCTCGATCTCATCCAGGAGGGGACGATCGGCCTGGTTCGCGCCGCCGAGAAGTTCGACTACCGCAAGGGGTTCAAGTTCTCGACCTATGCGACGTGGTGGATCCGGCAGGCCGTCGCGCGGGCGATCGCCGACAAGGGGCGGACGATTCGGATGCCCGTCCACGTCGTCGAGAAGCTGAACCGCATTCTCCGCTCCGAGCGGAAGCTCCGCGCCGAGCGTGGCCGCGAGCCGTCGATCGAGGAGATCGCGCGAGACGTTGACATGTCGTCGGATGAGGTCGAGCACATCCGCCGAAGCGCGCAGACCCCAGTCTCGCTCGAGAAGCCCGTCGGCGACGACGACGAGTCCGAGTTCGGCCACTTCCTCGCGGACGACTCGACGCCGCTGCCCGACGAGCTCGCCGAGACCGCACTCCAGCGCGAGGCGCTGCGCGGGATCCTCTCCGCCCTCTCCGAGCGCGAGCGCCGCGTGCTCGAGCTCCGTTACGGCCTCGACGGCCAGCAGCCGCGCACGCTCGACGAGGTCGGCCGCGCGTTCAACGTCACGCGCGAGCGCATTCGCCAGATCGAGCACCAGGGCCTGAAGAAGCTTCGCGCCCTCGCCGACGCCGCGCGCGTCCGCGACGTCGCGTAGCAGGGGCGAGGCTCGCCTCGCTCTCGATGCTCTACCGGCCCGAGGACTTCGAGCCGATCACCGACGAAGCGTGGAGCGAGGAGCACGTCCGCGACGCGATCCATGAGGTCGTCGCTGACGTCGATTCGGCGTTCCGCGGACCACGGCTCTTCTGGCAGGCGGACGAGTGGGACGGCTGGCAAGCAACGAGCCCGATGAAGAATCTCTACGTCGGCACGGCAGGCGTGCTCTGGGCCCTTGACGCGCTGAGACGCCGTGGCCACGCGGAGACAAAGCTCGCACTTCCGAACCTCGCTCTTCGCAACCTCGAGCTCTTCCGAGCGCGACCCGACTACATGCGGGTCGAGGAGCAGCCGAAGCAGCGCGCCTCCTCTCTCCTTTGCGGTGAGGCCGGAATCGCGCTCGTGGCCTGGCGGCTCGCGCCGGACGACGCGCTCGCCGACGACCTGCTCGCGCTCGTCCGCGCCAACGTTGCAAGCGACGCCGACGACGTGATGTGGGGAACGCCCGGCACGCTGATCGCCGCGCGCACGATGCTCGAGTGGACCGGCGACGAGCGCTGGCGCGCCGCCTCGAACGGTGCCGCGGACGCGCTCTGGTCGCGCCGGCGCGCGGACGGTCTGTGGACGCAGCACCTGTGGGGCGAGGCGGTCGAATATCTCGGGCCTGCGCACGGTCTCGTCGGGAACGCGCAAGCCATCCGGCCGCTGCTCGACGACGAGCGGCGCTCGTCGCTCGAGCGCGAAACGGCTGCGATCCTCGAGCGGACGGCGGTCGTCGAGGACGACCTCGCGAACTGGCCTACGTACGAAAATGGGCAGCTCACGAGCGTGGACGGTCAGATCCGCCTCCAGTGGTGCTGGGGCGGCGCCCCCGGGATCGTCGCAGCCGCGGCCGACTACCTCGACGAGGAGCTCCTCCTCGCCGGCGCCGAGCTGACGTGGCGAGCCGGGCCGCACCGCGACGAGAAGGGACCCGGGATCTGCCACGGCACGGCGGGCAACGGCTACGCATTCCTGAAGGCGTTCGAGCGAACGGGCGACGAGCTGTGGCTCGAGCGGGCTCGCCGCTTCGCCGTCCACGCGCTCGGCCAGGTCGCACGCCTCCGCGAGGAACGAGGGCGGGGCCGCTACTCCCTCTGGACGGGAGACCCCGGCGTCGCGCTCTACGCCTCGAACTGCCTGGACGGGCGAAGCGACTATCCCTTCTTCGACTTCGACGCCGTAAGGTAGGCGTCCCGGACCGGAAGGAGGAGGCATGTACGCACGCCTGGCGCGCTTCGAAGGGAGCGACGTGAGCAAGCTCGACGAGCAGATCGAGGAGCTGCGAAAGCAGCTGGCCGCCGCGAGGTCGGGCGACCTGCCCGCCGACGCGCCGGCTGAGGCGCGCACCCTCATGGAGTCGATCAGCCGCTTCGTGGAGCTCGTCGACCGCGAGACGGGCGCATCCATCGGTATCGCCTTCACCGAGACCGAGGAGGACATGCGGCGCGCCGACGACGCGCTGAACGCGATGTCGCCGCCGGAGGGCAGCGGAATGCGCCGGACGGGCGTCGAGATCTACGAGGTCGCGCTCGACGAGAGCTTCCGCTAGAAGGCGAGGCGAGCCTCGCCCCTACAATGCCGCCCGTGCCGCCTTCACACGAGCAGCTCCGGGCGGAGCTCGCCGAGCTGATCGCCATCCCGTCGGTGAGCGCGGACCCCGAGCACGCGAAGGACGTCGAGGCCGCCGCCGACTGGGTCGCGCTGCGGATCACGGGCGCCGGCGGGACCGCCGAGGTCGTCCCGTGGAACGGCGGGCGCCCGCTCGTCATCGGCGAGATCGCCGCCTCCGAGCGCGCGGAGTCCGCGCCAACGCTCCTGTGCTACGCGCACTTCGACGTGCAGCCGCCCGATCCGCTCGACCTCTGGGAGACGCCGCCGTTCGAGCTGGCCGAGCGCGACGGCTGGCTGTACGCGCGCGGCGTCGCCGACGACAAGGCGCACCTCTTCATGCTCGTCGAGTCCGCAAGGCAGCTCGCCGAGGCGGGCGAGCTGCCGGTCAACCTCCGGTTCGCCTTCGACTCCGAGGAGGAGGTCGGCGGGCAGTCTGTCGGCGAGTGGGTCGCGGCGGACGAGCGCGGGGCGGACGCAGCGCTCGTGTTCGACGGCGATCTCTACGCGCGCGGAGTGCCGACCTTCTACACGGCGCTCCGCGGCATGGCGTACTTCCACGTGAACGTCCGCACCGGTGAGCGCGATCTTCACTCGGGGGTCTACGGCGGCGCAGCGCTGAACGCGATGCACGCGCTCATGCAGACGCTCTCCGGCGTCCTGCCACGCGAAGGACGGGTTCCCGAGCCGCTTCGTGCCGGGATCGCGGCGCCGACATCGGTGGAGCTCGAAGGCTGGAAGGCGCTGACGCCGGGCGCGGACGTGCTCGCGGGCGCGGGTGCGCTGGCTTCGGACCCAGGAGCGGCCGACGAGTTCTACGCTCGCACCTGGGCGGAGCCGTCGGTGGACGTGCACGGTCTCGCAGGCGGTTCGCCGCAGCTCGTCAAGACGGTTCTGCCGGCTGAGGCCTGGGCGAACGTGTCCATCCGGCTCGCGCCGGGTCAAAGTGTCGAGGAGATCGCGCCCGCGTTCGAGCGGCTCCTCCGCGACGCCGCTCCGGAAGGCGCCGAGGTCGCGGTCGAGCTGGAGTCGAAGGGAGAGCCGGCGCTCGTGTCGCCGGACGCCCCGGCGGTCGCGCTCGCACGCGAGGCATTCGAGCACGTCCTCGGCAAGGAGTCGGTGCTCGTTCGCGTCGGAGGATCGATCCCGGTCGCAGAGAGGATCGTCTCGAAAGGGATTCCGACGATCATCACGGGCATCGCGACGAAGGACGCCAACGCGCATTCTCCGAACGAGAAGTTCCCGGCCGAGTATCTCGCGCTCGGAGTCGAGGCCGTGAGCGAGACGTATCGCCGTCTGGGGCAGCTTGGATAGAGTCGCGGCAGCTTTCGCCGGTCCTCTGGCGGAGGAGCTCGCGACCGACGTCCTCGAGCGGTTTCTGCGCTACGTCAAGGTCGACACGCAGGCGGTGTACCGCACCGCGCGGCGTCCGAGCACCGAGAAGCAGCTCGAGCTGTCGCGGATGCTCGTCGCGGAGCTGGGCGAGCTCGGTCTCGACGACGTGGAGCTGACCGACGGTTCGGCGGTGTTCGCCGGCCTCCCGGGCACCGACGGCGCGCCCGTCGTCGGGCTGATCGCTCACGTGGACACGACCCCGGACGTCGCCGGCGGCGGCGTCAAGCCGTTCGTGCACGAGGATTGGGACGGCGCTGCGATCGTCTTACCCGGCGACGAGCGCCAGGTGCTCGATCCCGACAAGCTCCCGGAGCTCGCCGCGCGGGTCGGGCACGACATCGTCACGAGCGACGGGACGACGCTCCTCGGCGCGGACGACAAGGCCGGGATCGCGGAGATCATGTCCGCGCTCGCATACCTCGTTCGCCATCCGGAGCGGCCACGACCGCCGATCCGGGTCGCCTTCACCGTCGACGAGGAGGTCGGCCGCGGCGCCGAGGGTTTCGATCTCGAGGCATTCGGGGCGGAGGTCGCGTACACGCTCGACGGCTCCGGGCTCGGCGAGCTCGAGATCGAGACCTTCTCGGCGAAGGCCATCCGCATCACAATTCGCGGCCTGTCCGTGCACCCGGGTAGCGCGAAGGGCAAGCTGGTGAACGCCGTCAAGCTCGCGGCGGAGCTCGTCACGTCGCTTCCCGCCGGCCGCCTCTCGCCGGAGACGACCGAGGGTCGGGAGGGTTACGTGCATCCGCACCGGATCTCCGGCGGCGCGGAAGAGGCGATCGTCGACCTGATCGCACGCGATCACGACGATGCGCTCCTCGAGCAGCACGTGCAGCTCCTGCGCGACCTCGCAGCGGGAGTCGAGACGCGCGAGCCGCGGGCCTACGTCGACGTCGAGGTGCTCGACTCGTATAGCAACATGCGGCCGTACATCGACCGGAACCCGAGGGTCGTGGAGGCCGCGCTCGAGGCGATCCGGCGCGCCGGCGTCGAGCCGAAGCTGGCGATAACGCGCGGCGGAACGGACGGTGCCGTGCTCTCGGCGAAGGGACTGCCGACGCCGAACCTCTTCACGGGCGGGCAGGAGTACCACTCGGTCCGGGAGTGGGCGAGCGTGCAGGACATGGCGGCCGCGGCGGCGACGATCGTCGAGCTCGCGGGCGTCTGGGCCGAGCCGGCTTAGGCGAGGCTCGCCTCGCCCGCGGCTCTCACCCGTCGGGGGACTACGCCTTCGCGGACGGTGGTTAGGCTGATCGTATGGCACGGCTCGTTGGGATCAACCACATCGCGGTCGAGGTCGGCGACGTCGACGAGGCGATCGAGTTCTTCGAGCGCATCTTCGACGACGTCCGGCTCCGCGGCCGCTCGCGCGGGATGGCGTTCGTTGACATGGGCGATCAGTTCGTCGCCTTCGCCCAGGGCGTCACGCATGCGGCCGACCACGAGCGCCACGTAGGGCTCGTCGTCGACGACCTGGAGGAGACCGTGCGGCGCCTGCGCCAGGCCGGCGTCGAGGTCATCGGCAGTCACGACTTCCGCGACCCGTGGGGGAACCGCTGGCAGCTCGTCGACTACCGCGAGATCCAGTTCACGAAGACGCCGCGGGTCCTGGCGGGAATGGGACTCGACGGTCTCGAGAAGTCCGAGATCGCGCTCGAGGAGCTGCGCGCGAAAGACCTCGCCGACTGACGCGTCAGGCGTCGTGGACGCCGCAGCCGAGCCACTCGTGGCCGAAGCGGCGCATCTCGTGCACCACGGGGAGCAATGCCCGGCCCTTCTCCGTCAGGGCGTACTCCACGCGCGGCGGCGACTCCGGGTAGCTCTGCCGGGCCACGATCTCCTCGGTCTCGAGCCAGCGGAGGCGCTCCGCGAGCGTGCGCGGGCTGATCCCGGCGCACGAGCGCTCGAGCTCCGTGAACCGACGCGGCCCCTCGGAGAGGTCGTGGACGATGAGCACCGTCCACTTCGACCCCACGATCTCGGCGGCGCCGGCGACCGAGCACGTGGGCGCTTCGTGGACCGGCAGCATCGTCCTGCTCGGAGTGTCGTGCGCCACGGTCGGATTGTACGAGCCCTCGGCCGCGGCCTCTAGCCGCGCGCGGTCTCAGTCCCAGGGCGGTGGGTTGTGCACCCAGCGGCCGCCGACCATCGTGGCGACGACCTCGACCGACTCGAGCTCGTCGGGCGGGCACTGGACGGGGTCTCGGGAGAGGACGACGAGGTCGGCCAGCAACCCGGGTACGAGCT
>Ga0299907_10000527_pt1 | contig 18866 bp, 18 predicted proteins | sample RVTome_16_FD_198680 | JGI IMG/M metagenome (GOLD analysis project Ga0299907, IMG submission 198680) | Soil microbial communities from uranium-contaminated site in the Upper Colorado River Basin, Wyoming, United States - RVT152D67 (version 2) ...
GCGCGCTCTATGCCGGCGCCCGGGAGGCGTTCGGTCGCATCGACGTGCTCTTCAACAACGCCGGCATCAACCCCACCGACGACACGTCGGCGCTCGACACCTCGCTGGAGGCCTGGCAGCGCGTCCAGGACGTCAACCTGCGGGGCGTGTTCCTGTGCTGCAAGCACGGCATCCCGCACCTGCTGGACGGCGGCGGCGGGTCGGTGGTGAACATGGCGTCGTTCGTGGCCACGATGGGCGCCGCGGTCTCGCAGATCTCCTACACGGCGTCCAAGGGCGGCGTGGTCGCGCTGTCGCGCGAGCTGGGGGTCGAGTTCGCCAAGCGCGGCGTGCGCGTGAACGCGCTGTGCCCGGGGCCGGTGGCCACGCCGCTGCTGACGAAGCTGTTCGCGCAGGACGAGGCCCAGGCCGCGCGGCGGATGGTGCACGTCCCCATGGGGCGCTTCGCGGCGCCGCGCGAGGTCTCCAACGCCGCCCTGTTCCTGGCCGGCGACGAGTCCTCCTACGTCAACGCCGCGACCTTCATGGTCGACGGCGGGATCTCGAGCGCCTACGTGACCGCCGAGAGCTCGTAGCCGGCGGCCCGCAGCGCCCGGCGGATCTCCTCGGCGTGCTCGCGCCCGCGCGTCTCGAGGACCAGCTCGACCGCGGTCTCGCGGACGTGGAGGTCCAGTCCCTCGCGCACGTGGGAGACCTCGACCAGGTTGGCGCCGGTGGCCGCGACCTGCGCGAGCAGCGCGGCCAGGCTGCCGGGGCGGTCGGAGATGCGGGTGAGCGCCACCAGGCGCCGCCCCGCCTCGGTCTCGTGCCGGCGCGCCACCGCGGCCAGCAGCCCGGCGTCCACGTTGCCGCCGGAGAGCACGGCCACGGTGGTGCCGTCGGGCGCGGGCGCGACGGCGCCGTCGAGCAGGGCGGCCACGGCGACCGCGCCCGCCCCCTCGACCACCAGCTTGGCGCGCTCCAGCAGGAGCACCATGGCCCGCGCCACCGCGTCCTCGCCGACCACCGACATGCCGTCGACCTGCTGGGCGACCAGGTCGGCGGGCCGCTTGACCGCGATGCCGTCGGCGATGGTCAGCGCCCGGTCCTGCACCTGCACGCCGACCACCTCGACCTCCGGGCGCTCGGCCTTGACCGCGATCGCGATCCCGGCGGCCAGCCCGCCGCCCCCCACCGGCACCACCACGCGCGCGAGGTCGGGCACGTCCTCGAGCAGCTCCAGGCCCAGGGTGGCCTGCCCGGCGACCACGTCGGGGTCGTCGAAGGGGTGCACGAAGCACAGGCCGCCCTCGCGGGCGCGGGCCATCGCGGCGGCGACGCACTCGTCCACGTTCCCCTCGGCCACGCGGACCTCGGCGCCCAGCGCCCGCGCCGCCTCGGTCTTGGCCACCGAGGCGTCCGCGGGCATGAACACCTCGCAGGGGACGCCGCGCGCCCGGGCGGCGTAGGCCACCGCCTGAGCGTGGTTGCCCGCGCTCCCGGCCACCACGCCCGCGCGGCACTCGTCGCCGAGCGCGGCCAGCTTGGCCAGGGCGCCGCGCAGCTTGAAGGACCCGGTGCGCTGGAGGCTCTCGGCCTTCAGCGCCACGCGCCCGCCGCAGCGCTCGCTCAGGGACCGTGAGGACAGGACCGGCGTGCGCCGGACGAGGCCCTCGCCGGCGGCCCGGGCGCGCGCGATCCGGTCGGCGGTCACCCCGTCAGCGCCACCACGGCGTCGATCTCGACCGAGGCGCCCCTGGGCAGCGACGCCACGCCCACCACCACGCGGGCGGGCGGGTCCCCCGCGAAGTGCTCGGCGTAGGCCTCGTTGACGGCCTCGAAGGCGCCCATGTCCGTCGCGTAGACGGTCACCCGCACCGCCTCGTCGAGGGTCGTGCCGGCCGCCGCGCACACCACCGCGAGGTTCTCCAGGCAGCGCGCCGCCTGGGCGCCGGGGTCGTCGGCGCCCGCCAGCTCCCCGCTCTCGGGGTCGAGCGGGAGCTGCCCGGAGCAGAACAGCAGGCCGCCGGCGCGCACGGCGTGGGAGTAGGGGCCGACGGCGGCGGGGGCGCCGAGGGCCGTGACGACCTCGCGGTGATGGGACATCGGTGGGCGGTTCCTCCTGATCGGGATGTCGGGGCGCAGCGGGGGTAGCCTCTCATGCGATGGCCAACGCCCTCGCCCGGGAGACCTCTCCCTACCTCCTCCAGCACCAGGACAATCCCGTGAGCTGGCGCCCCTGGGGGCCCGAGGCCCTGGCCGAGGCCCGGGAGCGCGACGTGCCGCTGCTGATCTCCATCGGCTACTCCGCGTGCCACTGGTGCCACGTCATGGAGCGCGAGTCCTTCGAGGACGCCGAGGTCGCGCAGTACATGAACGCGCGCTTCGTGCCGGTCAAGGTCGACCGCGAGGAGCGCCCCGACGTGGACGCCATCTACATGGAGGCGGTCCAGGCGATGACCGGCCACGGCGGCTGGCCGCTGAACGCCTTCGCCACCCCCGAGCAGGTCCCGTTCTACGCGGGCACGTACTTCCCGCCCGAGCCGCGCGGGGGGCTGCCGAGCTGGCGGATGGTGCTGGAGGCGGTGGCCAAGGCCTGGGAGGAGCGCCGCGACGAGATCCGCGCCGGCGGCGAGCGGATCGTGGAGCGCCTGCGGGGGGGCGCGCTGCTGCGCCCCTCGGCCGAGCCGATCTCGCCGGAGGCGCTGGACACGGCGGTGGCCGGGCTGCGCGCCGCCCACGACCCGGTCGACGGCGGCTTCGGCGGCGCCCCCAAGTTCCCGCCGGCCTCGGCGATCGAGCTGCTGCTGGCGCGCGGGGAGACCGAGATGTCGCTCGGGACGCTGCGCGCGATGGCGGCCGGCGGCATCTACGACCAGGTGGGCGGCGGCTTCTCGCGCTACGCGGTGGACGCCACCTGGACCGTCCCGCACTTCGAGAAGATGCTCTACGACAACGCGCTGCTCGCCCGCGCCTACCTGCACGGGTACCTGGTGTCGGGCGACGAGGACCTGCGGCGCGTCGCGGTCGAGACCCTGGACTGGATGTTGCGCGAGATGCGCGGGCCGGAGGGCGGCTTCCACAGCGCGCTGGACGCGGACTCCGAGGGCGTCGAGGGCAGGTACTACGTGTGGACGGCGGACGAGCTGCGCGACGTGCTCGGCGGCCGCGCCGACGACGCCCTCGCCTGGTTCGGCGCCACCGAGCGCGGCAACTTCGAGCACGGCGCCAACGTCCTCGAGGCCCGGGGGCCGCGGCCGCCCGACGCCGAGGCGATCCGCGCCCGCCTGTACGATGCCCGCGAGCGCCGGGTGCGCCCGGGCCTGGACGACAAGCGCCTGACCTCGTGGAACGCCCTGGCGATCGCCGCGCTGGCCGACGCCGGGGCCGCCCTCGGACGTCCCGACTACGTGGAGGCCGCGGTGGGCGCCGCGGAGCTCGTGCTCGGCGAGCTGCGCGACGAGCGCGGCCGGCTGCGGCGCACCTGGAAGGACGGGCGCGCGCGCCTGGACGGCTACCTGGAGGACCACGCCTACGCGGTCGAGGCCCTGCTCACCCTCTACGAGGCTACCTTCGACCCGCGCTGGTTCCGGGCGGCGCGCGAGCTGGCCGACGTCATGGTCCGCGACTTCGCCGACCCCGAGCACGGCGGGTTCTTCACCACCGCCGTCGACCACGAGGAGCTGGTCGCCCGGCGCAAGGACCTCGAGGACACGCCCATCCCCTCGGGCTCCTCGAGCGCCGCCCTGGGCCTCCTGCGGCTGGCCGCCCTGACCGGCGAGCACGAGTACGAGCGCCATGCCGTGGGCGTGCTGCGGCTGGTCCACGAGGTCGCCCCGCGCCATCCCCAGGCCTTCGCCCACCTGCTCCAGGCGCTGGCCTTCCACGTGTCGCCGGTGCGCGAGGTCGCGCTCGTGGGCGCGGACCTCGACCCGCTGGAGCGCGCCGTGCGCGCGGCGCACCGGCCCTACGTCGTCCTGGCGGGGACGCGCGACGCCGACCCCGACGGCGTGCCGCTGCTCGAGGGCCGCGCGCCGGTGGACGGCCGCGCCGCCGCCTACGTGTGCGAGCGCTTCGCCTGCCGGGCGCCGGTGACCGATCCCGACGAGCTGGCGGCGCTGCTGGCATGAGCTGGCTGACGTTCCCCGCCGGGCGCCGCGCGAAGTGGGCGGTCCTCGCGGCGGCGTTCCTGGTCCTGTTCGGCGCCGGCTCGGTGGCCGGGAAGTTCGAGGAGGTCCAGCGCAACGACCCGGTCTCCTACCTGCCGGGCGACGCCGAGTCGGTCAAGGCCCTGGAGCAGGTCGAGGAGTTCCCCTCGGGGCAGCTGATCCCCGCGGTCACCGTCTACCACCGCGAGGGCGGCCTCACCCGGGCCGACCTGGCGACCATCGCGCGCGACCGCGCGGCGCTCGACGCCGACCCGCCCCCGCGCGCCAACCGGACGGCGCCGCCCGCGGTCTCGCCGAACCGCACCACGGCGCTGCTCGTCACCCCGATCCGCGACGTGGAGGGGCAGGGCGACGTGCTGCTCGAGGCCGTGGACGGGATCCGCGACGTGGTGCAGGCCGGCGCGCCGGCCGGCCTGGAGGTGAAGATCACCGGCCCCGCGGGCTTCTCCGCCGACGCCATCGAGGTCTTCGACCAGATCAACGGCACGCTGCTGATCGCCACCGCCAGCCTCGTCTTCTTCCTGCTGATCGTCATCTACCGCAGCCCGATCTTCTGGCTGATCCCGATGTTCGCCATCGCCGTCGCCGAGACGTGCACCCGCGCGCTCGGCTACGGGATCGCCGAGGCCGGGGTGACGGTCAACGGCCAGTCGGCGGGGGTGCTGCTGGTGCTGGTCTTCGGCGCCGGCACCGACTACGCGCTGCTGCTCGTGGCGCGCTATCGCGAGGAGCTGCGCAAGCACGAGGACAAGCACGAGGCCATGGCGCTCGCGCTGCGCCGCGCCGGCCCGGCGATCGTGGCCTCCGGGCTCACGGTGATCGCGGCGCTGCTGTGCCTGACCCTCGCCGAGGTCAACGGGACCGCGGGGCTGGGCCCGATCGGGGCCATGGGCGTGGCCATGGCGATGCTCTCGATGCTGACCGTGCTGCCCGCGGTGCTCACCATCTGCGGGCGGCGGGCGTTCTGGCCGTTCGTGCCGCGCTTCGGGGCCTCCGGGGCCGACGAGACGCACGGGGCCTGGCGGCGCATCGCCGAGCGCGTGGCCACGCGGCCGCGCCGGGTCTGGCTGGGCACGATCGCGCTGCTGACGGTGATGGCCCTCGGCGTCGTCGAGCTCAACGACGACCTGACCAGCGGCAACTCCTTCCGCGGCAGCGTGGAGTCGGTGGAGGGCCAGGACCTGCTCGAGCAGGGGTTCCCGGCCGGCGGCAGCGCGCCGTCCACGATCGTCGTGCGCGACGTGTCCCGGGTGGGGGCGGTCCGCGCCACGCTCGCGCGCCGGCCGGAGGTGGCGCGCCTGGGCCCGGTGGAGCGCGGCGCGCCGGGCGCCCGCTTCGACGCCACGCTGCGCGCCGATCCCTACTCCGGCGCCGCCTTCGACGCGGTCCCGCGCCTGCGCGAGGCCATCCGGCGGGCGGGCGGCGAGGGCGCGCTGCTCGGCGGCCCCACGGCGGAGGAGCGCGACCTGCGCGTCTCGGCCGCGCGCGACAACAGGGTGATCCCGCCGATCGTCCTCGTGGTCGTGGCGCTCGTGCTGGGCGCCCTGCTGCGCGCCGTCCTGCTGCCGGTGCTGCTGATCGGCACGGTGATCCTGTCCTACCTGGCGGCGCTGGGCGTGGGGACGTTCTTCTTCGAGCACGTCTTCGGCTTCGCGGGGATGGACCCGGGCCTGCCGCTGTTCGCCTTCGTGTTCCTGGTCGCGCTGGGGATCGACTACAACATCTTCCTGATGGCCCGCGTGCGCGAGGAGGCGCTGCGGCAGGGCACCCGCCCGGGGATGGTGCGCGGGCTGGCGGTCACCGGCGCGGTCATCACCTCGGCGGGGATCGTCCTGGCCGGGACCTTCAGCGCCCTGGCGATCCTGCCCCTGGTGGCGCTCACCGAGATCGGCTTCACCATCGCCTTCGGCGTGCTCCTGGACACCTTCGTGGTGCGCTCGCTGCTGGTGCCGGCGCTGGTGTTCGAGCTGGGCCCGCGCGTGTGGTGGCCGTCCACGCTCAGCCAGGCGATCGACCGCCGCGAGCGCTTCCGCCCCGACGCCGACCGGCTGCGCGAGGAGGCCGCCCGCGCGTGACGCCCCGGTGGAGTCCGGGGTACACCTACGCGTCCGTCGGGACTCTGGGCGCGGGGCCCAACGGCGGCGGGCAGACGATCGTCCAGCTCACCCAGGGCGACCGGGTGGCGCCCAGGCTGGTGTCCAGCCACCCGTCGGCGTCGTGCGTGAGCAATCCCTCGGCCGCGCTGGGGCTCCAGCACGACGTGGAGGCGGCGCCCAAGGGCGCCACGATCGTCAACGCCGACGTCCTGGGGGCCGACCGCCGCGACGCTCTTCGTCACCGCCGGGGGCGCGTGCGCTGGCTCGCGTCGGTCGATCGCAGGCTCGCCCGCGGCCGCGTGCTGCTGCGCGGCGAGCTGCGCCGCGCGCGGATCCGCTAGAGCACCGGCAGGTAGCGCTCCAGCTCCCAGGGAGTGACCTGGACGCGGTAGTCCTCCCACTCCTGGCGCTTGATCTCCACGTAGCGGTTGAACATGTGCTCGCCCAGCGTGCGCAGCACCAGCTCGGACTCCGAGGTCAGCTCGATCGCCTCGCCCAGCGTCTCGGGCAGCTGCTCGATCCCCAGCCGCCTGCGGTCGTCCGGCGACAGGTGGTAGAGGTTCTTCTCCATCGGCTCGGGCAGCTCGTAGCCCTTCTCGATGCCCTCCAGCCCCGCCTGGAGCAGGACCGCGAAGGTCAGGTAGGGGTTGCACGCCGGGTCGGGGCAGCGCAGCTCCATGCGCGTGGCCTGCTCCTTGCCCGGGTGGTAGAGCGGGACGCGCACCAGCGCCGAGCGGTTGCGCCGCGACCAGGCGCAGTAGACCGGGGCCTCGTAGCCCGGGACCAGGCGCTTGTAGGAGTTCACCCACTGGGCGAAGATCGAGCAGATCTCCCGCGCGTGCTTGAGCTGGCCCGCGATGAAGGCCTTGCCCACGTCGGACAGGAAGTACTGGTCGTTCTCGTCGTAGAAGGCGTTGCGGCCCTCGTGGAACAGCGACTGGTGGGTGTGCATGCCCGAGCCGTTCTCGCCGAACAGCGGCTTGGGCATGAAGGTCGCGTGGCAGCCGTACTTGAGCGCGAACTCCTTGACCGTGATCCGGTAGGTCATGCAGTCGTCGGCCATCTTCAGGGCCTCGGCGTAGCGCATGTCGATCTCGTGCTGGGAGGGGCCGACCTCGTGGTGCGTGTACTCCACGTGGATCCCGAGCTGCTCGAGCGCCAGGACGGTCTCGCGGCGCAGGTCGGAGCCGGCGTCCAGCGTGGTGAGGTCGAAGTAGCCGCCCTCGTCGAGGACCTCGGTCGACTTGGCGTCGCGGAAGTAGAAGTACTCCAGCTCGGGCCCGACGTTGAAGCGGTCGAAGCCCATGGCCGAGGCGCGCTCCAGCGCCCGGCGCAGCACGTGGCGGGGGTCGCCCTCGTAGGGGTTGCGCTCCGGCGTGAGCACGTCGCAGAACATGCGCCCGACGCCCTGCTCCTCGGGTCGCCAGGGCAGCACGGTGAAGGTCGACGCGTCCGGCTGGGCGATCATGTCGGACTCCTCGATCGCGTTGAAGCCGGTGATCGAGGACCCGTCGAAGCCCATCCCGCCCTCGAAGGCGTCGTCGAGCTCGGCGGCGTTGATCGAGAACGACTTCAGCTGGCCCAGGATGTCCGTGAACCAGAAGCGGATGAAGCGGATCTTGCGCTCGTCGACGATGGCCTTCACGTCGTCGGCGGTCATGGGCTGATCGGCCACGTGTCCTCCCCGGGGTGGTCGGCTGACGGTTGCGGCGCGAGCCTACCGAGCGGCGGCGGACCGGGCTTCCGAAGCCAGCCAGCGCTGGGCCCAGGCCTTGAGCTCGGCCAGCACCGGCTCCAGCTCGCGGCCCATGTCGGTCAGCGCGTACTCGACGCGCACCGGGGGCCCGGAGGCGACCCGTCGCTCGACCACGCCCCGCGCCTCGAGCTCCTTCATGCGCTCGGAGAGCAGGCGGTCGGAGAGCTCCGGGACGGCCGCCGCGACCTGAGAGAAGCGCAACGGGCCGTCCAGGAGCACCACGAGGATGGCGCCGGTCCAGCGCTTGCCGATCAGCTCCACCGCCTGGTGTTGGTAGGGACAGCAGGCGGGGAGCCGGTCGGCCATGAGGTCTAGGCGGCGCGGAGGTTCGAGGTGCGCGACTCCTCGACCGAGCCGTCGACGGGCACCTCGCCCGCGACGTTCACCAGCGCCGTGAACGACTCCAGCGAGAAGTGGGCGACGGCCTCGAGGATCTGCTCGTCGGTCCAGCCGGCCTCGCGCGCCTCCTCGACGAGGTGGACGGGCGGCTTCTCGCCGGTCTTGGTGAGCGAGCTCAGGAAGCGCAGGAGCGCGGCCTGCCGCTCGTCGTTGGAGCTCCACTCGCGGGCCAGCGCCACCTCGTCGAGTCCGAGGCCGGCGCTGCGCGCCATGCGGGAGTGCATGGCGATGCCCGGCTGTGACCCGTGGTGCTCGGCCACGGCCAGCGCGATGCGCTCGATCGTGGCCAGGTCGAGCTCGCCGTGGCGCAGCTCGGAGCGGAAGCGGGCGTAGCCGCGCAGGGCGGCGGGGGAGCCGGCGAGCACCCCGAGGAAGTTCGGGAGCTGGCCGCCGGTGGCCAGGGCGCCCTTGAGGACGGGGACAGAGCCCTCGGGCGCGGTGAGCTCGTCGTGGATGTGGAACCTGCTCATCTCGGTCTTCGGCATGAGGCTGTCTTTCGGGAGGAGGGGAGGGGAGTCGCTTCGCGCGCTTCCTTACGATTCATAAGTCTATCGCTATAGAAGACCGCGCACAACGCACGCGCTACCGCGTGTTTCCACTTCTACGCGCGGAGATAAACCTTCGCTCAGGCGTCAGCCCGAGAGCAGGACCACGAGGATGAGGAAGAGCGCCATGAAGACCGCCCACATCGCGATGCGGTCCGGGCGGGGCCCCAGGCGCTCGACGGTCGTGCGCGGGGGGCGCCGGCGCTCGATCTCGACCAGGCGCAGGTGGCGCGGCACGACCCGCTCGGGCCGGCCGGTGATCGTGACGGTGCGGCGCGGAGGGGCCTCCACGCGTGCGTGTGCCTGTCGCTGGCTCATTCCTCTTTCCAGTGCTTACGGGGTTAGCTGACGGGCTCGCGCAGAAAGAGCCGCGCTGCGCGCCGATGGCGCGCTTCGCCCCGGACTGTGGGTCCCCCGCTTCCCGCGGTGGCGGGAACTCAGCGGTATGAAGGCGGGCATCCTACCAGTGGCACGGTCCGGGAAGTGACGGTGGCAGTGTTATGGAGCCGCCGGACGGACCCGCGAACCCGCAGTTTGCGCAGACCGGCTCAGCCGCCGTAGCGGGCCTGCTCCTCGACGGTGCGCTCGGCCCACGGCACGGCCTCCAGGCGCTCGTCGGGGATCGGCTTGCCGCTCTCGACCGAGACGCCGTAGGTGCCCTCCTCGAGCCGCTTCTCGGCGCGCTGGATGGCGGTCAGCTCGTCGCGCAGCTGGAGGGCGAGGCCGGCGTCGCGCTCGTTGTCGAAGAGCTCGGTCCCCATGTCGCCCAGGTGCTGGTCGAGCGACGTGAGGTCGTCGCGCGCCGGCGGCGGCAGCAGGTCGGCGAGCGACCGCTCGACGCGCTGGCGCTCGCGGGCCAGGAGCTCCCGGGCGCGCTCGGCGTCCACGGCTACTCCCTGCCCGCCACGGCGGCGACGTAGGCCGCGACGTCGCGGGCGTCCTGGCCCGTGTACAGGCCGGCGGGCATGGTCCCCTGGCCGCGAACGCGGCCGTTGAGGATCGCGTCGAGCACCAGGGCGCGGGGCGGGCGCATCTCGTCGAGGTTGGGCCCGACGCGGCCCACGGCGTCCGAGGCGGCGAGGACGTGGCACTGCTGGCAGGTCTGGCCGAACAGCTCGCGCCCGTGCTTCTGGGAGGCGTTGAGCTCGATGCGCGCCCGGCCGGCCTCGTCGTCGCGCTCGTTGCCGGCGATGACCGCGGCGGGGATCGCGATCCCCATGACCACGAAGACCACGGTGACCCCGATCGCCGTGGCGCGCCGCACGCCCTTGCCGGGGCCGTAGAGGGCGGCGCGCGCCCCGCGCGGCCCGCCGCTCATGGCGACGAAGAGGACCGCCAGGCCCAGCAGCACCCACGCGCCGATGAAGAGGAGCGCTCCCATCTGGCGCGGGAACATACACCGCCCGGCCCGCGCTACGGTGGGCGCATGGCGCCCAGGCGGCCGTTCGTCGACCGCGCCGACGCCGGCCGCCGGCTGGCCGAGGCGCTGCCGTCCCTGGAGGGCGACGTGGTGGTGCTCGGGCTGGCGCGGGGCGGCGTGCCGGTGGCCGCCGAGGTCGCCGACCGGCTGGGGGCCCCGCTCGACGTGCTGGTGGTGCGCAAGGTCGGGCACCCGGCCCAGCGCGAGTACGCGCTCGGGGCGGTGAGCGAGGACGGCGTGGTCCTGCCGGCCGGCGTCCCGCGGGAGCTGGTGGAGCCCCAGATGCGCCGCGCGCGCGAGCAGGCGCGCACGCTGCGCCAGGGCCGCGAGCGCCTGCCGATCGCCGGGCGCACGGTGGTGGTGGTCGACGACGGGCTGGCCACCGGGCGCTCGATGGCCGCGGCGCTGGAGACGGTCGAGCGCCACGAGGCGCAGCGCACGATCATGGCCGTGCCCGTGGCCTCGGGCCCGGGCCTGCGCGACCTCTCCGGGCGCTGGGAGGCCCACGCGCCGCTGGTCGTCGAGCCGCCGGCGTTCTTCGCGGTGGGCCAGTTCTACGAGGACTTCTCGCAGGTCGAGGACGCCGAGGTCGCCGGCCTGCTGGCCGCGCGCGCGGGGCGCGCCGAGGGAGGCGCGAGCGCCTAGCGCCGCCGGCCGGACCCAAAGCTCATCACCGCCGGCGCCACGGCGCGGAAGTCGACGGCCTCCTCGGCCTCCTCCTCGCGCACGGGCAGCTCGCGGACCTCCGCGCTCTCGCGCTCGGGTGAGTCGATGGAGTCGAGGCGGTCGACGAGGACGTTGATCGCCCCGCCGGCGGCGGGGTGGCGCTCCAGGCGTCCGGCGGCGACGACCAGGGGCTCGGTGCGGACGGTCAGGCGGTGGCGCTCGTAGACGTCGGGGGGGACGATCAGGTTGATCGTCCCGTGCTCGTCCTCGAGCAGCATGAAGACGATGCCGCTCGCGGTGCCGGGGCGCTGGCGCGCGACCACCAGGCCGGCGACGCGCACGCGGCCGCGGTGGGGGAGGGAGGCGAGCTCGCGCGAGGCGGCCACGCCCCGGGGGAGGTGCCCGCGCAGCAGGGAGAGGGGATGCTCGCCGGCGGTCATCCCGGTCGCCGAGTAGTCGGCGAGCATGCGCTGCCAGGCGGTGAGCCCGGGCAGGTCGGGCGCGGCCGGGGTGGCGAGGGGGAGGGCGAGCTGGACCGGCCGCTCGCCGGCCGGCCCCGAGCCGGCCCGCCCCGAGCCGGCCCCGTTCGGGCCGGCCCGCCCGCCTCGGGGGACCGCCTCGGCGGTCGCGGTCACGCCGATCGACCACAGCGCCGCACGGCGGCTGCCCCCGGCCAGCCGGTCGCAGGCGCCGGCCCAGGCCAGGCGCTCCAGCGAGGGCCGGCCCGCGCCGGCGGTCGCCGCCAGCTCGGCCAGCGATCCGAAGCTCCCGCCGAGCGCCTCGCGCGCGGCGACCAGCGCCTCGACCTCCTCCCTGCGCACGCCGCTCACGAACCCCAGGCCGATCCGGACCGCGCCGCCCTCCTGCACCTCGCACTCCACGCCGCTGCGCAGGACGTCGGGCGCCCGGACCTCCACGCCGCGGCGCTGGGCCTCGTGGACCAGGGTGTCGGGGGCGTAGAAGCCCATCGGCTGCTCGTTGAGCAGCGCGCACAGGAACTCCGCGGGATGGTGCACGCGCAACCACGTCGACTGGTAGGCCAGCAGGCCGAAGGCGGCGCCGTGGGCTTTGGGGAAGCCGAAGCCCGAGAAGCCCTCGATCATCGACCACACGCGCTCGGCGGTCTCGCGGTCGGCGCCGTGCCGGGCGGCCGCGCCCGCCACGAAGCGCTCGTGGTGGGCGGCGATCGCCGCCTCGCTGCGCTTGCGGCTCATCGCGCGGCGCAGGCTCTCGGCCTCGCCGGGGGTGAACCCCGCGAAGGCGATCGCGACCTCCAGCACCTGGTCCTGGAAGATGATCGTCCCCAGCGTGTCGCGCAGCACGGGCTCCAGGGACGGGTGCTCGTGGGGGACCTCGTAGCCCGGGTCGGCGCGCAGCCGCTGGCGGCGCTCGATGTAGGGGTTGACGGCGCCGCCCTGGATCGGCCCCGGTCGCACGATCGCCACCTGGACGGTGATGTCGTCGAGGGTCTCGGGCCGGGTGCGCACCAGCGAGGCCATCTGCGCGCGGCTCTCGATCTGGAAGACGCCGGTGGTCTGCGCGCTCTGGATCGCCCGGTAGGTCGGCGCGTCGTCGTAGGGGATCCTCGACAGGTCGATGCGCTCCCCCCGCGTGCGCGCGATCGTGTCCACGCAGCGCTCGACCGCCGAGAGCATCCCCAGGCCGAGCAGGTCGATCTTCAGGAAGCCCGCGTCGGCGCAGGAGTCCTTGTCCCACTGGACGATCTGGCGGCCCTCCATGGCCGCGGGGACGATCGGGCAGCAGTCGACCAGCGGCCGGGTGGCGACGATCATCCCCCCGGGGTGCTGGGACAGGTGGCGGGGCAGGCCGTGCGCCTCGTGGGCCAGGCGGACCAGCCACGGCCAGCGGCCCTGCCGCGCCCGCTCCTCGCCCAGGGCGGCGACCACGTCGTCGCCGACGTTGCGCGCCGACCAGCCCTCCGACCCGCGGGCCACCCGCTCCACCTCGCCGGGCGGCAGCCCCAGCGCCTTGCCCAGCTCGCGGATGGCGCCGCGCGCGCGGTAGGTGGGGAAGGCCGCCACCAGCGCCGAGCGGTCGCGCCCGTAGCGCTCGTGGATGCGGGGGATGAGCCGCTCGCGGATGTCGCGCGGGAAGTCGAGGTCGATGTCGGGCAGCGAGGTCAGCTCCTCGTTGAGGAAGCGCCCGAGGAACAGCTCGTTGCGGATCGGGTCCACGTGGGAGAGGCCGATCAGGTGGCAGACGATCGAGGAGACCGAGGAGCCGCGCCCGCGCGCCGGGGGCAGGACCCGGCGGGCGCTGTCCGGCCCCCGGACCTCGACCGCGACCTCGCGCGCCAGCTCGACCATGTCGTGGTGCAGCAGGAAGAAGCCGGCGAGGCCGAGGGCGTCGATGACCCGCAGCTCCTCCTCCAGCCGCGCCAGCGCCTCGGCGTGCGCGGGGCCGCCGCCGTAGCGCTCCTCCAGCGCCGCGCGGCAGCGGGCGGCCAGCTCGGCGGCGGCGGTGGCGTCCTCGGCGCCGGGATAGCGGTAGCCCAGGCCGGCCCGGAGGTCGAAGCGCAGGCGCTCGGCCAGGCGGGCGGTCTCGGCCACGGCGTCGGGGTGGTCGGCGAAGCGGGCGGCCATCGCGGCCGGCGACGCGAGCACGTGCGACCAGTTGCCGCGGCGGCGCGGCTCGCTGGAGTCGAGCGTCTCGTGCAGGCGGATGGCGGTGAACGCGTCCTGGAGCGCGGCCCGCGCGCGCGTGTGCGCGTGGATGTCGCCGGTGGCGACGGCGGGGACGCCCAGCCGGCGCGCCAGCCGCGCCCGGGCGCGGTTGCGAGCGCGGTCGCCGGGGAGGAACGGGCGCTGGAGCTCCACGCGCAGCGCGTCGCGCCCGAAGGCCTCGCGCAGCCGCCGCCCCGTGGCCTCGTCCTGCACGCCGTGGGCGGCGCAGCCGGTCAGGCACACCAGCCCCTCCGCGTGGTCGAGGACCGTGTCGAGCGCGACGTGCGGCGGGGTGAGGGGGACGCTCCCGGGCGTCGCCGGCAAGGACGCAGGGAGGGGGACAGTGCTCTGCACGGGCCCCTCCCGAGGACGCCGCCGGAGGCGTCCGGGGCGGGTGCGGGCGTGCGCCGTGGTGAGGATGCGGCAGAGATTGCCCCACCCGTCCGCGTCCTCGACCAGCAGCGTGAGGTGGCGGTGGTCGTCGAGCGTGACCTCCGCGCCGTGGATCGCCCGCAGCCCCGCCGCCTCCGCGGCCACGGCCCACTCCATCGACCCGCCCACGGAGTCGTGGTCGGTGAGCGCCATGGCCCGGTGCCCCCGCTCCACCGCCGCCGCCGCCAGCTCCTCGGGCAGCGACGCCCCGTCCAGGAACGAGTGGGCGGAGTGCGCGTGCAGCTCGACGTAGGGCACGAACACATGTTCGCATCCGCGACGGCCGGAAGGGGCGGCGGCTATCGTCCGCGCCGTGCGGAGGCGTGTCCTGGCAGGGATGCTCGCGGCGGGCGCGGGCCTGGCGGCCGGCGGGGGGACCGCGTGGGCCGGCGACGGCTTCGCCGACTATGCGGCCGTGCGGGGCGACTTCCAGCGCGACCGGGTGATCACGGCTTGCCGGTTCACCGTCGAGCAGCTCGAGAACGCCAGGTCGGTCATGACCGGCGAGGACGAGTACAGCGGGCTGCAGGGGGCGATCGAGTCGGAGATCGTGCGGCAGCGGACCGGCGGCTGCCCCGGCGGCGGCGGGCTGGAGGGCGCGCCCGTGCTGAGCCGGGCGCGGTTCGTCCCCGCCACCTTCCGCGCGGCGCGCGGCAGCTCGCTGCGCTTCGGGCTCTCCCGGCGCGCGACCGTCCGGATCCTGCTCGAGCGCCGGCGCGGGCGCCGCTGGACGCGGCTCTCGACCCTCGTGCGCTCCAACCGCCGCGCGGGCGACAACGCCGTCCCCTTCCGCTCCCGCGGCCTGGCGCCCGGCGCCTACCGCGCGACGCTCACCGCCGTGGCCGGCCGCCGCCGCTCGGCGCCCCGGCGCGCGACGTTCCGCGTCCGCCGCTAGGCGCCCGGGGGCAGGCGGCGCGCGCCGCGTCCGCCGCTAGCGGCCGTCCTTCTCCAGCAGCCGCAGCCACACCTCGCTGCGGGTGGGGAACGAGGGGATGGCGTGGACGAGGCGGTCGAGCGGCACCTCGCCGACCAGCGCGATCGTGGCCGCGTGGAGCATCTCGGCGATCTCGGCGCCCGTGAAGGTGGCGCCCGCGAGCGCGTCGCGGTCCTCGTCGATCACCAGCCGCGCGGTCCCGGCGGCGTTGCGCCCGACGAACGAGCCGCCGGCGACGCCCGACGTCGGATGGTCGACCGCGCGCACGCGCAGGCCGGCCTCGCGCGCGGACGCCAGGGTGTGGCCGACCGCCGCCACCTGCGGGTCGGTGAAGATCACCCGCGGGGAGGCCGGCCCGTCGGCGATCGCGCGGGCGTCGCGGCCCAGGACGTTGTCCGCGGCCACCCGTCCCTGGTACTTGCCGGCGTGGGTGAGCAGCGCGCGGCCGTTGACGTCGCCGATCGCGTAGAGCCAGTCGCTCCCGCCCGCGCGCATGCGGTCGTCGACCTCGATCGCCTCGCCGGGCCTGAGGCCCACGGTCTCCAGCCCCAGCTCCTCGGTCCGCGGCCGGCGGCCGATCGCCACCAGCAGCTCGTCGCCGGCCAGCGCCGTGCCGTCCTCGAGCTCCAGCCCGACCTGTCCGCCCGCCCCGCGCGACGCGGCGGTCGCCCTGGCGCCCAGGCGCACGTCCACGCCGGCGGCGCGCAGCCCTTCCAGCACCTCCTGGGAGGCGAACTCCTCCTCGCGCGCGATCAGCCGCGGCCCGGCCTCCACCACCGCCACCGAGGCGCCGAACGACGACCACGCCTGCGCCATCTCCACGCCCACCACGCCGCCGCCGAGCACGAGCAGGCGGCCGGGGACCTCCTTCGCGGTCGTCGCCTCGCGGTTGCTCCAGGGCGCGGCCTCGGCCAGCCCGGGGATCGGCGGGACCGCCGGCCCCGACCCGGTGGCCACGATCACCGCGCGCCGCGCGCGCAGCAGCTCGTCGCCCACCCGGACGAGGCGCTCGCCCTCCAGGCGCGCCTGCCCGCGCCGCAGGGAGACGCCGCGCTCCTCCAGCCACGGCAGCTGCACGGCGTCGTCGAGGTCGTGGACCACCTCGTCGCGGCGGGCCAGCGCGCGCGGGACGTCGAGCGGCGGGTCGCCGAGGACGACGCCCGGCACGCGGCCGACCTCGTGGACGAGGTCGCCGGGGCGCAGCAGCGCCTTGGACGGCATGCAGGCGTAGTAGGAGCACTCCCCGCCCACCAGCTCGCGCTCGACCAGGACCACGTCGAGGCCCGCGAGCCCCAGCCGGCCCGCGGCCACCTCGCCGGCCGGCCCGCCGCCGATGACGACGGCGTCGACGTCGCGCTCGTCAGCCATCGCGGGAGGGGACGGCGCCACTCACGCGGTGGGCTCGCCCTCGCGCGGCGGTCCCGCCGGGACGACGAGGGGCTCGGCCGGCGCCTCGACCACGGTCTCCTCCTCGACGTCGAGCTCCGGCGGCTCCATGCCGTCGCACACGAGCCGGAAGGCCCCGGTCCCGATCGCGCCGTCCGCCTCGAGCACCAGGCCCGCGATCGTGTCGCCCTCCTCCCAGCCCATGCGCTCGATCTCGAACGGGTTCATCTTCACCGTGTGGGGCGGGAAGGGGCAGGTGCGGTTGTGCGCCTGCTTGGCCTTGGCGATCGCCTCGAAGTTGCGGGCCTCGGCGCTCGACACGCCGCGCAGTCTGACATGCTCGCGCCATGCGAAACCTTCGATACCTCCTCCTCCCCGCGGCGGCCGGCCTGCTCCTGGCCGCCCCCGCCGCCGCCGGCGCGAGCATCGTCCCCCAGCGGGGGATGCTCGGCGGCAAGGTCGGCATGACCGCCGCCCAGCTCCAGGCCCGGATCGGCCCGCCGACCGCGGTGCGCCAGCGCACCAACGAGATCTTCGGCCGCTACGAGGAGTACCGCTGGGGCGAGGTCTTCGTCTCGGTGTTCCCCTCCAACGGCCGGATCTTCACCTTCTTCACCCGCGGGCGCTCGGCGCGCACCGCCTCCGGCGTGGGCGTCGGCTCGACCGAGGCCTACCTGCGGGCGCGGCTGCGCGGCGAGCGCTGTCTCACCGAGGGCGGCTTCCGCCGCTGCGTGATCGGCCAGGAGCTGCCGGGGCGCATCGTCACCTCGTTCGCCATCTCGCGCACCACCAGCCGGGTGACGAGCGTCGTGGTCGGCCGCGTGATCGACTAGCGCGCCGCCGCCGGCGGCTCGATCCCCGCCCGGCTCGCGATCGTCAGCGTGAGCCGGGCGACGGTCGGGCACCGAAGCCCGTGGCGCGCGGCCGCCCGCAGGACGGCGCCCGGGATCTGGTCGAGCTCGGGCTCGCGGCCCGCGGCGATGTCGCGCTGCATGGACGAGCCCAGCTCGGCGTGCGCGTCGACGAGCTCCGCCATCACCTCGGCCGCCGTGACCGTGGCGCCCTCGGCGCGCGCGACCTCCACCCCCTCTCGCACCGCCGCCTGGAGTTCGGCGCGCAGCTCGGGCGTCGAGCGGATCGGCCCGAGCGGGAGGTCGTAGGCGCTCGTCGTGCACGCCAGCGCGTTGAGCCGCACGAGCTTGCGCCACAGGACCTCGGCCTCGGACTCCAGCACCTGCGCTGGGATCGCGGCCGCCTCCAGCGCGGCCGCGAGCGCCTCCAGCTCCGCCTGCACGTGGGGCCCCGCGAGGTCGACGCGCAGGAAGGGGCTGGTCTGCACGACGCGGCCGGGGGCGGGGCGATCGGCCTCGATCCGGATCGTCCCCGTCGCCACGCGCTCGGCGCCGAAGCGCTCGCGCAGGGTCGCCATGTGGTCGAGGCCGTTGAGCAGCGGGACCACGAGGCGCGGCTCCGCCTCGACACGGTCCAGCGCCTCGTTCAGGCCGCCGGCCTTCGTGGCGACCAGGAGGGCGTCCACGGGCGCCGTGAGCGCGGGAACGGCGGCCGGCCGGGCGGTGAAGTCCCCCAGGCGGACGCTCTGCACGCGCAAACCGTGCTCGGCGATCGTCCGCGCGGTCTCCTCGCGCGCGACCACCGTGACGGGCGAGCCGGCGCGCGCGAGCGCGCCGGCGACGAAGCCTCCGACGCCGCCCGGGCCCAGGACGGCGATCGAGTGGAGCGTTATGCCGGTCATGGCCGGCTTAAAGCTCCACTCGTCCGGTCAGTCACCGAGCCGCATCAACCGCACGCCGCGGCCCCGCCGCTGCACCGCGAACACCCGCACGTCGTTGAGGCCGGCCCGGAACGCCGACTCGGGGACCATGAACGAGAAGCGCGTGTCGTCGAGGAACTCGTAGGCGCGGGCCACCGCCCGGATGCGCCCGTTGAGCGCGATCGCCAGGTCGGTGCCGGCCGGCAGCCCGTCGAGCTGGCCGCTGACGTGCGAGGGCGACCAGCGCATCGCCGGCGACCATCCCGCCAGCTCCTCGGGACGGTCGTAGCGCACGCGCGCCGGCAGCGCGCCGGCGCCGCGCGCGGCCACGGCCAGGGGCCGGCCGACCAGCTCGCGGTTGGGGCCCACGGCCCACAGCAGGCCCGGCCGGCGGCTGCCGGTCCCGAACAGCAGCGCCTGCTGGGCCAGGACGATGGCGCGGCGCGCGGCGAAGTGCGCGTAGGACACGTCCACGCGCTTGAACTCCTTGGTCGACGTGGTCGACCAGATCCGGATGCCCTCGTGCTCCCGGAAGCCCTCGGCCAGCGCCGAGGACCCGTCGGCCTTCTCGGGCAGCTCGAAGTTCAGGGCGTCGGCGATCGTGGGCAGCACGTCGATCGTCTCCACGT
>Ga0299907_10000528_pt1 | contig 18862 bp, 14 predicted proteins | sample RVTome_16_FD_198680 | JGI IMG/M metagenome (GOLD analysis project Ga0299907, IMG submission 198680) | Soil microbial communities from uranium-contaminated site in the Upper Colorado River Basin, Wyoming, United States - RVT152D67 (version 2) ...
GCTCTTGGTTCAGCTGCCGCACGGTCTTCAGGTCATCCACCTGAAGCTGGAGCTCACCGTTGCGACGGGAGAGGGACGGGAGCTCCGCGAGGCTGCTGAAGAAGTTGCTAACGGGCTGCACGACGTTCGAGACCGCGCGCTGCATCGGGGCGATGGCGCTGCTGACCACTCGCCCGGCCGCGGCGAGCGGCCCTTCCTCGCCGGCTCGGTAGTCGACGGTGATGATCGCGAGCGATGCCGCCACGAGGGTGACGAGGAGGAGACGTGCGGAGCGGGTGCGTTGCCGGATAGCCACGACGGCGGGTTACCGCCGATTCGTCGACGTCACCAGGACCCGCTGCAGGACCTCGAACTCCTCGAGGCACTTGCCCGACCCGAGCACGACCGCCTGGAGCGGCGTGTCGGCGATGTGGACGGGCATCCCCGTCTCGTGGCGGAGGCGCTTGTCCAGGCCGCGCAGCAAGGCGCCACCGCCCGTCAGCACCATCCCGCGATCCATGATGTCGGCCGCGAGCTCGGGGGGGGTGCGGTCCAGGGTGGTCTTGATCGCGTCGATGATGGCGTTGACCGGCTCTTCGATCGCCCGGCGGATCTCCTCCGCGGCGATCGTGATGGTCTTGGGCAGGCCGGACACGAGGTCCCGACCCTTGATCTCGGCGACCAGCTCCTCGGGCATCGGGTAGACCGACGCGATCGCGATCTTGATCGCCTCCGAGGTCCGCTCGCCCAGCAGGAGCGAGTACTCCTTCTTGACGTGTTGGATGATCGCTTCGTCCAGCTCGTCGCCGCCGATCCGGATCGACGTCGAGGTGACGATGCCGCCTAACGAGATCACCGCGACCTCGGTCGTGCCTCCTCCGATGTCGACGACCATGTTCCCGGTCGGCTCGTGGATCGGGAGGCCGGCGCCGATCGCCGCCGCCATCGGCTCCTCGATGATGTAGGCGCGACGCGAACCGGCGGCGATCGTCGCCTCCTCGACGGCACGCTGTTCAACCCCGGTGATGCCGGAAGGGACGCAGACGACCACGCGGGGCTTGGCGAGGAGCCGGCGCTTGTGCACCCGCTGGATGAAGTACCGGAGCATCTTCTCCGTCACGTCGAAATCGGCGATCACACCGTCCTTGAGCGGCCGAACGGCCTGGATGTGCGAGGGAGTGCGACCGATCATCCGCTTGGCCTCGGCTCCCACGGCAAGGATGGCTCCGGTAAGGGTGTTGATCGCGACGACGGACGGCTCGTTCAGGACGACTCCACGTCCACGCACGTAGACGAGCGTGTTCGCCGTCCCGAGGTCGACAGCCATGTCGCGACCAAGGAACCCCAATACCCCCTCCGTCCCCTGTGGTCGGGGCGTGGGGGAAGAAGATCTTTGAACCCTCTCGGCCATGCGGTTCGCCCTGATTGAACAGGGTTCACTCCCTCGTGGCAACCTGGGGGGATGAGCGACGGGACGGAAACGACGGGAACGCGAAATACGGCGCTCTTCCCCGGGCAGGGATCGCAGTTCGAGGGCATGGCGGACCCCTGGACGGAGCACTCGGCCTCGAGGGCGATCCTCGACGAAACGTCATCGTCGATGGGCCTAGACGTGGTCGCCGGATGTCACGACCCGTCGGCGCTCGCGACGACGGAGTTCGTGCAGCCGGCGCTCCTCGCGTGCGACGTGGCGGCCTTCCGGGTGCTGGAGGCCGAAGGGTCCTCGTTCGTCGGCGTCGCCGGACATTCGCTTGGTGAGTTCGCCGCGCTGGTGGCTGCCGGCGTCGTGCCGCTCGACGCCGCGCTCGACCTCGTGGTCGTGCGCGGCGTCGCCATGCAGCGAGCCAGTGAAGAACGGCCGGGAACGATGACGGCGCTCCTCGGCGTGGGTCCCGACGACGCGGCGAGGCTGTGCGACGAGGCACGGCGTGACGACGTGCTCGTCGTCGCCAACGAGAACTCGCCGGCACAATCCGTGATCTCCGGTTCGGTGATCGCGATCGAGCGAGCGGAGGCCCTCGCGAAGGAGCAGAAGGTCCGCGCCGTCCGACTGCAGGTCGCCGGCGCGTTCCACTCGCCGCTGATGGAACCGGCGCGCGCCGCGATCAACGAACGGATCGACGCCATCGCGTTCGCGCCGCCTCGGTTCCCGATCGCCGAAAACGTCGCAGGCGCGTTGGTGTCCGACCCGGAGGAGCTGCGGGCCCTGCTGAAGCGCCACGTGGTGTCGCCGGTCAAGTGGGCGTCCTCGGTACGAGCGCTCGCGGACGCGGGGGCGACCTCCTTCTTCGAGGCCGGCCCCGGGGACGTGCTGACCAGGCTGATGAAGCGGATCGTGCCCGACGCGGCGGCGCGCGCGATCGGCTCCCCCGAGGACGCCCGCGCCGCCGCGTCGGGCGGAACCGGTGGTTCCTGACAGCGACTATGCTCCGCCCGTGACCAGGAGCGCCACCATCACCGGCGTCGGGTCCACCCTCCCCCCTCGGCTCGTTCCGAACTCGTGGTTCGAGGACAAGGTCGAGACCAGCGACGAGTGGATCCGGGAGCGCACGGGGATCGAGGCACGCCACTTCGTGGACGACGGCGTAGACACCTCGGACCTCGTGGTCGAAGCCGCCCGTGGAGCGCTGGAAACCGCCGCCATCACACCGGACCAGCTCGACATGATCATCGTCGCGAGCGTCACCGGGGACACGCCGTTCCCGGCCACCGCGGTGTGGGCGCAGGAGAAGCTCGGAGTGCGCTGCCCCGCGTTCGACGTGAACGCCGCTTGCGCCGGCTTCAGCTACGGCCTGGCGAGCACCACCGCGTTCGTCCAGGCGGGGATGGCGGACACGATCCTCCTGGTGGGCGCCGAGATCTTCAGCAGGATCCTCGACTTCACGGACCGGACGACCTCGATCCTGTTCGGTGATGGCGCCGGCGCCGTGATCGTGCAGGCATCCGACAGGCCTGGGATCGAAGGCACCGTCCTCGGGGCCGACGGGTCCGCGGCCGACATCTTGATGATGCCTGCCGGCGGGACCCGCATGCCCGCCTCGCATCAGACCGTCGAGGCCCGCGACCACAACATCCGGATGCCGAAGGGTCGCGAGGTCTTCAAGCGAGCGGTGACCGAGATGGCCGCCGCCTGCCGCGAGCTCCTCGAGAAGTCCGATCACACGCCGGCCGACGTCGATGTCTTGATCCCCCACCAGGCGAACGCCCGCATCATGATCGCGGTCGCCGAACGCCTGGGGATCCCCGCCGAACGATCGGTGCTGGACGTGGCGGAGGTGGGCAACACCAGCGCCGCCTCGATCCCGATCGCGCTCTCGCGCGCGTGGAACGCGGGCAGGATCAGGGAAGGCGACCTCGTGCTGTTCACCTCGTTCGGTGCCGGCCTCACCTGGGGCGCCACCCTGGTCCGCTGGACGATGCAGGAGCCGTCCGCGTGACCTCCAAGGTCGTGGTCGTCTCGGGAGGATCACGCGGCATCGGACGTGCGTGCGCCGAAGCGTTGGCCGCCGCCGGGTGGACCGTCGCCGTGGGCTATCGCACCCGCGACGCGGACGCGAAGGAGACGGTGGAAGCGCTCGCATCCGCGGGAACGCCCGGCATGGCCGTGTACCTCGACGTGTCCGACGAGTCGAGCGTCCAGGAAGCGTTCCGGCGGGTGTCCGCCGAGGCCGGTCCCGTCACGGGACTGCTGAACAACGCGGGGTACTCGCGGGACGGACTCCTCCTGAAGTACTCCATGGAGGAATACGAGCGGACGATGACCACCAACCTCCGCGGCTCGTTCCTGTGTTCGCGAGCGGCCCTCCGCGGCATGTTGCGCGAGAAGTGGGGCCGGATCGTGAACATGTCGAGCGCGGTCGCGATCCACGGCAACGCCGGGCAGACCGTGTATGCGGCGACGAAGGCCGGCCTGCTCGGTCTCACGAAGTCGCTCGCGCGCGAGGTCGCTGCCAAGGGCATCACCGTGAACGCGCTCTGTCCGGGATTGCTCGAGACCGAGATGACCGCACACCTCACCGACGAGGCGCGCGCGTTCTACATCGATCAGACACCGATGCGACGTCCCGCCTCCCTGCAGGAGGTGGCGGCGGTCGTCCGGTTCCTGATGTCGGAAGAGGCGTCGTACCTGAACGGCGCCGTTATCCCTGTGGACGGGGGTCTGACCGCTTAGTCGTCGCAAGGATCCGTCGATAGGCTCGGCGGACGAGAGAAGGAGAAAGAGGTATGGATCGACCGGAGATCGAGACGAGGGTGAAGAAGGTGCTGGCCGAACAGCTGGCCGTCGACGAGCAACAGGTCGTCCCGGACGCTCGGTTCGCGGAGGACCTGAACGCCGACTCGCTCGACCTCGTCGAGGCCGTGTTGGCCCTCGAGGAGGAGTGGAGCATCGAGATCCCCGAAGACGAGATGGAATCGGTCAAGACGGTCGGCCAGGCCGTGGATCTCGTCGCGACGAAGCTCGGGGTGTCGTAGCCAGTCATGGCCTCGGGTCAGAAGGTGGGGCGCCAGGAGCGCCACCCCGAACGCCGGAAGGTCGTCATCACCGGTATCGGGCCCGTCACCCCGGTCGGAACCGGTGTCGAGGGATTCTGGACCGGCCTGATCGGCGGTCGGAACGGCGTTCGCGAGATCGCGCGGTTCCCCACTGATGACCTTCCGGTGAAGGTCGCCGGCGACGTCCACGACTTCGAGCCCGCGAAGTGGCTCGACCCCAAGGAGATCCGCCGCACCGACCGCTTCTCGCATTACGCCATCGCGGCCGGGAAGCTCGCCTGGGAGGACGCAGGGAGCCCCGAGGTGCCGTCGGAGCGGGGGGGAATCGTGTTCGGGACCGGCATCGGCGGCATCGAGACGCTCCTCGTGCAGCACAGCGTGCTGCTCGAGAAGGGTCCCGGCCGTGTCTCGCCGTTCATGGTGCCGGCGCTGATGGCGAACGCGGCCGCCGGACACCTGGCGATGAAGTTCGGACTCACCGGGCCCAACTACTGCACGGTGTCCGCGTGCGCCTCCTCCAACCACGCGATCGGCGAGGGGATGCGGCTCATCCGCGACGGGTACCTGGACGTGTGCATCTCCGGCGGCTCGGAGGCTGCGACGCTCCCGCTCACGGTCGCGGCCTTCGCGCAGATGACCGCGCTCACGAAGAACCCCGATCCCGATTCCGCCTCGCGTCCGTTCGACGCGAACAGGAGCGGGTTCGTGCTGTCGGAAGGAGCTGCCGCCCTGATCCTGGAATCGGAGGAGCACGCGAAGGCCCGAGGTGCGCGCATCTACTGCGAGGTGGCGGGCTACGGCATGTCCGACGACGCCCACCACATCACCGCACCTGATCCGAAGGGATCGGGCGCGGCGCTCGCGATGAGATGGGCGCTCGAGGACGCCGGCGAGGAGCCGGAGGCCGTCCAGTACCTGAACGCGCACGGCACGTCGACGCAGCTGAACGACGCGAGTGAGACCGTCGCGATCAAGACCGTCCTCGGCGAGGAGGTCGCGCATCGCGTCGCGATCTCGTCCACGAAGTCGATGACCGGCCACATGCTCGGCGCGGCTGGCGCCGTCGAGGGCGCGGTGTGCGCGCTCGCGATCGACCGGGGCGTGGTGCCGCCCACGATCCACTACGAGACGCCCGATCCGGATTGCGACCTGGACTACGTGCCGAACGAGGCGAGAGAGCTCGACGTCAGCCTGGCACTCTCGAACTCCTTCGGGTTCGGCGGGCAGAACGCGTGCGTGGCATTCCGCCGGGTGGCCTGAGGACCGCAACGCCCCTCACGGCTCGAAGGAGCGATACCACCTTCCGCCGTTGAAGACCGTGACCGCAGACATCCCGTCGATGTCGCCGTCGAAACGAACCCGCCGTGGGAAGCCGGGATCGCCGACCGCGAACGAGCCATCCTCCAGCGGTACGAGCTCACCACCTTCTTCGTCACCCGTGTCCGTCGGCCACGTGATCGCGAGGCGGCCCTTGCGCAGGACGATCCGGAGCACAGGGTTCCAGGGGTCGTCGTTGCGGTACAGACCCGGATGCCGGCGCCACTCCGTGAGCGGCTCCTCCGGCTCGGATCCGTCGTAGCGTTCCCCTCGGAACCAGGTGTGCCCGTGGAAAGCCTCGGCCACACCGCTTCTGTCGCCCCGGAACTCGAGCGGGAACCGCTCGAACGCGGGATGCGCGACCAGGAACGTTCGGCCGGGCTCGGCGAGCAAGGGGTCTCGCTCGAGGCGCGCGGACACGGAGCCGATCGAGATGGAGAGCCCGTCATCCCTCATCTCCACGACGAGGGTGCGACCGTCGTCCCCCGCATACGTACCCACGAACCCGCTCGCGCCGGGGATCGTCGTGGGCGCCGGGGGGACCCAGGGATCGGGCAGCGACCCGCCGGCGAGACCGGCGCGGACCGCGTCGAGCGCGGCCGCGACGACCGAACGCTTGTCTCCTGCGCCGTTCTGGAGCATCACGCAGCCGAGCCCTTCGGCCGGCACGGTGATCAGCAGGGCCGTGTAGCCAACCATGCCGCCGGAGTGCCCGAGCCAGGTACGACCGTCGACGTCCTCGTTCCAGAGCCCGTACCCGTACCTGCCGTGATCGGAGTCGTCGACGGCTCCTGCCATCAGGCGCGTGAATCCGTCCTCGGAGAGGATGCGCTCGCCACGCTCGTCCGGCAGGTCGCCTCGCGCGAGCAACAGCCGCGCGTAGGCGCACATGTCCACTACGTTCGAGACGATCGAGCCATCCGCCGTGTTGGACACGATCCTCGGCGCCGGCACGAGAGGATGGCGGAGCTGAGCCGGCCGATCGGTGAGCAGGGGCTCGTACCCGGTGGCGTGATCGGTCCAGATCTCGTCCGTGATCGCAGCGACGGACGCCTTCATGCCGAGCGGCCCGAGGAGCCGGAGACGGAGCAACTCGTGGATCGGGTGGCCCGTGACGGCTTCGAGCACCGCGCCCACGATCTTGTAGCCGTCGTTGGAGTAGTGGTACCGCTCGCCGGGCGCGGAAGTCGCCGGCTGCCCGCGGAGGAGATGAAGCGCGCCGGCGAACCCCGGAGCATCCTCCGTCCCGGTGTGCAGGCCTGCGGTGTGCGTGAGGAGGTGATGCATCGTGATCGGGCCGAACGGCTCCGGAAGATCCAGCCACGGCAGGAGCTCGTTCACCGACACGTGGAGATCGAGTCGTCCACCGTCGACCTCCTGCATCGCCACGATCGCCGAGAATGACTTCGAGATCGAGCCGATCTGGAAGCGCGTCTCTGGCCGGACCGGAGCTGCCGATGCCACATCGGCCATGCCGCGGACCGCGACGCCCAGGATCTCCTCGCGATCGGTGACGGCCAGAGCCGCTCCCGCCGCGTGAGACGCCATCAGATGGTGCTCCAGGCCGGCGCCGACTCGCTCGAAAGCCTCTTGGAGCCCCCCCGCCATCGTCCAGACTACTCGCCGAAGAAGAGCTTCAACTCGCGGGCTGCCGACTCCGGAGAGTCGCTGCCGTGCACGATGTTCTCGCTGATGATCTCCGCGAAGTCACCTCTGATCGTGCCGGGGAGCGCGTCGGCCGGATCCGTGGGGCCCATCAACTCTCGCCAGACGGCGATGGCGTTGTGGCCCGTGACCTTGGCCACCACCACGGGTCCGCCGGTGATGAAGTCGACGAGCTCGACGAAGAACGGCTTGTCGCGATGCTCGCCGTAGTGCTCCTCCGCCGTGGCACGATCGATCGTCTCCATCCGGAGTCCTTCGATCGTGAGCCCGGCCTCCTCGACGCGGCGTAGCACCTCGCCGATCAAGCTGCGGCGAACACCATCCGGCTTGACGATGAGCAGCGTCGATTCCTTGACGTCCTTTGGGGCGCCATTTGGGGCCATGTGCTCAGGATCCCCCCAGCGCCCTTCGGGCGTCCGCGACAGTGTATAGAGAGCCCGTCACCAGGATGAGGTCGTCCGTGGCGGCCGCCTCGCGCGCCGCGGCGAGCGACTCCTCCACGGTTCCCAGGTCCGCGACGCGACCACCGGCGGCCGCGATCCGCTCCGCGACGAACTCAGCCGGGAAGCTCCGGACGCTCTCGTTCTGAGCCGGATACCAGACGTCGGCGAGCGGCGCGATCGCGCCGATCACGCCGTCGACGTCCTTGTTCGACGACGCGGCGAGGACGACATGCATGCGTGACCAGGTGAACGACTCGGAGAGGGTCCTCGCGAGCGCCTCCGCGCCCGCGGGGTTGTGCGCTCCGTCCAGGATGACCAGGGGCAACCGAGTGATGACCTCGAGCCGCCCGGGGATCCGAAGGGCATCGATCGCGGCGCGTGTGGCGTCCGGATCGAGCGCGTGGCCGACGGTCGACTCGACCGCGACGACCGCCGCGGCCACGTTCCGCACGGCGTGCTCGCCGAACATCGGCAGGAAGAGCTCGTCGTACGTTTCGGACACGCCGCGGACACGGAACTGCTGCCCACCCACCGCGGGCACGCGCACCTCCACCTCCCAGTCCCGCTCCTCCTGGAGCACGGTCGTACCCACGTCGGCGGCCCGGGACTCGATGACCTTCAGCGCCTCGTCCGGCTGCTCCCTGACGACCACGATCTTGCCGGGCTTGATGATGCCCGCCTTCTCGGTCGCGACCTCCTGGATCGTCGAGCCGAGCTCGGGATGGTCGAGGCTGATCTCGCCGATGACCGCGACGTCCCCCGCCACGACGTTCGTCGCATCCCACGACCCGCCCATCCCCACCTCGACGACCGCGAGCCCCACGGGCTTGTCCGCGAACCAGAGGAAGGCCAGCGCCGTGACGGCTTCGAAGTAGGTCGACTCTCCCGGTTCATCCCTGTCGATCATCTCGAGGAACGGCTCGAGATGCACCCACTCCTCCGCGAAGTCCTCCTCGGAGATCTCTACGCCGCAGACCGAGAGTCGCTCTCGCACCGAGCGCAGGTGCGGAGACGTGAACAGGCCGGTCGTCACGCCGTGCGCGCAGGAGATGTCCGCCGTTGCCCGCGCGATCGTCGTCTTCCCGTTCGTCCCGGTGACGTGGATCGTCGGATACGTGAGCTGCGGATCATCCAGCAGCGCCGAGACCGCACGGATCCGGTCGAGGCTCGGCTCGGGCATGTGCTCGGGCTGACGCCGGTCCAACCGCGCGACGGCTTCCTCGAACCGCATCAGCCGAGCTCGGCCAGCTGCTCCCGCAGCGACTCGGCCTCGCGCTCGGATCGTTCCACCTTCAGCTTCTCGCCGAGCACCACGTCCTCGGGCGCCTTGTCACGGAAGCCGGGGTTGGCGAGCTTGGCCTCCGCTCGTCCCCGCGCTTCGTCGGCTTCGGACAGCCGTCTCTGGAGCCGCTCCCGCTCCGCGTCCAGGTCGATCAGGTCACCGACCGGCACGAGCACGGTCTCCCCTTGCACCAGGAGACGGGCCGACCCCGTCGTGTCGCCTGTAGCGACGACCGAGATGTCGGACGCGCCCGCGAGACGCATGACCTCGCTCTCGAAGCCGGCGAACCGAGCCGCCCCGGCTTCCCGCCCCACGAGCCGGAGCTCGATCCGGGTCTTCGACGGGATCCTGTGTTCGTTCCGGAATCGGCGAACCGTGGTCACCAGCTCCTCGACGAACGGCCACGCCGCTTCCGCGTCGGACCCGAGGGTCTGATGGTCCGCGAATCGCTCCGCCTCGGGCCACGGAGCTCGAACGATCGTCTCCCCTATCCCGAACCGCTGCCAGATCTCTTCGGTCACGAACGGCATGACCGGATGCAGGACCCGGAGCGTCCGTTCCAGGATCCAGGCGAGGACGTTCGCGGCGTCGTCCGCGACGGCGGCATCATCCGACCGGAGCCGCTCCTTCTCCATCTCGAGACCCCAGTCGCAGTACTCCGACCAGAAGAACCGATACATCGCTTGGGCGGCTCCCGCGAACTCGTATCGGTCGAGCGACGCGTTCACCTCGGCCACACAGCGCTGGTGCCGCGCGAGGAGCCACCGCTGCGGCGCCGTCAGCCGCTCCTCCGGCGGCAGCTGCGGCTCGCCGCCGGGCACCGCCTCCAGGACGAGCCGCGCCGCGTTCCAGATCTTGTTCGCGAAGTTGCGGCCCCCCTGGATCGAGTCCACCGAGAGCGGGATGTCCTGCTGCCCGCCGGTCGCGAGCCGCGCGAGGGAGAACCGCAACGCGTCGGCCCCGTAGAGATCGAAGATCTCGACGGGGTCGATCACGTTGCCGAGCGACTTCGACATCTTGCGCCCGTGCGCGTCCCGCACCAGGCCGTGGATCACCACGTCGCGGAAAGGGATGTCGCCGGCGAGCGACATCCCCGACATGATCATCCGCGCGACCCAGAGGTAGAGGATCTCGTAACCGGTCACGAGCACCGCGTTGGGATAGAAGGCCTCGAGCTCCGGCGTCTCGTCGGGCCAGCCGAGCGTCGAGAACGGCCAGAGCTGCGAGGAGAACCACGTGTCGAGGACGTCGGGGTCCTGCTCGATCTCCGCCGAGCCGCAGGTGGCACACGCGTCCGGGTCCTCGAGCGCCACCGTGACGTGACCGTCCGGGCAGTACCACGCCGGGATCCGATGTCCCCACCAGAGCTGTCGCGAGATGTTCCAGTCGCGCAGACCATCCAGCCAGCTCACGTAGGCCTTCCGCCAGCGCTCGGGCCAGAACGTGATCCGGCCGTCATGCGCCGCCTCGGTCGCCGGGCCCTTCAGCCCGTCCACCGCGACGAACCACTGGAGCCCCGACATCCATGGCTCGATCTCGCTGTGGCAGCGATAGCAGTGGCCGACCGAGTGCCGATAGGGGTACTCCACCGACACGAACAGATCCAGCTTCTCGAGCTCCTCCCGGACCGCCTGTCGTGCGTCGTACCGACCGAGCCCGTAGAACTCCTCGGCCGCGTTCTCGTTGATGCGCGCCTGCGCATCGAGGATGTTCAGCAGCGGGAGGCCGGAGCGCTGGGCGATCTCGAAGTCCGTGGGGTCGTGCGCGGGAGTGACCTTCACCGCTCCCGTGCCGAAGGTCGGATCGACGGCTCCGTCGGCGACGATCGGCAGGTCCCGTGCGTCGAACGGATGCCGCACCATCTTCCCGATGAGGTCTCGATACCGTTCGTCGTCCGGATGCACCGCGATCCCTGTGTCGCCCAGCATCGTCTCGACTCGGGTCGTCACGACCTCGACGTGGCCGGTGCCGTCCGAGAGGGGGTAGCGGAAGGTGAGGAGCTCTCCGTCGACCTCCTCGTGCTCGACCTCGGAATCGGAAAGGCCGGTCTGATCCGTCGGGCACCAGTTGACGAGTCGCTCTCCGCGATAGATCAGCCCCCGCTCGTACCAACGGACGAACGCGACGCGGACCGCGCGCACGAGACCCTCGTCCATCGTGAAGCGCTCCCGGTCCCAATCGAGAGAGGCCCCCATGCGCTTGAGCTGGCCGATGATCTCGCCCCCGTATCGTTCCTTCCACGCCCACACCCGCTCGACGAACGCCTCACGGCCGAGATCGCGTGGCTCGATCCCTTCCTTGCGGAGTTCGCGCTCGACCACCACCTGCGTGGCGATCCCGGCGTGGTCCATCCCTGGGACCCAGAGCGCCTCGAGCCCCCGCATCCGCGCGCGACGGACCAGGATGTCCTCGATGGTGCGACCGATCACATGTCCGGCGTGCAGACGACCCGTCACATTGGGAGGTGGGATCACGAGGCAGTAGGCGTCGGAAGGGTCGTCGGGAACCCGGGCGTGGAAGTACCCGCGCTCGATCCACGTCTCCGCCCACCGGGGCTCGACCGCAGCGGCGTCGTAGCGGGAGGCCATCTCATCGCCGGACCCCGTCATGCGATCGAGTGTATCGACCCCCCGTGTGGCGCCCGCTCAGTCATGGCGCTCGGTGAGAGGCGGGGCACTCACCCAGAGTCGCCGTGTCTATACTCCGGCGAACGTCCGCGAAACACCTCGGGAGGGAAGTCATGGCCGAGGATCTGATCGACAAGCTGCGCACCGTGGCCATCTTCCGCGGCCTCGACGAGAAGGAGCTCAAGCGGATCGTCGCCGCGGGCAAGGAGGTTCACTTCGACACCGGCAAGGTCGTCGCCCAGCAGGACGGCGGCGCTGCGGGTTTCCATCTGGTCATGGATGGTGAGGTTTCTGTCGTCGTGGACGGTCACGAGCGGGCCCGACTCGGGCCCGGCACCTACTTCGGCGAGATGTCTTTGCTGGACGGTCTTCCCCGGTCGGCGACCGTGAAGGCCGAGGAGCCGACAACGACGTTCGCGCTCACGTCCTGGCAGTTCCTGCCACTGCTGGGCGAGTATCCGTCGATCAGCCGGGCACTCTTGGTGGAGCTCTGCGCACGCCTCCGCCGGGTCGAGCACGATCCCGTCAGCTGACGAGCCTGCCGTGGCGGTCGACGCCTGTCCCCGCTGCGGTTCGGACCTTCCGCCCGACGCGAGGTTCTGTCCCGCGTGCGGGCTGACGCTCGCCTCCCGCGACTCGGCCGAGGAGCGCAAGGTCGTCACGGTCCTGTTCGCCGACGTCACCGACTCGACGGAACTGGGTGAGCAGCTGGATCCCGAACACCTGCGCGAAGTGATGGCGAGCTACTTCGCGGCGATGCGCGAGGAGATCGAAGCCGAGGGCGGCACCGTCGAGAAGTTCATCGGCGACGCCGTGATGGCGGTGTTCGGGGTTCCGGCCGCACACGAGGACGATCCGATCCGCGCCCTGCGGGCGGCACTGCGGATGCGGGTACGGCTCGATGACGTGAACGATCGGCTCATGGCTACTCGTGGGGTCACCTTGCAGCTCCGGATCGGGGTCAATACCGGCGAGGTGCTCGCGTCCGTCGATCCGCAACCCGGTGAGCCGATGGTGACGGGCGACGCGGTCAACGTGGCGGCTCGACTGCAGGGCGTCGCGGAGCGCGGCGGCATCCTGGCCTCTGAGAGGACCGCTCGCGGAGCGAGGGGTTTCCGGTTCGGGGACGCGGTGAGTCTCGACCTCAAGGGCAAGGGACAGCCGGTGCGCGCGAGGGAGCTGCGGGAAGGCGGCGCAGCCATCCAAGACCGCGGGGTGCCGGGACTCCACGCTCCGATGGTCGGTCGCGACGAAGAGCTCTCACTGCTCCTGACGATGTTCCGTCGATCCGCGGTCGAGGGCCGGCCCAACCTCGTCACGATCTACGGCGACGCGGGCGTGGGGAAGAGCCGCCTCACCGCTGAGTTCCTGCTCAGGGCCGAGCGGGATGGCGCCACCGTGGTCCGAGGACGGTGCCTCCCATACGGCGAGGGGATCACCTACTGGCCACTCGCGGAGATCCTCAAGGGGTACGCCGGAGTCTTCGACTCGGACCCGCCGGAGCTCGCGCTCGAGAAGATCCGTAAGGCGGGGCGTGAGCTCCTGACCGAGGACGTGACCTCCGACCCCGGACGGGCGACCGCCGCTCTCGCCTTCACCGTGAACGTCGCCGATCCCGAGTTCGACTTCGGGTCGATGGAGCCACGCGAGGTGCGGCAGGAGGTGCACGCCGGCTGGCGGTCGTTCTTCTCCGCGCTCGCGGCCGAGACGCCGCTGGTGGTCATCGTCGAGGACATCCACTGGGCGGATCCCGCCCTCCTGGACCTCCTCGACGAATCGGCGGAGCGTGTGGTGGGACCCGTGCTCTTCGTCTGCCCCTCGAGGCCCGACCTGGCCGCGACCCGCCCGGCCTGGGGAGGGGGACGACGCAACCACTCCACGATCGCCCTCGAACCGCTCACCCCGTCGCAGGCCGACCGGCTCGTCCACGCGCTGCTCACGATCGAGGACCTGCCGGCATCGGTTCATGCCCGGATCCTCGAACGGGCCGAAGGGAACCCGTTCTTCCTGGAGGAGATCGTGCGCCAGCTGATCGACGAGGGACACCTCGTTCGAGTGGGTGATCGGTGGCGCGCCCTCGACGAGATCGAGCACGTCGTGATCCCCGACACGGTGCAGGCGGTTCTCGCGGCACGGTTCGATCTCCTCGATGCGCAAGACAAGCGCGTTCTCCAGGCGGCCGCGGTGGTCGGCCGCGTCTTCTGGCCAGGCCCGGTGGCGCTGCTCGCGCACCTGCCGAAGGAAGCGGTCGACGCCTCCTTGCGGACCCTCGAGGATCGAGAGCTGGTCCTTTCACGGTTGACCTCGTCGCTCGCGGGACAGCCGGAATCGATCTTCAAGCACGTCCTGATCCGCGACGTCGCCTACGAGTCCCTCCCCCGTCGCGACCGCACGGCCTCGCACGCGGCGGTCGCCGGATGGATCGAAGAGACGGCCGGCGACCGGGCTGGGGAGATGGCTGAGTTGCTCGCCTATCACCTCTCGACCGCGGTCGCGCTCTCGCGCGAGACGCCTGGCGGACCCTCGGAGGATCTCCGGGTCGCCGCCTTCAGATGGTTGCTGCGAGCCTCCGACGAAGCTCGGCGGCGGCTGGTGGTCCGCAAGGCGCAGCGCCTCGCCGAGGAGGCGCTTCACCTGGCGTCCGGCGATCTCGAGCGCACGGATGCGCTCGAGATGTTGGCCCTCGCGTTCTTCACCGACTATTCGGGTGACCTCGCCTGGCGGTACTTCCGAGAGGCTGCGTTCACCCTGGCCCGCGTCGAACCCCCCGACAGGACCAGGGTCGCGCGCCTCGCAGCGCTCGGCTGCGACGTCGCGGTTCGATGGCCGGGATCCCTGCGAGGCGAGATGCCCGCGGAAGAGACCGTTCGCGAGCTGTGGGATCTCGGGTTCGCCCACCTGCCCGCGGGCGACACGGAGGAGCGGATCCGGCTCCTCGGGATCAGAGCGGGATGGCCTTTCGCGTTCTCGCCTGAGGGCTACTCTGAGACTGAGCTCGAGGAACTTGAAGCGTCGGGCCTCCAGGGAGCGGATATGGCCCTGCGGATGGGTCTTCCGAACCGAGCCTCCGCGGCCTACGACCAAGCGATCGGACCCTGGATCGCGCGGGGCTGGTACGGCCGGGCGCTCCCGATCTGGGAGCGACGTTCCACGATCACCCACGAGGTGACCGACCTCCTCGAGGTGGGCGACTTCTACGCGATGGGTGCATGGACCCACCACGAGGTGGGCCGCTACATGCGGGCCCTGGAGATCGCCGACGCGGGGCTCGAGGCGATCGGTGGGCGAGAACCGAGCTCCGAGCTCCATATCAGCGCCTGGCGCATCGCTTGTCTCTATCGACTCGGCAGATGGGACGAGGCACTCGATGGGTTCGCCGCCGTCCGCCGGATGCTCGAGCATCGCGAGGACGACCCGCCCTACTTCGCCACGCACGCGTTCGGGGTCGCCGGTGTCATCCACCAGCGACGGGGCGAGCGCGTTTCGAGCGACGGCCTCGCCGCGGCCATCCTTCAGATGGTGACCGAGAGCTCCGGCCGCCTCTACCCCAGCCTCCTTCGCTTCCTCGTCGTTCGTGGCGACCTCGCGCAGGCGAAGGCGCTGCGCCGCCCCCACAACTGGGGGGTGCACGCGGGCGGTGCGTTGGAAGCGGAGGCGGAACGGCTGGCTGCGACGATGGAGTGGGGCGGTGCGACCGATCTCGTCACCGAGATGCGGAGACACGTGGAGCGAGCGGACGCGCCCGCGGTCGCGGCCTTCGCCGACCGGCTCGAGGGCAGAGCGGCGTTCGCGGACGACCATCTCGCCGAAGCTCAACGCAGTCTCGAACGCGCGATCGCTGGTTTCGAGGCGATCGCGGCTCCCTGGGAGCGAGGACTGACCGAGCTGGACCTCGCTCGCGTCTCATCGAGCGCGGAGAAGCGCGAGGAGACGAACGCCTGGGCGACGCGAGCGACGGCGACGTTCGAGGCATCGCGAGACACGGAGGGCATCGCTGCCGCTCGCGCTCTGGTGCAGGAAGCGGGCTAGGCCGTCTTCTCCTGACGCTCGCCGCCACTGCGCTTCTTCGACGCCTGCTTCACCTTCGGCACGAGCGTGGGGTTCACGCCGGTCAGCACCACGTCCCGGTCGACGAGGCACTTCGTGACGTCCTGACGGGAAGGTAGCTCGTACATCACGTTCAGCAGGACCTCTTCCATGATGGCCCGCAGACCTCGGGCGCCGGTCCCCCGCTTGATCGCCTGCTCGGAGATCGCCTTCATCGCGTCGTCAGTGAACTCCAGCTCCACCCCGTCGAACTCGAAGAACTTCATGTACTGCTTCACGAGCGCGTTCTTCGGCTGAGTGAGGATGTCCACGAGGGCCGACTCGTCCAGGCTGTTGACGCTCGTCAGGACGGGCAGACGGCCGACGAACTCGGGGATCAGCCCGTACTTCAGCAGGTCCTCCGGCAGCACCTGGGCGAAGATCGCGCCGAGGTCCTTGTCCTGGTGGCTCATGACCTCGGCGCCGAATCCCACGCCCTTCCTGCCGATACGGCTCTCGATGATCGAGTCGAGGCCCGCGAACGCGCCACCGCAGATGAACAACACGTTCGTCGTGTCGATCTGGATGAACTCCTGGTGCGGGTGCTTGCGGCCGCCCTGCGGCGGCACGGAGGCGGTCGTCCCCTCGAGGATCTTGAGGAGCGCTTGCTGCACGCCCTCGCCGGAGACATCACGCGTGATCGAGGGGTTCTCCGACTTGCGGGCGATCTTGTCGATCTCGTCGATGTAGATGATGCCGGTCTCGGCCTTCTTCACGTCGTAGTCGGCCGCCTGGATCAGTTTCAGGAGGATGTTCTCGACGTCCTCGCCGACGTAGCCGGCCTCCGTGAGGGCGGTGGCGTCGGCGATCGCGAAGGGGACGTTGAGCATCCGGGCCAGCGTCTGGGCGAGATAGGTCTTGCCGCAGCCCGTCGGCCCGAGGATCAGGATGTTCGACTTCTGGAGTTCGACCTCCTGATCCTTCGCACCGACCTGGATCCGCTTGTAGTGGTTGTAGACGGCGACGGACATGACCTTCTTCGCCTGGTCCTGCCCGACGACGTACTCGTCGAGGAACGCGTAGATCTCCGCCGGCTTGGGGAGCTCGTCGAGCTTCAGCTCAGTGGTGTCGGAGAGCTCCTCCTCGATGATCTCGTTGCAGAGGTCGATGCATTCATCGCAGATATAGACGCCCGGACCCGCGATCAGCTTCTTGACCTGCTTCTGGCTCTTGCCGCAGAACGAGCACTTCAGCAGGTCCGACTCGCCGAACTTCGCCATCCGCCCGAGCCTTCCTCTCTCTTCTGTCGTTCTTGGTGGGGGCGTATCCCTGGTGGCCGCCACTCAAGGTGCTCTTCTCCAAACGCCACGACCGGGCATCGCCCGGTCGTGGCCCAGATATTACGCCCCTGCGACGCCCGCCGCTGTCAATTCCGCAGGCATCTGCCGGCGGCTGCTCAGCACCTCGTCGATGATCCCGTAGTCCTTCGCCTGATCCGGCGTGAGGATGAAGTCGCGGTCCGTATCCTTGGTGATCTTCTCGACGCTCTGTCCCGTGTGCATCGCGATCAGCTCGTCCAGGAGCTGCCGGTAGCGAAGGATCTCGCGAGCCTGGATCTCGATGTCCACCGCTTGGCCCTGCGTGCCGCCGTGAGGCTGGTGCAGCAGCACCCTCGCGTGCGGGAGCATGAAGCGCTTGCCCTTCGCGCCTGCCAGCAACAGGAACGCCGCGAAGGACGCCGCCTGGCCCATGCAGATCGTGGTCACATCGGGCTTGATGTACTGCATCGTGTCGTACACCGCGAAGCCGGAGGCGACATCGCCGCCCGGCGAGTTGATGTAGAGGTTGATGTCCTTGTCAGGGTCTTCGGACTCGAGGTGGAGCAACTGCGCCATCACCAGGTTCGCGACCGCATCATCGATCGGCGTGCCGAGGAAGATGATCCGTTCCTTCAGAAGGCGCGAATAGATGTCGAACGAACGCTCGCCGCGGCTGGTCTGCTCGACCACCACCGGCACGAGATAGCTGCTGGGGATGTCCATCACGGGCTCGCCTCCTCTGGCGCGTGCTCGGGTTGTTCTCTCTCGACTTCGGCACGTTCGACCAAGAGGTCGAGGGCCTTGGTCCTGATGATATCCCCGGCCAGCGTTACGACCTGACCGGTGCGCTCGAGATCCTTCGCCACCGCCTTGGGCTCCCGGTCATATGCCTGGGCCAGAACGGCGATCTCGGCGCCGATCTCCTCGGCGGTGACCTCCAGGGAAGCGTTGCGGGCGATGCCCTCCAGGACCAGGTCGCTCTTGATCGCGCGGATCGCGTGCTCGCGGGAATCCGCCCGCAGACGAGCCTCGTCCCATCCCTGGAGCTCCAACATCTTCTCGAGACCGACCCCCATGCGATCGGCCTGATCCCGAGCGTGATGGATCCGGTGGTCGGTCTCCTCGTCCACCAGGCTCTCGGGGAGATCGACGTCGACCTTGTCGATCATCGCCTGCAGCACCAGGTCGCGGAGGGCGGCGTCGGCCTCGCGCTCCTTCACCTCGGTGAGCCGCTCGCGGAGGTCGTCGCGCAGCTGCTGGATCGTGTCGAACTCCGACGCGGTCTTCGCGAAGTCGTCGTCGACCTCGGGGAGCTTGCGGGCCTTCACGTCCTTCACGAGCACGGTGATCTCGACCGCCGCACCCCCGAGCTCCTCGCCGAAACGCTCCGGAAGCGCATCGGACACCTTCAGGATCGCCCCCGGCTTTGCCCCGGCCAGCTCCACGTCGAGCTTCTCTCCCACCTCACCCGACCCGACGAGGTACAGGTAGTCCTCCCGAGACGCCTGCTCCACCTTCTCGCCACCCCTCATGACCGTGAGGTCCACGGTGACGAAGTCGCCCTGCTGTACGGGACGCCCGACGGGTTCGAGCTCGGAGAACCGCTCGCGCAAACGCTCGAGCCAGTCGTCGATCTCCTGCTCGGACACCTCGACGGAAGGTTTGGTCACGCTGATGCCCGTGTAGTCCGATTCCTCGAAGGAGAGCCGC
>Ga0299907_10000529_pt1 | contig 18860 bp, 14 predicted proteins | sample RVTome_16_FD_198680 | JGI IMG/M metagenome (GOLD analysis project Ga0299907, IMG submission 198680) | Soil microbial communities from uranium-contaminated site in the Upper Colorado River Basin, Wyoming, United States - RVT152D67 (version 2) ...
CCAGCAGGCCACCAGGATCTCCTGAGAGGAGTGCGAAGGTGACGCCGGCATAGGCCCCGGTGGTGTGGCCCATGCTCGAGGCGGCCGTCTCGAACTCAGTATCGGGGTCGGGGCCGTCGGGTGTGCCGAACGCGGAGAAGCCGATCACGGCGAGCAACACGACCGCCGTCCAACCAGCGACAAAAGAAAGGCGTCTCAAACGCATACAGGTGACTCCGGCGACGGTTGACTCCTCCCGTCGCCCCGACCGGGAACCCTACCCGACTGTGGAGAACAATGTCGAAGTCGTCAACAGGCGCCGGCCCCGCGGAGGCGTTGCCTCAGCCGTGCTGCCCGAGCCCGAGGAGAGCCGTCTCCCCGGGCGCCTGACCCGGGTCGAGAAGCTCGAAATGACCGATGCCGGGCAACAGCTCGACCTCGGCGTCCGGCAACCGCTTCGAGTGCTGTGGGCTCACCAGCTGGTCGGACAGGCCGTGCACTGCGCGGACGTCTCTGCCATCCACACGGGATGGCGCCCCGGCGTCGAGGAGCTCCCCGGCGATGTCAGCTCCCAGGCCCTCGTCGTCGCTCATCAGGCTGAGATCCGTGATCGGCGCCAGCACCCTGGTGGCAGTGACATCGGTGTCACCGGCCAGGGCCAAAGCAAGGTAACCGCCCGCGGAATGTCCCAGTAGTGACACCGGCGCTGTCGCGACCTCGCTTCGAGATCTCAAGTAACCGAAGGCAAGCCGTACATCCTCGATCGACCCCGGCCAGGCGCCCCCGACCCCCGACCTGCGGTACTCGACGTTCCATGTGGCGACTCCGCGCCGGTGGAGCTCGAGCGCCAGGGAGTCCATGGTGTCCCGCCCCCATTCCGCAAGCCAGAATCCGCCGTGGATCAGCATCACGACTGTCCTTGCGCCTTGGGGAACCCGGAGATCTCCCACGTTCTCGGTGTGGGGCCCGTACGGGAGTGTCGTCGGCGGGGTCCGGAGGTTGATCAGCAGCCTCAGGGCGTCCCTGTACCCGACGAGACCACGGCCGTAGATGGAACGCGTCACGACGCCCTCCAGAACCGAGACGGCCCGCCACGGCTCGCGCCGCTTGACGTTCGAGATGTGAACCTCGACGACCGGGGTTTCGATCGAGGCCACGGCGTCCGCGATCGCCCGCGAGGTGTGGGCGTATGCCCCTGGGTTCAGCACCACGCCGTCGGAGCCCTCCGCCCGGTGGATGGCGTCGATGATCTCCCCTTCGTGGTTCGATTGGAGGAACTCCACGGACAACCCATGCTCGGCGGCCCAAGCGGCGATGTCCCGTTCCAGGTCGGCGAGGGTGGTGGTCCCGTAGATCTCGGGTTGCCGGGTCCCGAGCAGGTTGAGATTGGGACCGTTGATCACGACCATCCGGGAAGTTGCCCTCGTCACATCCTTGAGGATAAGACCTGGACCACCTAGCGTTTTACCAAACCCGATCTGCGCCGGGAACGGGACAGGCGGGTTCATCCGTTTCAACGGCATTGACCAACACGAAGTGCTGGGTGTAGAAGTGAAGACCAAGGGCCTCCCCACGGCCGTGCTCGCAGCCGCGATGCTGATAATCGCGTCCTGTGGTGACGCGCCCTTGGCGGGTATCGGAGACCGTTCGTCGGAGTGGATATCGGAGCCGACGATCCTCACCACGACGACCGTCGCCGTGACCATCCCGGTCGTCGCCGACAGCGGCCAGCTGAAATGGTTCAACGACTCGATCAAGAGCGGCCCGCTCGGCAATCGCCAGCGTCTTCGTGACGCGGTCTTTGCCCGACGGGGTAGCGACCTCATCGTCCAGGTGAACCGGGAGGAGATCGCCGTGCTGGCGCCTTCGATCGAATTCCCGGCGACTTCGCCGGCGTCCGCAGAATACGTCACCTCCCAGGTCGTCTTCGAGCGAAGCGGAGTACTTTCCGACGAGCCCGCGGTGGGCTTCGGGTTCTGGTCCTCGGAGCCCTATACCCGGTCGAGGACCGTGGCCCAGCTGGCGGTGCTCTGGGTGAGTCGGGACGCGCTCGGGTCACAGGAGGCGTCAAGCGTCGACTCAGGTGTGTCTTGTGCCCGGTTCTCGGACGCATCGACGATCTCGTGTGAGCTCACCGATCGTGACGGTCTCCCCACCTGGGATCTCATATCCAGCACCGGCAGGACCTGGGTTTGGTTCGATGGGATCTACCGATACGAGTTGTTCGTTCGTAACTCGGTTCCGGAGGAAGCCTTGGTGACGATGGTCGCCAGCTTCGAAGAGCTGTCTCGTCTAAACGCCCGGGCCGGATAGCCTCGCCTGACATCACGGTCAGGAGGTAGGACATCTTTCATTCGGGTGGATGGTGGTCGTATCTCCAGTACGACGAGGAACAGGATCGGCCCGACGTCGATCGCGCTCTGCTCCGCCGGGTCTGGGCCTACGGGCGGCCGTACCTGGCCGGTTTGATCGGGGTCTTCGTCACCGTCCTCGTGATCTCCGGCCTCACAGTCGTCCCCCCGATCCTGATGCGTCTCCTCATCGACGAGGCAATTGCCGAGGGCGATCTGCGTCTGCTGACTTTCCTCGGCCTGGGGATGATCCTGGTCCCGCTGGTCAACGCGCTGGTCGGGGTCGCCCAGCGCTGGTGGTCGTCGCGGGTGGGCTTCGGGATCATCTTCGACCTCCGACGAGAGCTCTTCGATCATCTCCAGCGGATGTCGCTCCGCTTCTTCACGGCGACCAAGACGGGTGAGCTGATGAATCGCCTCAACAGCGATGTGGTGGGGGCGCAACAGGCGATCACCGGAACCTTCGTCACCATTCTCTCCAACGTGGTGTCGGTCGTCATCATCCTCGTGGTGATGGTGCAGGAGGAGTGGCGGCTGACTCTGCTGGCGATAGCGGCGCTTCCATTGTTCGTCCTACCGGCGCGCAGAGTGGCCAAGGTGCTACGCCGGATCACCCAGCGACAGATGGAGCACGAGGCGAAGATGTCGGGGATCCTCCAGGAGACGATCAATGTCTCCGGCGCTCTGCTGGTGAGGCTCTTCGGGAGATGGGGGGAGGAATCGAGGCGGTTCTCTGACGAGGCCGCCCAGGTGAGGGACATCGGGATCAGGAGGGCCCTGGTCGGCCGGGGCTTCTTCGCCGCCCTGGGCCTGGTCTCGGCGGTGGGAACCGCGGCGGTCTTCTGGGTCGGGGGCTACCTGGTGATCAACGACGAGCTCTCGGTTGGCACCATCGTCATGTTCTCCGCGTTGCTAGGCCAGCTCTACGGACCTCTGTCGGCCCTTTCCAACTCGCGGGTCGAGTTCGCCACGTCGTTGGTCTCCTTCGAACGGGTCTTCGAAGTGCTCGACCTGGAGACCGATATAGCCGAGCCCGACTCCCCCGAGCGGCTGGAGCCGCTGACGGGACGGGTGGAGCTGGCCGACGTGTCGTTCCGTTACCAGAGTGACGAGGTTGAGGGCCTCGAGTCAGTGCGGCGGTTCAGCTGGCACAGCTCGAACCATGAGGTGACGGCCCCGTCGACCACCGTGAGCACCCGGAGCTGGGCCCTCCAGGATGTGGATTTCGTGGCCGAGCCGGGGACTCTCACCGCTCTTGTCGGGCCCTCGGGTGCCGGCAAGACCACGATCTCCTACCTGGTGCCGAGGCTCTATGACGTGACCTACGGCGCGGTCCTCATCGACGGCCACGATGTGAGGAATCTCAGCCTGGCCGACCTGTCCTCGGCAGTCGGGGTGGTCACCCAGGAGTCCTATCTCTTCCACGACACCATCGAGGCGAACCTGAGGTATGCCAAGCCCGGTGCGTCCATGGACGAGGTGGTGGCGGCGGCCGAGTCGGCCAACATCCATCAGATGGTCACCAAGCTCCCGGATGGATATCAGACCGTCGTCGGAGAGCGGGGCTACCGGCTGTCGGGTGGGGAGAAGCAACGGATCGCCATTGCCCGGGTATTGCTCGAGGACCCGCGCATCCTGATACTCGATGAGGCGACGTCCCATCTCGACTCGAGGTCTGAGGCCCTCATCCAGGAGGCGCTCGTCCGGCTGATGGCCGGGAGGACCTCGATCGTGATCGCCCACCGGCTGTCGACCGTCAGGGCGGCCGACCAGATCCTGGTCCTCGACGAGGGACGGCTGGTCGAGCGTGGCACCCACGACGAGCTGGTCGCCCATGACGGTCTCTATTCCACCCTGTACCGGACCCAGTTCGAGGAGCGAGCCCCGGCCTGAGCCCGGGGGCTCATGCTCCTCTGGTCAGGTTGTCGATCAGTAGCTGGTGGTTGGTCGCCAGCAAGAGCGTCTCGTTGTCGTGGGAGAGCCATAGGTCGGGCCCAACCCGGAGCCAGGTGTGGACCGGCATCACTGTGAGGTTGCGCCGTTTCCGGGCCGAGTTGGTGGTGTATGCGAGGACCGTCGGGGAGGGGGCGTGGAGGGCATCGATCTGTCCGACCAGGTCGTAGCTGCCGAACAGATGGGCCATACCCTCGGCGGGATCGATCGGGCCCGTGTCGGAGAACCAGTCGACTGTACCGCAGTCCCCGCATGCGGAGACCGCTACCCGGCCGATCCACACTGGGCGGTGGTCACATTCGTCTGCCGCTATCCGTCTCATACCCGACAAGGTAGGGACCGGGTATGACAGATTTCCCAAGCCCGCAGTCAACCCACCGTTTTGTGGTCCGAAAACCGAAGCGTCGCTACCGAAACCCGACCACAAAACGGTCTCAGAGCTCGATGACGGGCATCTCCATGGTGTCCTCGAGACGGGGGCCAGGGACCAGTAGCACCGGGAGGTGGGACTGCTCCATCACCCGGGCCGAGACGCTTCGCCATGCCTCCTCGGTGAACAAACGCCTGGTGGCTCCCATGAGGACCAGCTCGGCGCCGATGGCCTCAGCGGTGTTGATGATGGCCTCCGCCGGGTCGTCCCCTTCCACATAACGGATGTCCGGCTCGACGCCTTCTGCGGCCAGCGCGGCGACTATTGGCTCGACGGCGCGTTGTCCCCGCTCCTCGAGATAGGTGGCCGCCTTGGCCTCGGCGTCATCCCTCCCCAGGGTGTCATCCAAAAACGACCTCCGGACGTCGTCGTCGAGCGCATCGAGGAACGAACGCGGCACTCGTACGACCGTCATCACCGTGACCGGATCGTCATTGGACCTGAGACGGTTTGCCAGATCGGCTACCGGAGCCGGCGGTAGGACTCCTGTCGTGGCGATCAGAATTCGCACGGCTGCGACATTAGGGTGATTTCACCGTCTGTGTGATGAGGACGCGTGGATCCTGAGACGTTGAACAAAGTGACCTGGCGAATACCGAATGCCCTGGCTTTGATCGGGTCGGCACACGGGGAGGAATGGAATGGGATGACCGCTTCGTGGATCACCCAGGTGTCGATGGAGCCGGTGCTCATCGGGGTCGGAGTGGACAACAAGGCGGTGACGCATCGGCTCATCAGCGAGGGGGGCGCCTTCAGCGTGAACCTCTGGCCACCCGATGACACCAGGGTTTTCGTCAAGTTCTCCAAACCTGCCACCAGAGAGGGCGACACCCTCAACGGGCGTGAGGTGCGGGTCGGCTCCACAGGCGTGCCCGTGTTCGCCGAAGCGGCCGCGTGGATGGAATGTGAGGTCAGAGACTCCACCGATTACGGGACCCATACGTTCTTCGTCGGAGAAGTCGTGGATGCCGGAGTCGACGAAGAAGTGGAGAGGGCTGCCGCGATGTCCGACACCCGGATGAAGTACGGCGGCGTGAAGCGAGGCGGTCATTGAGCCGGCTCGGCTTGGTGGTGCGATGGAACTCTCCCTAGAAGGCAAGACGGCGGTCGTCACCGGGGCGAGCCGGGGCATCGGGCTGGCCACCGCCTTGCAGCTTGCCCGAAGTGGTGCGGCAGGGGTGACTATCACATCCCGGAAAGAAGAGAACGTGGCCGCGGCCCATGATGTTCTGGTCGCGGCGGGCATCGAAACGGAGCGCATCCTCCCCCTTGCCGCCAGGGCCGATTCGGAGGAGGCTGCCGCGAGCACCATCGAGGCCACTCTGGAACGTTTCGGCTCCGTCGACATCCTGGTCAACAACGCCGGCACCAACCCGGCAGCCGGGGACCTGATGGATGTCGACCTGGGGGCATTGGACAAGACCTGGGCGGTGAACATGCGTGCCCCGCTCTTGTGGACCCGGGAGGCCCACCATCAGTGGATGGCTGAGAACGGGGGAGTGGTGGTCAACGTCGCGTCGGTCGCCGGTTTGAAGCCAAGCGCCGGGATGGGTGCATACAACATCTCCAAGGCGGGGCTCATCTTCTTGACCAAGCAACTCGCCCTCGAGCTAGCCCCCAACACCAGGGTCCTCGCGGTCGCCCCCGCCGTGGTCAGGACCCGCCTCGCCGGCGCCCTCCTCACCGACGAGGAGGAGATGGCGCGCCGACACCCGCTGGGCAGGGTTGGCGAGCCGGAGGACGTGGCCCGGGCGATCGTGTTCCTGGTCTCCGATCAGGCCTCGTGGATGACGGGCGCGATCGTGCCGGTGGACGGCGGCGTTGCCGAGGCCGGCTCCTCGGGCATCTCGGCGATCCACTAACCGCGATAGGTGAGACCGCGGGGCGCCGCGGCAAAACCCCATTCGGTCAAGGTGGGGGCCATCGGGGACGATGTCGCCAGACTCCCGTTCACGGTGACGAGTGTGAGTTTGCGATGGCGGGCGGCGACGCGGGCCAGGGCCCGTGAGATCTCCGCATACATCGCCGGATCGGGTTCGAAGAGAGTCAGACCCCGCCGACCCTTGTCCAGGTACCCGATCAACTCCCCGCCGTGTAAGACCACGTATGCCCCGGCGTCGCGGGCCAGCCTCACTCCTTCGAGATCGGGCCAGGGCAGGACCGACCCGTAGGGGTTGGCTGGGTCGGTGGCCGCCAACGCGGTGGTCCCACCCCGCCGCTCGGATCGGAGCAGATCGACCGCTCCGGGCAGGGCGAACTGGGACCCACCCAGCCCTTCGACGAAATAGCCGCGTCTGATTCGCCCCGTCTCCTCGAGACGCCCCAGCACGGGATACAAATTGGTGAAACCCCCCGGATAGCCCTCGGAGAGCGCAGTGCTCCGGGCCACGACGCCATGCCGGTCGAGGAGCAGTTGCGCCCAGGCAGCGTGACGCTCGGTGGCAGTGGGCTCGGCTCCGACCATGGACGCCAGCAGGGACCAGCGTCCGGCCGAATGTGGCGGGAACCTCGAGCTCAACGGTCGCCGCCCGCTCCTGCTGGCTCTCTGTCGGCCATAGGCTCTCAGCGGTTCGAGCGTGTCGTTGGTGAGGTGGCCCGCCCACACCAGGTCCCAGAGGTCTTCGAGGACGGACTCGGGATCTCCTCCGCCGACACCCTCGTAGATGTCCCGGAAGAAGCTGGCGCCCCGTGAGGCCAGAAGGTCACGGATGGCCTCCGGGCCCTCGCTCAGCTCGGTCTCGGGATCCGGGCCCGGCCAGAGCAAGGCGAGACTGTCGCGTGGGTATAACGACACCCGGCCATCGCGGGTCCCCAAGGCCCCCGAACCGACCCAGACCAGATCTCCATCGGAGAGAAGGCGATCGATCCCGGGCTCGACCTGGGTCACCCGGGCTGCGAGCACGTCGCGCTCGAGTGTGGATGCCGGAATCGCCACGCCGGCCAGTCTTGCTACTGCTTCGGTGAGAGCGTTGGCCCCGCCCGGTGGCTCCTCTCTGATCCCGTGCCAGCCCACCGAGAAACGCGCCAGTGCCGAGGGCTCGACGGGCTCGATCTCCTCCCGGAGCTGAGCCAGCGATCTTCTCTTCAGGCGTTTCAAGACGGATTCGTCGACCCATTCCCGCCCCTCGCCTCCGGGGCGGAATGCCCCCTGGGCCACCCGGCCCCTGGTTTCCAGGCCCGTCAGGACGGATTCCACCACAGCCACCGGGAGAGTGAGTGCGTGGGCTGCGTCGGCGGCTGTGAACGGGCCATGGGTGCGGGCATACCGTCCCACAACGTCCCCGAGCGGGTCCTTGACCGGCTCGAGGAACGTGTGGGGCACTCCGGGCGGTGGCTGGGAGCCGAGGGCGTCTCGGAGCCGCGCCATGTCCTCCACTGCGGCCCAGACCGACTGTCCGCCGATCGTCATCTCGAACACCCGGCGTTGGGTGAACAGCTCGCTCACCGCCCTCATGACTTCGATGTTCTCGGTGCGGACCTCGAGGTCGGCGGTGGTGAGAGGCCCCAGGTCGCGGAGGAGATCATGGACCGCGTCTGCCGACCGGGCTTTTCGATTGTCGGTGAGCCGTTGCAGCTCGAGCTCGATGCTGGTAACGACCTCGGGGTCGATCAGTTCGCGGAGCTCACCTTCTCCGAGTAGCTCCCTGAGGAGGTCCCGGTCCAGGGTCAGGGCAGCCGCCCGCCTCTCGGCCAGTGGGGAATCCGCCTCGTACAGATAGGCGGCGATGAACGAGAAGAGCAGAGACGAGGCGAAGGGGCTGGGTCCGGTGGTGTCGACCTGCGCCACCCGTATCCGTCGTGCCCGGATATCGGTGAGAAGCTGGACCAGGGCCGGCACGTCGAAATCGTCCTGGAGGATCTCCCGGTAGACCTCGAGGAGGATCGGGAAGGAGCCGAATTCTCTCGCCACCGAGAGGAGGTCGGCGGACTTTCGCCGTTGCAGCCACAACGGGGTCCTTTCCCCGGGACGCCGGCGGGGGAGGAGGAGGGACCTTCCGGCGGCCTCGCGGAACCGAGCCGAGAACAGGGCTGTGTCAGAGAGGACTTCGACGAGTGTCCCTTCGACATCATCCGGATCGATGATGAGATCCTCCGAGTCGGGCGGCTGATCGGTGTCGGGGAAACGAAGGGCAATCCCGTCGTCGGACCAGATCGCGTCCACCTCCGTGCCGGTGCGTTGCATGAAGCCCCGTCTGATTGCCATTGCCCAGGGGGCGTGCACCCGGGCGCCGTAAGGGGAGAGGACCACGACCCGCCAATCCCCGATCTCGTCGCGGAAGCGCTCGACGACGAGTGTCTGATCGGAGGGGGCGAGCCCGGTCGCCTCCCTCTCCTCGGACAGGTAGCCGACGAGGTTTCCAGCGGCAAAATCGTCGAGGTGGTACTCCGACCTCAGCTTCTCTCGGGCATCTTCCTCGGGAAGTGAGCCGATCTCGCGCACGAATCGGCCGATGGCGCGGCCCGTGTCGACCGATCGGCCCTGCATGTCCCCATGCCAGAACGGCATGCGGGCCCCGGCGTCGGCGGGGGCAGGGATCACCTCGACCTTGTCGTGGGTGATCTCGTTGATGCGCCACGCGGAAGAGCCGAGCAGGAAGATGTCTCCTTCACGCGACTCGTAGACCATCTCCTCGTCCAACTCACCCACCCGGCTTCCGTCGGGGAGCGCGACGCGGTACATGCCTCGATCCGGGATGGTGCCGGCGTTGGTGACCGCCAGCTGTCGGGAGCCAGGTCGGGCGGTCACCTCTCCCGTGGTTCGGTCCCAGTTGAGGCGGGGCCGGAGCTCGGCGAAGAGGTCGGAGGGATATCTCCCCGACAACATGTCCAGCGTCTCGTCGAAGACCGTCCTGGTCATGTCGGCGTAGGGGGCGGCTCGGGTCGCCATGGCATAGAGGTTGCCCGCGGTGCTGTCACCGGAGACGACCCGTGCGACCAGCTGCTGGGAGAGCACATCGAGCGGGCTCTTCGGGATCGAGGTTGCCTCCACCTCCCTCTTCAGCATCTGTGCGGCGACCACCGTCGAGACCAGCAGGTCCCCCCGGTACTTGGGGAAGATCTTCGCCCGGGAGATGGCTCCCACCTGATGACCGGCTCTCCCCACACGCTGAAGCCCTGAAGTCACCGAGCTCGGGGCCTCGATCTGCAGGACCAAGTCGACGGCCCCCATGTCGATTCCCAGCTCCAACGAAGAAGTGGCGACCACGGCCTTCAAAGAGCCGTTCTTCAACGACTCCTCGATCTGGAGCCGCTGCTCCCGGGAAACCGATCCGTGGTGGGCGCGGGCTATCTCCTCACCGGCCAGGTTGTTGATCTCTGAGCAGATTCGTTCGGAGAGTCTTCTCGAGTTGGCGAAGACGATGGTGCTGTTGTGAGCATTGATCTCGTCCAGCAAGGCCGGGTATATGGCCGGCCAGATCGATCGATTTGGCGTCCGATCGGGGTCGAGCGGGTCGGGGTCTCCGGGCTGGTTCATGTCCTCGACCGGGACGACGAGCTCGATGTCGAGGCCGCCTTGGGTAGGGACGTCGACCAGGGTGACCGGGCGCGGCGACCAGACCCCATCCTCTCCGCGGGTCCCGCCTCCCAGGAAGCGGCCAATCGTCTCCAGGGGCCGTTGTGTGGCCGAGAGCCCGATTCGTTGGGGCGGGACCACGGTCAGCTCTTCGAGCCGCTCCAGGGAAAGGGCGAGATGGGCACCTCGTTTGCTGCCCGCGACCGAGTGGACCTCGTCGACGATCACCCAACGCACCGATGCCAGAGTCTCCCGGGCCGCCGAGGTGAGGATGAGATAGAGGGACTCCGGGGTCGTGATGAGGATGTCGGAGGGGTTGCGGTGCATTCGACGACGCTCGTCCTGGGGGGTGTCGCCGGTGCGGAGGAAGGTGGTCAGCTCGGGCATGTCACTCGCCCCTAGCCGGCGCGCCGCGTGGCGTATCCCGGCCAACGGGGCTCGCAGGTTGCGGTCGACGTCGTGGGCCAGCGCCTTCAGGGGTGAGATATAGAGCACCCGGCACCGGTCCTTGCTGTCGGGAACGGGTTCGGTGAGCAGGCGGTCGAGTGTCCAGAGGAAGGCGGCCAGGGTCTTGCCCGAACCGGTCGGCGCATGGATCAGTGTATGGGCGCCACCGGCGATGGCCGGCCAGCCGAGGCTCTGGGCTGGTGTTGGCTCAGGGAAAGATGCCTCGAACCAGGTCCGGGTGGGTTGGGTGAACGTTGCCAGCGGATCCACAACGGGAAGGTATCAGAGGTCGATGACAACTTTCTGTGTCGCGTTTTCGCGCCACGGGCAAAGAAAGCCGACACAGAACGGATTCAGGCGATGAGCTCCAGCGGGAGACGGTCGATCGCGGCGAGCTCGAGGAAGATTTCGACGACGGCGGGGTCGAATTGACTGCCGACGTGGGAGCTGATCTCCGAGACGGCGAAATCCACTGGCAGGGCCGGCTGATAGGCGCGGGTAGAGGTCATCGCGTCGAAAGCGTCTGCGACGAGGACGATCCGGGAAAGGAGAGGGATCTCCTCGCCGCGGAGACCGAATGGGTAACCCCTCCCGTCGAAACGCTCGTGGTGATAGAGGATCGCCTCGGAGACCTTGGGGTCGAGCCGGTTGCGCGTCATCGCGAATCCGAGCTCCGGGTGCCTCTGCATGAGTTCCCGCTCGTTCTCGTCCAGTGGGCCGGGTTTGGCAAGGATCCCCGGATCGAGGTGGATCTTGCCGACGTCGTGGAGGACGCCAGCCAAGGCGAGACGGTCGAGGTCGGGGTCACCCAGACCGAGACCGGTGCCCAGGTCCACGGCGAGGTCGGACACCCGGTGAACGTGCCCGTGGAGATCTTCGATCACGTCTTCCATGACCTCGATCAGGATGTCTCTCGGTAGCTCTCTCATGAATACCCTCGGTGAAGTCTGTTCACCGACCGCGCGAATTGGTATGGGTCTACGGTCTCAGATCGCAAAGGGACTAGTGCTTGGTACTTGGATCAGGCCAGACCGACGGTGTGAGCCGCCTCGACAAAGGCAAGGGCTCGTTCCGGGTCGACCTGGTTCGCGGCTTCGCCGCCGTGCTTCAACGAGGAACCGACGATCACGGTGTCGGCCACGCCGGCCAGCTCCGCCAGATTCTCGACGGTGGCTCCGGATCCGATCACCAGGCGAGCCTCGCGACCGATCGCCTCCCTGATCATGCCGGCAGTCGCGAGGTCGGGTTTGGCCCCGGTTCCGCTACCTGAGACTATGACTGCGTCGGCGCCGGCTCGCTCCAGGATATCGCCGGCGAGCAGCGCCGGATCGCTCCCGGGAGGGGGAGTTGCGTGCTTCACCATCACGTCTGCCCATATCTCAACAGAAGGGCAGAGAGCCCGGCGCGATCTAAGGACTTCGGCTGCCTCTCCCACGATCGGCCCCTGGTCGGTGAACATGGTCCCGGCCAGGACATTGACCCGGATGAAGGCGGCTCCGGTGGCTGCTGCGACCGCTAGCGCCGACCTGGCGTCGTTGCGGAGGACATTGATGCCGACGACGGCGTCCCATCCCGAGATCACTGCTTCGACGGCCACGCTCATCGCTGCCACGGTCTCGGCCGGCACCGAGCCCGGGTAGAAGGGGGAGTCTCCGAAGTTCTCGATCAACAGTGATCGGAAACCGGATTGGACCAGCAGGCCGGCGTCGGAAACCGCCGTGTCGACCACCTCCGCCATCGATCCGCGGTAGGACGGGGAACCAGGGAGCGGAAGCAGGTGAACCATCCCCACCAAGCGGGGAAGTTCACTCACAAATAGGCCTGAGCGACCCGAAGCGCGGTCTCGGCGTAGTCACCCGTCACCTTGAGACGGGTGTCCTTCGGGTTGGCGCGATCGACGACGATCCTCGCCCAGTCCGACGCCGAGCCCTTGATCAACTGGTCGGTGTCGTCCGGCCCGTAGACCCACTTGGCATAGCCCGGGCCGATCAGCTCGACGCGCACCGGCTCGTAATGCTCACCCTCCCGTTTGAAGGCGTAGGGGAGTGTCTTCCACCCCAGCCAGCAAACATGTCTGATCCGGGGCGTGTCTTCGACCTCGATGCCCAGGGTGGCGTAGATGTCGAGACCGTGCATCCAGGTCTCCATGAGCCGGAAGGTGGCAAAAGTGCGGGCGCTCATGTCGCCGTCGATCCAATCGATGCGGGCGTCACCCGACATGTGGGAGAGAGGCTCGACGACCTTGGCCCGGCCGCCTCGCCACCACTCGATCACGTCCTGGGGGCGCATCTTGCGGCCACGGGTGATAGCGGCCTTGCGGAGCTTGGCGAGGTCGGTGGCGTTCTGCCACTCCTTGATCCGGTCGCCACCCTCGATGGTGTCGGCGCCGAGCTCTTCGGTGTCGGCTAGGTAGGCGATCTTGTCACGCACGGTCCACGGTTTGGCCGGGGTGACCATGTCCCAGATCTTGATCGGGATTCGCTGCAGGGACTGGTCGAGGAACTGCTGTTCGGCCACCAGATCAGACAGTATGTCGCGCACGGGCCAATTCTAGTAGTGGGAAAGCGTTTAGACCCAAGGGAGCGGGGCGAATGTGCCGGCCCCGGTACTACTTTGGGATCTGGCCCTCACCAGGGACGCTCGGCGTGCTCCTCGGTCATCGGCTCCGGGAGCTGGAGCCGTTCGGGGTCAGCCACGAAAGCATTGAGCTGATCGATCATCTGGCGAAGCCGCCCGAAATGCTGACGGTTGAACAGGAAGGTGATCCGGGCGCAGTCGAGGGCGTCGCCGTCCTCGATCTCGGCCTGGACCGGCTCCGCGGGCTCGATGGACCCTTCGACCACTATGTCGGCGAATTCCTTGTTCAGACGGTGGAGGAGGTCGGCGTCGGGTGCGTGGCGGAGACGGAGTATCAGCTTGCCCTGGTGATACCGCTGGGAGTGATAGTTCGCATAGAAGTGCTTGAGGTGGGCGACGGCGTCGGCGGCGGAATGGCTGTGGTGGAACAAGGACAGGTCCGACTCGGATATGAGACCAGCTTCGAGCTGGGTGGAGCGGATGAACTCGATGATCGCCGACCAGAACTCGGTTCCCTCCGATTCCAGCATCACCACCGGGTGGAGGTCGCTCTTGCCGGTCTGGATCAGGGTGAGCAGCTCGAAGGTCTCGTCGAGGGTGCCGAAACCACCGGGGAGGACCACGAAGGCGTGGGCCTCTTTGACAAACCCGAGCTTGCGGGTGAAGAAGTACTTGAAGTTGACCGTCCGCTGCGGGTCGAGGTATTGGTTGGCCGCAGCCTCGAACGGGAGGCGAATGTTGACTCCATAGGAGCTGGAAGGCCCGGCGCCTTTGTTGCCCGCCTCCATGATCCCCGGGCCGGCTCCGGTGATGATTCCCCATCCTTCGCTCGCGGCCAGGCTTGCGAACTCCTCGGCGAGGAGATAGTTGGCGTCGTCTGGACCGAGCCTCGCCGACCCGTAGATAGTCACCTTCGGCTCGTCATGGCGGGAGAAGATCAGGTTGGAGTACCGCATCTCCTTGATGGCGGTGTTGGTCAGTTTGAGGTCGGCGCGTGTCGCACCGTCGCGGTGCATCTTGAGAGCGGTTGTGACGATCTCGGCGATGATGTCCTGATTGGGGTTCTCGGAGGCGGCGGCGACCAACTCGCGGACGCGCTCATCAAGGTCGGGGTTGCCTAGGTCGTAGGGCATGGGGGGAGGGTAACCCGCTACTTGAAAGGCTTCTTGGCCGGACCCTTCCGGACGACCGCGTTCCAAACGGTCTCGTAGTGATCGCGGTCGAAAACGTCGACATGGGGAAGAACGAAGTCCTCCCAGGCCGAGCGGAGCGGGTCATCCTGGTCGGCGTGGATGAGCAGTCCCATCGGCAGCCGGTCCAGGATGGATCGAAGCGAGAGGGGTGTCTCGACACGGACCCCGACGTCCTCGGCCTCGAAGGACGCATTGACCTCCACCGCCAACCGCGAGATGGCCTCTACGAACTCCGGCTGCAGGCCGGGATAGCGGGTCGTGAGCATCTCCTGGATCTGCTCAGAGCCGGGGAACTTCTTCTCCCAGATGACCCAGCGGTCGGCGAAGGCCTTGTTGAGAGTCTGAGTGCCGGCGTAGTCGCGGAGGTCGGTCGGATTCATGGTGCCGAATATCCGGACGTCTTCCCGAAGCGAGATCGTCTCCCCGTTGGGTAGATCTAGCGCGGCGTAGCGGTCGAGAAGGCCGTGCAGCGCGAACAAGGTCTCGGCGCCGGCTGCATTCAGCTCGGAGAGATTGAGCAGGGCCGGGCCTCGCAAGGCACGGGTGATGTCCCCGTCCTCCCATCTGCTCTCGGTGCCGCCCTTCCCGTCCCCGTGGAGGTGAGTCGAGCCGATCAGGGTCACGTCGCGGACCTCACCTGTCAGCGGGATCCGGAAGTAGGGGAGACCCATCGCGGCGGCGAACTGCTCGATGTCGTGGTCCTTACCCGTCCCCATGTGCCCGCGGACCGCGACATGGAGCGGCACGAGGCCTTGGGCACCCTCCGATCGGGCCTTCTCGATCTGGGCAAAGCGGTAGAGCATCCCGAGATCGACATAGTGGGGGTCGGGCTCGGGGATCTTCCTCATGCGTAGGTCGTAGTCGTCGAGCTTGTTGTCGACCTCGACGGTCTCCAATGTGATCGGCGCCTCCTCACCGGTTGGGTCTTCGAAGACTGCTTTGTCAGGCAATGGCTTTCTCCTCTTGGTCCTTGTACTCCGAGGCCTTGATCCACCAGGTGTCCATCCCCGACAGGGCCAGAGACCTGCGGAGCGCCCCACGGGTCCCGTCGATCATCGCGCGGGTGAGATCTTGTGGCTCCTCGACGACCTCGTGACGGCGATAGGCCTCGTCGACGGTGTGATCTCCGACTCCGATCCCGATGACCGTTGTCCCACCCGACTCGACGGCCTTCACCGACCGAGCCAGGGCTTCGACCGAGCCCCGGGTCATCCCGTCGGCGAGGACCATCAGGACGCGCACCTCGGCGCCGAGACGCGCCATTCGCTCGGCGGCGTGGATGACGTTGAACTCGTCGACGTTGGCGGCCTTCTCGAATAGCGAGACCGGTGGCCCGCTCGTCGGATCGCGCCGCGCCGCGGCCGACGCCTTCACCGGTTCCCGGGCGGTGTAGAAGAGACCCGCCAGGGCCGGTTCCGCCTCGCGCCACTTCCTGTCGAACGGCTTGACGATGTAGTGATTGACGGTCGTGATGAGGCGATCGGCCGCGGTGCCCTGGGTCTGCCGGAGCCCCGATGTGGCTGCCGAGCGTCGTCTTCGATAACTCGTCTCGGTGTCGTCCGGCCGCGCCGCGAAACCCCGGTTGAACAGAGCGACCTCGAAGTCGATCTGAAGCTCGTCACAGAGGTGCGCCATGGTCCACGCCCCGAGCATCGCGGCAGGCATCGCCCACGAGGTGTTCCTGCCTCTTTCGCGGCCCGGGCTGAGCATCGAAGCCGAGGCATCGACCAGCAAGGAAACGGCATAGGTCCTCCGGGTCCGAGCCGCCCTTCGCTCATAGAGACGCTGATATAGCCCGGCTCCGATGAAGAGAGCGGCGTGTGGCGAGACGTCCCCCTGGTCGAACCCGGAGCGGAGGCCGCGGCGTTGGTTGGCCGCGAAGAGTGGGAAGAGCTCCCCGGACACCCGCCTTTGGGCGACACCCCAACGCGTGGCCGTCTCGCGGAGTGAGGCCTTTCCCTCTGCGCCGAGACGCGAGAAGGCGGCCGGCACCGGGCCCACCACCAATTTCCCGCCTTGCCCCGTGGGGAGGAAGACCTCCGGCGCCTGGCTGATCCGAAGCAGTTGATCCGTGGACTCGTCACCGGCCATGTCCGAAGGGCCGGTGCGGTCGGACTCACCGGATCGGGCATCGGCCGATCGACGAGTGTCCTGATAGGACTCGGAATCGGTGACGATCGGTGACGTGACCCTCACGGTGTCCACTCCCTCGGCCGCCTTCTCTGCTTCGCTTTTCTTGATCGCCGATGCCTGCTGGCGGTTCGCCGAGTCGGGGATTTCGTTGATCAGTCCGTTGGCGCGGGCGATCGCCTCCAACTCGAGCGCGAGTTGCGCCACGTCCCATGGGTCCTCGGAGTGGCCGGCGTCCTGGCAATGTTGTGAGCCGTCGGCGAGCGCCACCGCGGCCCGGGCGTCCAAACGCTTCTCGAGGACGTCGCGCTCGATGTAGTCGCCGGTGAGAAGGAAGCAACCTAGGACGAATTGGCTGAGCTCGCCCGACTTGGAGATCGCCTGGCTCAATGACGACATGTAGAGGTCGGCGAGCACCGAGCGGGCCCCCGGGTAGACGGAAAGGCCCTGCAACTCCTGGCGGGCATCCTCGAGGGCGAAAAAGAGCACCTCGGCCACCGGGCGCTCGGTGCGCTCCAGGGCGGTGATGACGTCGACCGATATTTGGGGATCGGTCTCTCCGTCCGTCGGCCAGTCGGGGGGGAGGGGCCGGGATTCGTCGAGTTTGGTGGAGACGAGATGCATCACCTCGTGGAGCGCGGAGGCCAGGGCAACCTCGTCGGGGGTAACCGGAGCGTTGCGGTGATACGCGGCTTGGAAGATGCGTGGATCGCAGACCACCTCGTCGTCGGAAGCGGCGGCCTCAGCACCGAGCCGAACCTTGAGATGGGGGTTCTTGGAGAGGGTGCGGGCGAACCGGGTCACCGCGGGGGCGACCCGCTGATAGCGGCTCACCACCGACTCGATTGCGGTGTCTTCGGGCCGAATCAGGTCCGAGAGGAAGGTCTGCTCGCGTGCGCGCATAACGAGTCATTGTCTCACGGGTGTCAAGTCACAGGTTGCCCGGTCCTGGGGTCCGCGCCCGCGCACACCGGTGTTGTAAGGTGGGGTCCAGCTCGATTCGATATGACAGGAGGAGTCGTGAGCACTACCGGTTGGATCATTCTGATAGTCGTCTTGCTGATCCTTTTCGGAGGCGGCTTCGGCTGGAGCAGACGCCGGCGTTGAGCAGCCAGTTGGGGCACGTAGCCCTTTCTATCGGGGCGAATAACGAGCATTCCGCGTTGGTGCCCGATATCGGCACATAATCGCTAGGTCAGCTCCGCAACCAAGCACTCCAAAATATTCTTGAATATTCTCGTCAACCCTCTTGAATCTGTCCCTGCTAGAACGTATGTTCGAGGGTATGGGCATCGGGTACGCCACCGCCGACCAGTTGGAGCAGCAGTTGATTGCCAATGAGGCTCTCCGTTCTCGGCTGGCTGGAGTGGATATGACGATTTTGGAGGAGTTGGACCGGCGTCAGGTGGCCACCGCCGATGGTTCCCGGTCGTTGTCGGAGTGGGTGTCGTCACGGGTGGACGTGTCGATAGAGACCGCCCGTCACCGGGTGAGGACGATGCGGCGGACCACCGGTCGCTCCGATCTTCGGGAGGCTTTGGCCGCCGGCGAGCTGAGCTTCGATCGGACGGCTGAGCTTTCCAAGCTTCCCGGAGAGGCCGGGGAGCTCCGCCACCTCGATATCGGAGGTGTCCGGGGTGAGGTGGCGAAACGGGTCCGGGTCACCGCCGAGGACGAAGCCAAGACCGGGGACGACGCCTTTCTGGTGATCCAGCCCAGTCTCGATGAGTCGTGGTGGAGGCTGTGGGGTGGTCTCGACGGCTATTCGGGTGCCATCGTCGACAAGGCGTTGAGCGAAACCGCCGACCAGCTCCCGGATCTGCCCGAGGACAGACAGATGAGTGCGGGTTGGCGTAAAGCGCAGGCGCTCCGTCAGATCTGCACCTCCGAGGAGGCGCCACCGGCCCAGGTGACGGTCATCGTCGACGCCAAAGAATCTGCCGCCACCAATGGTGAGGCCGGGGTGATGCTCGAAGCCGGCCCCCGAGTAGGAGCCCAGGCCCTCCAGGCCGTTCTCTGCGACGCCGACACCGAGGTTCTGGCCAGGTCCGAGCAGGGCCGCTATCTCGACTACGGGCGTAAGGAGCGGACGGTGCCCCCGGCCCTGAAACGGGCTCTGATCGACAGGTTTCATGGACGCTGCGCCGCCGATGGCTGCAACGCACGATACCGGCTCGAGGCTCACCACAAGACCCCGTGGTCGGAGGGCGGACGAACCAACCAAGACGATCTGGTCCTGCTCTGCTGGTTCCACCACCATGTCGTGGTCCACCAGTGGGGCTACC
>Ga0299907_10000530_pt1 | contig 18860 bp, 16 predicted proteins | sample RVTome_16_FD_198680 | JGI IMG/M metagenome (GOLD analysis project Ga0299907, IMG submission 198680) | Soil microbial communities from uranium-contaminated site in the Upper Colorado River Basin, Wyoming, United States - RVT152D67 (version 2) ...
ACAGCTCGACACCGCGCTCATGGGTGAGAGCGCCGAGCGGCTCGAAGAGCTGGCCCGTGGGGCCAACCGACCCGGCGACGATGACATCGCGGGATGCCTGGTCGGCGGCGCCGCGTGCGACCCGCACTCCGGCTTCGTTGAGCTCTGCCACACGATCTCCGAGCCGATCGAGATCGAGACGGGCCCGGGTGCCACCAAAGGTGTTGGTCAGGATGATGTCGGACCCCGCCTCGATGAACCCGGAATGGACCTTGGTCACGAGCTCAGGATGCTCGACGTTCCACAGCTCCGGGGTGGATCCAGCTTGGAGACCAAGCTCGAACAAAGAGGTGCCCATTCCGCCATCGGCGACCAGACGACCCCTGGCGGTGAGGGCTTCGGCGATTCGGTTGCTCATGTCGACCATCCTTCGGATCGACCGGGGAGCACAGGACCGCCGGGGGTGACAAGAGGCTGCTCGTGTCGGGAGGACCGAGCGGCCGGTTGCCGCTTTAGCTGGTCTTATAGAGCGCCCGCAAGCTGGTCGATCAAATTGGCGCTGTTCGGTTGGCCGTCAGGTTATCAGATGAGGTCGGGTGAACCGAGGGCGCCGGGTGGAGCGCCTCCAAACCGAGGGCGCTGGACTTCGCCCAGCGAAGTCTGGAACCCTGGGTTCGCCGTTCAGAGGCCCTTCGGCCGCAATCCCCGTTCTACGGAAGCGGCGACGAAGTCGATGAGAAGGGCGAGGAGGGCGACGAGCGCTCCGGCGATGAACACCCCGGTGTCACGCTGCAATTTCAGCCCAGCGTTGATGGTCACTCCGAGCCCGCCGCCACCGATGAGAAAGGCGAGCGCCGCAGTCCCTACATTGATCACCAGGGCGGTGCGGACCCCGGCGAGGATCACCGGGACTGCCAATGGGAGCTCGATAGCAAACAACGCCTGACGCTTGGAGAGCCCCATTCCCCTCCCGGCTTCGATGACGGCCTGATCTACCTGGTCGAGCCCGACCATGGTGTTGCGGAGGACGGGAAGCATGGCATAGACGGTGAGCCCGATGATCGCGGTGATCGCTCCGGGAGGGCGCACGGTCAACAGCAGAACGAGTAGACCGTATGCCGGCACGGCTTGGCCGGCGTTTGCTACCGAAAGGACCGGGCCTGAGAGACGTCGGAATCGGGGTCTGGTCAGGAAGATCCCAAGTGGCACGGCGATCGTCAGGACGAGCAGCGTGGACCAGAACGTGAGGTTGATGTGCTGGCGGGTCTCCCTGATCAACTTTGAGGGCTCCAGCATGCTGGCCGTCTGCGCATCGAAGTCGGCGTAGATCCACACCACGGCGACGGTCGTGGCGAGGAGGAAGAAGAACGCCGGGGTCACATAGAGTTCGATGTTCCCCCGCAGCTTTTCAGCCAGCGGAGATGAGCTGGATTGCTCCCCGACCTTGGTGGCAACCGTCATCTGGCCTCCTGCCGGGCCTGCTCCTCGCGCTGCAGCCTGTCGATGATCTCCACCAACGTCTCCACGCGCACCACGCCCCGATACGCTCCGGTCGGGTCGACCACACAAGCGGTCCCCACCGCCGACTGGAGCATCTTCTCCAGGGCATCCCGCAGCGTATCCTCGGGCTCGACGGTGACCCGCACCTCTTTGCCGGCCTGATCGATGCTGTTGACCTCGTCAAGTGATCGGCGGTCGAGCCAGCGCTTGGGCGCTCCACTCTCGTCCAGGTAGAGGATCCATGGACTGGAAGCCGCCTCGATCGCCTGCATGACCTCGTGACGCGACGTCGGCGCTCTGACCGTCGTCACGTCATCGAGTTCGACCTCGCTAGCGCGCAAGAGATTGAGACCTTTGAGTGTGGCGCCCGAGCCCAGGAAGTCCTCGACGAACTTGTCGGCTGGGCCGGCCAGGATCGCCTCGGGGGTGTCGTGTTGGGCGATCACCGACTGCTCGCGCAGGATTGCGATCCGGTCTCCCATCTTGATCGCCTCGTCGATGTCGTGGGTGACGAAGACGATGGTCTTCTTGAGCTCGTCCTGGAGACGAAGGAACTCGTTCTGTAAACGGTCCCTGGTGATTGGGTCGATGGCGCCGAACGGCTCGTCCATGAGCAGCACTTCGGGATCGGCACCCAACGCGCGGGCCACCCCGACACGTTGCGCCTGGCCGCCGGACAGCTCCTTGGGATATCGATCCCGGTAAATACCCGGCTCCATTCCGACGGTCTCCAGCAGCTCGTCAACTCTCTCCGCCGTCCTCTGCTTGTCCCACCCCAAGAGCTTGGGCACCGTCGATATGTTCTCGGCGATCGTCCGATGGGGGAACAGGCCGATCTGCTGGATCACGTAGCCCATCCTTCTCCGCAGCTCGTCGGCGTTCACGTGGGTGACATCGTCGCCGTCGAACATGATCCGGCCGCTGGATGGCTCGATCATCCGGTTGATGAGGCGAAGGGTGGTGGATTTTCCGCAGCCGGATGGCCCTACCAGAACGAGGATCTCACCCCGGTTGATCTCAAGGTTCAGGTTGGCGACGGCCGGGACATCGGTGCCCGGATACGTCTTGGTGACGTCGTCGAGCTTGATCAGGGTCTCGGTCATGGACTGCTCCTCAGCGGATACCGGCCGATGTAGTGGCCTTCTTGATGACGATGAACACTGCGTCGAATGCGAGAGCGAGCACGATGATCGCGAGCGTCCCCACCCACATCGACTCTGCGGAATTGGGAGCGCCCAGCCGGGCAAGGCCGCTCTTGATGAAGTCGCCCAAGCCGCCACCGTTGACGAGGGTGGCTATGGCGGCGATCCCTGCCGTGAGCAGAGCCGCCACCCGGACGCCGGTGAGGATCACCGGCCAGGCGAGTGGGAGCTGGATCCTGAACAACCGCTCACGGTTCGTGAGACCCATGCCTCGCGCCGATTCGACGACCGCTGGGTCGACGCCGGCGAGGCCGGCCACGGTGTTCCGGGCGATGGGCAGGAGCGCATACATACAGAGAGCGACGAAAGGTGCCCAGAACCCGAGACCGACGATCGGCACCAGCATCACGAACAGCCCAAGCGAGGGAATGGTGAGGAAGACGGCGAAGACGCCGAGCACGATCTCCCTCGCCAGCGGTTTATTGCGGACCAGGATCCCCGACCCGACTCCGATGACGATCGCCACCACGACCACTGAAACGATGTACGTGGCATGAACCAGTGCTGCCTCGAGCAGGTTGTCCCACCGGGATTGGATGAATTCGATCAACGATGCCATGCGGTTAGCTAGCTCCCTGTAGGGGGGCCCGCTGGACCCCCCTACAGGTGAGTCTCAGCTTCCGAAGCCGATCTCGTCCAGATAGTCCGCCGCGACGTCTTCAGGAAGTTCTCCTTCGAAGGAGACCCGGGTGTTCAGGTCAACGATCATCTCTTGTGTCAACGGGTCCAAGAGCTCCGCAGCGATCTCGTCGAACGCTTCCGGTGCCCCCTGATACTTGTCATCTCGAATGTTCATGGAGATGTTGTAGAGGATCATCACTCCTGGATCCTCGACCAACGTTATGTCGAGACCTCCGATGCGGCCGTCAGATGTGAAGACCTCACCGAATTCGCACTCGTTCTCATTCGTCTGGGTGTAGATCGGACCCGTGTCCAGGATCGTGATCTGAGAGTCTGGGACTTCGTAGCCCGTGGCCTCCTCAAAGAGAACAAGGCCATCAGCGCGATCTGGGAACTCGGACTCGAGACATAGCACCGCGTCAGGGTTCTCCTCCAGATATGCCGCCATGCTGTCGAAGTCGTACGGCTCGCCACCGTTGGCCTCGGTCACGTCTGGGCTGGACACGAAACCGTAGGTGTTGTTGAACGGAGCGCGTCCTAGCCAGTGGATGTCATTCTCCTCCAGGTCCTGCTCTCGAACACTGTTGGTCAATTCGTCGGGATCGAAGCTGGGTGTCTCCTCGTTGCCGAGATGCTCGGCCCAGCCGGTGCCGTTGTATTCCATATAGACATCGATGTCCCCTCCCAAGAGAGCCGAACGAGCCACCTGGGTACCACCGAGATCGACGTTGTCCGCGACGTTTGCGCCTTCGGCCTCGAAGGCTTGGACCATGATGTGTCCGAGGAGCAGCTGCTCATCGAAATCCTTCGAGCCCACGCTGATGTCAATTCCAGCCAGGCGCCCTTCGCCGTCACCGTTGCCTCCGCCCTCGTCGTCGCCACCACAGGCGGCAATGATCATGGCGAGCGCGGTGAACACGGCGATCAGTCGCGACCAATGTCGCTTCTGCGCATCTTGCATTGTGAATATTCCTTGGGTTGCTTGTGCTTGTCGCTCCCGAGCGGTGGTGGTCGTGTCACGCCACCACGCCTTTCCGCGCAGCCGTCGAATGGGTGAGGGGAGGGACGAAATTCCGTCACCTACCACCCTCGATATCTCTCCTATGTGGAGAGCCTCCAGGCAGGGTTATTTGCCTGCGTACACCCCAGTCCGGCCTACGTAGGAAGCCAGAGGTCCTCCGACCTCTCCTGAAACCCTAGACACCCTCCCCCTCGTGATGCGATTCGAATCGGGGTTTCGTCAGGCAGAAATGCCAATCTGGGCGGCCCGGAGCTCCTCGACCGGGATGTGGCAACGCTTGAACCAACCCGGCTCTGCCTCTTCGAGCTCCGGCTCGACTGTCTCACATATCTCGCCGATTTTCCTCGGGCATCGCGTCTGGAAGACGCAACCCGAAGGTGGATTGGAAGGCTCGGGTATCTCACCTTGAAGCCTGATTCTCTTGTGGTCGGCGAGCTCTGGCGAAGCCGACAAGAGCGCCTCGGTGTAAGGATGATTTGGACCGGCGAAGACACGATCGGCCGTACCGACTTCCATGAGCCTGCCCAGGTACATCACCGCCACGCGGTCGGCGATGTAGCGGACCACGTTGAGGTCGTGGGAGATGAAGAGGTAGGCCACGTTCTCCTCGACCTGCAGCTCGGCGAGCAGGTTGATGATCGCTGCCTGCACCGACACGTCCAACGCCGATGTCGGCTCGTCACAGACCACGAGTGCCGGCGAGCCGGCGAAGGCGCGAGCAATGGCGACCCGCTGCTTGAGGCCTCCGGAGAGCTGTCGTGGCTTCGAGTTGTAGTGCTGCATCCCCATGCGCACTTCGCGGAGGAGAGACTTGATCCGCTCCTCGCGCTCGTTACGCGCACCACCACGCAACAGCTGCACGGCTCGCCCGATGATGCGATGCACGCTGTGGCGTCGGTTCAGGGCGCTATCCGGGTTCTGGAAGACCATCTGGACGGCCCCGATCTCCTCCTGGCCGCGCTTTTCCAGCTCGGCAGCGAGCTCGCCTCCGCTCAGTGTGATCACCGAGCCCTCGTCGGGAGCATGGATCCCGAGCAGGACCTTGGCGAGTGTGGACTTGCCGGACCCCGACTCACCGACCAACCCGACCGTCTCGCCGACATGGATCTCGAGATCGATATTGGAGAGTGCATAGACCGGGTGCCCGTCCTGCATGAATGTCTTGGAGGCCCCCTTGATCTCCACGAGAGTCTGGTCGTGGACACGCCGCGGCACCGGGTCCGGTGCCACCGCTCGCGGGAGGTTCGGGGCCTCATCGGGGAAATGGCAGCGGCTGACCCTTCCCCCGCCGAGATCGTTGAGCTCAGGCTCGACCTCGATGCAGATGTCCTCTGACATCGCACAGCGGTCGGCATAGACACAGCCGACGATCTCGGCTCCGAGGGGAGGAAGGACTCCGGGGATGGTGTCGAGCGCGGTCCGGTCGGTGGTGCCAGTCTCCGGGTCGGGGAGGCACCTGAGCAGCCCCACCGTGTAAGGGTGACGTGGCGCGGTGAAGATCTCCTCGGTCTGGCCCTCGGCCATCATCCGCCCCGCATAGAGGACAGCAGTGCGGTCACACATCTTGCGGATCACCGAGAGGCTGTGACTGATGAAAAGGACCGAGGTCCCGATCTCATCTCGCAGACCGGCGACGAGGTCGAGGACTTCGGCTTCGACTGTGGCGTCGAGACCGGTCGTGGGCTCGTCGAGGACGAGCAGCGCGGGCTCCGATGCGATGGCCATGGCGATCACCACCCGTTGCAGCATGCCCCCGGAGAGCTGATGCGGGTAGCGGTCGGACACCCGCGCCGGGTCGGCGATCTGCACCTTCCTGAGGATCTCCAGCACTCGATCGCGATGCTCCCTCGCGGGCACACCGAGCAAGTCGAAGACGTCGGCCACCTGGGTCCCGATCTTGATCGACGGGTTCAATGAGGACCCCGGGTCCTGGTACACCATCGAGATGTCGTTGATCCGCGCCTGCCTCAGCTCGCGGCCGCTCAAGTCCGTGAAGTCGCGGCCGTTGAGCCGGATCGAGCCGCCGCTGATCCGGCCGTTGCGAGGCAGGTAGTGCATGATCGCCATCGCGATCGTGCTCTTCCCACACCCCGACTCCCCGACCAGCCCGTAGGACTCACCGTGACCGATGGAGAAGTTGATGCCGCGGACGGCCGTCTTCCACTCGGTACCGAGCTTGTACTCGATGGCGAGATCGTCGACTTCGAGGACTGCCTGGTCAGTAATTGCATCTCCTGTCATTCGAATGCCTGGCCGATCGCGTCTGCCACCAGGTTCACCCCCACCACGAGGGAGGCGATCGCCAGCGACGGAAAGAGCACCGGCCACCAGATGTTGCCGGTCAGGTAGCCATAGTGCTGGTAGATCATCAGACCCCAGTCGGGCACCGTGGGATCGATGCCAAGGCCCAGGAAGGACAGGGCGAGCACTGTGAAGATGGCGTAGCCGAGCCGGACGGTGAACTCCACGATCACGACGCCCATCACATTGGGGAGGATCTCGACGAAGAGGATGTAGAGAGAGCTCTCCTTGCGGAGCTGCGCCGCGGTCACATAGTCGAGCTGCCGTTCCCCGAGGACCGCGGCTCGCACTGTCTTAGCGATGATGGGCGTGAACACCAGGCCGATGACGATGATGACTCCGAGGGTGTTCGGCCCCAATGCGGCGAGGGCGAGCATGCCGGTGATTACGAGGGGGATGGAGAGAAAGGCGTCGAGCACCCTGCCGATGACGTCGTCGACAAGGCCCCCGTAGTAGCCGACGATCAATCCCACGGCAGTCCCCAGGACGGTGCCGATGACGGTGGCCGCCAGCGCCACGGTCAGCACCCGCCGCGACCCCGCCAGCACCCGGGACAACACGTCCCGGCCCAGGTCGTCGGTCCCGAACCAATGCTCGGACGAAGGAGGCTGGAGGCGGTTGAGGATGTCCTGGGGCGTGCCCTGGGGCTCGTAGGGGGTCACGAAGTCGCCGAAGATGGCGAACACCACCCACATGAGGACGATTGCGGAGCCCACCCAGAAGGTCGTTGAGCGGCGCAAGACCCGCCAGCGATAGGCCAGAGAGGTTGCGGGAAGCGCCATCAGCCCAACCTGATCCGGGGGTTGAGCCAGGAGTAGGCCAGGTCGGCGAGCAGCATCGCGACCTGGAAAGCCGCCGCCACCACCAGCACCCCCCCGGCGAGGAGGGGGAAGTCGGCGTTCTGCGCAGCGTCGAAGAGGAGCTTGCCCACACCCTGGTACAAGAAGAGCACCTCGACCACGACGAGACCGCCGATGAGATAGCCGATCTGGGAGGCGATGACTGCAATCGTGGGTAGCAGGGCGTTGCGGAGAACGTCCCGTCGGATGACCTTCGATCTGGGGAGACCTTTGAGGATCGCCGTCCTCGTGTAGTCGGCGTCGAGCGCCTCGACTACACCGGCCCGGGTGATCCGGGCTATGTACCCGAAGAGCACCAGCACCAGGGGGATGGCGGGGAGGATGAGGTATCGCATCTGTGTGAAGAAACTCGAACCTGGTGGAGCCGTGGCCGTGCCGGGAAGCCAGCCGAGCCCGACGGCGAAGACCACTATGAGAACGACCCCGGAGACGAACTCGGGTATTACGGTCGCAGACAGTCCGCCGACGGTGATGAAGCGATCGGTGAGCGTGCCCCGGCGCAGGGCTGCCACGATCCCGCCGAGAAGCGAGAGGGGGACGACGATCACGAAGGCGAGAGCCGCCAGCTTCAAGGAGTTCAGGAGGGCGCTGCCCAGTAGCTCCGTTACCGGTCGGGAGAAGGAGATGGAGAACCCGAGGTCGCCCTGTAGGGCGCTCGTGATCCAGTCCCAGTACTGGACCAGCCATGGTCGATCCGTCCCGAGACGGGTGTTGAGGGCGTCTACGGCATCCTGGTTGGCGAAAGGCCCGAGGATGCGACGCCCAACGTCGCCGGGAAGCATCTGAGTGCCGATGAAGACCAGAACGCTGATCAGGAACAACGTGATCAGCGCCAGGCCGATCCGACGCAGGACGTACCTGGACATCAGATGCTCAACGGCATGCGGACTCCCCCGGTAGAGGGAGCCCGTCTGCCGGTGTCATCGGTTTCAGCCGCTGAAGCTTCCGCCGGTGACGTCGAAGTGGCCCATCCCGGTGACCTCGAGCCCGCTGAACATGGGGCTCGACACCGAGATGTGGTCGACGTAGTAGGGCACGATGAACGGGACTTCGTCGTTGAGCAGCGTCTGCATCTCCCCGGCGATCTGACGCTGGGTGTCCAGATCCGGCGCACTCGTGAACTGGTCGAACAACGCGTCGTAGTCCGTATTCGACCAGTGCGAGGCGTTCCAGGAGCCCTCACCGAGCCTGTCCGGGCTGAGCAATGGGGCACCCAGGTAGACGTTGGGGACGCCACGATGCCCGTAGTTGACGATGCCCATCGAGTTCGCCGCAGCCAGCCAATAGTCTGCGTAGTACGTCCCCGAGTCGTACACGCCGACATTCAGCGTGACCCCGATCTGAGCCGCGGAGCCGGCGATCAGAGCCGCCAGATCTTCGACTTCGAAGAACACCAGGGTGTCCAACGGAGCCTCGAAGCCGTCGGCATAGCCGGCCGCCTCGAGCAACTGCTGTGCCGTCGCCAGGTCCTCTTCCCTCTGAGCCACGGCATCGGGGTTGTACATCGGGAAGTTCTCCCAGATCGGGTGGTCGTTGCCGACGACCCCGTAACCGCCGAGCAGACCCTCGATCAGGTTTGGGCGGTTGAGCGTGAGGGCGATGGCCTGACGCACCCGCTTGTCCTGGAACGGCTCCGCCGAGGTGTCGAAGTACACCTGCCGGTGCTGAGCCGTCGAGATGCTCGTCACCGAGGCATCCGGGCTGTTGAGCAACGCCGTCGCACCCGAGTAGGAGATGTGTGGGATCGTGTCGATCCTTCCCTCCTGGAAGCCGGTCACCGCAGCCGCCTCGTCGGAGAAGAAGGTGATCTCCATACGGTCGGGCTGACCGCTGTTGTCGCCCCAGTAGTCCTCGTTCTTGACGTACACCGCGGACACGCCAGGCTCGAAGCTCTCGTTGATCCAGGGACCAGACCCGATGAAGCTCTGCTCGTATGCGCCGGATTCGGGTTCGAACGCCGCCCAGAACGAGGCGGGAAGGATGGCTGCGTTGTAGTTGTCCGAGCTCATGAAGAACGGGAAGGCCCCGCTCGGCTGGGTGAGGGTGAACTCCACCGTCTGTGGATCCACTGCGACCACGGCCGCGGGATCGACGCCGTATGTCTGGAACGCCGGGCCGGCGTTGCCGCCGGCGATCCCCTGCACCGTGGCCACCACGTCCTCGGCGGTGACCGGGGAGCCATCGTGGAATGTGGCGTTGGGGTTGAGATGGAACGTCCACACGTCGCCATCGGCGTTGGACTCCCAACTCTCGGCGAGCACCGGGACGGGCGTCAGCTCGGCGTCGGAGAAGATCAAGTACTCGGCCGTTTGGCCAAACGTGGCCAGACCACCCTCGTCGTTGATCAACACCGGGTCGATACCCACCGCAGGGGCGGGAAGCGCGGTCCGTACCGTTGCCGGGCCGGCCGCCATAGTGGTGGAGGGCGACCCGGAGCCTGTCGTTGTCGTGGCTCCGGCGGCCGCCGTCGTGGCGGTGCCCGCCGTAGTGGTGGTGGCGGCATCCTCTGCGCAGGCGGCGAGGACAATGCCCATCACCGGGAAAGAGAGCCCGAGTAGTGATCCCCTCCTCAGGAACTCCCGTCTCGTGATCTTCCCGTACTGCACCTCATCGATCACATGGTTCTGAACGGGGGTGGAGCGCCTCCTGATGTAGTCGACCTGCTCCAACTGTGCGCGTCGCTTTGCTCTGTCCATCGGCCTTCCTCGCCTCGCTCGGTGCCACCGGCTGCCACCGCAACCTGGGGGGTTGGACAACCCTAACCCTGTTCGCCGCCTCCGTGTCGGGTGGCCTGAGAGGGTCAGCGGATAGAGCCGGTGCCGACAGAGGACGTAGCTTTCCCAACCGACGCTCTCGCAACGGCCGGCCGCCTATCCGCTGACCCTCTTAGGATCATTTGCCCAGCGAGGAGTGCGTCTGAGCGAAGTCCCGACAGGGCCAGGAGAACACACCCGGCGATGGATCGCCGACGCGGCTTGGCTGGGTGGCTCCCGGCTCGCTGAGAATGTCCTGATCGAGGCAGTGGACGGCCAGCTGTCGTCGCTCGACCCGGCGTCCGCGGTGTCAGATGCCACAAGGCTTCGTGGCGTGGTGATCCCGGGCCTGGTCAACTCGCACTCTCACGCATTCCACCGGCTGCTCCGGGGGCGAACCCATCGACAGGGTGGCGACTTCTGGGCGTGGCGGGAGCAGATGTATCGGTTCGCCGAGATGCTGACACCGGAGAGCTACGAGCAGGTGGCCACCGCCGTCTACACGGAGATGGCGATGGCGGGAGTGACCACCGTCGGCGAGTTCCACTACCTCCATCACCAGAGGGGTGGAGTGCCCTACACCGACCCCAACGAGATGGGCCACGCCCTGATCCGGGCAGCGAGGGCGGCCGGGATCAACATCGCCCTCCTCGACGCCGGCTATTTCGCCACCGGCTTCGGTGATGCCCCGCTGGACGAGGTTCAGACCCGGTTCAGCGACGGGAGCGGAGAACGCTGGCTGGAACGAGTCGACGCCCTCGTCTCCGCCTACCGCGCTGATCCCGACGTGCGAATCGGGATCGCCCCGCATTCGGTGCGCGCCGTGCCCGAGGCAGTGATGATCTCCGTCGCCGAGTGGCACGATGGCCTCCTCCCCCTGCACATCCACGTCTCAGAGCAGCCAGAGGAGAACCGGGCGTGTCTCGAGGCCACCACCCTCACCCCGTCCGGTGTCATCGATCGGGTAGGACTGCTCGGACCTGCCACCACCTTGGTCCACGCCACCCATGTCACCGGGAGGGACATCGAGCTCATCGCAATGTCAGGGGCCGACGTCTGCTATTGCGCCACGACCGAGCGCGATCTCGGCGACGGGCTCGGGCCGTCTGCCCAATTGGCCGAGGCGGGTGTGTCGCTCTCCGTCGGCTCCGACTCCCACGCCGTGATCGACCTCTTCGAGGAGATGCGGGGCATCGAGCTCCACGCCCGGCTCTCCGGCGGCCGAAGAGGCCTGTTCGCCCCAGAAGCCTTGCTCGCCGCAGCGACCTCCAACGGTTCGTCTTCGCTCGGGTTCTCCGGGAATGGGCTCGAGATCGGGTCACCGGCGGACTTCGTGGTCATCCAGCCTGACAGTCCCCGTCTCAGCGGGGCCATCGACGACGATGGACTCGCCGGGGTGGTCTTCGCGGCCACCGCCGCCGACGTCTCCGATGTCTTCGTGGGAGGGCGACGGGTGGTCGGCGACGGGGAGCACCCGGACTGGGACCGCGCCCGTAGGGCGCTGGAGGTCTCAGGCCTGTAGAGGCAGATCCTCTCTAGGCTCCGGCCATGGGCGGACGCATCATCCCGATTCTTGCGTTTGCCTTGGCCGCTGGTGCATGTACCGACGGCAACGTCGAGCCGGCCACCACGACCTCGTCATTGACGACCACCACGACGGTCACGGTCGGCGATCCCGCTCCAGGGCTTCTCGCCGTCGTCGACGATGCCGGCGCCATCGTCGTGATGCTCCCCGATGGCACCGAACGCCGGACCGTGACCGACGCCGGGACCGACCAGAACCCCGCCATATACATGCAGCCGGTGTGGTCCCCCGATGGGTCCAGCCTTGCGTGGGGACAGACCACGGGGACCGGGTTCGGGTTGGGGCTCACCCGTTTGGGCTCCGACCTGATCACCACGCTGACCACGCCGAACCTCCCCTTCTACACCTATTGGTCGCCCGACAACCGCCATCTGGGCCTGCTCCACAATGGGACGAGCGGAGTTCAGTTCCAGATCGCCGACACCGAGGAGGAGACGACGTCCCTGATCGACGAGAACGCTCCCCTCTACTTCTCCTGGAGCCCAGACGGTGACCGGGTGGTGACCCATGCCGGGCCGAGTGGGGTGGAGACCGTCGGAGTCGAAGGGGACAGGGAGACACTGGAACCGACGTCTCCCACATATCTGGCTCCGCAGTGGACGAACCGGGGCGTATTCCACGTCGTCGACGACCAACTGGTGGTCGAGGACGGGCAGGGCGGCCGTGAAGTGCTCGCCGAGGTGACCGGGGCGACGATGTTCGTCTCCAACGCCTCGGGCACCCGGTTGGCCGTGCAATCGACCGGTGACGGCCCCGGCCCCGTGACCGCGGCGCTAGAGGAGGTGCCGACAACGCCCACTGGCGTCGTGGTGGTGCTCGACACGGCGACCGCGGCGGTCGATGTCGCCAGTGAGCAACCGGCTGTCGGGTTCTTCTGGAGCCCCGACGGTGAGCGCCTCCTGGTGCTGGCAACCGGAGACGGCAGGGTGGAGCCTCTCGTCTGGGAGACAGGCACCGTGCGGACCTACCCCGCCTACATCCCGCATCCCACACTGCTGCAGACCACATTCCCTTTCTTCCCCCAATACGCCCAGTCGGTGAGCTTCTGGTCTCCTGACTCATCCACGTTCGCCTACGCCGGCGCAGTAGGAGACGAGGCCGGGGTCTGGGTCCAGGACGTCGAGGCCGACGAGCCGGTCAGGGTCTCCGACGGTTCTTGGGTCGCCTGGTCCCCCGGCCCTTGACCGCCCCTTTTTGCGGGCCGTGCACACCGTCTCCGATGCGGAAAGGGTGGTCGCGATAGAGTCGGCCAGGTGAGAAGGGAGTCGCGGTGACACGAAGTCTCCAGGAGCTGATCGACGCGACCGACAGCACAGTCGACATGTTGCGCAACATGCAGACAGGTCCCAACGTCTACCCCGGTGTCCCCCCGGAATTCACCAACTGGCGCGATGAGCAACAGGCATGGCAGAACACCTGCATCCTCTTCGACCTCTCCTATCACATGGTCGACCTCCGGCTCCACGGACCGGGGGCGCTCGACCTGCTGAAGCTCGTCGGCTTCAACTCTTTCGATGGCTTTGGTCCGAACAAGGCGAAACAGCTGGCTCCGGTGAGCCACGACGGCCACGTGATCGGCGACGTGATCCTCTTCCAACTGGAGGACAACCTCTACGAGCTGGTCGGGCGAATGCCCTCATTGAACTGGATCATCTACAACGCCGAACGCGAGGACTTCGCCGTCGACTACTCGGTCGATCAACGCACCGTGATGCGTGACGACCCCAGCCGACGTCAGTCGTACCGCGTCCAGGTCCAGGGACCCAACGCCATGGCCACTATGGAGAAAGTCCTGGGTGGCCCGGTTCCAGAGGTGCGCTTCTTCAACATGACCACCTTCGAGATAGCGGGAAAGCATGTACACGCCCTCCGCCACGGCATGGCCGGACAGCCAGGCTTCGAGCTCTTTGGTCCCTGGGACGAGAAGGAAGCTGTGGTCGAAGCCATCGTGACCGCCGGAGAGGAATTCGGATTGCGCCGGGTGGGGGCACGTGCCTACTCGTCGAACACCCTCGAGTCGGGGTGGATCCCGTCACCGCTCCCTGCCGTCTACACCGGCGTGTCGATGAAGGCATATCGGGAGTGGCTCCCCGCCGACTCGTATGAAGCCCGCGCCTCCCTCGGCGGCAGCTTCGTATCCGATTCAATCGAGGACTACTACTTCACACCCTGGGACCTCGGGTACGGGCATTTCGTGCGATTCGACCACGACTACATCGGACGGGACGCACTGGAGGAGATGGCGGTCGACCCGCCCAGGGAGAAAGTGACACTCGCCCTCGAGGACGACGACATCCTCGCCGTCATCCGCACTCAGTTGGGCGACGGGGAGCGGGCCAAGTTCATGGAGTTCCCGTCCGCCGTGTATGCCATGCACCCGTACGACGAGGTGATGGTGGACGGGGAGCGAGCGGGTGTGTCCACATGGATCGGGTACAGCTCCAACGAGGGCAAGATGCTCACCCTGGCGGTGTTGGACAGGGAGCACGCCGAGCCCGGGACGGAGGTCACCCTGATCTGGGGCGAGCCCGGCGGCGGGACGGCGAAGCCGACGGTGGAGCCCCATGTGCAGACCGAGATCCGGGCCATCGTCAGCCCGGTCCCCTACGCCAGGGTCGCCCGGGAGTCCTACCGCGCGGTGTGACCGCCCTGGTGATCAGACGGGCGCCCTGGTGATCAGATAGGCCTCATCGTTGAACCACACCGCGCCACGACGCTCCAAGACCTCTCTGGTGGCGGGCACATAGACCCCCGATGACATCGCCTCGGACAGACGCCCCTCATCGATCTGGGCCACATACGCAGCGGCGTTCCACGCCGCAAGAGTCAGCCCGGTGCCGATGTGCTCGGTGCGCTCCGACGGCATGGCATGGAGGAAGTAGCGGAAGAGCGCCTCCTCGTCACCCACCTCGGGGAATATCAAGTCGGAGTCTCCCGGCTCGTCGAGCTGACGCCGGGCCTCTGCGAGGAGCTCGACGCGTCCGGTCGTGAAGGGATCCTCGTCCGGCCAGACGTTTCGGATGATCTCCAAGCCGGGATCGTCCCCATGGGCGTGGACCACGATGAGCCGGCCGGCGGGTGCCAGGGCTCGTGCGAGGGGGACGAGCACCAACCTCACCTTTCGCTCAACGCTCGTGCGTGCCCGATATGGCTGTGAGGCGACGATGAGGTCGTATTCCCCGGCGGCGGCGCTCCCGCGCCGGGGGATCACATCTTTCAGGATGAACTCACGGTCTCTTCGGTAGAGGACCAGCACGGCGGGCCGCGCATAGAGGGGGTTCCCGGTGCGAGGGCTGGTCACGACTTCCCAGGCATGGGCGAGCTGGTCGAATAGACCGTGGATCTGGCCCGAGAAGTCATCGGCTGTCGAGCCGTCGAGAGGTGCTTCGATCCAGACGGTGTCGTCCGCCTTGCCTCCGGCCGGCGTCAGGGACGGCGCTTCGCTGTAGCTCATGTTGGTCACCACGACCACCATCTCGGGATGCTCGGAGAGACGATCGGCCATCCGGCCGAGGGCGATGCGAACGTCCTCGATGCTGATCTCCTTGCCCACCACCAGCCAGGGGATGTGGGTGAAGACACGATGCATCCTCCGCATGACCTGGGTGAGGACCGAGCCGTCTCCCATGCCGGCGTCGAAGATGCGCAGGGCGTTCTCTCCCGGGCCGACGTGCTGCAACTCGGCGCCGATCCGCTCCGCGACCACTGCCTTCTCGTTGGTGGCCGTGGTGAACATGAGGTAGGCGGCGCGGTTGTCGAAGAAGCGGTCGACCATCGCCCTCGAGTCTTCCCGACTATCCGTCATCTCACACCTCGTCCAGGTCGCATCATCGCGCAACCCGGGGTATCCCGGGCCGGATATGGCCCGGGATACCCCGGGTTGCGGGGCGAGAGGACGGGATATGATCGGAAACGGTCATCAGGCGAGGAGATGAGACATGGCTGAGAGAAGCCTCGAAGACGTGCTGCAGGCGGCGGACAATCCGGTGGAGCTGTTGCGTAACTCCCAGATAGGGGCGTACGTCTACCCGGTGGTGCCCCCGGAGTTCGGCAACTGGCGCGACGAGCAGAGGGCGTGGCGAGAGGCCGCGGTGCTCTTCGACCAGTCACATCACATGGCCGAGCTGACCGTGGAGGGCCCCGGGGCGGAGGGCTTGCTCTCCTCGCTGGCGATCAACAGCTTCGCCAACTTCCCGACCACGAAGGCCAAGCACTTCGTGCCCACCAGCCACTCGGGTCACGTGATCGGTGACGTGATCCTGTTCCGTCCCGAGCAAGAGAAGTTCAACATGGTGGGCCGGGTGCCGACGGTGAACTGGGTTCAGTACCACGCCGAGACAGGCGACCACGACGTGGACATCGAACGCGATGACCGCTCCCCCTCTCGGCCCATGGGCAACCCGGTGCGCCGACGGCACTATCGCTATCAGATACAGGGCCCCAACGCGATGAAGATCCTGGAGAAGCTGAACGGGGGCCCGATCGCGGACGTGAAGTTCTTCAACGTGGGGACCATGACGGTCGCCGGCCGCGAGGTGCCGGCTTTCCACCACGGCATGGCCGGGGAGCCGGGGATGGAGATCTGGGGACCCTACGAGCAGGGTGACGAGATCCGCCAGGCCATCCTCGAGGCCGGTGAGGAGTTCGGGCTGGTGCCGGTGGGCTCGCGTGCCTACGCCACCAACACGTTGGAGTCGGGGTGGATCCCCTCACCCCTGCCCGCCGTCTACAGCGGTGACGCCATGAAGGCGTACCGGGAGTGGCTCCCCGCCGACGGCTACGAGGCTTCCGGCTCCATCGGGGGCAGCCTCGTCTCCGACGACATCGAGGACTACTACCTCACACCTCACGAGCTCGGGTACGGCTTCTACGTGAAATTCGACCACGACTTCGTGGGCAGGGATGCCCTCGAGGCCATGGCAGACCGGCCCCAGCGTCACAAGGTGACCTTCGAGTGGAACACCGACGACGTGGTCGAGGTCATGCGGTCCATGTTCTCCCCGCCAGGTGAGAACTTCAAGGTGATCGATCTCCCCCTCTCCAACTACACGTCGGCGACCTACGACCGGGTGGAGCGTGACGGGGAGCTGGTGGGCTTCTCCATGTTCAGCGGCTACTCGTTCAACGAGCGATCGATGATCTCGCTCGGTGTGGTGGACCCCGACATCGAGGTGGGCGACCAGCTCACCCTCGTGTGGGGCGAGGAGAACGGGGGCACCGCCAAGACCACCGTCGAGCCACACAGACAGACCGAGATCAGGGTCAGGGTCGTCCCCACCCCGTTCTCCCGGGACGCCCGCGAGGGCTACGCCACCGGTTCCTGGCGCACGAACTAGCGGAAGCCTCCGAACCGAGGGCGCTGGACCGCGCTGAGCGAAGTGTGGAACCCTGGGTTCGCTCTCTGTGACCTAGGCGGCGCTCTCCCTCGAGACCGGGCGACGCGTGGCGAAGTCGGCGGCCAGGTCGAGAGTGCGGTGATCGGAGAGGATCCGGGAATGGCCGGAGCCTTCGATCGGCACGATCGAGGTGGCCGGCCGGATGGCGGCCAGCTCGGCGGAGCGGAGAAACGGTGTGTCTTCGTCGCCGGGGTCGTGGACGATGAGCACCTCGGCACCCGGAAGCTGCTGGGGATACAGGCCTGAGAGGACCGGCCACAACGAAGGGTCCCACGACTCGAGACGAGAGCGCAAGCCACTTCGCGCCCAGGGAAGCAGGCGAAGCCGATCGCCGAAGACGTCGAGGGCGTCGCTCACGTCGAGGGCTGGGGCGACGAGGACGACCCGATCCGGTCCCACGCCCGAGAAGGCGAGCCGCATGACCATGCTGGCGAAGGAGTGGGCAACGACCACATCCGGCATGCCGAGATCCTCGATCAACCCCCGCACCGAAGCGGCGCCGACCTTGATGTCCGTCTTCTCGCCACCTGGGTGGCCCGGCAGCGTGGGGACCACTACCCGAAACCCCTCTCCGGCGAGACGGAGCGCGATTGGCACCATCTGGGCAGGTCTCCCACCCCAACCGTGCATTGCCAGGGCCAGGGGCCCGGTGCCCACCTCGAAGCCGGGGATCCCGCCGAAATGGCACCGGGACAATTTCGATAGCGTGTCCCTGTCCCGTGCTGCGGTCGACCTTCCCAATGGAGGCGGTGTCAACCAGGCTTCGAAAGTGAGCGCGGGCAGGACCCGCACCGGAAGCGGGACTCTCACCAGCCGCTCCTCGAGAGCGATTCTTCGAGATCGGCGGCTTCGATCTGCAACCAAGGGGTCCATGGTCGCAGTGCCCTTCTCATCATCATCCGGCGATAGCGCCGCTTGATCTGTCTCATCTCTACTCCTCAGACAGAGTCGGTTGCAACTTGCAACTGATCCAAACATACCGATGCGAAAAGTGAATTGCAACTCAAAACTGACTAACATGGATTCGTGCCCAGAAAGTCACTCACTCACCTGGAATGCTCAGTCGCCAACACCGTGGAAATGGTCAACGACTCCTGGACCGTCCTGATCCTCCGCGATGCATTCCTCGGCATCCGTCGCTTCGACCAGTTCGTCGAGAGCCTGGGCATCGCTCGCAACACCCTCACCAGCCGGCTCGACGGGCTCGTCGAAAGCAAAATCATGGAGGCGGTCCCCTATCAGGACAACCCCACCCGATACGAGTACAAGCTCACCGAGAAGGGCAAGGACCTCTTCGACGTCCTCATGACCTTGTGGGCCTACGGGGAGCGTTGGGACCCTCCCGCGGACCCCGAGCACCAGCGGGTCTATCACGTCGACTGTGGCCACGAGGCCATCGCCGTGGCCCACTGCAGCCATTGCGGCGAGCGTCTCAACCGGCGCAACGTGTTGATCGCCCCGCCCAGCCAGATGCTGGCCGGCACCGCCCAAACCTCCGCCTAACCCAAGAGGGGCAGCGGATAGAGCCGGTGCTGACTCAGGACGAAATTCCCAACCGACGATCTCGCAACGGCCGGCCGCCCACCCGCTGATTCTCTATCGTCGGGCCTGTGAAGTACGTGGCCCTTCTTCGCGGCATCAA
>Ga0299907_10000531_pt1 | contig 18849 bp, 18 predicted proteins | sample RVTome_16_FD_198680 | JGI IMG/M metagenome (GOLD analysis project Ga0299907, IMG submission 198680) | Soil microbial communities from uranium-contaminated site in the Upper Colorado River Basin, Wyoming, United States - RVT152D67 (version 2) ...
TAGACCCCGTCGTTCCAAGCCGAATTGGCAGTTGACTCCAACATATTGGAGCTAGCTGCCATCTCAGAGCCGGACCTCGGCCCCCGCGCGGCTCGCGAGCAGCTGAGGTTGTGCTATCCAATGAACTCCCGATTGCCGGAGGCCAGGATGAAGTACGTAAACGGATTGCGATGCCGGGAATGCGGGCGGGAGTATCCCGTCGCGCCGCAGCACGTCTGTGAGTTCTGTTTCGGACCGCTCGAGGTCGCCTACGACTACGAGGGCATCCGAGCGTCGATCTCCCGTGACTCGATCGCCGCGGGCCCCGCGACGATGTGGCGCTACTCCGCTCTTCTCCCCGCCCCCGAAGAGGACCGCGTCGACATTGGAGCCGGCCTGACGCGGATGCGGCCGGCTCCCCGGCTGGCGGCAGAGCTGGGGCTCCGCAAGCTGTGGATCAAGAACGATGCCGCCAACCCGACCCATTCGTTCAAGGACCGGGTGGTGTCCGTCGCTCTGTCCGTGGCGAGATCCTTCGGCTACGAGGTCGCCGCGTGCGCGTCGACCGGGAACCTCGCGAACGCGGTGGCCGCTCACGCGGCATCGGCAGGGATGAGAAGCGTTGTGTTCATCCCGCACGATCTCGAGCCGGCAAAGGTTGCCGCCACAGTTGTCTACGGCGGTGACGTGGTGGCCGTCGAGGGTTCCTACGACGACGTCAACCGGCTGTGCGCGGAGCTATCGGGTGATCGAGCCTGGGCGTTCGTCAACGTAAACGTGCGGCCGTATTACTCGGAGGGATCCAAGTCGCTCGCATTCGAGATCGTCGAACAACTCGGCTGGCGGACACCCGATGCGGTAGTTGCGCCGATCGCGTCTGGGGCCATGTACACGAAGCTTGCGAAGGGACTCAGAGAGCTCCACACGGTCGGCCTACTCGACGATCCTCCGACGGTCGCCTTGCACGGAGCGCAGGCCGAGGGCTGCTCGCCGGTCGCGCAGGCGTTTGCCCGCGGCGACGAAGATGTCCGACCGGTCAAGCCGTCCACCGTTGCCAAGTCGCTTGCGATTGGCAACCCGGCAGACGGCTACTACGCGCTAAAGGAGGCCGTGGCTTCGGGAGGTCGAATCGTTGCTGTTCCCGAGTCGGCGGTCGCCGAAGGAATGAGGCTTCTCGCTCGAACGGAGGGATTGTTCACGGAGACGGCGGGCGGCGTGACAATCGCAACCCTCGAACAGCTCGTCGGGGAGGGTGCGATCTCTCCGGAGGACGAAACCGTTGCGCTGATCACCGGGACCGGAACGAAGACCATCGACGCGCTCGGCCCGGTCGAGCCCACCCACCGCATCGAGGCGACGATCGAATCCGTTGCCGCAGAGTTAGGGGAGGTCCGGAGTTGAGTGTGAAGGTGAAGATCCCAACGCAGCTGAGGACACTCACCGATGGCGCCGCAGAGACCGAGGCGAGCGGTGCCACTGTTGCGGAGCTGATCGAGGACCTCGAGGCGCGGCACCCCGGCCTCCGGGAACGACTCCTCGACGACGGTGGCGTGCTTCGGCGGTTCGTGAACGTGTATGTGAACGACGAAGACGTCCGCTTCCAGGACGGTATGTCGACGCCGGTTCCGGAGGGGTCGTCCATTTCCATCATCCCTGCAGTAGCCGGAGGTTAGAGGCGCTCGAGCGCCGACCGCAGCGCCTGAGGGTCGGGCACATCGCGCCATCGATCCACCACATGGCCGCTGGCCGTTATCAGGAATGTCGTCGGGACCGTCCGGATCTCGTAACGGACGGCGAGTTCGTGGCGCGCCGTGGCATCCACCGTCCGGACCTCTGTGGGGGCCGGTGACGGTCGGTCGGCGAGCACGCCGTCGATGGTTCGGAGCACCGTCTTGCAGGGTCTGCACGTCGGTGTGGTGAAGACGACGAAGGCGCAGCACCCCTCCATAAGTTCGAGGTTGAGGTCGTCGACGTCGAGCCGGTCGGGTCCCGGGCGGGATCGTCTCCGGTACAGCGAGTAGACCCCGACCAGCAATGCCCCGACGGCGAATGCCGCCAGCAGGATGACTGCTCTTTCGGTCACCGTCTGGCGGGTCTCACGTCCGGCCGGTGCGCACCCGCTGAACCAGCAGGTAGAACTCGCATCCGAGTCAGAAGGAGGTCGTCGCTGCTACGCCGGAAAGCACGGCCACCATGAGGGCGGGCCCCCATCCGAAGAGCCACCACCCCGTGCTTTCGGCCTCCACTGCGTAGAGGCCGGCGGTTCCGATTGCCAGGAAGGTCACGCCGAGCACCTGGGCGAACCGCGGCGGGGCCGCAGGCTCCGGCTCGCCCCTGGGGATCGGGAGTACCCGGTAAAGCCGGGCAAGCAGGTTGTATCGGGGGCCCCCGACCACCGCGGCAAGCAGCACCAGACCCAGGATCGGGACCACAAGCCGGACGTCGAGAAGGAAGGCAAGCGCCAGGACCAGGGCCTGGAGGCCCTGCGAGAAACGGGGCAGATTCGAGTCGATCACCCGCCGAGCGTACCCCCGTGCCTCTCAAGGTCGGGTCCGGGCACGCCGATTACGCGACGAGAAGGATTTGATTCGATTTACGGGGAGTAATGGCACGGATAGTCGTAGCCGAAGATGATGCCGACATCCGGCATCTGGTCACCCAGCTCCTCGTCGACGAGGGCCATGAGGTATCGGCCTTCTGGGACGGCGATGTTGCGGTCGACAAACTTCTCGAGGATCCGCCTGAGCTGCTGATCCTCGACATCATGATGCCCGGGCTCGACGGCTACTCGGTGATCGAGGAGCTGCGGGACAACGGGGTGCTCTCCGCGATCAAGGTGATGGTCCTATCCGCCCGCTCCTCCGAGGCGGACTTCCAGAAGAGCTATCAGCTGGGCGCCTTCGCGCATGTGACCAAGCCCTTCGATCCGGACGAGCTGGTCAACACGGTGACCGAGCTACTGGTCCTCTCGAAAGACGAGCTGAGGCAGCGCCGTGAGCAGGAGCGCGAGCGCGCCTATCTGTTGTCCCAGCTCGAGTCGATCTTCAACGACGACTGATCCCTTCGACCGCGCCGGGTAACCTTCTTCGCCGTGAGGCGTCATAAGGGCCGTGGTGCGGAGATCTCGAGGGACCAGGTCGACCAGTCTCTGATCGAGCGGTGCAAGAACGGAGACCAAGAGGCCTGGGCACAGCTCGTCGAGGCCACCCACCGCGATGTGTACACGCTTTGTCTCAGGATCCTCGGTAACTCCGACGACGCCGCAGATGCGACGCAGGACGCGTACCTGAAGGTGTATCGAGGGCTCCCTGGATTCCGGGGTGATGCGATGTTTTCGACCTGGCTGTATCGGGTGGCCACGAACGCCGCCATCTCGAAGCAGCGAGGCCGAAGCCGTCGCAGAGCGCACGAGGCTGCGATCGACGACGACGCGATGGCCCAGGTGCCCTCGTCGGTATCCGTCGAGGACGCGGCAGGCGCCAAGGTCGAGGTGGGTGCGCTCGAGCGTGCACTCGTGGCGCTGCCGGACATGTACCGGGAGGCGGTTTTGCTGCGGGACGTGTACGGGTTGTCGATCGAGGAGATCGCGGGGCAGCTCAAGATCTCCGAAACGGCGGCCAAGGTGCGCGTTCACCGTGGACGAAAGAGGTTGAGGGAAAAGATGTGGCCCGCCGAGCTGGGGGCCGAAGGAAGGGATGAGACATGAGGTGCGAAGAGGTCCAGGAGGTTCTCCCCTCCTATGCACGCGATCGCAACGCGTCGATGCCTGTGCGGCGCCATATCTCGTCCTGTCCGGCATGTAGTGCGGAGCTGGCCCGCTACGACTCGCTGCTCGGTGGACTTCGTGCGATGAGGCACGAGACCGCAGCGGTGCCACCGGGGCTCGTTGCCAAGCTGGAGGCGATCCCTTCGAGCGGATCGCGGATTCAAGTTGCGCGCACGCACGTCACTCGTCATCGCAAGGCGTACATCGGTGGCCTGGCTCTGGCGGCCGCCGGGGCAGCCGGCGCGGCGCTATGGCGTTCCCGGACCGCCGCCGCCGCCTAGCGGCCAACCGTCTGCTCTCATTCATCGGAATCCGCAGTTAGCAGCAGACGGTTCGTCGCGAAACGGTAGCCATCGGCGGCACGGGCACCGGTAGACTGGCGGCGCCTCATAGGGCGGTAGCTCAGTTTGGTAGAGCGCTGGTCTCCAAAACCAGTGGTCGGGGGTTCGAGTCCCTCCCGCCCTGCGAAAATTTCCGGCGCGCCGCGCCGCACCTCCCTCAGCCGGACTCACACATTTGAGTACGCCACCACCAGCCCCAGAGCGATTAGCGCAAGACCGCAGCTCCGCCCCATGCCCGTCCAGAATCCCGGACGAGTGTGGCGCTGAACGAAGGACACGCCCGCGGAGAGGAGCGCGGCACACAAGAGGTTGCCGGTAAAGAAAGCGGCCACCGCAAGCACGATGTTGTCGCCCAAGTGACTGCCGGCGCTTCCGGCCGCGGCGGATAGCCAAAACGCTATCGACAGCGGATTGGTTGCCGCCAGAACGACCCCTTCAATGAAGCCGCGCCCAACGAGCCGGTGCACTCCCTGGGTGGGACCGGCCGCCTCCGCTGCGGCCGGCCTTGGTACCGGATTTTTCATCGCCAGCGCTCCAAACAGGATCAGGACTGCTGCGCTGCTCAGCGCAAGCAGCTCTGTAGGCACTGCTGTAGCGACTCCGTGCCAACCGGCGACGGCCAGGGCAACGTACGGGAGATCGCCGACAAACGCTCCGAGCTGAACCGACATGCCACCGCGCATGCCGCCCCGCACACCCCAGCGCACGGTTGACACGAGCACCGGACCCGGCGATGCCACGTACACGGCACCCGCGATCAGCGGAAGAATCAGAATCATCATGGGGCTGAAGCTAGGAGGACCCCGGTCGCCCAACTAGCGGGAAAGCCCTACAGACGCAGTCCGTCCCCCTTGGTCGCGGGGTCCTTTCGGCGTCATTATGTACTCGTGCGACTAGTCGAACGCGGCCCATTCCTCGAAGCCCTCCAACGTCATCTGAGTCAAGCGGCATCTGGTGGAGGGCGGTTGGTGCTCGTTGCGGGTGAGGCGGGGATCGGCAAGACGTCTCTCGTCAACCATTTCCGCGAAGTCATCGCGGGCCGCAGCTCCATCGCGGTCGGCGCGTGCGACGGATTGTTCACCCCGCGCCCGTTGGGGCCGCTCTTCGATCTTGCCCGCGAGCTGGGTGATCCGCTCTACTCGCTCCTCCGGGGCGACGCCGGGCGCGAGGAACTACTTCATGCCCTTCTGGAGCAGCTCGAGACATCCGACGACCAGAACGTCCTCGTTCTCGAGGACATCCATTGGGCCGACGACGCAACGCTGGACCTGCTGAGACTCCTGGCGCGCCGGCTACACGACACGAGGGCCCTGGTAGTGGTCACTTTCAGAGACGACGAGCTCTCGGTTGCCCATCCCCTGCGCGTGTTGATCGGTGACCTGGTCACCCTGCCGAACGTGAGGCGCATGACACTGCCGCCTCTCACAGAGGATGCCGTGCGGGAACTCGTCGGCGATACGTCCCTCGATCCGGCAGAGGTCATAACGGTTACCGGAGGGAACCCCTTCTATGTCACCGAGGTCCTCGCGTCCGGAAGACACGGCGTTCCGCCGACCGTCGTCGATGTCGTTCTTGCCCGAACCGCGCGCCTATCGGCCGACGCGCGCCAGGTGCTGTCTATCGCGGCACTGATCGGACGCCGCGTGGAGAGCGATCTCCTGGATGCCGTGGCCGCGCCGGATCCGCTATCCATCGAGGAATGCCTCGCCTGTGGAGTCCTGTCTGCGGAGGGCAACCAACTCGTCTTCCGACATGAACTTGCGCGGCTCGCCATTGAGGGAACCGTCAGTCCGACGGCGGCCAAGAGAATCCATCGGTCCATCCTCGACGCGCTGGAGAGCCGCGCGGAGAGTGAGGGCTATCCGGCTCGACTCGCTCATCACGCCGAGCATGCCACCGACGCCGACGCCGTCCTTAGCTACGCACGCGAGGCGGCCGCCAATGCAGCACGGATGGGCGCTCACCGGGAGGCCGCCGAGCAGTATGGACGCGTTCTGCGGTGGGCCGCTCACCTCGACGCGAACGAGAGGGCGCGCATGCTCGAACGGCGCTCGTACGAGTGCTACCTCACAAATCAGTTGAAGGAAGCGGTTGATGCGAGAAAGGCCGCGCTCGACTACTGGCAGCTCGCCGGCGATCTCTTGTCTCAAGGAGACAACCTTCGCTGGCTTTCGCGCCTCCACTGGTATCTGGGACAGAACTCCGAAGCGACTGCCGCCGCTCGGCGCGCGATCGAGATTCTCGAAGAGATGCCGCCGGGACGCGAGCTGGCGATGGCCTACAGCAACCAGTCGCAACTCGACATGCTCGCGCAAAACGTAGAGGGCGCACTCCGCTGGGGGACCAAGGCGACGGAACTGGCCAAAAGGCTCGGAGCCACGGAGATAGTGGTCCACGCGCTCAACAACATGGGGTCTGCAGAAATGCGCGCCGGCTACGAGCGCGGCAGAGCCAAGCTGAGACGGAGTCTGGCCCTTGCCCGGGAATCTGGATACGAAGAGCACGTCGCGCGGGCGTACACGAACCTTTCATCGAGCTCGATCCATCTGCGGCAGCACGAGCGCGCGTTTCGGTATCTCGCAAAAGGCGTTCGCTACTGTTCTGAACGGGACCTCGACTCCCAGCGCTGGTACATGCTGTCCGAGAAGACACGCTTGCTGGTGGACTGCGGTCGGTGGGCGGAGGCCGAGGACCTCTCGATGGCGGTCCTCCACAACCGGGCCGTGCGAACCCCCATCACAAGGGTCTCGGCGCTCGCTGCGATCGGGTTGCTCCGGGCACGTAGGGGCGCATCCGGCGCCGCCTTTCTGGATGAGGCTCTCGACCTTGCCGGCAGCACCGGAGAGTTGCAGCGGCTGGGGCCCGTTCGGGCGGCCCGCGCCGAGGCGGCGTGGTTGGAGGGCGACGAGGAAAACATCTACACCGAATCAACGGCGGGCTTCGAGCTGGCCAGGAGATTCGAGGACCCATGGTCGCGGGGCCAGTTTGCGTACTGGTTGTGGAGGGCGGGCACCTTCGCGCCTTCGACCGACGAGATTCCGGCGCCATTTCGGCTGCACATCGAGGGCCGCTACAGCGAAGCGGCGTCGGCCTGGTCGGAAGTTGGCTGTCCGTACGAGGCGGCCGTCGCATTGGCGGAATCCGGTGTGGGCGCGGCCATGCGGCAGGGATTCACGGAACTGGACCGCCTCGGAGCAAGTGGAACGAGCCGCGTCCTCCGCGAGGCACTCCGGGCCCGAGGCGTGAGCGGCATCCCCCGGGGCGTCCGGCGCGCCACCCGGTCCAACGCGCTGGGGTTGACCTTCCGGGAATCAGAGGTCCTTCATCTCCTCGAGGAGGGTTTGTCTAACGCGGAGATAGCGGCCCGGCTCTCCGTCTCGACGAAGACGGTCGGCCATCACGTCTCCGCCATCCTCAGGAAACTGGCGGTCACCTCTCGCAAGGCGGCCGCAACGAAGAGCCGCGAACTGGCGAGCCCACGCCAAACATAGGTAGTTCGCGACCGAAACATAGGGACCGCTTCCCGATGCGCCGACCCTCTGGGGGTCACTAGAGTCGGAGTCTAGCGGGACGGGGTGCCCCGCCGTCATCCCCAACAGGGATCTCCTTCATCTTTGGAGCAAAATGGCCCATTCTTCTGCGTCGACCTCTGTTCGGCAGCACGAACCACCGCAAATGCGCCATCTTCCCGAGATCATCGGACGCGAGGCGGAACGAACCCACATCGAGTTTTTTGCCGCATCGGCTCAGCGCCGCGTTGCTGCGCTCGTGATCAAGGGCGAGCCCGGCATCGGGAAGACCCTCCTGTGGCAGCACACGCTGGAGCAATGCCGGAAAAAGGGCTACCGGATCCTCTCGGCGAGGCCGGCAGAGGAGGAGATGCCGTTCGCGTGTAACGGGCTTGTCGATCTCTTTGAGGACGTCGACCTGGACGCGGTTGCATTCGATGCAGAGTCGACGCCGATCGCTCGCGGACGCGCGGTCCTCGACGTCCTTCGTCGCCTCGCTCGAGAGTCCACGACGATTCTCGCAATCGACGATGTGCATTGGCTCGACTCCGTCTCGGCGAGCGCGTTACGCTATGCATTAAGGCGATTGGAGGCAGAGCGGCTCGGGATCGTCATGACGCTTCGCGTAGCAGAGGACACCTCCGATCCGCTTGCCGTTGCCGGCCTTCTTCCGGCAGAGCACTGTCAGACGATCGAGTTGGGTCCGCTGAGCGTTGGCGCCCTTCGCCGTCTGTTGACTCCGATCGTCGCGACGATCTCGCGTCCCGCTCTTCGGCGGATTCGCGAAGTTTCGGGCGGCAACCCTCTCTTCGCTATCGAACTCGCCCGAGGATTGCAGGATGAGGGGCACTACCGGTCGCCGCGCGCAATTCCACTTCCAGAATCCCTCCAGGCTGCGATCGCCGGACACCTCCGAAGTGTTCCTGAGGAACTCGGACCCGTGCTGAACACGGTTTCGGCAGTGGGGCGGAGCAGCGTTCGCGACCTGGAAGTCATCCATCCCACGCTCGATGTTCGCGGGCTTCTGTCGACCGCGGAAGAGATGCGGATACTCGTCGTAGAAGAAGACCTCGAGGTCCGCTTCGCACATCCCCTCATTGGCTCCGCCGTGTACACCGGGATGAGCCCGTTGGAACGGCGCGCGCTGCACGCACGGCTGGCGCGCCGCGCGGCGGATCCCGACATCCACGCTCATCACGTCGCACTCGCAACAGACGAACCCGACGCCGACGCAGCTCAGCTGATCGAAGACGCGGCGCGCAAAGCCGGCCGGAACGGTGCTCTCGATCTCGCCGCGGAGTTCTCCGCGCACAGTCTTCGGCTCACCCCGGTTGATGATGCCGGCGCCAAACTGCGGCGCTCGCTCCTCGAGACCGAGAGGCTCGCTGCGGCCGGGGAGGTCGGGGGAGCCCTTGCGCTGGCGGACGAGCTGGTGGCAACTCTCCCCGCGGGACCGGGACGTGCCGAAGCACTGATCCGGCGCGCCGAGCTCGAAGACGACGACCTCGACAAGGGCGAATCGCTCCTCGTTCAGGCACTCGAGGACGCCGAGGGCGACGCGCTTCTCCGCGCTCGCGTCCTGGACATGCTGGGCTGGCTCCGAGGAATTTTCCGAGGCGATCTGCGCGGGGGAATCCAGTGCGCTCGTGAGGCACTCGCCGTCGGCGACGGTGTTGGCGGACCGAATTTCAGGATGTCGGTGGCGGCAGGCCTTTCGAACATGGAAGCGCTGGCGGGCAATCCTCGCCTCGATCTCATCAACGAAGCGGTTGCCATCGAAGAGGAGATCGGTCGCCCGCCACTGTGGGCGGGACCGCGCGTCCTTCTTGCGGAGCAATTGTTGTGGGCCGGCAACCTCGCCGCCGCACGCGCCCTGTTCGAGTCCGCTCACGAGCAGGCTGTTCGGAGCGGCAACGGACGATGGATCTCTTACGGCCTCTACGACCTGGCCTCACTCGAGTGTGCGGCCGGGAACCTCGCTGCTGCCGACGCCAGTGTCCGCGAGGCGATGCAAGCCGCCCTGGACAGCGGGGACACTCACGTCGAAGTGTGGATTTTGCATCGTCTGGCGCTGGTTGCTTCCTGGCTGGGGCGAACGACCGAGGCCCGGGCCGCAGCACGACATCGGCTCGAGATCGCGTCGCGGCGGGGGGATCGCCCCGGTGTAGCGCGTGCTCGGTGGACGCTCGGCTTCCTCGCCCTGTCGGAGGGCGACCTCGAATTGGCGGTCGCCGAGTTGGTCGGAGCGGTGGCGCAGCTCGAGGAGATGGGTTTCGCCAATCCGGGGTCGATCCCGGCGCTTCCGGATGCCGTGGAGGCGCTCGCGATTACGGGTGACGCGACGCGAGCGGAAGAGCTTTTTGAAAGTCTCCGGCGCCAGTCGGAGTCACTCGACAATCCGTGGGTGCGCGCCGTCGTGGATCGCACCCGCGGGGTGGTGCTGCTTGCTAAAGGAGATGCGGCCGCGGCGGTTCCTTACCTTGAGGAGGCGATCACCTCTTTCGAAAGATCGGGGCACCGACCCGATGCGGCGCGGGCATTGCTCGCGCTCGGCCGCGCGCTCTTGCGGGCCGGCAGGCGGAGCCGCGCCGCAGAGACCCTCGCTGAGGCGCGATTCCGTTTTGCGCAGATGGGTGCGGCACTGTGGGCAGCCCGTGCGGCCGAGGAACTCGAGCGCGCCGCCCCGGGTCGGACGGCAGGCACCCTCACGCCGGCGGAGCGACGAGTCTCAGCTCTCGTCGCACGGGGCATGAGGAATCGAGAGATCAGTCAGTCCCTCTTCATGAGCGTCGCCACCGTGGAGGCTCACCTCACTCGTATCTACCGGAAGCTCGAGATCAGATCGCGCAGCGAGCTGGCGCGCCTCGTCGCCGACGGAACCGTCCAAGTAACTGAAGAAGTCCCCGTTTAACCCGTTCTGTGCGATCACTGGCCACCATTAGGGATTCCCCGCTAGTTGAGGTGCAGCCCTAGTCCTTAGCGTCGGCCGGGTCAGGCAGGACGACCAGAAAGGAACGGCCAATGTTACGGAAGGTTGCAACAGGCTTGCTGTCGCTAGCGACGTTAGCGGCGCTATCCACATCGGCGCTGTCTCGGGCTCCCGAGTCCGCCGCCGCGGTACCGCAATGCAACGGACTCCCGGCGACGATCGTGGGGACCCCAGCCGACAACTTCATCGTGGGAACTCCCGGTGACGACGTCATCCACGGCCTGGGTGGCGACGATGAGATCGACGGCCGCGGCGGCGACGACTTCATCTGCGGCGGTAACGGTGACGACACGCTTTTGGGCTGGAAGGGGAACGACACGCTGCTGGGCCAGGCCGGCGACGACCAACTCGGCGGGGAACAGGGTGACGACACCCTGGAAGGTGGGAACGGTTCCGACGACTTGTTCGGCTTCTCAGGCTCGGACACGCTGCACGGCCTCGACGGCCGGGACTCGATCTGGGGGGGCGGCGGCGAGGATTGGGCCTACGGCGGCCTCGGAAACGACAAGATCTACGGCGAGAACGGCACCGACCACCTCTATGGCGGGGAGCTCAACGGTCCGGCGGACTTTGGTATCGACCGGATCTGGGGCGGCTCCGGCGACGACTTCGCCTACGCCGGCAACGGTGACGACAAGATCAATGGGGGACCCGGAGTCGACTATCTCGTTGGACAGGAGGGCGACGACGACATCTGGGGTTCCGGCGGCAACGACACCCTTAAGGGAACCGACGGCGACGACAACCTTAGGGGAGGCTCGGGCGCCGACAAGCTTTACGGTGAAAACGACGACGATAACCTCAACGGCGGTCTCGGTAGCGAAATCGTCTGCGACGGTGGTTCGGGTTCCAACCTTATCGTGAACTGCTGATCCTTCAGTCCCCCCGGTTGCCAAAGCGACCGGGGGGTCTTATCCCTTTTACCCGGAGGTTCCCGTGGCCAACTCGAATCCGCTGTCATCAATGATCGTTGCCAAGGCTCTGCTGGGTGCGCCCTCCCGCCCCAGGCGCAGTTTGATTCCCCGCCGGAGCCGCCGGCGCGCCGAAGCACATGTCTTCTTGGCCGAGCACTACGTGTCTTCGGTTGACCGCTCGCGCCTAGATGCCCTCGCGCACGACGTCGCCGCGGCGGGCGTGCGCCGAAAGGGAAAGGACGTTTTCTTGCTCGGTATCCTCGGGCTGCCGTCGGAAGAGTCTCTGATGTCCCTGTTCTCCGCGCCCGCGGCCGAGGCTGTGGCGGGTACGCTCGAGCGAGCCGGTGTTCCGGCCGACCGGATCGTCCCCGTCTTGTGGCGGGAGGGTCGCCACTCCCGAGTGGGCTGAGCTACTTTCGGGCGGGGCCGGTGGGCGGGGTTGGGCGTACGTGCTACCCTGGGTTTTCGTTTCTCCCCCCAAGCGAAGACCTTACGAACCGCGTCCGGGAGGACCCGTGAACAGGCAACAAAGGCGCATGACGAAGCGGCAGCAAGCACAGCGGGCAGCCGCGCCTCGTCCTCCGGTCAAGGCTCCGGGCGCGCCGGTCAAGAAGGAGCGCACCAGGCCGCTTCAATTCATCAGGGAAGTGATCGCCGAGCTGAAGAAAGTCGCGTGGCCGTCGCGCCAGGAGACGATCGCTTACTCGGTCGTTGTTCTCGTGAGCACGATCATCATCGCGGCCATCATCTTCGGGATGGATTTCGTTTTTGCGCGGTCGATACTTTCGCTGTTTGGAGTTGATGTATGAGCGAGACTTACACGCAGCGAGAGCAGATGGAGGGCAGAGCCGACGCCCCGAGCCCCCAGGAAGTCGGGGCCGTGACGGACGCCGGCGACGAGTCCCCCGCTGCCGAAGCCTCCGAGCCGGCCGACTCCGGATCAGAACCCGACGACTCGGGCACTACCGAGCCGGAGGCACCTGAGGCCGACGTCAGTCCGGGTGTCGACGAGGCCGTGGCCGAACCGGCGGAAGAGATGGCTCCGGTGCCCGAGGGATCCGGCCCCGCCGCCGGCGATGAGCCGGCCGGGGATCCTGCCGCCGCCGAGGCTTCCGCGGACGAAGAGTCGGCGGCTTCCGCAGAGGAAGAGACTCCTGCCGCTGCAGAGGACGATGACGAAGACGAGGACGAGATCGACTTCCTCGACGAAGCATCGATCCCACCTACCGAACGACCGGGCGACTGGTTCGTGATCCACACCTACGCCGGGTACGAGAACAAGGTCAAAGCGAACCTCAACTCCCGGATCTCCTCGATGAACGTCGAAGATCGGATTTTTGAGGTCGTTATCCCAATGGAAGACGTCATGGAGATCAAGCAGGGGCGCAAGCAGGTCGTGCAGAAGAAGGTGTTCCCCGGCTATCTGCTATGCCGGATGTATCTCGATGACGATTCCTGGTACGTGGTCCGTAACACACCGGGCGTGACCGGGTTCGTGGGCTCCGGCGCAAAGCCGACCCCACTGTCGGATCGGGAGATCAACCGGATCCTGCAGGTCAAGCCCGAGGACAAGAAGAAGCTCCGCCCGCGCCTCGAGTTCGAGGAGCAGGAGAGCGTTCGGGTTACGTCGGGGCCGTTCGCTAACTTCACGGGCACGATCTCGGAGATAAACGTCGACCAGAGCAAACTCAAGGTCCTGGTGAACATTTTCGGCCGGGAGACTCCGGTCGAGCTCGGGTTCGATCAGGTCGCGAAGCTCTAAGGAGAACCAGAAGAGATGAGTCAGCGACGCAAGAGAGTCGCGCAGGTCCTGAAGCTTCAGATCCCGGCCGGTCAGGCGACGCCGGCACCGCCGGTGGGGCCCGCGCTCGGGCAGGCCGGCATCAACATCATGGACTTCTGCAAGCAGTACAACGCTGCGACACAGCAGCAAACCGGCACGATCGTTCCCGTCGAGATCACCGTCTACGAGGACCGCAGCTTCTCGTTTGTGACGAAGACGCCGCCGGCGGCGGTGTTGTTGCGACAGAAAGCCGGCGTCGAGAAGGGCTCCGGGGAGCCCAACCGAGAGAAGGTGGGCTCGGTGACTCGGGACCAGGTCCGCGAGATCGCGGAGATCAAGATGCCGGACCTCAACGCTAACGATGTCGATGCCGCGATGAAGATCGTGGAGGGCACCGCCCGCAGCATGGGCATCACGGTTAACTGATTCTTTGACTTCGGTTAGTGGGAGGTGCGCCCCGCGCCGGGGCGCGCCACGGGAGGGGAGTAGCAGTGGGACGGAGCGGCAAACGTTATAAGGCAGCGGTCGAGAAGGTCGACCGCGATCGCCTCTACTCGCCGGCCGAAGCGATCGGCGTCCTTAAGACCCTGCCGGATTCGAAGTTCGACGAGACGGTCGAGTTGAACATCCGGCTCGGAGTCGATCCCCGAAAGGCAGACCAGATGGTGCGCGGCGCGCTCTCTCTCCCGAAGGGCACAGGCAAGACGGCGCGCGTCGTCGTCTTCGCGAAAGGCGAGAAGGCTACTGAGGCCCGCGAGGCGGGTGCCGACGAGGTCGGTGACGACGACCTTGCCGAACGGATCCAGGGCGGGTGGCTCGACTTCGATGCCGCCGTCGCGACGCCGGACATGATGCCGACGGTGGGGAAGCTCGGGCGGGTGCTTGGGCCGCGTGGGTTGATGCCGAACCCGAAGTCGGGAACGGTGACCGATGACGTCGCCAGGGCCGTGGGGGATATCAAGGGTGGAATGGTGGAGTACCGCACGGACAGGCACGGGAACCTCCACCTGATCATCGGGAAGAAGTCCTTCGAGGCGGACGACTTGGTGGAGAACTACGCGGCGGTGCTGGACGAGGTTGTGCGGGCGAAGCCGGCCGCAGCGAAGGGCCGGTATCTGAAGAGCATCACGGTGTCGACGACGATGGGCCCGGGTGTCCGCGTCGACCCGGCCCGAGCGAAGGATGTAGAGGAAGCCCTGGCCTAGCAGTCCCTCATGAAATGGCAACTTAACGTCGACATGTGACGGTCGATTGCCATATGGCAGCGCGCCACGCCAAAAGGGTGGGATTGGGAAGCGAAGTACGGCGCATCTGCGGTCGGTGTCTTTCTTCGATGAATCCATCCGGGCAGCACAGCACGGCGCGCCGTGCCGGAGTGTGGCCCGATTCACAGCTGCTATCATTCGCTCAGCCCAAGACCGTCGGTGGAGGGAGACCTCCTTAATGAGGCCGGCGCAGGCGAGTTTTCCGCATTCACTCCTGTGAGCGGTCGCCTGGTGGGCGGCCGTTTTCTGGTGAACGAGGAGTTGATGCCGCATGGCGAGACCCGAAAAGGTCGCAGCGGTCGATGAGATCCGGGCGCGTTTCGAGGATGCCGACGCCGCCCTGCTTACCGAGTACCGCGGGCTGGGTGTCGGCGAGATCGCAGAGGTTCGCGGGGCGCTTCGTGACGCCGGCTCCGACTACAAGGTCCTGAAGAACACTTTGACTCGCATTGCCGTGCGCGAGGTGGGTCTCGAGGACCTGGTCGGAATGCTCGAGGGGCCGACGGCGATCGCATTCGTAAAGGGCGATGCTGCAGCAGCAGCCAAGGCGCTCGACGATGCTGCGAAGAAGTTTCCCGTCCTCGTGATCAAGGGCGGCGTCCTCAACGGCAAGGTAATCGATGCGTCACAAGCCGGTCAGCTGGCGCGCCTCGAGCCGCGCGAGGTCCAGCTCGCCAAGATCGCAATGATGATGAACAGTCCGGCCCAGCAAACTGCCAACGTGCTTTCGGCGCTGCTGCGCAACCTCGGCTCGATGCTCGCGCAGGTGGTCGAGAAGAAGGGGTCGGGCGAACCCGCGGCAGGAACGGTCGAAGCCGAAGCGGCGCCGGAGCCCGAACCGGCCGCCGAGGACGAACCGGCAGCCGAAGCTGCTGCCGAGGGTGATGCCGAACCGGCCGCCCAGGACGAACCGGCAGCCGAAGCTGCTGCCGAGGGTGATGCCGAACCGGCCGCCGAGGACGAACCGGCAGCCGAAGCCGCCGCCGAGCAACCCACTGCAACCGAGACCCAAGATTCAGACGAGAGCAAGGAGGAATAAACCCATGGCGACCAAGACACTCAGCCAGGAAGACGTCCTCGACGCCATTTCGAATTGGACGGTGCTCGAGCTGTCCGAATTCGTTAAGGCCTTCGAGGAGAAGTTCGGAGTGACGGCAGCCGCCCCGGTGGCAGTCGCCGCAGGCCCCGCCGCTGCCGGAGCAGGTGCCGAGGCTGCCGCGGAGGAGGAGAAGGACGAGTTCGACGTCGTCCTGGCCGCCGCCGGCGACAAGAAGATCCAGGTCATCAAGGAGGTCCGGTCGCTCACGAGCCTCGGTCTCAAGGAGGCCAAGGACCTCGTCGACAGCGCGCCCAAGCCGGTTCTGGAGAAGGTTGCGAAGGAGCAGGCGGACGAGGCCAAGTCCAAGCTCGAGGCCGCCGGCGCCACGGTCGAACTGAAGTAGCTCGCTCACCGGACTGGGTCGGTATCGCTGCGGGCGGCAGCTCGCTTCCCGGACTGCGCCGCAGGTCGCTGCGGGCGACAGCTCGCTCACCGGACTGGGTCGGTATCGCTGCGGGCGGGGGCATCACCTCAGGCCCCAAAAGCTAGAGTCGCCCTCGGCGATGCCCCGTCCTCGCTCTGAACGCGATCCACACCGGCTCGCCTCGCAACCAAGGGGTGCGGGAGTTATCAACTGCCCCCGGGGTGGGCGCCGCGACCGCCCTCGGTTGTAATCGAACCTCTGATGCGACGGGACTCTTACCCCCTTGACCTGGGAATATGTTGCCCATCAGGGGCGTTGAAGGGATCGGAGCCCGCGAAAATCTCCCTTGACCCGGGGGACCGGCGAGGCTAGAGTTTTCCACAACTCGATTACGAGGAGCACTCATAGGGGCTTTACCTGCTCAAGCAATTGTGCTTGACGCCAGTGTAGGCTGTCGCCTACACTGGCTCTTTGCTGTGCACAACTCCCGTTCGTTTCTTGCGTTCTGTCGCGCGGCTAAGAACCGCCCATGGTGCAGCGTTCGGGGAACAAGCCGGGGACTTGGGGACCCGGCGTAGTGGTATCGGCGTCGACCAAAAAAACACAGGAGGCTCGCTTGTCGTTCAACGCTCTGCGCGAACGTCGCAGTTTTGCCAAGCTCCCTGAAGTCCTCCCCCCGCCCAACCTGATCTCGGTCCAGAAGGAATCCTTTGACTGGTTCGTGCAGGAAGGGCTTGCTGAGACCCTGAAGGAGATCTCTCCGGTCGAGGACTTCACCGGAAACCTCGCCCTTCAGTTCCTGAGCCACGAGTTCAAGGAGCCGAAGTTCGACGAGGACGAATGCAAAGAGAAGGACATGACCTTCTCCCGTCCCCTCTTCGTGACGGCCGCCTTCATCAACAAGGAGACCGGCGAGATCAAGGAGCAGACGGTCTTCATGGGGGATTTCCCCATGATGACCAACAAGGGGACGTTCATCATCAACGGGACCGAGCGCGTCGTGGTCTCGCAGCTGGTTCGGTCTCCCGGCGTCTATTTCGATCGGAGCATCGATAAGACCTCGGACAAAGACATCTACTCGTGCCGGATCATCCCGGCGCGCGGAGCATGGCTTGAGTTCGAGACCGACAAGAAGGACATGGTCGGTGTCCGCGTCGACCGCAAGCGCCGGCAGAACGTGACCGTGCTGTTGAAGGCCCTCGGCTACGGAGACGATTCCACGATCCTCGAGCTCTTCGACGGCGCCGAGTCCATCCGCGCGACCCTCGAGAAGGACGCAATCGTCACCGAGGAAGACGCGTTGATCGACATCTACCGCAAGCTCCGTCCCGGCGAGCCGCCGACGGTCGAGAGTGCGCGCAGTCTGATCGAGAACCTGTTCTTCAACCCGAAGCGCTACGACCTTGCTCGCGTCGGCCGTTACAAGGTCAACAAGAAGCTCGGCCTCGGCTCCGACGAGAAGGCGATCGACGAGATGGGGACGGTGCTCCGCAAGGAGGACATCCTCGAGACGATCCGTTACCTCGTAAGGCTCCACGCCCGCGACCCAGAGGTCGAGACGGACGACATCGACAACTTCGCCAACCGCCGCATCCGGCCGGTCGGCGAACTTATCCAGAACCAGATCCGTGTGGGACTCTCCCGGATGGAGAGGGTCGTTCGCGAGCGCATGACGACGCAGGACGTCGAGGCCATCACGCCGCAGACCCTGATCAACATCCGTCCCGTCGTCGCGGCAATCAAAGAGTTCTTCGGGTCCAGCCAGCTCAGCCAGTTCATGGACCAGACGAACCCACTGGCCGGCCTGACGCACAAGCGCCGTCTCAGCGCCCTCGGCCCGGGCGGACTCTCGCGTGAGCGGGCCGGTTTCGAGGTGCGTGACGTGCACCCGAGCCACTACGGTCGCATGTGTCCCATCGAGACGCCCGAGGGTCCGAACATCGGCCTCATCGGCTCGCTCTCCACGTATGCACGGCTCAACCGGTACGGCTTCATCGAGACGCCCTACCGCAAGGTCGAGAAGGGCAAGGTCACAAAGAAGATCGAATACCTCACCGCCGACGAGGAGGCCCGCGCCGTAATCGCTCAGGCGAACTCGGAGCTCGACGCCGACGGCAAGCTCGTAGGTGACACCGTCGAGGTGCGCGGCCGCAACAACGAATATGAGCTCCTCGCCGCGTCCGAGGTTGACTACATGGACGTGTCGCCGAAGCAGACCGTTTCGGTTTCGGCCGCCTCGATTCCGTTCCTCGAGCACGACGACGCGAACCGAGCCCTTATGGGCGCCAATATGCAGCGCCAGGCCGTGCCGCTTCTTCGGCCTACCGCTCCTTACGTCGGCACCGGGCTCGAGTACCGCGCTGCCGTCGACGCCGGCGACGTAATAGTGGCCGAGGATGGCGGAACGATCGAGGAAGTGTCGGCCGACCACATCGTGGTCGCGAACGGCCACGATCGGAAGGTTTACCGGCTCGAGAAGTACCGCCGCTCGAACCAATCGACGTGCATTAACCAGCGGCCGCTAGTGAGCGAAGGCCAGAAGGTCAAGAAGGGCGACATTCTCGCCGACGGTCCGTCCACGGACAACGGTGAGCTGGCGCTCGGCGCGAACCTTCTCGTCGCGTTCATGAGCTGGGAGGGCTACAACTTCGAGGACGCGATCATCGTCTCCGAGCGCCTCGTTAAGGACGACGTCCTCACCTCGATCCACATCGAGGAGTACGAGGTCGATGCCCGCGACACCAAGCTGGGCGCCGAGGAGATCACGCGCGACATCCCCAACGTCGCGGAAGATGTGCTTGCCGACCTCGACGAGCGAGGCATCGTGCGCATAGGGGCCG
>Ga0299907_10000532_pt1 | contig 18843 bp, 18 predicted proteins | sample RVTome_16_FD_198680 | JGI IMG/M metagenome (GOLD analysis project Ga0299907, IMG submission 198680) | Soil microbial communities from uranium-contaminated site in the Upper Colorado River Basin, Wyoming, United States - RVT152D67 (version 2) ...
CGAAGGTCTCGGATGACTTCCAAGAGACCTCTGCATACTCGCGTACCCGGGCCAAAAGCGCCTTCAGCTTGGCCGCATCGCTCGTATAATCGTGGACGAATGCGTTGAACATTGCTTATCTCGAATGGGAGAGAAGGGGAGAGAAACCATGACAAGACTGAGTGTCGAGGCGCTGGAAAAGGCGCTTGCACGGCTCGAGGATGGTTTTCGCGGAAGCCGACCGCTATCCGGAGTTGCTAACGGTACGCGACGGCGTCATCCAGCGTTTCGAGATCGCCATGGACTTGTCCTGGAAGCTGATGCAGCGGGCGCTCAAGGGGATCTATCAGATTGACGAAGGCGCCCTGCTTTCCAAGAAAGACGTCTTCCGCCAGGCCGCCAAACACCACCTGCTCGATGATACGGAAACCTGGTTCGGACATTACGAGGCCGGCAACAAGACGTCGCATATCTACGACAGTGAGGAGGCGGCCCGCGCTTTCGAACGAGCGCGCGCCTTTCTTGCAGACGCCAAAGTCACTCTGGAGCGGCTGCACAATGCTACTTGACGTGCGCCCCGAACATCTGGCGATGGTGCAAGCTATCTTGCGGCGGCATGTCCCCGGCCGTGAAGTTTGGGCTTTCGGCTCGCGCGTTGCGGGCAGAGCCAGGGCCACCTCCGACGTAGACCTTTGCGTATTCGGAGAAGCCCCGTTGCCGTACGAAACCTCGGCCCGATTACGGTATGCCTTCAGCGAATCCGACATTCCCTACACGGTGGACGTGGTCGATTGGGCTACAACGAGCGAATCGTTCCGCAAGATCATAGAGCGGGACAAGGTGGTGGTGCAGCAGGGAGAATGAAGGAGCACCGGCGCTCAGTGCCGGGTGCGCGAGGGGCGGTCCGTGTGCGGTGGCATGTCCACCAGGAGCCCGCGCCGGACGCGCCTGCCGAGCAGGATGCAGGCATTCATGAAGGCCTGCTCGGCCTCGGTGGCGCACCAGTCCCAGTCCGCTGGGCTGCCCGGCGCGCGCGCCCGCCAATGGGCCATGATGTAGACGGTCCCGAGCTGGAGCTCGATGGTCCAATCGTGCCAGGTGTCGTCGGCCGCATCGGAATCGGCGTATTCCTGCTGGGCCAGGCGGCAGTGATCGGCGCTCGCCTCATCGGCGACCACCGTCTCCTCGACCACCAGCGCATCGTCGACGCACGACTCCCACCCGGTGTGGACGCTCCCCGCCGAGGAGAACACCGTGTTCATGATGGTCTCGGGGGTCAAGGTCACCGCGATGGGGGTATCCCAGGGGGGTGACTCGTCGCTGACGTCGTCGCTCATGATAGGGTCCTGCGTGCTCTGGCAGATTACCTTTAAGCACGCCGAAACACCACCTCCGCCCGCAGGCGGAGGCGGCGTCGGGTTGCGGGGCCGCGGCTAGCAATCGTAATAGAGGGCGAACTCGTAGGGGTGGGGACGCAGGCGCACGGGATCGCACTCCTTGGTGCGTTTGTAGTCGAGCCAGGTGTCGATCACGTCCTGCGTGAACACATTGCCCTTGGTCAAAAACTCCTGGTCCTTCTCCATGGCGTCCAGGGACGCCTCGAGCGAGGCCGGACAGCTCGGTACCTTCGCGAGCTCCTCGGGGGGCAGATCGTAGAGGTTCTTGTCGAGCGGCTCGCCCGGATCGATCTTGTTCTGGATCCCGTCCAACCCCGCCATCAGCATGGCCGCGAAGGCCAGATAGGGGTTGCAGGATGGATCGGGGAACCGCACCTCGATGCGCTTGGCCTTGGGGCTCGGCGAATAGAGCGGTATGCGCACCCCCGCCGATCGATTGCGCGAGGAATAGGCCAGGTTGACGGGCGCCTCGAATCCCGGCACCAGGCGCTTGTAGGAGTTGGTGGTGGGGGCGACGAACCCGCAGAGCGCCGGGGCGTGCTTCAGGATCCCGCCGATGTAATAGAGGCAGGTGTCGCTGATCCCGGCGTACTTGTTGCCCGCGAAGAGCGGCTGTCCCGCCTTCCAGATGCTCTGGTGGGTGTGCATCCCCGAGCCGTTGTCGCCGAAGATGGGCTTGGGCATGAAGGTCACGGTCTTGCCGTAGCGCAGCGCCACGTTCTTGCAGATGTACTTGTAGAGCATCATCTTGTCGGCCATGCGGGTTAAGGAGTCGTAGCGCATGTCGATCTCGGCCTGGCCCGCCGTTGCCACCTCGTGGTGGTGTTTCTCCACCTGGATGCCCGCCTTCTCCATCTCCAGGATCATCTCGGTGCGGATGTCCTGTTGGGAATCGGTGGGCGCGACCGGGAAATACCCCTCCTTGTGGCGGGGCTTGTGCCCGAGGTTAGGACCCCGGTCGCTGCCCGACTCCCAGATCCCCTCCTCCGACTCGACATAGTAAAAGCCGCAATGGGCGTTCTGATCGAAGCGCACGCCGTCTAAGATGAAGAATTCCGCCTCCGGCCCGAAGTAGGCGACATCCCCGATGCCCGTGCTCTTGAGATAGCTCTCGGCCTTGTCGGCGATGTGGCGCGGGTCGCGTGAATAGCGCTCGCGGGTCACCGGGTCCACGATGTTGCAGATCATGGAGAGGGTAGGCCGTTCCGTGAAGGGGTCGACGATGGCGGTCACCGGCTCGGGCACGACCATCATGTCGCTCGCGTGAATGGCCTGCCATCCGCGGATGCTGGAGCCGTCGAAGCCCAGCCCCTCGTCGAAGATGTCGGGTGTCACCTCGCTGATCGGGATCGAGAAGTGCTGCCAGGTGCCCGGAAAGTCCTGGAACTTGAGGTCCACGATCTCGATATTCTTGCCTTTGATAAGGTCCATCACTTCTTTCGGTGTCATGCAAAGCCCTCCAACGATCGGTCTGGATCGCGGGTGATGTACCGATCCGCCCCTCGCCCCGGGGACGACCTGGGACGGAAGCCCCTGAATGGGGCTCGGGGGATGATATCGGGGAACGATGGACGGTACGCGCGATATGGTTCTTGTGTGCCCCGAAGCTCCACGCCCGCTGGCGGCGTGAGTATAGGTCAATCCGTGACGGTGGCGTTACCCCTACCCTAGCCCTCCGCCGCAACGGGGAGGAGACCGGGAAACCCCCTCCCCTGTCCGTGCTGTGGACGGGAAGGCCGGGGTGGGGGTCAGCCCGCGGCCAACGGAAACAGCGTTCGACCCCCTCTAAACCTCTTCCTTTTTTGAAGGGGTAGACTTGTAGTGCCTTCGTCTCAAGGAGGGCTGGGCCGGAGGAGGACCCCGCCGGGGCCAGCTTCCTGGATCTGCTTGAGACGCTCCCGGAACTCCTTGGTTACGGCGCGTGCCTCGCTCTGATCGCGCACCGCCTTGGGAGTCAACAACACCAGCAACTCGGTGCGCCGCAGCGTGTCCGAGGTCGAGCGGAAGATGCCCCCGAGCACGGGCATGTCCTTGAGGAAGGGGATCCCGGTTTCGGAATCCGATTTGTTCTCGCTAATGAGCCCTCCGATCACCAGGGTCTCGCCGCTTTGTACGGTCACCGTGCTCTCGACTTTCCGCTCGAGGAAGGACGGATTCCCCCCCGGATTACTTGTGATCTGGGACCGATCGACGTCGGTCACCTCCTGGCTCAGGTCAAGCGTAATACGCCCGCTGGCGTTGACGCGCGGCGTGACCTCGAGTATCACGCCGGCCTCCCTGAAGTCGACCGAAGCGAGCACATTGGGGATATTATCTATTCCACCCGTGTCCAGCACTGCCTGCTGCTGCCCGGTGGTGATGGGTACATCGTTGACCACCTTGATCGTCGCGGTCTGGTTGTCGAGCACCATCAGCGACGGCGAGGACAGCACGTTGACCTTGCTCTCCGTGGCGATGGCGTCAATGACGGCCCTGACCTTGTCATTGTCGGCAAACAACGCATAGGAGAAATTGGGGACGCCGAACGCAGCCGAACCCACGTTTGCTGCAGTACCCACAACACCCGACAGGTCGAGCGCCCCCACAGCGGTATCCTCGCGCACGCTGTGCCTGAAGAACCACTCGACCCCGTAGGCCAGAGTGTCGTTCAGCGTCACCTCGATCACGCTTGCCTCGATCAAGACCTGGAGGGCTACCACGTCCAGGTTCTTGAGCGCCGTCTCGATCATCTTATAGTCCTGGGTCCTCGCCAGGATCACGAGCGCGTTGGTGGACTCGTCGGCGATGATCTTAAGGTTCTCGGTCGAGACCACGGACACCGCCGGCTCCTTTGAACCCTTGCCCGTGCGACCCATGCCAAACCCTGCCTTCTCACCGCCCATCTCTCCTTCGGTCTCGGAGGTGCGCGAGCTGTCGCTGTCCAGGGTGGTCGGCTCCTCGCCGGGGGCGAGCTCGGCCGCGGGCGGTCCGCCTTCCTTCGTCGTCTCGGCGCCGAAGATCCCACCGAGGACGGTCGCGAGGTCCGCGGCCTTGCCGTTCTGCACCCGGTACACGAAGAGCCGCGGTCCCACCGCATCGGCGACCTGGTCCAGGCGCTCGACCCATTCGCGGGCGTGTTCCAGATATCCGGGCCGCGAGGTCACGACCAAGAGGGCGTTGAGGCGCTCCACGGGGACCATGCGCACCACCCCGGAGACCGGGCTGTCCTTGTCCCCGAAGATCTTCTCCATTTCCGCGTGCAGGGTCTTCACCTCGGCGTCCTTGAGCTTGTAGAGACCGACCGACATGCCGTTCAGCCAGTCCACGTCAAAGATCTCTACGAGCTCCATGGTGGATTCGAGCTCCTGCTCGGTCCCCGTCAGGATCAACAAATTGCGCTGCTCGTCCACGATCTGGGGCGCATCGGGGGGCAGGAACGGCTCAATGAGCTTGTGCAGCTCACGGGCCGAGACATAGCGCAGCGGCACGACCCGGATCCCATACCCCCGCGCCGCCGCGACGCGCTGCACCGAGGCCGGGGGCGAACCGCGGGTCGCCTGGGCCCCCGGCATGACCTTGTAGAGGCCGTCGGAACGCAGCAGCACCGCCCCGTTCAGGCGCAGCAGGTTCTCGAGGGTGGGAAGCAGCTCGGCGCGTTTGAGCGGCCGGCTGGTCTGGATGGTGACCTGACCGGTCACCTTGGGGTCGATGAAATAGCTCTCCTTGAGGAGGTCGCCGAGGACCGCCTTGACGACCTCCTGGAGATCGGTGGCCTCGAAGTTGAGCGTGTATTCCCCGCCCGTGTCCGGCGGTCTGGGTGCCCCCGCCTTCGGGGTGACGAAGGTCCCGGTGCCGGGGTACATCTCGATGTTCGGACGCGGCGGTTTCTTGTCCTCGTCCTCGATCGTGATCTCGGTCATCGCCGGCGGGGGGGTCTTGCCGGCCTCGGCCGGGGCGCCGGTGACCGGCCGAGGCGGCGGTGGTTGCGCGCGCCGCGACGCCGTCGTGCACGCAGAGAGCGCAATGGCGCCCACGCACAGCACGACCCACCAGCGGGCGGCATTCGTCATGATCCGGCGTGGCGACCGGCGGCGTGCTGGCCGGCGTTCGCAATCCCCTCTCATCTTGCCGAGCCTACCATAAGGTGCCGGAAGTAAGAACCCATGGCTCATCATATTAGCCGCGCTTATTGAAGCGGGTTCTGGGTGCCGGGGACGCCCCTCAAGCGCCGGCGAGCGCGCGATTTGACAAGCGCTCGGATCGGGATACCCTAGCCCTCGCGCCCACGCCTTAAATATCAGGCCGCGGGCCACCACGCGGAATGAACATCCTCTTCATCTACCCCAAGATGCCGTTCGCGTTCTGGTCCATGAGCCAGCTCCTGAAGATGGCCGGCAAGCAGGCGAATTATCCGCCGGTCGGGCTGCTCACGGTGGCCGCCATGTTGCCCTCGGAGTGGAACAAGCGACTCGTCGACCTGAACCTCGGGCCGCTCGGCGATGCCGATCTCGCCTGGGCCGATTATGCCTTCATCGGGGCCATGAACGTCCAGGCCGGCTCGGCCCGAGAGGTGATCGCGAGCTGCCGCAGGTCCGGCGTCAAGGTGGTGGCCGGGGGACCGCTCTTCACCCACGAGCACCAGAACTTCCCCGGGGTCGATCACTTCGTCTTGAACGAGGCCGAGGTGACCCTCCCGCCCTTCGTCGCGGACCTCGAAGCGGGCTGTCCGAAGCCCCTCTATACCTCGTCGGAGCTGGCTGACGTACACCAAACGCCGGTCCCGCTGTGGGAGCTCTGCGATCTCGACCGCTACGGTTTCGCCATCGTCCAGTATTCCCGCGGCTGCCCGTATATGTGCGATTTCTGCGATGTCACCGCCCTCTTCGGCCGCCGCCCGCGGACCAAGACCGCCGCGCAGATGATCGCGGAGCTCGAGGCCCTGGGGGACCTCGACCGCTTCGATCTGGTGGTGTTCGCGGACGATAATCTCATCGGCAACAAGAAACTGCTCAAGTCCGATCTGCTCCCCGCGCTCATCGAGTGGCGCAGACGAAAGCACCCCGCCGTCGGTTTTGCGACCCAGGTCACGATCAACCTGGCCGACGACACCGAGCTCATGGACCTCATGCGCCAGGCCGGTTTCCGGCACATCTTCGTCGGTATCGAGACCCCGGACGAGGTCGGCCTCCTGGCCTGCAAGAAGAGCCAGAACACGCGCCGCAACATGCTCGATAACGTGCGCGCGCTGCACGGGGCCGGCTTCCTGGTCACGGCCGGCTTCATCGTCGGATTCGACACCGACACCCCGACCATCTTTGACCGCCAGATCGAGTTCATCCAGGACAGCGGGATCGTCATCGCCGGGGTCAGCGTGCTCAAGGCCCCCCCGGGCACCGAGCTCTACGAGCGTATGAAGCGCGAGGGTCGTCTGGTCTACGAGTTCGACTTCCACGAGAGTCAGACCAACATCGTGCCCAAGATGGATGCCGGGGTACTCTCGGCGGGCTACAAGAAGGTGCTCCGATCGATATACGCCCCCGAATTCGTCCGCGAGCGCGCCAAGACGATGCTGCTGGATTACCGACAGAACCCCATCGCGTCGCACGAGAACGTCGGTGGCTGGACCCTCCCCTTGGTCCGGCGCTACCTCGGGATCGTGGTCCGCATGGTCTACCACATCGGGATCAGGGGAGAAGGCCGGCGAAATTTCTGGGCCCTGGTGCGCTGGACCCTCCTCCATCGCCCGAAGCACGTGGACCTGGCCTTCTTCTTCGGGCTATGGATGCACGAGTTTCAGGAGATGTACCGGAGCTACGACGCCTCCGGACACTTCGACATCTACAAGGTCCCCATGGCCCTGTCCAGAGAGTTCGAAGAGTCCAAACCGTTCGAGGCCGTGGCCCTCAAGCGCGCGTGATGGCCCGGAGAAGATCGCCCCGGAGAAGATCGCCCCGGAGAAGATCGCCCCAGAGTAGGTCGCCCCAGAGTAGGTCGCCCCCAGAGTAGGTCGCCCCCAGAGTAGGTCGCATGCGAAGAGGGTCCGGCTACAGGGGATCAGCCGGGCGGGGGACCGTCGCGGGCCGTGTCCTTGAGATCCATCAAGCGCTGCACCTGAGCCCGCGCGAAACGGAGGCACAAGAAGGCCAAGGCGCCCCAGATCCCCGCCAGGACCAGCGCCGCCCACGGCAGCGGCAACATCTTCGTCAGGAGACCGAGGAGCGCGACGTTCGCAAACACCAGCGCCAGCAAGCCTCCGAGCGCCGCGACGCAGAGCGCCGCGAGGCCCTTGCCGACCGTGAGGAGCTCGGGCCGGAACCGGGCGGCGAGCCGCCCGAGCTCGTCCCGCACCACCACCGCGATGTCGCTTGCGGCCTCGCCCGCGACCTTGCCGACCCGGCCGCTGGCCTCGCGCACCACCCGCGCGATGCGCGCCTGCGGGGAACGCATCGATTCGGATAGCGAGCCCGCCTGCGGCTCGGTGATGTTGGACATGGCTATTCCTCCGCTCGTGCTCGGTTTGTCGTTCGTGAGAGCCCGCGAGCCATTGTGCCCGCTCGGCCTCTGCCAGGCAATCGGTCCCCCCAGGACCGACTGCCCCAGGATAGGCCTGGATCCGTGGTCCTGGAATTCGCGTTCGTCGTGGTGTAGATTCGCGGGCAAGGTCCTATTGCTTGTGTTCGGGCGGGGAAGCGCCGCGCACGCGGAAGAAATAACCGGTCGGAGATATCACCGGGTCAACGGTCACTTGGTGGGTGGAGCGTCGATGAAAACAAAGATGATGTGGTGTGTCCTGCCGTTCGTTGCGAGCGCTCTCAACGGTTGTAGCGAGATCAACGCGACGCCGGCCGATCCCGCCCTGACACGCTTCGATGGCGTGTGGGACGTCCTCGGCAAGACCGCCGTGTCCCGTCCGGGGGCCGCAGAGGACTGCGGCTACGGGACCGGTACGGGCCGGCTCACGATCAAGGGCTCGAGCATCACCGGCGAGCTGCAAGACAACTCGGGTTACGGCTACGTGCTGGAAGGGAACATCGACGCCCGCGGCCGCATGACCGGGGCGTTCACCTACGAGGGCTATGACGCCGCCACCTTCGAGGGCACGCTGGGGGACCGGGCCGGGACGGGGAGCTGGCAGGACATCTACGGGTGTCCCGGCAGTTGGGAGGTCCACAAAGGAAGTTGGGAGATCGATAAGGCCGAGGCGGCCGCCGACAACGTCACGTCCCGCCCCTGACCGACACCATTCCTGCCGCCGAGCGTTCCTTCACCGATGGAACCGAGCACCGTGGAACCAAGCACCGTGGAACCGAGCACCTTGGCCGACCATCTACAGGACCTCTCGCTCACCGAGCTGATCCGCCTGCAGAACGAGATCTCGCGCCTCCTGTCTCAGCGTTTCGAACGCTCGATGGCGCTGGCGTTCTCCGACATTGTGGGCTCCACCCCCTATTTCGCGCGCTTCGGGGACGAAGCGGGGCGCAAGCTACAGCAGCGCCACATCGATCTGGTGGGCCAGATCACCCGCGGTCAGGGTGGCCGCATCGTCGACACCGCGGGGGACGGGGCCTTCACCTGCTTTCAGGCGGCCGAACAGGCCGTCAGTTCCTTCATCGAGCTGCAGACGGCCTTGGCCCGCGAGAACATCGCGCGCACGCGCGACCACCAGCTCACCGTGCGCGTCGGCCTGCACTACGGCCCGACCTTGACCGACGGGACCATGGTCACCGGGGATTCGGTGAACCTGTGCTCGCGGGTCGCGGGCACCGCCAGCGGTTCCGAGATCCGGCTCACCCGCGCCGCATTCCAGGAGCTGTCGTCCGCGCGCCGTCGCTCCTGCCGTGCGCTCCCGGCGGCTACGGTGAAGGGCGTGTCGCAACCCGTGGAGGTCTTCGTGCTCGACTGGCGCGATCGCAGCCTGTTCCCGACCGCCATGTTGGTGGAAGAGAGCGGTGATATTCTGAAGATACCCGAGCAGGATACCGTGACCTGTGGCCGGCTCGCCGAGTTCGAAGGTGCCACGGCCAACGATATCGTGCTGTCTTCCCCGGACTCCCAGCAGTTGCAGCGCATCGGGCGGTGGCACTTCGAGTTGCGACGCCGACCCGAGGGCCTATACCTGTACCAGGTGTCCGACGGGACCACCGCCATCGACGGTGCCGCGGTAGCGAAGGGGGCGTCCGTCCAGATCCGCGCGGGGGCCCGGATCGAGGTCGGCCGGGTCCTGACCCTGAAGCTCCTCCAGGTGGCCAAGGCCTCCAGCGCCGATGACGCCACCATCCTCACCGAGACCCCGCGTTAGCCCCGGCGCCTGAAAAGGGGAAGACGGTACCCGATCGAGGTACCTGAGGTAGAGGACACTGGCGCGAGGCCGCCGAGGCGCCGCAGTAGGAGAAATGCGAGTCAACCTCTGCCTCGCGCCAACCGAAGGGTAGGTGCCCGGGGCGCTGACGACCCGCGGGCTCAACCGCCCACGCGCGACATCTCGACCTTGGGGAGCCCCACGGTCTCGGCACTGCGCCGCTCCGAATAGCGATCGGTGCGCCGGTGCCACAGGGCGCCGAGGACAGCCGCGATATCGTCATCGCTCGCACCGCCACGCAAGAGGCCGCGCAGGTCGTGGCCGCGGGTCGCGAACAGGCAGGTGTAGAGCTGTCCATCGGCGGTCAGCCGCGCCCGGGTACAGGTGCGGCAGAAAGGTTGGGTCACGGAGGCGATGATACCGATCTCCCCGCCGCCGTCCCGATAGCGGTAGCGGTTCGCGACCTCCCCGAAATAGACCGGCGCGAGTGCCTCGAGCGGCCATTCCGACCCCAGGATCGCCAGGATCTCGGGTGCCGGCACCACGTCCGTGAGCCGCCAACCGTTGCTGTGGCCCACGTCCATGTACTCGATGCAGCGCAGGACATGAGCACCGGCGCGGCAGTAACGCGCCATCTCCGGGAGTGCCCGCTCGTTTACCCCGCGCTTGACGACCATGTTGATCTTGATGGGGCTGAACCCGACGTTCGCGGCCGCGGCAATCCCTTCGAGCACCCGCTCCACGGGGAAATCGACATCGTTCATGGCGCGGAAGACGCTGTCCTCCAGGGCGTCCAGACTCACGGTCAGGCGCGTCAGACCCGCCGATCGGAGTCCCGTGGCCATGCGGCCGAGGAGCGAGCCGTTGGTGGTCAAGGTCACCTCCCGTACCCCCTCGATATCCACGAGCCCGGCGATGAGCCTCGGCAGATCCCGACGCAACAGCGGCTCGCCTCCGGTGATGCGGATCTTGCTGACCCCGTGCCCCGCGAACAGGCGCGAGAGACGCGTGATCTCCTCGAAGGACAGGAGCTCGCGGCGCGGCAGGAACGCCCATTCCCGCCCGAACACCTCCTTGGGCATGCAGTAGGGACAGCGGAAGTTGCAGCGGTCGGTGACCGAGATGCGCAGATCGCGCAGCGGGCGTCCGAGGCTATCGGTCAGTGCCATGGGGTGAAATAGTACACTCGGCCGGGCGTGCCGCCTAAGGGCGCTGGCTCGGCTCGGTGTCCTCGCCGGGCGTGCCGAACAGCCGATCGACCTTGGCCGCGCAGATGAAGTCGTTCTCCGACAAGCCCGAGATGGCATGGGTGGTGTAGCGCACCTCGCACTGCCTGTAGCCGACGATCATCACCGGGTGATGGTCCTCCCGGTGGGCGACGAAGGCCACGGCGTTGGCGAAGGCCATGGTCTCGTAGTAGTTGCGGAACGGGTAGACCTTGCTGATGGTCCCGCCCGGCTCGTCGAGCCGCCAGCCGGGGGTGTCGCGAAGGAGCGCCCGTGCCTCCGCAGCACTGAGTCGGGGTGTGCCGCCTTCACACGGTTTGCAACGCCTTCCGGCAAGCTGGGTCATAATTCAATTACCTGTGGCGCCTCCTGGTGTGGCGCCTGAAAAACACCTATGTATCGCTCTGTTCGGCCTCGCCGCGGTAGGCACAGCCGGCATTGCAGGTCTCACGGATCACGATCTGGGTGAGTCCCGGGATCTCGGGTGCGAGCCGCGTCCACACCCAGCGCGCCAGGTTCTCGCTCGTCGGGTTCTCGAGCCCTTGGACCTCGTTCAGGCAATAATGGTCCAAGCGCTCGAAGAGCGGCTGAAACTTCTCCGTGATGTCGGCGAAGTCCATGACCCAGCCGCTCTTGGGGTCGCAATCCCCCCTCACGTACACCCCGATCCGAAACGAGTGCCCGTGCAGCCGTCGGCACTTGTGACCCACCGGCAGGTTCGGGAGGTAGTGGGCCGCCTCGATCGAAAACTCCTTGAATATCTCCATGCCGGAAGTCTAGCGAAACCTATTTGGGATCGTAAGTACCTCGTGTCCCGTCCCCGGAAGGGAGGGACGTCAGGCGTAGTCGCCGGATCAATGTATGTATAACTGCCCAGGCTTCATGGCCGGACCGGCGGACGGTCGCCTGTTGCCCTCACCGACAAGGACCTCGCGGCGGCCAGGGCACTGCTTGCTTGCGGATCCCGCGATCACCGTGGAGGGGGCGGCCCGGCGAGAACGTCGCGCCCTCGACCCTCTACCGGCACCTGCTGGGCGGGCGCGGCGCTAGGAAGGAGCGTAGAGGGTACGCCATTATCCCATTTCCAGGCTCTCGTCGTTTCTCTCGGCGTGTTTAAACGGCGACGCCGTTAAGCGGCCCCCTCGCCATCCTTAAACTCTATCGTTGGAAATTCAAGGCCTTCGATCTCTTGAATCGACTTTCCGGCTATGCCTTGAAGGTCACCATACATGCCGACCGTCGCGCCCATGACGCGCTCGATCTGTTCTTCGCGCTTTGCCCACTGCTTCATGATCGCCTTGCGCTCTTTATCGAGGTCCTCCCGCATCGATGAGAACGCTTCGACCATGGCTTCGACGCGTTGGCGGAAGCGAGGGCCGGTGAGATACTGGTAGACCATCTCGGTCTTGGTTTGCTGGCCTTCAGAGACTTGGTGCGCCATGCTTACTTCAAGCAGTGTATGGCGCAGGATGGTGGCCACTGGCAGCGCGACGCGGGGATTCGTCACCCACACACCATCGACTGCGCCGAAGGTCTCGACACCCTTGGGTAATACCTCGCTCACGAGTACGGAGATTTCGGCCTTCGCCGTCCGCTGGTCTTCGCGGAGCTTGGCGAGCCAGCCGTCGCTCCAGTTCCTGGTGCGTTTGCATTCCCAAAGGATCGCTCCGCCGGCCTGGCCGTTCGCGCTGACAACCCGTTGCAGCACGTCACCTCCAAACTCGCCCTTTGGGACTGGTTCGATGGAGTCGAAGGGGAATTTCACGCGCAGCACACTTTCTAGTTCTAGCTCCTGCACTTCGCCTTGCAATTGTTGCGATCCTTGCTCGGCCTTCCGCTTAAGCTCCTCGATTGCCCGTTGCATCGAGGCGATGGTCTGGTCTTTCTCCAGCACCTTGAGCTTCAACCCCTCCTCCGTTTCGCGCTTTGCTTTCTCATGCACCTCGGTCAGACTATCCTGAACTCTTTTCTCAATAGTCAATTCCAGTTCGCGTCTAGCGTCCTCCAGTTCCCGCTGCGTCTTTATGAGCGCGGCTTGCGCCTTTTGCGCCTCAGCCAACTTTTTGTCACGGGCTTCAAGGACTTCTTGTAGGTCGGTGACTTCGCGGACCTTGGCCTCCAATTCCGCCGCGCTAGCCAGCTTCGCCTTTCCGGCCTCCTTCGCTATGAGGTGGTCGCGCTCCGCCTGTAACTGCGTTGCAACCTGGGCGGCCACCTGTTCGTCTAGCGTACGCTTTGCTTCGGCGAGCTGTTTTTCCTTGTAACGTATGCCTTGCTCGCGCGTGGCGATCTCTTCATCTCTCTGAAAAAGCTGCTGCTGAAATTGCTTACGCGTAGCTTCAATCAGAGGAGCCGCAAGCGACTCGGTAAGACGAATTTCCGTCTTGCAATTGGGGCAGATGATTGTTGGTTCTGTCATAGTCGAATGTCCCTTCCATTCATGACCCGATCTTACTTCTCGCGGTTAGGTGAACTCACAACACGAAGCTGAGGGCGTTCCCGGCGCCTCGTCCCGTTCGCGCCCGAAGTGCTTGTCAGCCCCGTCAACGCAAGGCCGAAGACAAGCTGCTCGATCTCCTCAGCAGGGACACACAGCTCGTCGGCAATGCTCCCTTTCGACATGCTCTCCTCGCGCAGTGCTGCAAACACCTTTGCGAGCACCTGCGATGTTTCCCGCTGTGCCTCATTGGGTTCCTGCCCGCGATAGCCCCGCGAGGCAATCTCAATGCACAGGCTCCGGTAATGCCAATCCGAAAGAAGGCCTACCGTGTGCAGCCGATACGCCAGGGCGGCCACAGAAACGGTCCAGTATTGCTTGAGCCTGATCAAGTGATCGACTGTTGCAAATCGTGGCGCGCGAGCAAGAACGCTCGCCCGCGGCATGAGAAACGCCGAGGCGAAAGCATTGGCATCCCTTTCTGCAACTTGGCCCTGCGGTGCGCCATGGCGATGCAGGACGAGATGACCGAGCTCGTGGGCCGCATCGAAGCGGCTGCGCTCTGCCGACTTTCTGGTGTTGAGAAACACGAAAGGCGTATTCTCTTTCCACATGGAGAAGGCATCCACTGAGTCTGCGTCCACGGCGAGAGAAAAGACCCGCACTCCCTTTGCTTCGAGCAGATGCACCATGTTCTTGATCGGCAGCTCGCCAAGCCCCCAATGCCGCCGAACATGATCGGCGGCGGCTTCTGGCGTTACCTCTCTGCTGAGGTCCGGCAGGCTGGCCAGGGGGAGATCGAACCGTTCCTCAATCCACTTTGTGAGCAGCAGCGCGATAGCGCCTTCGCCCAGAGCCGTATCCCTTTGTGCCGCCGTCATCTTCGACAGGGCGCGGAAGCTGGCGCTGTCCGGCGTGAGCTCTTCCAGATCATCGCCGGAGAAGAACGCCTCGGGGAATCTCAGAGCCTGCGCGAGCTTATGCAGCTTGTCTTCATCCGGCCTGAAGTCCCCTTTCTCGTAGGCCGACACGGACCGCAGCTCGACACCGATCACGGCGGCAAGCCTCGTCATCGTGAGCCCCCGGCGTTTGCGCGCCAGGGTAAGCCGTGATGGATTGAATCCTTTGTCCCTCATGTCTTGCGTTTTACGTCGATGGTAATATCCGGTAAGGCGGGAGGTGTCACTTCGACAAAGTTGCTATCAAGCGGGATGGAACCCAGAAGGATGCGTTCGCGCCAGCCGTCGATTTTCCTATCTGTTCCGATGGATGAGGGCAGCGAAAGCTCGCATCGAACCTCGCTTGTTGCCCGGTGGAACAGCAGAAACCACGTGACTTTCTCGTCCCGCGCATCGGAGGGCTTGGCAGCCGCAGGGAACGGCGGAGATTCCACGAAGAGGTTAAGCTGCAACTGGTTTGCAGCAATGGCATAGATGGTATTCGGTCCCTTCGGGGCTTTCGTAGATGGCGAGGCCTCTGCGCGGCCGGTTCCCTCGTCTCCCGTAGCAACGACGATGGCGGTTTCTCCCGACGGGTTGACAACCAGCGAGTAATTGCCCTCGTCCGAACGCGTCCATCCCAACGGGAGCAAGTATTCGCGCAGCGCGCGGACGGTCTCTCCCCAGGCCCATATCGCCGGGATCAGCGGCGGGTGATTCGCCGTGCAATTGCTATAGGCCAGGTAACCGCGCCGCACGGCGTCGCTTAACCCCTGCTCGGTCACCCCCAGAGCAGACAGGCGGCCATGAACATCCCATGCTTCAACACGCAACATCGCAGTTATTGAAATTCCTCTCTCGGCGTCTATCCGAAGAACTTCCGGTTTTTATACCTCAAGTGAGGAAGAAAAACAAGAAGTCACGCTCCCGTCGTCCCACATCGCCGAGGCCATCCTCTGCCGGGTGCTCGCGCCCCACTCCCCCTGCCCTCCGCTCCTCCGCCCCAAGGGAGCCGTTCCCGGGTGGGCCAGTCGGGCCGCTCAAGGTCCCCCTTCCTGACCAGTTGCCCCGGTAATCCGCCCGGCTCTCGGCCTAAAGCGCCACATCGGCGGCTAATGTGTACTGGCGGGCAGAGCCCTGTGCCGCCGGACGGTAGCGCTTGGTGAGCCCGCCGGTGGCCAAGTACCGGCGCTACTCTGGCGGGTTAGCTGCTGCCGTGATAGCCCGCGTGGTGCGGCCCAGATAGCGCAACACCAGCCCCTTGTCCGCCCGCTCGAGCCGAGGGGTAGGTAAAACGCTTGAGCCCCGCCTGGAGGTGCGGCTAGCGCCCCTCGTCGCCCCGATGGGCTGGAACTCGACCTCCCCGTCCTCTCCAGAAAAGCCCTGCGCAGGTCCAGCGCGCACAGTCGCGTCTCGTTCATGTCGATCACCATGGCTCCCATGATCGACCCAACGGCTACCGTTCAGACTCATACCTCGTTGGAAACAGCCCCCCACGTCCAGACTCATACCATGTTGGAAAAGACTAGCCCTTGCAACGCGGCGCCCGGCGATGGACACTAGACGATCGGGAGCCGGCCGGGCAATCGCTGCATCATGCGGTTTCGGTGCAGAGGAAAGTCCGGGCTCCACAGGGCAGGGTGCCAGGTAACGCCTGGGGGGTGTGAGCCCACGGAAAGTGCCACAGAAAACAAACCGCCAACCCCCGCTCACGCGGGGCGGCAAGGGTGAAAAGGTGCGGTAAGAGCGCACCGCGCCGGCCAACGCCGGCGGCACGGTAAACCCCACCCGGAGCAAGACCAAATAGGGGGGCGAGCCATCCCTTCTGAGGATGGCGAAGCGCGGCCCGCGCGAAGTCCCCGGGTAGGTCGCTAGAGGTGTGCGGCGACGTACATCCGAGATGAATGATTGCCCCGGGGCTCGGGAGGTACGCCTCCTGGACCCCGGACAGAACCCGGCTTACAGGCCGGCTCCCCCCTCCCACGCGTGGCTCGTTGGAAAGTGCCGGTTCTCCCATCCGATTCTAGCCCGATCTCCTTGACAGGAGCCCGGGAGCTTCCTATAGTTCGGCGAAGTGGGGATTGTTGGGGACGTGTGGGAGTTCTGCCCTGCCAGCGGGTTCTTTATAGGGGACCATTGAGCGGAAAGTATGTTCCGGGACTTCGAGGGAAACACGGTCCTCAACCTGGATGCCAAGGGCCGTGTCGCGATCCCGAGCGCCTATCGCGACGTGCTCGTGGCCGCGGGCGAAGCATCCCTGGTGCTGACGGTGAGCCCCTACGATCGGTGCTTATGGCTCTATCCAGAGAGCGAGTGGGCGATGGCCAAGCTGAAGCTCCTGGAGCTGTCGGACTTCGACAAGCTGAGCCGACGCACCAAGCAGATGATGCGCGGGCACGCCACGCCCTGTGTCGCCGACGGGCAAGGCCGTATCCGCATCCCCGATCCACTGCGCGAGTTCGCGGGGCTGGACCGGCAGATCACCTTCGTCGGCCAGGGCAATCGCTTCGAGATCTGGGATGGCGAGACCTGGGTGACGGAGCGTAGCGAGTGGCAGCTTGAGGTGAGGTCTGGTGTGGGGACGGCGTCGGAGATGTTGAAGCAGTTGGCGTTCTAGCGGTGGTCGGTACCGGCACCGGCGAGCTCCACGCCCCGGTGCTGCTCGATGAGGTCATGGAGCACCTCGGGGTTCGGGAGGGCGGGGTCTACATCGATTGCACCTTCGGCCGTGGCGGCCACAGCCGCGCGATCCTGGCGCGCCTGGGGGACGCCGGACGCCTGCTGGCAATCGATCGCGACCCCCAGGCCGCCGAGGCCGCGGTGGCGCTCGGCACCCGCGAAGGGCGCGTCCTCGCGGAGCACGGTCGCTTCAGCGGGTTGGGAGACATGGTGCAGAGACGAGGATGGGGGGGGAGGATCGATGGGGTCTTGTTCGACCTCGGGGTGTCCTCGCCCCAGTTGGACGACCCGGCGCGGGGTTTCAGCTTTTCCGGGGACGGGCCCCTGGATATGCGCATGGACCCGCGGACCGGACCGAGCGCGGCCGAATGGCTTGCGCGCGCCGGGCGGGACGAGATCGCGTCGGTGCTCTACACCTACGGCGAGGAACGACACGCCCGCCGAATGGCGCGGGCCATCGTGGCGGCACGGGAGATCGCGCCCATCGACACCACGCGGCGCCTGGCCGAGGTCGTCGGGGCGGCGACGCCGCACAGCGCCGAGCGCCAGCACCCCGCCACGCGCGTCTTCCTGGCCCTGCGCCTCAAGGTCAATCAGGAGCTCGAAGAGCTGGCGGCGGCACTCCCCCAGGCCCTCGAGGTCCTGGTCGCCGGCGGCCGGCTGCTCGTGATCGCCTTCCATTCCCTCGAGGACCGCATCGTCAAGCATTTCCTGCGCGACGAGGCGCGTCCCCCGCGACCACCGCGTCAATTCCCGGTCCCTGCCCAGGAGCCGCCGGCGCGCCTGCGTCTTATCGCCGGCCCGATCCGACCACCGGCCGCCGAGGTGGCGAGGAATCCCCGTTGCCGCAGCGCGGTCTTGCGGGTAGCGGAGCGCCTGGGATGACGACCTCGAGCAGCGCGACGGCGGGAACCGGGAGCGGCTGGATCACGGCGCGCCGGTTCCTGGGCCTGTGCCTGGCGGCGGCCGTTTTCGCATCGGCCCTCTGCATGGTGACCGTGCGTCACGAGGGTCGCAAGGCTTCTTTCGAGCTGGCGCGCCTGGAGCAGGAGCGGGACAGCCTGCAGGATGATTGGGGCCGCTTGCAGCTCGAGCAGGCGACGGCCCGTACGCAGGCGCAGGTCGAGGCCCTGGCCCATCACGAGCTTTCCATGACCGTACCGAGCCCCGACGACGTCGTCCTCCTGGTGTCGCCATGAGGGCGCGAGGAAGATCGCCGGGGAAATGGGGTCTGACCCGGGGGGGTCTGACCCCGCGCGGGAACGTCATGATCGGGTTGTTTTTGTGCGCGGCCGCGCTGCTTTCGGCACGGGCGCTCTATCTACAGTGGGTGGAAACGGAGGCCCTTCAGCACCGCGGTGCGCAGCTCCACCTGCGCGTGGTGGAGCTGCCGGCCCATCGCGGCATGATCACCGACCGGCGCGGGGAGCCGCTCGCGATCAGCACCCCGATCGATACCGCCAGCGCCGCGCCGGGCGAGCTCCTGCAGGCGGCCACGCGCCTTCCGGAGGTGGCCCGAGTGCTCGACATCGGTACCGAACGGTTGTTGGCCATATTGAGGAGCCGGCAAAATCACAAGTTCATATTTCTCAAACGTCATCTCCTTCCCAGCGTCTCGGAGCGGCTCAGCGCGCTGGCCGTACCGGGCGTCGTACTGCGCCGGGAGTACCATCGTTACTACCCGGCATCCGAAAGCACGGCCCACCTGATCGGTTTCACCGACATCGACGACATCGGTCAGGAAGGGCTGGAGCGGGCCTTCGACGACACGCTCCGCGGGAGACCGGGTCGGAAGCGGGTGATCAAGGATAATCGCCGGCGCGTGGTCGAAAATATCGAGGTGATCGCGAGCGGGAGGCCCGGTCGGGACCTCGCACTCAGCATCGACAAGCGTGTCCAGCATGTCGCC
>Ga0299907_10000533_pt1 | contig 18843 bp, 20 predicted proteins | sample RVTome_16_FD_198680 | JGI IMG/M metagenome (GOLD analysis project Ga0299907, IMG submission 198680) | Soil microbial communities from uranium-contaminated site in the Upper Colorado River Basin, Wyoming, United States - RVT152D67 (version 2) ...
CACGGCCGATTCGACCGGCGAGGTTCGCACGGCGTCGGCGACAGAGCCACAGCCGGCCAGCGCCAGCAAACCTGCGCCGAGCAGGCATTGCTTCTTTACTGCCGAAAGAAAAGAGCGATTCACGAGCCTGTCCTCCGCGTTCGCTAGAGCGTGAGCGGTTGGCTGCCGCGCAGCAATCAAACTGCTCGGCGGCGGCGGCGAGCCCGTCAACGCGGCGTGCTGCGTGGCGGTTCCACCTAGGCGGTGTAACTGCGAGGGCCTGCGGGTTAGCTGGCGCCGACGGGCTGCTGCTCGAGCCGCTTCAACGCGGCCTTCGCCTGCATCAAGTTCCGGGCGGCCTCGTTCACCTCGCTGCGCCGCCTCGCGGCATCCAGCTTGCGCTCGGCCGCGCGCAGTAACGCCCGGAGTTCCGTCTTTTTCTTCTGTCGCATGGCGACCGGAATGTACGTAGCGCCAGCACCGGCCGGAAGACGCTGGATCGCCGCAGAGTAGCGGTTGAGCGCGCCGGCCCGCCACCAACGCCGGGCGCACGCAGACAAAAAGCCCCGCCGGAGGAGCGGGGCCAGGGGAGGTAACGCTTGCTGCACACCAGAAAAACGCATCCGGAGAGCATTTGTTCCACCGCCGCGCGAAGAACGGCAAAACGGGCGGCCCGCAGACCGCCTGCCAGGACCGCCGCCATGCTCGGCTGAAGGCTGCCGAGCGCCATAAGCACCGCCGCCGTACGACCAGTGAGCGGCCCGGACGGCCCGGCGATGGCGGCCCCGGTGGCGCCGGATGCCCCGGCGATCGTACCTACCGCGGCGAGCTCGCCAATCAGGGCCCGGACCGGCGGGGAGGTGTCGGGCTTCGTCACAGCATTGATCGCGGCTTGCGCTCCGGCCCGGGTGCGCATCCCGCGGCCCAGGAACCGCTCCGCCTTCCAGCGCCCGCGGCGCCGCCCAGCACGTCGTGGCGCTCGATGCCAGCGATGATGCTCCCCTTAGCAGACGGGTGACCGTAGGACATCGTGACAGCGCGCCGTCAGGCCATGGATCCCGTGTAAGCTACTTCTGAAGCTGGGCCTCGCCGCGGAAGGGGAGCGTCTCCAGCGGCACCCCCGCGGCCGCCCGCTCGACGCCGGCCACGAGGGCTGCCACCACGGCGGGCGGCGGAATGGTCGCGAAATGCAGCGTCGCGTGCGCCGCCGCGTCGCTGAGCTCGTCCAGCGAGCGGTCGTCGTTGTTGGCGAGGTCGTCGCAGGCCTGGTGGTAGCACCGGTCGTAGGCCTCGCCCGCCGTCCCGCCGAAGACCTGCGCCTGCTCGGGCGTCTTGAGACCCTCGGCGCCGGAGAATAGCCCGCCGGCTGCGATGCCCTGGGCGATGAACGGCCCGTAGTCCGAGCGGCCGTCGAAGGCTGTCGGCAGCGTGGGGAGATTCTGGCCGCGGAAATAGTCGAGGAAGACGTCCTCGATGTCGGCCGAGCCGGCCGGGCCGGCGGGCCCACCGTCGGAGCCGTCACCGTCGTAGACGAAGCGCACCGGGTTGGGCGAGCCCAGCATGTCGAAGTTGAGGTTCAGCAGTATCTTCTTCCTTTCTTCTTCCGGAAGCTGGTCGACGTAATGCGTCGAGCCGAGCAGGCCCCACTCCTCGGCCCCCCAGAAGGCGAAGCGGAGCCGGTTGGTCGGCGCGATGCCGAGCCGGCTCATCTGGATGGCGACCTCGAGGAGCGTGGCCGTGCCGCTGCCGTTGTCGTTGATGCCCGGACCATCTGGCACGGAGTCGAGATGGGCGCCCACCACAACGACGCGGTCTGCGGCGCCGCCTCCCGTCTCGCCGATGACGTTCGCCGTCTCGCGGTTCTCGGCAATGGTGTCGGTCCTGATCCGGACCCGGACCTCGCCCCTCTGGGCCAGCCCATGCAGCTCCTCACCCAGCGCGAAGCTGGCACCCACGATCGGGATGCCGACCGGCGCGCCGAGCGTGCCGCTCAGCACCTCCTGGCGTCCCGCTTGGCCCTCGTTGAAGATGATGACGGCCTCGTAGCCGGCGGCCGCAGCGTTCGCGACCTTCGCCGAAGGTGCAGGTGCCGCGCTGGACGAGCGCCACGGCCGGCCCCGCCGGCGCGGCCGGAAAGTCCGTCGGCTCGCACCCACTGGTGGAGCTGGGCTCGGCGGGCGGCGGAATGACGATGTCGCTGGTCGGCACGACCACGCCTTCGACGGTTCCCGACCCCGAATACCGCAAGGTCAGGAAGTCGGTGCCGTAGACGTAGGTCCTGGGCTCCGGCTCGAGCCGTGCCACCTCCGACGGGGACGGCTCCTCGTAGAACGGAAACTCGAACGGCTGGACCGCGACCTGGTAGTTGGCGTCCCGCAGCTTCTGCTCCACGTAGCGGGCGGCGGCATCATAGCCGGGACTGCCCGAGACACGCGCTCCGCCATTAGCGTCCGCGATCTCCTGCAACGCCTGCTGGTGGGCGCGGACCGCCGTTATCGTGACAGCATCGCGCAGCGCAGAGCTGTCGGTCTGGGCGGCGAGCGGCATCGCCAGGAGCACGGCCGGCACGGAACTGGCCGCAAGGAGCCGAGTGGATGGCCTCATCACGACGCTTCTCCCCAGACTGAACTTCCCCGAGCTTCCCCAGCGCTGATTCCGTGCTTGCCCGGCGCGCCGCCCGGATCACCTTTCACCCGGCATCCCTCGGGTCCGGCTCGCAGAGACAGCATCGGCCTGGGGGCGCACCCTGTCTGTGAGATATTCCACACCGGCGGTCCTCGCTTTGCCTGACGCGCTCTCCGGCGAGCGGGGCTCTTGGGTTGGAAGGGTCGTCGGCCTCAACCTCCCGCCCCGCTGCTCTCAGCGGCTGCTCTGGATCCAGCTGCTCCGGGACAGCAATCGCCATACTGGACGAGATAGAGCCGCATGGGTCCTACTCCTTGCCGACCCTCCACCGCTTTTCAGCAGAGGCTAGCGCGACAGCGAAGGTAAGCGTAGCTCGACGGGCTCCATGGGCTGCCTTGCCGAAAAACCAGGCTAGACCATTTCCACGTTAGATGGGTCCACAGCCGCAGTGGTGGAGGAAGTTGGCGCATTCGCGCTCGGGCACGGCCTCGAGGAGGCGGCCGAGGGTCGACCAGAGGGCGTCCTTGGTGCGCGCGGCGGCCTTGCGCAGGAGCGCCTTGAGCTTGGCGAAGAGCTGCTCGATCGGGTTCAGATCCGGGCTGTAGGGCGGCAGGTAGAGGATCGAGGCGCTGGCCGCGGCGATCGCCTGGCGGACGCCGTCGACTTTGTGCGCCGCGAGATTGTCGAGCACCACGACGTCGTCGGGCTCGAGCGCTGGCGCCAGGAACTGCTCGACGTAGGCGCGGAAGGCAATCCCGGTCATCGGACCGTCGAGCACCAGCGGGGCGACGACCCCGGTCTGCCGGAGGCCGGCGACGAACGTCGTCGTGCGCCAGTGGCCGTGGGGCACGGCGGCGACCAGGCGCTCCCCGGACGGGCTCCGGCCGTAGCGCCGCGCCATGTCGGTGGCGGTTGCGGTCTCGTCAAGAAACACGAACCGCGCCGGGTCCATGAAGCGCTGCCAGCTGCGCCACCGCCGGCGCTTGCCGGCGACGTCGGGCCGGTCCTGCTCCGCCGCCCTCATTTGGCGTCCCAGAAAACCGGAACCGCCAAATACGTGACGCGGCTGTGGGACATGTCCGACGTCCCCCGGAGAGACCGGTTTCGAGGGCTATCACGAGCGAAACCAATGCGAGAGAAGCGGATCGAGCAGCTCTAAAACCTGTTCAGGATACCGAGGCAGTTCCGGTACCGCGCGGCCGGAAGCGGATCGTGGCGCCCGGTACCAGCGAAATCGTGCCGAGCTTGAATCCGCAGCCGGACTGGAGATCGGTGCCGGCGCCGGCCCGACTTCTACGATCTGGAAGCCGCGTTTGCTGACACGAGCCATGGCCTGCGCACCGTCGCGCGGGGCGCGGGGAGCCCCGTAGGTCTCAGCCGGGCAGGGCCAGTGGGCGTACGAGGCTTCCGTAAGAGCCGCCCTACTTAAAACTCGACGCGCGCGCCCACCTTCACGAGGTGCGCGGTGGTGTCATCGATGCCGCCCTCGCCGCTGTCGATCCAGATGAAGCGGTAGGCGGGCACGATCGAAACGAACGGCAGGAAATCGAGGGCGAGGCCCACCTCGCCGTGCGCCGTGAGGTGTGTGTCGTCCTCAATCTCGACAGTGACGCCATTGACGACGCTCGTGTCACCGTCGATGCGGGCAACACCGACGCCACCGCCCACATAAGGCGTGAACAAGGGGAGAAGAGTGAAATCCAGATAGAGGCCCCCGGTACCGCGCAGGATGCCGAGGTCGAGATCCGGGTCCACTGAGGCACCCCCCGCTTCCACGCCGTCGAGCTTAACCTTGGCGTATTCCACCTCGAGCTCGGCGCGGACCATGCTGACGCGATATCCAAGCTGCAGCGCCAGGTCGTAGCCCGGCGCGAACTCGACGTTGGCATCAGTTGGACCGAGGTCGGCATCAATGTCCTGGAACAGGATGAGGCCGGCGCTCACCCCTAGATAAGGACCGCCTTCGAACGTCTGGGTGTGGGCGCTACCCGGCGCGAGGACGACGCCAAGGAGAACCAGGGGGAACATGGAGCGGGAAAGGCCGATCATGCTTTTTGATCTCGATCAGAAAGGTTCGATGCGGCGGGCCAGTGCCGTCAGTGATCTTCTACGTATGGTTTAGGAGGCGATCAACAGCCTTGCCGAGCATGAGGTCTCGAGCCTGCTCGCCGAGTTCGCCACAGTCTGGAACGAGCTGTTCCCGGCCGAACAGGCGCGGATCGTCCAGCTCCTGATCGAGCGGGTCGATGTGCAGGAAGACGCACGAGGTGCGGATCAGGGCCGAAGGGCTGGCGAGCCTGATAGTCGAGCGGCGACAGCAGGGCAGGAGGAGAGCGGCATAATGAGCAGCACAGAGACCCGGCTCGAGGGCACCACGCTGATCGTCCGTATCCTATGCGATTCCAGCGCCGCGGCGGCCGCAAACGTATCGTCCCTCGACGGCCGCGCGATCGTGCCAGCGACCGGGCCCCAGTCCGACGGCACGCTGGTCAAGGCGCTGGCGCGCGTTCATCGCTGGCAGGGCATGCTGGAGGAGGGTCGGTTCGCTTCTGTCCGAGAGCTGGCGGAAGCGGAGCGAGTCAGCCTCTCCTACACCAGCCGGATCCTGCGCCTAACCCTGCTCGCACCGGACATCGTCGAACGGAAAGGATCTAAAGGGGGAAACAGCCCTCACGGTTGAAGCGGTCCCACATGGCGCGGTACGCATCATGCTGGACAAAATAGTTGCGCTTCTCTAGCCGCTCGATCCAGCGGTCGGTGACTTCCTCGGCGCGGCGCCAGCACTCCTCGACGAACTCGGACTTCACGTGTGCGGGCGCGCTCTTGAGCCCCGGGGCATCCCGGAAGAAGTCCTGCTCGAGCAGGTCGAACTCGCCGCGGATCTCCGGCTTCAGCGCGTGGTAGTCGGCGACCGCCCGGCGGTGCAGCCGCTCGTGCTTCCACCAGAGCGATCCGTCCGTATAGGTGCCCTCTGGCGGCGGCCCCATGTCCGGCATCGAGCCCTCGAAGAACAGAGGCTTGAAGCAGGACAGATCGGTCGCCGAGGTCGCCGTCATCCAGACCAGCACGCCGTCATCCGAGGAGTCGGTGATCATAGCGCCCGTTGCATGCCAGAAGCGGCTCTCATACGGGCCCGCGTGCATGCACAGGCGCGTCGGCAGGTCGTCGTCGGGGATGTTGTAGCTGTCCGGATCCTCGCCGACGTCGCGCAGGATGGCGGCCATGTCGTGCACGGTGATCTCGCCCTTGCGCCGCTGCAGGAGCTCCAGCGCCCGGCACTCGCGCTGCAGCGCCGCGACCTCGCCCTCGCGCTTCCCGTCGGCGAACCGGGCGCGGAAGTCCGGCCTGGCGCCATTCTCCGCCTCCAGCGAGGAGAGATCCCAGTCGTCGGTGATCTGATAGCGGTTCGAGATCGCCATGACGTCGTCGACTCTGCGCGCCGCCCAGTGCTTACCGGCGCAGTTGACGACCCAGGCCTCGCGCTTGTCGGCGATCAGGAGGCCCGTATCGAAGTAGAAGTTGCCCATCATCTGGCAGTTGCCACCTTGGCCGAAGGCCTCGACGTTGCGGCCCACGGCCTCGACGGCCTCGCGCGCGGTCTCGCCACGCTCGACCGCGATGCGCAGGAGATCGAGGCAGCAGGTGCCGTCGGCGTCCGCCTTCTGATTGCTGAACGCCGCCTCGTTGCCGACCGCGACGCCGTGCTCGTTGCAGCCGAGCTCGGCGCCCCAGGCCCAGAAAGAGCGCCCGAGGATCACCGCGTGCGTCTTCTTCGCTTGCGGGATCGTGCGATGGGTGATGCGCACCAGCGCGCCGTCGCGGTACTCGCACGCCGGATAGCGGACCACGTGCTCCGCTTCGTTGACCTCGGTATCTGCGCTCTTGGCCAGGAGCACGGAGCCGCTTTTGGTGCTGTTCCCGAGTGCGACGAACGAATCACACATGACGGTCTCTCCGCTGGGTGCTCGCGCCAGCGCTCATCATACTGACCTCTTCGGCGAAGTGACATGCGCTGACCTGGGTTGCGCTCAATCGCTTCTCGGGCGGCTCGACGCGCCGGCAGATCTCCTCGGCCCGCGGGCAGCGAGGATGGAAGCGGCAACCGCTGGGCACGTCCAGCGGGCTCGGCACCTCGCCCTGCAGCACCGCCTGCCGCCGGCGCCGCTCCGGTATGAGCCGCGGCACTGCCCGCAGGAGGCTCTGGGTGTAGGGGTGGCCTGCAGCCTCGAAGATCTCCTGCCTCCTGCCGATCTCCACGATCTTGCCGAGGTACATCACCGCGACGCGGTCCGACATGTGGCGCACCACGGACAGCTCGTGCGCGACGAACAGCATGGTCAGCCCGAGCTCGTCGCGCAGGTCCTGCAACAGGTTCAGGATCTGCGCCTGGATCGAGACGTCGAGTGCGGCCACCGGCTCGTCCAGGACCAGAAAGCTCGGTCGCCCCGCCAGTGCCCTAGCGAGGCCAACCCGCTGGCGCTGCCCGCCGCTGAGCGCCCGGGGGTGGCGGGAGGCGTGCTCGGGGGAGAGACCCACGATCCGCAACAGCCGTTGCACCTCGGCGTCGATTTCGTGTTCCGGGCAGATGGCGTGGAAGCGCAGAACCTCGGCCAGGGTACGGCCCACGGTGAAGCGCGGGTTGAGGGAGGAATACGGGTCCTGGAAGACCATCTGCATGTGCCGGCGCAGCGACTGCAGCTCGCGCCCGCTGAGGGCGGCCAGGTCGTGGCCCATGAACCGAATGCGCCCGCCGGTCGGGGTGTACAGTCTCAGCAACGCGCGTCCGAGCGTCGTCTTGCCGCTGCCGCTCTCGCCGACCAGGCCAAGCGTCTCGTTCCGTCGAATGGTCAGGCTGACGCCGTCCACCGCGCGAACCACGACCCGAGGCTTGCGCCTGATCACGTCCGCGAGGCTGTGCCGCGCGGGAAACGCCACGATGAGGTCCTCGACCTCGACCACCGCGTCCTCGGTGCCGCCGGCGCCAGCGTGTTTGTCGGGCCGGGTGATAACCTCAGTCACCATTCCGCACCTGCCAGGCGCTCGGGGTAGAGGCACGCGGTCGCGCGCCCAGGGGCGCTCTGGCGCAGGCGCACGGGCGTCTGCTCACAGTCGGGCGAAGCGAAGCGGCAGCGCTCGGCGAACGGGCATCCCGGGGGCAGGGTGGCCAGATCGGGGGGCTGACCCGCGATCGGCACCAGCCGCCCGGCCCGATCCTCGAAGCGAGGCGTCGAGGATAGAAGGCCCAGCGTGTAGGGGTGCTGAGGCGCTTCGAACAGCTCCTGGGTCGGGGCGACCTCGACAATCCGGCCGGCATACATGACGGCGACCCGATCGCAGGTCTCGGCGACCACCGCCATGTCGTGCGAGACCAGGACTATGGTCATCTCGCTGCGCGCCTGCAGGTCCAGGAGGAGCGCCAGGATTTGGTCCTGGATGGTGACGTCGAGCGCGGTCGTCGGCTCGTCGGCCAGGAGCAGCTTGGGCTCGCCCGCCATGGCCATGGCGATGACGGCGCGCTGCAGCATGCCGCCGGACCATTGGAACGGGTATTCGTCGCAGCGTTGCGCGGGGCTCGGGATCCCGACCCGGCGCAGAAGCTCGATCCCCTGCTCGCGCGCCTCCCTCGCCGAGAGCCGCGCGTGCACGCGCAAGCCCTCGGTGATCTGATCGCCAATCGGCCAGACCGGATTGAGGCTGGTCATCGGGTTTTGGAAGATCATGCGTACCTCGGTCCCGCGCACCCGGCGCATCTCCTCGTCCGGAAGAGTCAGGAGATCGCGGCCCTCGAACCGGACCTCACCCGCCGTGATGTAGCCCGGCGGCGAAGGGACGAGGCGCAGGATGCTGCGACAGAGCACGGACTTCCCGCTGCCGGACTCGCCGACAATCCCAAGGGTAGCGCCGCGCCCGATCGCGATCGAGACCTCAGCGTTCGCCCTGATCGTCGCCTCGCGGCTGCGGAACTCCGTGGTGAGCCCGCGCACGTCGAGCAGTGGCGCGACCGTGGCTTCCGGCATCTGGACCAGCGCTTGCATCACAGGAGGCTATGCTGCCGTTCGCCCAGTCGATGGGCGAGCCCGTCGCCGATCAGGCTGAGCCCGGCGCCGGTGATCACCAGGACCACACCCGGCAAGGTCGAGATCCACCAGGCCTGGATGATGAAATCGCGGCCCTCGGCGATCATGGCGCCCCATTCCGGCGAGGGCGGCTGGATCCCCAGACCGAGGAAGCTCAGGCCCGAGACCAGGAGGATGTTCAGCACGAAGTCGGCCATCGAGAAGACGATCGAGGAGCTGATGATGTTGGGCAGGGCGTGGCGGAAGATGATCCGCCCCGAGCCATAGCCGAGCGCCTGTGCGGCGAGGATGTAGTCCTTGTTGCGCTCGACCAGCATCTCGGCCCGGGCGAGCCGCGCGTACATGGTCCAGGCGACCAGGAACACGGCGATGTAGATGTTGTGCACGCCCGGGCCCAGGATCGCGAGGATCACGATGATCAGGACCAGGAACGGGAACGCCATCGCGACGTCCAGGACCCGCATGACCACTGTATCGAGCCAGCCGCCGTAGTACCCGGCGAGTGTGCCCAGGACGACGCCGTAGGTCATCGGCACGTAGGTCGTGAAGAAGCCGATCTCCATATCGATCCGGATGCCGAAGAGCACCCGGCTGAAAACGTCGCGCCCGAGCATGTCGGTGCCGAAGGGATGCGCGAGGCTGGGCGGCTGCAAAACGTTCGTGAAGTCCTGGTAGTAAGGGTCATACGGCGCGATCCAGGGCGCGAGCAGCCCGGCCAGCACGATCGCGGCCACGATCGCGGTGCCGATCTTGAGCGTGGCCGGCCAGCGCGCGATCTCGCGGACGATCTGGGCCGGAAGCCTACGGGAGGTGAGGACGCTCGCCATCTCGCCTCACGCACGCAGCACGCGGCGATCCACCAGCATGTAGGCGAGATCGGCGAGCAGGTTCACGATTACCACCAGCATCGCGAATACCAGCGCCAGCCCCTGGATCACCGGGTAATCGCGAAAGCCCACGGCGCGCACCAGCAGCGAGCCGAGCCCCGGGATCGAGAACACGTATTCGACGATGACGGCGCCGCTCAGCAGCCAGCCGATGTTGACCGCGAGCACGGTGATTGTCGGGATCAGCGCGTTGCGCAGCACGTGCTTGGTTAGGATGCGCCGCTCCGACAGCCCTTTGGCCCGGGCAACCTCGATGTAGTCCGCGGTCATGACCTCGAGCATGGAGCCGCGTAGGGACTGGATCAGGATCGGGGCGAGGAACAGCGCGATGGTGAGCGAGGGTAGCGTCAGGTGCACGACGTGGCCGAGAAAGCCGCGGCCGTAGCCGGAGATGGGAAAGAGCCCGAGCGTGAGCCCGAACAGGAGCATGAGCAAGAGGCCCATCCAGAACGGCGGCATAGCGAAGCCGATCATCCCGCCGATCCGGATCGCATGGTCTATCGGCCGGCCATGGCGAGCAGCGGAGAGGATGGCGAGCGGCACGGCCAGAAGGACCGCGATCACCGCGCCGTAGGTGAGGAGGAACAACGAGGCCCCGAGGCGCTCCAAAACGATGGCCGTGACCGGCGCCTGCTGGATTATCGAGGTGCCGAGATCGCCGTGCAGCGCGTTCCAGACGAAACGCGCAAACTGCACGGGGACCGGCTGGTCAAGGCCGAGACGCGCGTGCGCCGCCGCGATCACCTCCTCTGTCGCGCGCCCGTGCAGCATGATCCGCACCGGGTCGCCCGGCACGAGCTGGATAGTGAGGAACGCGATCAGGACGACCCCGAGCACGACCGGCACCATCTGGACCAGCCGGCCGAGGATGTAGCTCAGCACCAGCATCCGGACGCATCGGCCCTAGAGGACTAATCCCGGCCAGCGCGTGGCTGGCCGGGACCTTTGGGAAGCAGTGAGCCTATTGGTCGACCCACACGTCGCGCAGCCACCACCAGCCGGTGGTCAGGTTACGCCAGCCCTTGACGTGATCGTGGTGGGCGTTGACCGCCGGCACGAAGTTGATCGGCACGCTGTAGCCGTCGTGGTAGACGGTTTCCTGGATCCGGCAGTATAGCTCCTGACGTTCCTCCGCGTCCGAGGTGGCGCGCGCCTGACGCAGAAGCTCCACGACCTCGTCGTTTTTGTACCGCGAGAAGAACGCCTCGGAGCTTCCGGTATGATCGGCCTGAAGCGTCGCGAGCTCGTCCTGGTCGTTCAGATCGCTCGTGATGTAGCTCATGTAAGCCTGGTAGTCGCCGGTCTCCGTGTGCCCCCAGGCGGTGCCGACGTCATACTCGGCGAGCTCGACGTTGAGGCCCGCCGCCGTCCAGCCCTGCTGCAGGATGGTCGCGATCTGCCGGAACGGCGCGTTGCCCGTGTCGATCTGCAGCTCGATCGGCGTGCCGTCGTAGCCCGATCCCGTGACCAACTCCTTCGCCTTGGCGAGATCGAAGGGGATCGGCTCCACGGTCTCGCAGTGGAAGTTGATCTTCGGCATGTAAGAGTTCGGAATCTCGCCGTAGCCGAAGTAGACCGTCTGGAGGATCGCCTCGCGATTGGCGCCGTGATTTAGCGCAAGGCGGATGTTCCTGTCGTCGATCGGCGGCTTGGCGTGGTTGAGATAGATGTAGTCCAATCGGTACATGGGCTGGACTTCGAGCGTCACCTCGGGCAGCGATTCCACCATGGCCGCCTGGTTGAACGGTACGGTGCTGATCACGTCGAAGTCGCCGTTGATCAGCCCGAGCACGCGAGCGTTGCTCTCGGGCACGTAGCGCATCTCGATCCGCTCGAGATAGGGCAGCTGACGGCCCGCCTCGTCCTTGCGCCAGTAGTGCTCGTTCCGCACCAGGGTGACGTACGAGCCGCGGCTGTACTCCTCGACCTTGAAGGCGCCGCTGCATACGGGTTCGATGCCGAACCGCTCGGGATCGGCCTCGTAGCTCTCCTGATGGACCACCGACGCCGCGAAGATCGACACTGCCGAGAGCAGGGGCGCGTACGGCTCGTTCAGCGTGAAGCGAACCTGCTGGTCGTCCACCGCCTCGATCGAGGCCACCGGCTCGAACAGGAAGGCGTAGGTTCCGTCGGGGCGCGCCGCCTTCTCATAGGAGAAGACCACGTCTTCGACCGTGACCGGCTCGCCGTTGCTGAATCTCGCATCATCGCGCAGCGTGAAGGTGTAGACCAGCTCGTCCTCGGAGACCTCCCAGGATTCGGCCAGCCCGGGCTCCAAACCTTCTCCGGTCGCATCGGCCTCGACCAGTGTGTCGCAGACCTGCTCGATCGCCCAGATCGAGCCGTTGTCCGCCGGGATGAACGGATCGAGCGTGAGGGGCTCGTCCGGCCGGGCGAAGATCAGGGCGCCGCCGGCGCTCACTTCTTGCGCGGCCGCGCTGCCGAGCAGCCCTCCCAGCTGACTACCCGCAAGCGCAAGCAGCGCTGCACATGCCAAAGCCTCCGTGCGCCGTCTCGGAGCCTCGACAGGTCCGACCGTCTCGTTCTTCATCGCAAGGTGCCTTCCCTCTCTTGGTTGGTTGTGCCGCAGTTCTCGCGGAGAAAGGTGCTCCCTACCGACATGCGTTGCGCTGCCTCGGTTGCCCCTTCCAGGACCGTTATGGCAGCGTAGCAGACGGAGGCGCTTACCGAAAAGCGGCAGATAGTCCGCGCTCGGATTCAGCCGAGTACGCCGGACCGACCCCGTGTAGCCGGTGAGCAGGGTAGGTGCGTGCAGGCTAGATCACGTTGAACTCTCTCGGCGAGCCGTGCTCGGCCGTGAACGCCTCGCGGATCTCCCTATAGGTCGGTTGCTTGGTAGCCCCGCGCTGCCTGATCTCGGACCGCTGCAAGCAGCTCGATGGCACGCTCATCAAGGCACTCGCGCGTGCGCACCGCTGGAAGCGCCTCGCGTTGCTCAGTCCCCCAGCGCCTGGTTCAGGAGCCCCCGAGTCGGACCCCCGCCTTGAGCCGGCGGTCCCTGACGGCCGGTGTGTGCGTCTCGATGTAGGACCGGTCGACCATCACCGTCTTTTCCGGCTCCCCCTCGTCCAGGCGCTCGTTGGCGGTGTCGTACCAGCACCCGGCCTCGGTGCCGACGCAGTACCGAAGCTCCGGGCTGATCGAGATCGCGAAGGACTCGTTCGCCCAGTCGATCGGCCCGGAGGCCCGCCATGTCGCCCGGTGCTGGTCGGTGACCTCGTCGAGAAGGTCCCGAGCGACAGCGTATGCGTCCCCCGGGACACCTTGCTCGATGATGCAGCGGTCCCAGACCGCATGTAGGTCCCCGCGGCAGAGACCCCCTGATACCCCGACCTCGTTGCCGCCGCGGTCGTCCTCGAAGGACACGTGGAGCGGCTGGTGGACGTCGCCGACCCAGTGGCCGAGGTACTTCAGAGCCTCCAGCCGATTCTGTTCGCTGGCGTTCGAGGACGACAACACCGCCAAGTCCTTCTCGATTGCCGAGACGACGCACTCGTCGGCGAGGGGGCACAGGGTCCTGGGCGAACCCCTCGGCGTCACGCCAGGGGTAGCCCGGGCAGCAGGACCACCAGGACGCAGGCCAGCAGGCCGGGGAGGCGGACGTTGCCCATTCCGTAATCATCCAACGCGCAGGTTGCGGCCCTCGACCGTACTCGAAATTGGACCGACCACCATGGCAATCGTGCCCCTCCCGCTCCCTCCGGCCGCTGAGGCGCAGGCGCTGCTCCATCACCTCCTGGAGCACGGCGACGTCGTGGGCAGGGACACCGCGGGCCGGACCATCATCCAGTTGGCCGTGGACGACTGGACCCTGGAGAAGCTCCTAACATTCGACACCGATGCGACCGAGCTGGAGGACGGGGCGACGACGAGCCCGATGCCGACGACGAGGAGGATGGTCCGCCGGTTGTGGTCGAGCTCATGCGGCCGAAGATGGTCACGCGAAGGCCGTCCCCTGCATCAAGCTGCGTCGGCTGAGCCCCATGAATCACCGCGCGGATCGGCTCGCCGGCCGCCTGCGGCTGGAGACCAAGACTTGGCGTGCCGCCCTCCACCCGCGGACGAGTAGCCGCAGCCGCGCTTGTGCGTCCGTTTACCCCTTGGGCGGTATGTTCTAGATACCGTCGCGCGCATAAACGGTGCCGCGTCGGTCCGGGCGGGCGCCTTCGACGGCGGAGACTTATATGGAGGTGGTTCTTGTTCTTCTGATCCTGATCGCCGTCGGCGGCGGCGCGGTCGCTCTGCTCTACAATCGGCTGGTGCGGCTACGCAACGCCTACACGAACGCTTTCGCGCAGATCGACGTGCAGCTGAAACGGCGCCACGATCTGATCCCGCGGCTGGTGGAGGCGGTCAAGGGCTACATGAAGCACGAGCGCGAGACGCTCGAGGCGGTCATCAAGGCGCGCAACCAGGCAGAGGAGATCCGCCAACAGGTGCAAAGCGTGGTCGGCGATCCCAAAGCCATGGCTCAGCTCAGCCACGCCGAGGGTGCGCTCGGCAGCGTCCTCGGGCGGTTGTTCGCGCTCTCGGAGGCATATCCCGACCTCAAGGCCAGCGAGAATTTCCGCCAATTCCAGGAGGAGCTGACCTCGACCGAGAACCGGGTCGCTTACGCCCGCCAAGCGTACAACGACGCTGGCATGCACTACAACAACGCGGTCCAGACCGTGCCCTCCAACCTGATCGCCAGCCAGTCTGGGTTCCAGCCCGTCGGCATGCTCGAGTTCGCGGACCGCGAGGTCATCCAGGAAGCGCCCGCTGTGTCCTTCACCTGAGGCGGGGCGCGATCATGGCCACGGTTTTCGACTTCCAGGCACAGCAGGCCCGCGTGCGCCGGGCGAGCGTCCTGTTCGTGTTGACCTTCCTCGTGATGGCGGCGGCGATCGGCGTCGTAGTGGGCGTGATCGCGGGCTTCGTCCTCGCGCCCGACGGGCCGCGCGGGCCGACGGCAGGCGAGGCGCCCGCGGGTCTGGCCGACCTGGAGCTCGATCCGGCGGTGGCCGCCGGCGCCGCCAGCATCACGATGGCCGTGATCGTCGGCGTCGCCCTGATCCGCCTGGTCGCCTTCAGCGGCGACGGCGCCAAGGTCGCCCGGGCTCTAGGCGGCGAGGAGGTCACCGAGGACACCCGCAATCCCTACAAACACCGCTACCTCAACGTGGTCGAGGAAATGGCGATCGCCGCGGCGCTGCCGCGACCGCGGGCCTTCGTGATCAAGCACGAGGACGGCATCAACGCCTTCGCCGCCGGTCACGACCCGGAGCGCGCCGCGATCGGGGTCACCCACGGCGCGCTCGCCAAGCTCACCCGCCAGGAACTGGCCGGCGTTGTGGCGCACGAGATGGCGCACATCAGGAACCGCGACACGCGCCTCAACATGCGCCTCATGGCGATGGTCTTCGGCCTCGTCGCGCTGTATGTGCTCGGCCGCGGATTCGTGTTCTCGATGGCCTTCCGGCGGCGGCGAGGCAGCGGCCGCGGGGCGGCGCCGCTCCTGTTGATCGGCCTCGCCCTGTTCGTCCTCGGCCTGCTTGGCGCGCTGTTCGGGCGCATCCTGCAAAGCGCGGTGTCGCGACGCCGGGAGTACCTGGCCGACGCCACGGCGGTGGAGTTCACGCGCAACCCGGCCGGCCTCGCGAACGCGCTGAAGAAGATAGGTGCCACCCAAGCCGGAAGTCGGGTGAGTAACAGCCATGCCGAGGAGGCGCGGCACATGTTCTTCGCCCAGGCCGCGGCGTCGGTGATTGGGCTGTTCGCGACGCACCCGCTCCTGGTCGACCGCATCCGCGCCCTCGAGCCAAGCTTCGAGCCTGAAACCGATGCGATCTGGGCCAAGGACGACAAGGCAATCCTGCGGGACTCGCGCAAGGAGCTCGGGCCGTGGGCGTCAGCCAGCCCCTGAAGCGCCCGTCGCTCGCGCGGCCCTCGAACGAGATCCGCACGAGGGAGGCCAGATTAGGCCGAAGCCCCGGCCTTGAGCCGCTTCAGCTCCGTCTTGGCCCGCATGAGCTTCCTGGCGGCGGAGTTCAGAGCGGCGAGCCCGGTGGCCGCTCGAGGACTTCCCTACAGCATCACGCGACGGATGCGTCCGTCTCATAGGGGCCTTGAGCCGATCAGCCTCCAGAGCCAGATCGCCGCCACCACGGCGAGCGCGGTCAGCAGGATCGCGCGATCGATCAAGAACCTGAAATGCCGTCGAGCAATCGCACGTCTGAGGTAGCGCGCATCTGCAAACAACGTTGCCGCCAACCCGAGCAGAGCGACCGACACCGCGAGCCAATCGGGAACAGTGCCATAGGCGCAGACGCCCGCGACCATCAGCGCTAAGCCGATGGCTCTGGGCGTGCTCATGAAGCGCCCGTACCGCCGGCGGCGCCGGATGTTGTATCGCTGTGCTGGGGTTGGCCAGGCCATCATCCCTGTCCTCAAGTCGACCGCTCTGGGATACCAGTCTCTTGGTTAGGAAACCCCTGCTCTGAGTCCACGAGCCGACGGCAGGCCGTGAGAAAGGAGCGGTCGAGGACGGCGCGGATGCTGAGCCCGTTGCCGATGCTGAGGAAGGAGGCCGGCGACTGCCGCCCTGCATCGTTCACCCGGTGTTCACGCCGGAACCGTTAGCCTCACAGACGGGCTGGCCGGAGACGTCGGGGACGCTTTGAGCACGAGGTGAACCATGCGATCCAACGTCTTCGCCATTTCTCTGGCTGCGGCTTTGCTCATGCCGGGCGTTGTGGCCCTTGCCGATCCGCCCTGGCAGCGGGGCCACGAGTACGAGGCCCGCGGCTGCAAGTACGAGTACAAGGCGGGGCCGCACGGCTTCAAAGAGGAATACAAGTGCGACGGCGGCCCGCGTTACGCCGGAGGCCCGCCGCCCTGGGCGCCAGCGCACGGCTGGCGGCGCAAGCACGCCGAATACCAGCAGCGTGAAGCTAGCTATGGGATTCCCGACCTCGGGATCGACCTCGGCCGTTGCAACCGGGATGTGATCGGTGCGGTGATCGGCGGCGCCGCTGGCGGCGCGATCGGCTCGCGGATCGGCAAGGGATCGGACAGGACCGTAGCCACTATCGGCGGCACCATCGTCGGCGTGCTGATCGGCGGCGCGATCGGGCGCAGCATGGACGAGGCGGACCAGGCGTGCCTGGCGCAGACGCTCGAGCAAGCCCCGGCTCAGCACGCGGTCTCGTGGAGCAACCCCGACGGCGGGCACTACCGCATCGTGCCGCTCGAGGGTTATGAGGACGGCCAGGGGCGCATCTGCCGCGACTACCGCACCACCGCCACCATCGAGGGGCGCCAGCAGCAGCTCTACGGTACCGCCTGCCGGCAGCCGGACGGGAGCTGGCAGCGGGCGAGCTGACGCCTCGATGTACCCGCAGCGGCCGTCCGGAACGGGATGGTGTGCTCCGGTGTTTTACGGAGAAAGGGGGAGAAACCAGCTCCGTGGAACGCGCAGCCGCTGTTTTCACCCGTAGGACGCGATGGAAGACGGCTCTGTCGCACGTCGGCAGCATCGTCGTCCTCGTTTTTGGGTCGGCCTGTGCTTCCCACACGCCGGACGCGGGGCCGCCGGCAGACGGCCCCTACATCGCGGCTCGCCCTGAGGCGTTCGAGGGTAGGGTGATCGGGGCAGGTTACTGCGTCGACTTCGTGAAGGCGGCGGCGGGCGTGCCGCGGACCGCCGCATGGCAGGAGGGCGCCGAGGTTCGCGGTAACCCCCACATTGCGCCAGGCACCGCCATCGCCACGTTCGAGTCGGACGGCAGCTACACGAGTGAATCCGGCAATCACGCTGCGATCTACCTGTACCAGGACGAGGACGGCATCTGGGTCTACGACCAATGGCAGGGCCAGCCCGTGCACAAGCGCCTGATCCGCTTCGAGGGCGGGAGCGGCGACAAGTGGGGCAGCAAGAGCAACAACGGCAGGCGCTTCGCCGTAATCGAGTAGCCGACGAGTGGGCCATCGAGTAGCTCGACTGACCCGGATCGCACCGAAGCGTGCTTCACCCACTCCTGAGCGAGCGCACGAAGCCGGCCACGCGCTCGAGGACATCGCTTCGCGCCTGATGATGCGGGTCGTGGGCGCAGTTCGGAATCAGAACACGCTGTGCCGGGCCGGCGACGCCGTCCACGATCGCGTCGAGCTGGGCCGGCAGCCCGTACTCGTCGTCGGCGCCCTGGATCGCGAGCACCGGGCAGGTGATGAGCGGGAGCCGGTCGGTGATCGACCAGGCGCGCCTTGCTGAATCGAGCCAGAGCCCGGACCAGCCGCGAAACAGGGTTTCGATGCCGGGGCCGTGGATACGCTCGAGCTCCGCGCGAAGATCCCCCTCACGCCAGCTACGCTCGAGCGCCGAGACGCCGGCAAAGGTGATCTCGTCGAGAACCACGTGGGCCGCCAGGGTGATCACCGCGCACACCCGCTCCGGGAAGGCGGCGGCGTACAGGAGGGCGATCGTGCCACCGTCGGAATGGCCGATCAGCACTGGACGATCGATGCGCAGCGCATCGAGCAGAGCCGGAAGGACCATCTCCGCCTCCTGCTCGAGAACGTCGTCCGGCCAGGGCAGCGGCCGGGGGTCGGAGGCGCCGTAGCCCGGGCGCTCGTAGACCACACCCGGGCAGCCGGTCGCATGGCAGAGGGCATCCGGGGCGTCGCCCCATACCGCAATCGAACCGAGACCCTCATGCAGGAAGACCAGGGTCGGCATCCCCGGTCGTTGACCCTCGATTTGCCGCAGGTGCAGCCTGTGGCCTCTGGCGGTCGCAAAGGACGACGTCGGGCCGTGGTCCATTCTATTCTCCACCAGATTGGGCGGACGCCTCGACCAGTAGCAGCTTCGGCTCGGTGGCCTCAGACGGCTAACAGCGCCCTCAGTGGGGCGTCGATCGCCGGGACGTCGGCCGGGTTCATCAGGGCCATGTGGCCCCAGGGCGAGGCGACCACGCTCACCTTGGCGTCCGGGATGTGCCGGGCCTCGTTCTCGCTGTCGACAGGCGGGAAATAGCGGTCATTGTCGACTGGCACGATGATCGTGCGGGCCTTGATGGCGCCCAAGGCAGCCTCGAAGTCGCCGCCATAGGTCGGGTTGGCGCTGATGTCACCAGCTTCCCAGGTCCAGAGCTGGGAGAGCAGGTTGTTGGCGTCGCACTTCAGGAAGAACGGCTCCCAGAAATCGGCGACATGCTCCTCCGTGCTGCGTGAGCCTAGCGGGCCGAAAGCCTCCTCACGGAAGAACGGTTCGGACG
>Ga0299907_10000534_pt1 | contig 18823 bp, 16 predicted proteins | sample RVTome_16_FD_198680 | JGI IMG/M metagenome (GOLD analysis project Ga0299907, IMG submission 198680) | Soil microbial communities from uranium-contaminated site in the Upper Colorado River Basin, Wyoming, United States - RVT152D67 (version 2) ...
CGTGGTCAATCCCCCGGACGGCAGTGCTCACAAGGGCGAAAGCCGGCTGAGCGAGCTCGGGCGGTGGAAGTGAAGTCCACGACGTGCTCCGGCTTTGAGCGTCTTATCTCACGACAGGTGGGGTGACAGTAGATCCGGGTCGAGGCGTTGCCCTGAACCCTCACGTGCTGTCCGGCGAGCTCCACCAGGCGAGCCGGCTGCACGCCCTCGTAAGTCAGCAAATCCCACTTGTTGTGGACCCCTCCCAGCGAGTACTCGCCGATGGATCCGTCCGAGCGGACCACGCGATGACAAGGGATGATCAACGGCACCGGGTTCCGGGCCATCGTCGACCCAACCGCGCGGGCGGCACCGGGACGACTGGCCTCGCGGGCCAGCCAGCTGTAGGGGCGTACCTCCCCACGAGGAATCGACGCCGCGATCCGCAGGATCTGCCCCTGAAATGGCGTTCTCGAGCTCAAGTCGATCGGCAACTTGCCCGGGGTTCCCGCTTCGATCGCATCGGGTATGTGAGTGCCCCACAATGACGGTGGCTCGGCCCTGAGCAGGCTCTTCCCATGACGTTCGGAAAACCTCTGCTCGAATCCATCGGTGGCCAGGTCGACCGATGAGACACCATCGAGGTTGAAGGTGACCACCACCTCACCCACTGGAGATGGATAGAGATCGTACCCGTCGACCAGGCCGGTCCCGAGGGCAACGCCTTCCGCTATTCCCTCGGGCAACCCCGCGATCAGTTGTGACAGTTGGCTTTCGATATTCATTGTTCCTGCTCCATCACTAGCTTCAGCCTGCTCAGTCCGCGATGGATGTCGGCCTTGACCGTTCCCTCGGGACGCCCCGTGGTCTCTGAGATCTCGTTGATTCCCATCCCAACAGCGTGTCGCAAGATGACCGCAGTCCGCTGGTTTGCGGACAAGGCGGTGAATCTCTTGTCCCACGCCTTCGAGTCGGGTGTCTCCTGGTCTTCGACGCCATGATCGGCCATCTCGACGAAGGTCGGTCTCCGTGACCGGTTACGAAGATGGTTCCTGCCCAGGTTCAGGGCGATGGTCCACAACCAGGGGACGAGCCTCAGCTCATCGAATCTCGCCCGGTCGAAATCGCCTAGCGCCCGGTAGGCGCGTATGAATGTCTCCTGGGTGAGATCTTCCGCTTCCTGGTGGTCCCCGCTCATGCGACGCAGACCCCAATACAACCGGGGCCCGACACTCTGCACCAGGGCCGGGAAGGCACCGTCGAGGTCCGCGGCCAGAGACCTGGTCATTTCATCCATCCCGAGTAGAACACCACCTGGCATGATCGGGTTGCAGAAACGGCACCGTACTTAGATACACGACATGGACGAGACCCAGATCGAGGCGACTCTTGATGCCGCCGAGCGAGCGGTAGCTACCGGCACCTCGGTTGGGCAGGCGGGCTTCTGGAAGGTGGTCGGCGCGGTCAAGGGGGACCCGGGCCTCGTCGAACGGTACGCAGACCGGATTGCTCGCATCGACCGGGCCGCTCTCAAGGGGTGGGCGCTGGTCATCGTCCCCCTGTGGCTGGGGAACATGCTGATGATCGGAGGCTCTCTGATCGGCCTGGTACTGGTGGCTTGGGCCTATTCGGTGGAAGGCAATGCTGCCGGTGTCGTCTTCTTGCTCGGGTTCGGGGTGGTCTTGGTAGCGACTCACAGCTTGGGTCACTTGGTAGCCGGAGCCTTGATGGGGATCAGATTCACCCACTGGTTCATCGGGTCCATTAGCCAACCACAACCCGGGGTCAAGGTGGACTATGCCAGCTATCTGCGGGCACCTCCGGCCAGTAGAGCGTGGATGCACGCCTCCGGCGCCCTGGTCACCAAGATCGTCCCCTTCGCCTTGCTCGGTGCGGCGTTCGCCGCCGACGTCCCGATCTGGACGGTCGTGGTTCTGATCGTTGTCGGGATCGGTCAGGTGCTCACCGATGTCATCTGGTCCACCAAAGCCTCCGACTGGAAGAAGTTCAGGCGCGAGATGGGCTTCGCTCAGTCCGGCTCCTGATCGGCCACGATGGGGATCGAGCCGTCCGTTTCATGCATCAACTCGTGGGTCACCAACAGCTGGTGGAAATCGGGTGGATCCTCCACGTCGACGGAGACCAGGTGCCGGGTCATCGGGCCCTGCGCCCGGTCGAATGACCTGGCCCTGGCGATCACTGCAGCGGAGGCATCGTCGATCCGTCGGTGCTGGGCAAGATGCTCATCCCAGGAGCCGAGCGCGAACAACTCGGTGAGAAGTGTCGGATCGCTCACGTTGCGGAGGAGACGCCAGCGATAGGCGCCGGTGCGCAGACGCACCAACCGAACCATGTTCATCACCGAGGTGAACTCTGCGAAGTCGGTCTCGTCGATCTTCCAAGTGTTGAGCACCAAGACCGGGCCTCCTTCGACCGCCTCCTCATGGGACGGCGCAACTCTCTCCTCGCTGTATTCGGGTGACTCGATCTGGTCGAGACTGGGGATGCCAAACAGCGGCACCAGCAACCCGAGCAGCACCGAGGACGAGCAGAGGATGACGATGGCGGTACCGGTTCCCACCGCGTCGGCGAGGATCCCTGACATGATTGCCCCGATCGGGAGTATGCCGAGAAAGGACAAGCTGTACAGCGACATGGCCCGTCCCCGTATCCACTCCGGCACCATGAGCTGGGCAGTGGCGTTGAGGTTTGTCAGGGTGAGCACCCAGAACGCGCCGGAGACGAACATGAACACAAAGGCCACCGTCGGATTGGGGGAGAGCCCGACTCCGATCCCCACCAGCCCGAACAGGCTGATCGTGAGCATCGGAGCCCGGGTGCCAAACCGATCGATGAATCGCTGCCGGACCACGGCGCCAACCAGGGCCCCGGCGCCCATCGCCCCGAGCAGGAAACCAAGGGTGGTGGCGTCGCCGCCTATCGCCACGTTGTGGCCGGGTAGGACCGATTGGACGACGGCGGATGTGATCGCGAAGAGGGAGACCAGGAACAAGAGCCTCCGGAACAAGGGAGTGAACCTGGCGTAGCGCAGCCCCAAGGCGATCGCCGTGCCCAGCGAGGTGATCTCCCGGGCTCGTTTTTCGAACGTGTCCCTCACCATCAGGACGCCGACGATCACGAATCCGTAGGTCAGCGCGTTGATCCCAAATCCGACCGCCGCCCCGAAGGCGACGTATACGAACCCTCCCAGTGCCGGCCCGATCGCCCGGGCAACGTTGAATGCCGCCGATTGGAGGGCAACCGCTGATGCGATCATGCCCCTGGGGACCATCTCGGGCAGGAGAGCCTGCCAGGTGGGGAGGTTGAGGGCGACACCGACGCCGAGCACGAGACCGAGACCGAGGAGCAGACCGGGTGTGATCGTCCCACCGGCGGTGAAGATGGCCATGGCGAGGGCCGAACCGCCCATGATCACCTGCGACAGGAGCATCAGCTTGGTTCGATCGAACATGTCGGCGAGGGCCCCTGCCGCCAGGGCGAAGAACAGCAGGGGCAACGAGGTCGACGCAACCATCATCCCGACCCAGGTGTTCGATCCGGTCAGGTCGAACATCAGCTGGGCCGAGGCGAGGGCCTGGATGAATGTCCCTACCGCGGAGAGAACAGATGCGACCCAGAGCGTGCGGAAAGAGCCATATCGAAGTGGGGCGACCGCCGAGGTCATCGCTACCAGCGTAGGCCCGGTACCTTCATGACGTGGTTCGCGACCTCGCCTACTTCATCTCGGGAGACCAGGGCCCGGGTCCCGGAGTGCTCGTGCTGCATTCGTTCTGGGGTCTCACCGCATCGATGAAGGGTTTATGCGACGACCTGGCCGATCACGGCTACACGGTTCTGGCTCCCGATATCAACTTCGGCGAGCTTCCCGCCTCCGAACAGGAGGCATTGGATCACCTGGGCAGAGCCGACCCCAACCGTCTCGCTTCGCTCGTCCTCTCGTCGGCCAAGCTCCTGCATGAGAAATCGACCGACGGCCCGATCGGGATGGTGGGCTTCGGCATGGGAGGCTCGCTGGCCTTGTGGGCGTCGGTGCGGCTGGCCGACCTGGTGGGAGCTGCCGTGTCGTTCTACGGCAGCCAACAAATCGACTTCGCCGGGGCCAAAGCCGCCTATCTGGTCCACCTTGCCGATGAGGACGAGTACGTCTCCGATGACGAGGCAGCGTTCATGGAAGCAACGATGCGTCTCGAGAATCTCGATGTCGACGTGACTCGCCGCTCCGGAACGCGCCACGGCTATGCCGAGCCGGATGGCGACACCTTCGACCCCGAGGCCTTCGACGAGGCTTGGGCGAAGACACTTCAGTTCCTCGACTCTCGGATCCAGGATCAACGCTGAGGCTCAGCTGTCCTCTCCGGCCTCCGCCCACAGCGAACGCATCAGGTCCGAGCGCTCGAGCAGATCGCTCAGCCGGCCCCGGTCCACCACCCTCCCTCGATCCAGCAGGAGGACCTGGTCCGCCCGCTGCAGCGCCGCTCGTCGGTGGGAGACGACGATGCACGTCACCTCGCGCTGTGAGAGCAGCCGTCGCCAGAGCTCGGTCTCGGTATGGAGATCGAGAGCTGACGAGAGGTCGTCGAAGACCAACAGCTCGGCTTCGGTGGCCAGCATCCGGGCGGCGGCCGAGCGTTGTACCTGACCCCCAGACAACTTGACTCCCCGAGCTCCAATCATGGTGTGCATGCCCATCTCGAGACGCTCCAGGTCGGGATCGAGCACCGCCAGCTGTACTGCTTCACGGAGACGCTCCCTGGCTGCCCGCTGACCGAGAGCGATGTTGTCTGCCAAGGACTCGGAGAAGAGTCTCGGCACCTGAGCTGTGTAAGCGGACCGTGGCGGGACGAAAAACGAGGCCGGGTCGTCGACCGGTGTCCCGTTCCAGAGAACCTGCCCGTCGGCCGGGACCAGACCGAGCAGAGCGCGAACCAGGGTGCTCTTTCCCGATCCGATCTTGCCGGTAACCACCGTGAAGGATCCCCGATCCACGACCAAGTCGACACCTTCGAGACCCTCCCCACCGTCGGGAAACCAATGACTCAGACCTCTCACCTCGAGTCTCTGCAGGGGTTCGATGCCGATATCCGGGAGTACCACCTCGGGGATCTCACCATCCAACGGGACCCTGGTCCTGTCGAGCAACTCGAGATCGGGGGCATCGACGGCCAGCCCCCGCACCCGTTCGTAGGCAACTCCTGCCCGACGGTGCTGGGCGATGATGTCGCCCACGAATGCCATGTAGTCGGTGAGCCGGGGAAGGTAGACGAGAAACACCGCCAGATCCCCCACCGTGAACTCCCCGCGATTGATCGAGCCAGCCGCCACCAATAGGACCAGCGCGATCGCAATGGTGGACATGTTGCGATTGATGCTCCGTAGCAACTCAGTGAGGAAGGTGTCGGAAAGCGCGGCCTTGTGCCGCGCCCGATTGAGGTGATGCAGACGCGCCAGCATCGGTCCCTCGGCCGCGGCGAGCTTGATCGCCTGCACTCCGGAGAACGTCTCGCCGATGAAGCCGGTCACCGCGTCTGTGGTCGACCGCATCGCTCTGCGACGCCGACGGATCTGCGGGCTGAGCGATTGGGTGATGATGCTGGTCAGGAGCAACGGGATCAGCAGGAGACCGGTCAGTTGAGCGTCGATGCCCGCCATCACCACCACCGCGCCGACACCGAACAGGACAAGACCGCCCATGTCGACCCAGTTCTCCATGTACTCGAGCAGGTCGTCGACGTCATCGCGGAACGTGCTCACCGCCTCCCCTGGTGCCAATGGGACAACCCTCGATCCCGGCGCCTCGAGGAGCCAGCGAAGCAGGTTGCGCCGGAGCTGCACCGCCTGCTCCAGCCAATGCCGGATCCAGAACCGCTCGCCCAGCCAGATGATGGCGTTGCGGCCGATCGCCAGCACGGCGAACAGGATCGCTGGGCCCCAGGCGGTGGAAGCGACGGCGTTGCCCTCGGACAACCGGCCGAAGACCATCCCGATGAGGATGCCGAAGAGCAGGGGAGAGCCATGAACCAGAGTCCACATGAGCAGGCAGAAAGAGAACCGCCCGGGGCGGTAGCGGATCAACTCCCAGACCAAGCGAAGGGAGCTCACGGCCGGGTGTCCCCCAACAGCCCGCCTCTGCCCGTGGCGAGCAATGAGGCGTACTTGCTCTCGGGGTCGGCGGCCAGGTCTTGGCGACGACCGTGTTCGACGATCCTGCCGGCGTCAACCACCATGATCTCGTCGGCGGTGCGCACTGTCTCCAGGCGGTGGGCGATGATCAACACCGTCCGCCCGGCGAAGAGTCGTTCTGTGGCTGTGGCCAGCAGCAGCTCGGTCGCCGGGTCGAGACGCGACGAGGGCTCGTCGAGGATCACGATCCCCGGGTCCTGGAGGAACACACGGGCGAAGGCGAGGAGCTGTTGCTCACCCGCCGACAGCCCCTGGCCACCGGCGCCGAGCTGGGTCTCGAGCCCGAGGTCCCTGATCCATGCCCCCAGACCGACTGCCTCCAAAGCGGCGACTACCTCGTCGTTGGGCCGATCGTCAAAGAAGGTCAGGTTGTCCTTGACCGTCGCCCGGAAGAGCTGCACGTCCTGCGTGACCACGCCGACCGCCTTGCGTAGCGACTCGGTTCGGATCTGACGAAGGTCCACGCCTCCCAAGCTGACCGTTCCCCGATCGGGGTCGTAGAGGCGGGAGATGAGGCGGGTGATGGTGGTCTTGCCGCCCCCGGTTCGGCCCAGCAGGCCAAGCGATCTCCCCGGAGACAACGTGAAACTCACGTCATCGAGAACCCCTCTGTCCTCGTATGCGAAGGAGACGTGATCGAACTCGACGGCAAGCGGCCCGCGACCGAGATCGACATCGCCGCTGGCGATCGAGGACTCGAGCCGTCGCAGGTTGTCGATGCGGACAATTCCTCCCGCCGCCTTTTGCAGCTCCTGAAGCTCCTGGGTCATCTGCTCGATCGGGCTCCTCACCAATTGGACGTATTGGAGGATTAGAAAAGCGGTACCCACGGATATCGAGCCCCGGACCGTCAGCCACACCCCGGTGATCAGAGCCAGACCGTCTCCTGCCCAGAACGCGGTGTTGGCGGTGACCCACACCACCAGCCTCTTGCGCCAAGCGGTCGACGTGCGGGTGTAGAAGTCACGCATCACCGGCACGAAACGGGTCATGGTGAACCGTCCCGCCCCAAGAGCGCGAATATCGTCGATACCGGCCAACCGCTCCTCGATGAACCCATAGAGACGGGCCGAGGTCTCCCGCTCTTCCTCGGCGGCGGCCACGGCGATACTCCGTAGTCGGGCCAACAGGGCAATCACCAGGATCACATAGACGGTGATCGTCGATCCCATTACCGGCGATTCGACCCATGACACCACGATGACACCTGCCAGGAGGACGCCGGCCGCGATCAGCCTCACTACGAATCGGGAGATGAACTCCGAGAGGGCCGTCACATCGCCGTCGACTCGCTCGATCATCTCGCCCGGCGTGGTGTTGTTGTGGAAGTCCATGTCGAGCCCGAACAGATGTGAGCTGAGCTCTTCGCGAAGACGGTTGGTGGCGCTCCACCCGATGTCAGTGCCTAGATACGTGGCCCCGGCGTCGAGTAGTTGATTGAGGATTCCGGCGACCAGGTAGGCAACACCTGCCGTGATCATCCCTGACACCGCCGACCGTGCCACCGCGGCATCTATGAAGGTGCGGAGGATGAGAGGGATGGTCAGTTGAAGACCGATCGATCCCAACAGCAACAGGGCCAACACCACTACCCGGCCCCGGTGGGGTCGGAGATAGGTGGAGAGCGTGGCGCGGTAGGAGGGAGAGGCGGTCATGGTGGAAGACGAGACGGTATCTGGGTCCACCGCGGACCGCGCCGAATTAACCCAAGCTCAGGTCATGCCCAAATGGGCACCGCGCCCGACGTCGTAGGCCTCCCCGATCCACGAGGCGAACTCCTGATCCAACTCCTCGGGGTGCGTGACGCGAAAATGATGGACGTACAAGCGCTTGGTGTAGGGAGAGGCGTTGGTGATGCGCGGGTCCTCGACCACTCTCTGCAGGTCGAGGTATCCGCCGAGACCGGTCTTCCGGGGTTTGGCCCCGGCAAACCCGCGGCGGCTCCCTTTGAAGGTGATCGCAGTCTTCGACACCGAGTACTCAAAAGGACCACAAGCCTCGACCAGGCCGACGAGCTTTTGATAGAGCTCGATCACTTCGGGGGGCTTACCGTCTAGATGATCGTCGACGGTCCACTCGGTGCCCGCCAAGGCTAACCAGGCCCGGAAGTCTCAGATCCCCAAGCTGAAGGGTGCAGGACAGGTTCGAAGCCGTGACGCAAAGCCGCAACGGAGGTCGGCGGCGTGAGCACGGAGACCTCGCCCGAGGTTGGGCGCGGCCGGGGTTGCTCCCAACCGGCGAAGGTGAAAGAGAGGAGTCGATCCTCGAGGAGCAGTTGCGGTCCACGACTCTTGTGGACGATCACGGTGCCCACCGGCAGAGCTGCGATGGTGCTCGTCCACAAGATCCGGTCCCTGGCCCGATCCAGCCCGCGCCCCGGACGCAGCCGTTCGGAGGCGAGACGTCGATTCAGGTCCTCGGCCCCAATGGGGCGACGGGAGCTCACGGCTCGGCCGACCGCCTCCCGATAGCTCTGATAAGCGTCACGGCGGCACAGGCCACACGGTCGGTGCCCGGCAGCGAGGGCCACCGCGTCGTCGAGAAAGAAAATCGGTGTCCATCGACCGGGTCGGGCTAGTGGGGCCCGCCAGTCCCGGTAGTCGGTTTCGCACGCGATCCAGAGCCGGCCGCGATGGTGACGCACCACCTCACCGTGGTCGTCGACCAGACAGCCTCGGTTCCCGGTGAACATGCCCCGTTCGCTCACGGCATGGAGATCACCCCAGGGGTCGACGCGGTTACGACGAGGCATGGGCCAGACCCGACCCGAAATCGATGGTCGTCTTGACGTCGTCTGGCCCGGGGTCGTAAGCCTCCTTCCACCGGTCCAAGGGGACACGTCTCGTCACCAACCGTTCCAGCCATGATCGATCGGTATCGGCGAGGACCCGGGTCGCCTCCTCGTAGTGACGACGGTTGGCGTTGACCGTCCCGAAGATGACATCGTTCTCCAACACCAGCTCACGGGCCAGCCCACTTGTCAGCAGACGGCGCCCTGCGCTGGTGACCCCGGTGAGACACACGATTCCGTTGCGGCCGGTCTGCTCCAGCACTTCGGCGATCAACTCGGCGGCACCTGTGCACTCCACAACCACGTCGACACCGTCAGTGATCTCGGGCACGCCGTCACTGTGATAGGTGGCGCCCAGATCTCGGACCAACGCCGGTTTGGGCCCCTCGCTGACGCGATCCACCACATGGACCTCCGCGCCGAGCCGGGTAGCGAAAAGGGCGGCGAGCAGCCCGATGGGGCCTGCCCCGGTCACGAGCACTCGCTTCGCTTCCCAGCGTGCCCGTGTCCCGATGTGAGCGATGTGCTCCCAGGCCTTGGCCAGGATGCTGGCCGGTTCGACCAGGACACCGACGTGACCCAAGGCGTCGTCGACTCTGATCCCGAATCCTTGCGGGAGGGCGAAGCGCTCGACGGAATAGCCATCGAGACCCCTTATTCCCGCCTCGGTAAAACGGCCGTTGCGGCACATGTCCCATTCCCCCACGGCGCAGTTGGGGCAGGGGACGGGGTCGGGCCGCCGCACGATTGGAGCGACCAGGTCGCCCGGCTCGAAGTCGCTTTCCTTGGGGGCATGCAACACCCGGCCCAGGGCCTCATGGCCGAGGACCAGCCGGTCACGCCCAGGAGGCGGGTAGCCCAGGCTCCCTTCGATCACTTCGTGATCGGTCCCGCATATCCCCACTGCCAGAGTCTCGATGAGCATGTCGTCGTCCCCGAGGGAGGGCTCGGGTAGATCCTCGACCCGGAGTGATTCCGCCGCCCCGGGTGTCACGGTCACGGCTTTCACGAGTCTCTTGCTCGATCCTCCGCCGGGCCCCTCGCTCCGGGGATCAGGTTGTAGGCGGAAGCGATGAGCCCGAGATGGCTGAACGCCTGGGGGAAGTTGCCCAGCATCCTCATCGAGACCGGGTCGTATTCCTCGGCGAGCAGACCCACGTCGTTGCGCAGCCCCAACAAGTACTCGAAACGTCTCCGTGCCTCGTCGGTTCTTCCGGTCATGGCCAGGGCATCGACCATCCAGAATGCACAGAGGAGGAAGGCACCTTCGCCGCCGGGGAGGCCGTCGGCGGTCGCTTCCGGCCGGTAGCGAAGGATGAGGTTGTCGTCGATGGCGAGCTCTCGCTCGATCGCCTCGATGGTGCCGAGGACCCGAGTGTCGTTCGGCGGGAGAAACCCGACCTGCGGGATGAGGAGCAGAGCGGCGTCGAGCGCCGGAGAGTCGTAGGACTGGGTGAAAGTGTTGCGCTCCGGGTCGAAACCCCGCTCCTCTATCTCCGCCCGCACCTCGTGTCGCAGCTCCCGCCAGTGGTCGGTGGGGCCCTCCAGTGCCCATTGTTCGACGCACTTGACTGCCCGATCGAAGGCGACCCAGGTCATGAGACGGGAGTGAGTGAAATGCCGGGGCTTGCCACGCACCTCCCACAGCCCGTGGTCTGGCATGGTCCACTTCCCCTCTAGTCTCTCCAACAACAGTTTCTGCAGGTCCCACACCGTCTCGTCCGGCTCCATCCCCATGCGTCGAGCGGTGAAGATGGCATCCATCAGCTCGCCATAGACGTCGATCTGGGTCTGGCCGTGTGCGGCGTTGCCGATCCGGACCGGTCGCGAGGCCTCGAAGCCGGGAAGCCAATCCAGCTCAATTTCGGGCAGACGCCGCTCCCCGGCCAACCCGTACATGATCTGAAGGTCCTCGGGATCGCCGGCGACGGCACGCAACAGCCAGTCCCGCCAGGCGAGGGCTTCTTGCTGGTGCCCGGCGATCATCAGCGCCTGGAGGGTGAAAGTGGCGTCGCGTAGCCACACGAATCGATAGTCCCAGTTGCGAGAGCCGCCGAGCTCCTCGGGGAGGGAGGTGGTGGGGGCGGCGACCATGCCTCCGGTCGGGAAGTAGGTCAGCGCCTTGAGCGTGATCAGAGAGCGGTCCACCGCCTCTTCCCACGCGCCGGCATAGGGGCTGACATCACTCCATTGACGCCACCACTTCTCGGTGGTCTGCAGGGCCTCTTCGGGATCGATCCGGGATGGCTCGGGGAGGTGAGAGGGGTGCCAGGTCAGGACGAACGGCAGCCGCTCCCCCTCCGACACCATGAACTCGGCGACGGTGCTCAAGTCCTCGCCACGAGCCGGGATCGGTGTTGTGACCGTGAGGGCATCAGGCCCGCCTACAGCGAGGAGATGGCCGTCGTCACTGGTCACCCAGGGCACGAGATGGCCATAGTCGAACCGAATGGTCAGGTCCATCCGCATCTCGATTCTGCCCGTCACCCCCTCGACGATGCGGACCACATCGGCGTTGTATCCACCGTCGCGGCCCCGAATCGGCATGACGTCGATGAGACGCACCGTCCCGCCGTCGGCATCCATCTCGGTCTCGAGGATCAGAGTCCCGGGCCGGTACTGGCGTCGCACCTCTCTCGCTCCACCTCTGGGTGCGATTCGCCAACGACCGTGACCGTCGTCGCCGAGAAGGGCGGCGAGACAGGCTCCGGAGTCGAAACGTGGCAGACAGAGCCAGTCGATCGACCCGTCCCGGGCCACCAGCGCCGCCGTCTCGGTGTCGCCGATAACGGCATAGTCCTCGATCGGCTTGCTCAATTAGGGACAGCCTAAAGAAGGGCACGAAAAGAAGGAGTCGGCCACGTGGCCGACCCCCTCGGATCGATTACATGCCGGCAGACCGCTAGGTGCTGGTGGTCCCGCCTCCGTCGTCGCCGGCGCAACCGTTCACCTCGTCCCAGACCACGTCGTGGTCTCCGGTCTTCCGGTTGACGTGATGCTCCGGGCTGTGCCCTTGGCCGCCCTCATCGTTCCATGCCGCGATATCGATGGTGATCACCACGTACGGATTGGTCTCCGAGTTGGTGGCGTGACAGATCGTGATCTTGTGCCCATCCTCGAGATCGGGGCTCGATCCCGGCCGGGTGGCCAGCGCCGGGCCCATGACGCTCAATGTCAGCAACGAGACCGTGGTGACAAGTGTGATCAGTTTGCTTCGCATGGGTTCCTCGACGTTGTTGTGTTGCTCAAGCTACCTTGAGCACTCTTCGTGTCCAGACACCACGCATAGCGCGTACGGCTCATTCTCGGCGCCCGCTTCTCATACCTGGGACGGGTACCGTTGCCCGATGACGACCACCGCGGCGAGACGTTTGTCTCCCCACCTGACCGCCGATTTCCTCGGGCTGCTAGCGTCCCGAGCCGACGTTCCCACCGTCGATCGCCCTCAGATCGAGGTGGTCGCGCCCTTTGACCTGACCGTGATCGGGACCATCAACCAGGGCACCGATGAGGACGTGCGGTCGGCCGCCAGACGGGCCCGTGCGGCCCAGCCTGCGTGGGCGGCCTTTGGTGCTCGAAAGAGGGCGCAGACCTTGCTCCGTTTCCACGACCTCTTGCTGAAGAACGTGGACGAGTTGACCGATCTGATCCAGCTCGAAGCAGGCAAGGCCCGTCTCGACGCCTGGAAGGAGGTGGTCGACACGGTGGGCGTCACCCGCTACTTCGCCAACATGACACCGAAGGTGATGAGGCGGATACGTCACCAGGGGGCTATGCCCCTCTTCACCAAGACCTACGAGTACCGACATCCAACGGGCCTGGTCGGCTTTATCAGCCCATGGAACTACCCGTTCAACCTGAGCATCTCCGATGCCATCGGCGCCCTTGCCACCGGCAATGCGGTCTTGGTCAAACCTGACGAGAAGACCCCATACTCGGCGATCTACGCGGCTCGTCTTCTCGAGATGGCGGGGGTGCCTCGCGATGTCGTCCAGGTTGTGACCGGCTCCGGCGCTTCGATCGGAGCCACCATCATCGACGAGGTCGACTTCATCATGTTCACCGGGTCGACCGCAGTGGGCCGGCTGATCGCCGAGCGGGCGGGGCGAAGACTGATCGGATGCTCGATGGAGCTGGGCGGGAAGAATGCAGCGATCGTCCTTCCCGACGCCAACTTGGAGAGGACGGTCAGGGAGCTGGCCGCGGGGAGCCATGCCAACGCAGGGCAAACATGTGTCGCCATGGAACGGGTGTACGTCCATGAGTCGATCCGCCAGGAGTTCACCGCCCGGTTCGTGGAGTATGTCGCCTCTATGCCGATGACCGCTTCCTTCGACTTCTCCGGCGAGCTCAGCTCCCTCATCGATCAGTCCCAGCTCGACCGAGTTCACGCCCACGTTGAGGATGCGGTGGCCCATGGAGCCACGTTGCTGACCGGTGGCAAACCCCGACCCGATGTCGGCCCGTTGTTCTATGCGGCGACCGTTCTCACCGACGTGACCGAGGATATGAAAGTGTGTCGGCAAGAGACCTTCGGCCCGGTGACGGTGATCTACGGCTACGACGACCTCGGCCAGGCAATCGCGGCAGCAAATGACTCCGAGCTCGGCCTCCACTTCAGTCTCTGGACCAGGGACACGACCCGCGCCCTCGACATCGCCAGACGTCTCGAAGCGGGCTCGGTCACCGTCAACGACGGCCTGGTGGCGAGTTGGGGCTCGCACGAGGCGCCGATGGGCGGTGTGAAGGACTCCGGTCTGGGTCGGAGACACGGCTTGGAGGGAATTCTCAAGTTCACCGAACCGCAGACCGTTGCGGTGCAGCGACTGATCCCTGCCTATTCACCCTTTGCCGGCATCAGCCCCGAGCGCTTCACCCGCCTGATCCAGTTCCTCACCCGGGTGTTCCGAAGACTCCCCTTCTACCGCTGATCACCGTTCCGACATCTCCGTGAGATCAGCCTCGAGGATGTCCCGTTCCTCGGGGTCTTCGACCTCGACCAGCTTCTCCTTGGCCGTCTCGAGATGCTCGGTGTAAGTGTCGATGTCGTCGACTTCAGCCGCGGCACGGGCGATTGCCTCGTGGGCGAACCCGGTGACGAATGGGTCGAGGTCGTTGTCGAGGCACGTGGCCAGAGACCGCTCCCCAAAGCGTCGCGACAGCTCGGCGTATCCAAGGAGCGCCGCCACCCGGGACACCTGCCAGTCGGCGATCGCCCGCTGGCGCGGGGTGCCGACCTGGTACCAGTGATATCGCTGTGCGAAAGTGGCGGCCAGCATCGCCTCTTCGTCCTCACGCGTCGGCTCTTCCGTCTCGAGCAGGCTCCACGTGTGATTGAACGCCATGGGAGCAAAGGTTCGATGCCAGGTCTCCAGCTGATCTGGAGTGGGATTCTCCACCGGTTCGGTCATGGCTCGATCTCCTCGGGGTTCGGGAACCACCTGAGACGTTCGACCTCGGGCCCGAGGTCGGGCGAGTCTCCGGCCGGCGCGGGTTCCCGGGAGAGAACCTGGCGGGCATCGGTGAGGTAGGCGTCCAGCTCCTCGATGGGGGCGGTCAGGGGCAATGGCAGCATCTCGCCGGTCGCAAAGTCGGCATCGTGCAGCGAGGTCGGTGGCTTGGGTAGCCCGTCCCGGTGGCGCCAGATCGCAGTCTCGGGCTCGTACTCGTATTGGGGAAGCAGTCGCCAGCCAAAATCGGCGATGAGGTTGACCGCCTTCAGTATGTAGGCGAACTCCTCTTCGGGGATGAAGTAGTTGAAGCTGACCCGCACCCAACCGGGCTTGATGACCTCACAACCGGTGGCAATCACCTCTTCGAACTGGGAGCTGGTCTCGAGGTCGATTCCCAGGAGCCGATGGCCATAAGGCCCGGCACATGAGCAACCGCCCCGCGCCTGTATCCCGAACAGGTCGTTGAGAACCGCAACCACGAAGTTGTGATGGAGGGTTCGAGCACCGTGACGGATGACGAAGCTGACGATGGACAGCCGGTCGGATCGAGGATTGCCCAGGATCTCGATGTTCGGGTTCTCCGACCAAGAGTCGATGGCACGTCTGATGAAGGCGTGCTCCAGACTCCGGATCGTCTCCACTCCGACCAGCTCCTTGACCCGGAAGACGAGACCGGCCCTGATCGAGCCGATGATGGCCGGAGTGCCTCCTTCCTCACGATGCTCGGCGTCCTGTATGTAGCTGTGGTGCTCAGGTGAGACGTATTGCACCGTCCCTCCACCTGGTACCACGGGAACCTCGTTGTGTAGGAGGTCACGTCGCACGACCAGGACGCCGGGAGTGCCTGGACCTCCGATCAGCTTGTGTGGGGAGATGAAGATCGCATCCTTGTAGTCCCCGTCGCTCCCGCGGCTGGAGCGCATCTCGATGTCCACATAGGGGGCGGAAGCTGCGAAGTCCCAGAACGACAGGGCGTCGTGGGCGTGAAGCAGGCGCGAGATAGCAGTGGTGTCAGAGATGATCCCGGTCACGTTGGAGGCAGCGGAGAAGGATCCGATTCGTAATGGCCGCTCTTTGAACTCGATCAACCTGGTCTCGAGCTCGACAAGGTCGATGTGGCCGTCGGCGTCCTCCTTGATCTCGATGACGTCCGCGATCGACTCTCGCCATGGCAGTTCGTTGGAGTGATGCTCATATGGACCGACGAAGATCACGGGTCGCTCATGGGCTGGGATCAGCTCTTCCAACCCGTAGGTCTGGCTTAGCCCCCGAGGGATCCGTATCCCGAGCAGACCGACGAGACGGTCTACCGCTCCGGTCGATCCGCTGCCGGCAAAGATCACCGCATGCTCCTGGGCGCTCGCTCCAACTGAATTGCGGATTATCTCGCGTGCCTCCTCCCGGAACCGGGTGGTCTGGAGACCGGTGCCGGAGGTTTCAGTGTGGGTGTTGGCGTAGAGGGGAAGGACCTGGTCCCTGATGAAGTCTTCGACCATCGCCAACGAGCGACCCGAAGCGGTGTAGTCGGCGTAGGTGACCCGGCGCAAGCCGAAGGGAGTTTCCACCGCGGTGTCACTCCCGATCACCGATTGCCTGACTGCCTCGACCATGTCGGCCGGATGTGGCTTCATTCCTGTTACCTAGTGTCTTACCGGCCGCATATGAGCTGCACAACCTTAGGAATCAATTGAGTGACGAGACGACCGTCAGCGTTGGCAATGAGGAGGTTCGGATCTCCAGCCCGGGCCGGGTGATCTTCCCCAAACAGGGCTGGACGAAACTCGATGTGGCCACTCACTTCGCCAACGTCTCACCAGGGGCGCTGCGAGGGGTGTTTGGTCGTCCAACCATGCTCAAGCGGTACATGGGAACCGTCGAGGACGATCCGATCTATCACAAGCGGGCAGCGAAGAACACGCCTTTCGAGACCGTTCAAATCAGGTTCCCCTCACAACGACCGGGGTCGATGAACGTCCCCCGGACCGAGGCCGACGTTGTTCGCCTGGTTCAACTCGGATGTCTCGACCTCCACCCGTGGCCGGTGCGGGCCGAGGACATCGATCATCCTGACGAGCTTCGCCTCGACTTCGACCCCACCCCTGGGTTCGGGTTCGACAAGGTGAGAGAGGCCGCGGCAGGAGCCGCCGCCCTGCTCGACGAAGTGGGTCTGATCGGCTGGCCCAAGACCTCGGGGAGCCGGGGAATCCATGTATATGTCCGGATCGAGCCACTGTGGGACTTCTTTCAGACCAGACGCGCCGTTCTCGCCCTTGCCCGGGAGATGGAACGACGAATGGACGGCCTGGTAACCACCAAATGGTGGAAGGAGGAGCGGACCGGGGTCTTCGTGGACTACAACCAAAACGCCAGGGACAAGACCGTCTCTTCGGCGTACGGGGTCAGACCGACCGGGTATGTTTCTGCCCCCATCACATGGGACGAATTGGCCGATGTCACCATCGAGGATTTCCCTTTGGGCACATTCGCAGAGCGCTACGCGGCCGTTGGCGATCTCACCGAAGGGATCGACAAGTCTGCCGGGCGGATCGACACCTTGATGGAGTGGGTGGCTCGCGACCAGGCAGACGGGCTCGGCGACGCCCCCTGGCCGCCCCACTACCCGAAGATGCCTGACGAACCCCCGCGAGTCCAGCCGTCCAAGCAGCGGCGCCCGGATGACGAGTATTGAGAGGGAGGCCGATGCCAAGGATGCGCCTCGTCGTGGTGGCCGCAACTCTGGTGCTGGTGACCGCATCCTGTACCCCGGGCTCTGAGGGAGCAGGGACCACGACCTCGGCGACGACACCGCCCTCATCCGGCACCTCCTCCACCGGCGCCGAAGCCACCACGACGTCGACGGGAGCCTCCCAGGAGACCGCCGACCTGGTGTTCACCAACGCCAATGTCATCACCATGAGCGGCGCCACCCCTCGAGCCGAAGCCGTGGCCATCACCGACGATGTGATCACTGCGGTCGGCGATCGGGCGACCGTCGAGGCGCTCATTGGCGACGAGACTCAGGTGATCGACCTCGGCGGCGCCGCCGTCGTCCCCGGTCTGGTCGATGCCCACAGCCATTTCTTCGGGGAGGGGATGACCCAGGGGATCGGCGCCGCCATCCAAGACGCCGAGATCCTCAGCAACGGGATCACCACCACAGCCGAGTTCCACACCACCCCGGAGATCCTGGAAGCGGTGCAGGGATTCGAGCAAGCGGGAGAGCTCAGGGTGAGGACCAGTCTCTACCTGATCTACACCGACAGCTGTGGGAATGTCCAGGACGACTGGTGGCGGGAGCACCCGCCAACTCGTGAGCCGGGAGAGATGCTCCGGATCGGGGGGATCAAGGTCTTTGCCGACGGTGGAGGGTGCAATGTCCCTGCCGTTTCCTACACATACGAGGATGGGAGCACGGGAGACCTCTACTTCGACGTGGACGGGATGGAGTCGATCATCTCCGAAGTCGAGGAAGCTGGTTTTCAGGTAGCGGTGCATGCGCTCGGTGACCGTGCGGTGGCAACGGTCCTCGAAGCCATGGAGAGGGTCATCGGCGACAGCGGCAACCCCTTCCGGCACCGAATCGACCACAGCGCGGTGGTCAGCCCCGACATGTATGGCCGTCATCAGGAGTCGGGTGCGGTGTCAGTCATCTCTGGGGCGTTCCGCACCTGTGCGTTCACCGACGCCAACAACGATTACCGATATCGGACCCCGGACGAGTTCGTCTCGTGGGAGTGGCCGTGGCGTCAGCTCCTCGACTCCAACCCCGAGACCGTGTTCGCCTGGCATGCGGATTACGCGGCATTGCCGGCGTCGCTGGGGGCCAACCTTGCCGGGTTCGTGACGCGAGTGGAGGGCGACTGTCAGCCCACCCCGGAGATGGCGGCGGGCACGATCACTGTCGACGAGGCGCTTCACCTGATGACGATGGGGTCGGCTTACGCCCTCGACCGGGACGAGGAGGTGGGCTCGCTGGAGACGGGCAAGTACGCCGATCTAGTCGTCCTCAATCAGGACCCGACTGCGGTCGATCCGCTTCAACTCGAGGCAACCGAGGCAGTGATGACGATGGTCGGCGGCAAAGTCGAGTTCTGTCGGGATGAATATGAGCACACTTGCCCGGTTGGAGAGATCCCCGAGGAGCCACCACCCGAAGCCGCCAGTTGCACCGGGCAGGGCTCAAACCTCGCAATCGGGGCAACAGCGACCGCTTCGACCTCTCTCGCCGACCGTCCGGCCGAGCTGGCGGTAGACGGCGACCCGGACACCGGGTGGGGAGCCGGAGCCGACGCCGAGCAGTGGTTCGAGATCGATCTCGGCGAGCCACGCGATTTGAACTGCATCCGGCTGCTGGTGGATCAGTCCCCGGACGGTCCGACCGTGCATCGGATCAACGGCG
>Ga0299907_10000535_pt1 | contig 18814 bp, 21 predicted proteins | sample RVTome_16_FD_198680 | JGI IMG/M metagenome (GOLD analysis project Ga0299907, IMG submission 198680) | Soil microbial communities from uranium-contaminated site in the Upper Colorado River Basin, Wyoming, United States - RVT152D67 (version 2) ...
CTTCGCCATCGTCCCCGCAGGCAGCCAGGACCATGGCCAGGGAAGTCAGGATCGCCAGGTATCTCCATCTATGAGCTCTCATTAATTTCCTCCTCGCGCAGGCGTCCGCCCTTTCGGGACGAGTTGTTCAGCGACACTACACAAGCCTGACAGGTCGTGTAGTGATACTGATGAACTGATCGTGATTGTGATGGCGCACCTCGACGGAGCTCCCCTGAACAGTGTCACTGCACAGGGTGGGCTTCCTCGCGTAGGTTGGCTACGAGCCGGAGATCCACCGGCGCAAGAGTCCAAGGAGAAACGCCATGGCCGACGAAACAGTTGAACCCAACCAGGGCAGCGACGATCGATCCACGTCCGAGGATGCACCCGAGACGCGCCCGAGCGACCACGGTGTCTCCCGCCGCAGGTTCATAGCGGGAGCAGCCGCGGCAGGAGCAGCCGGTGTGCTGGGGGTGCCTTCGGTGGCGTCTGCGGCGACATCGTCGCCATTCATGCAGGTGAGCGGTCCCGACAGCGGCTCCGATTTGATATTCGTCAACGGGAAGATCCACACGATGGACGCGGATGACACAATCGCCCGAGCCGTCACCATCCGCGACGGCAGATTCGTCCACGTCGGCAATGGTGGCCGAGCAGGTGGGCCGAACACCACCGTCGTCAATCTCCGCGGGCGAACCGTGGTGCCGGGGATCATCGACAATCACAACCACATCGTATTGATGGGGAATCGACCTGGCTTCCACACTCCGCTGGAGAACGCCAGCTCGATCGCCGAGGTGCAGGAGACTCTGGCGGGGCGTGCAAACAGGGTGCCTGCCGGTGAGTGGATGACGACGATCGGTGGATTCCATTTCAATCAATTCGCCGAGTCGCGGCTCCCGACCCAAGGGGAACTCGACGACGCGGCCCCCGATCATCCGGTGTTCGTATCCCAGAGCTTCGACGGTCCCGCGGCCACGAACACAGTGGGTGCGGCGATCCTGTCGGCGAACGGGGTCACGGTGGGAGGTGATGGCGGTATCGCGTCGGGCGGAGTCGGGGCGACGGGTGAGGCTCTGTTGTTCCTCCGCCAGACACTGCTCACGCCGGGGACGCGTCGACGTGGTGCGGCCGACGCCATGGCGTACGGTGCTTCTCTCGGAGTGACCACTCATCTCGACCAGGGGGCTTTCCAGGCGACCGGACAGCCAGTCGATGGGGCGGCTCACGAAGACAACTTCACCATGCATCTGCCTTTCCTGGAGCTGTATCGTTCCGGGGAGCTTCACACGAGGCTGCGAATCAACTTCCTCAATCTCGAAGAGGATCTCGACACACCACGGCTGGTGGCTCGGCTGCAAAACGCATTCCCTTTCTTCGGGGGCGATCTGGTCAGGACAGGCGGCATCGGCGAGTTCACCGCCGGGGACTTCATAGCCTTGTTCCTGGGAAATCCCGGACAGGCCTGGATGAACGGCACCCTCCGGGTGGCTCAGGCCGGCTGGCGCAATGAGAACCACTCGTTGACCGCCAATGACTTCCAGCCGATCATCGAGGGCTGGGAAGAGGTGAACGCCCAGGTCCCGATAACCGAGCTCCGCTGGGTCTTGGCCCATGTGCCGTTCATCACCGAGGAATACGTGAATCGTCTCAACGCCCTCGGCAGCGGGGCGAGTCTGACCGGCTGGCGATATCTGGCCGGCACACCGGCGAGCAATGGTCCCCCATTTCGGATGATCGTCGACAATGGGATTCCCGCCGGCATGAGCTCCGACGGGATGCAGATTGCCCCGATGAACCCGTGGCTGCACATGTACTACGCCACCACCGGGGTCAACGCCGCAGGCGAGCTGATCAACGACGGCCAGCAGATCACACGCGAGGAGGTGCTTCGGCTGTACACGTCGGACAACGACTGGTTCCTCGGCGAAGACGACGAGATTGGAGCCATCGCGGTGGGCCAGCACGCCGATCTGGTGGTGCTCAACGAGGACTACTTCACGGTGTCGGACGAAAGGCTCAAGGACATCACCTCCGTGCTCACCGTCGTCGGGGGGCGGGTCGTCCACGACGCCGGCGTGGTGTGAGGTGGATCGCCCCGCCTTTCCTCAGGTAGTGGGACCCGCATGTGGGTCTGTCGGCCTCGAGAAAAATCTCGAGACGGACGGACCCACCTTTCTCGAGTCAAAGGGACCCGTATACGGGTCCCACTACCTGAGGTTTGAGGACCCGGCTACGTTGAGGACATGACGATCGAGCACATCCATATCGAAGGCAACGACCCCAAGTGGAACATGCCCTACACCCCGGCGATCAAGGTCACCGGAGGCTCCGCGATCTATGCCTCGGGAGTGACGGCGGCGCCCGTCTACCACTCCCACCCGCACGATCCCTCGGAGTTCATCGACATCCCGGATGATCCAGGTCTTCAGGCCGAGATGACCATGGAGAACTTGAAGACCGTGTTGGAGGCCGCCGGAGCCGGGCTGACCGACATCGTCCAGCTCATCCGGTTCATGGTGGATCAGGAACGCAATCAGGACGCCATCAACCGGGTGATGGCCCAATACATGGGTGACCACCGTGCGTCGAGCACATCGGTCGAGGTGGTCCGATTGGCTACGGATCCCCGTCTGGTCCTCGAGCTCCAGGCCATCGCGGTGGTGTGACCACAAACAACGCGCATTGCTCGCCGGCGATGGAGATGCCGGGATAGATTGGCGTGATGGGTTTCGTACTCAAACTGCTCGGAACCGCGGCGTCTCTGTGGGTCGCGGTATGGATCGTCAACGGCTTCGAGTTCAGTGGGGAGTGGTGGCAGTTCCTGATCGTGGCATTCATCATGGGGGTGGCCAACGCGTTGGTGAAGCCGATCCTGAAGCTGTTCAGCCTCCCGCTGATCCTCGTGACACTGGGTCTTTTCCTATTGGTGGTCAACGCCCTGGTACTCGGCCTGGTCGTCTGGCTGTCAGGTCAATTCGAACTCGGTTTGACCTCCGAAGGCTTCTTCTGGTCCACCTTCCTCGCCTCGATCGTGGTCTCCATCGTGTCCTGGATCATTAGCGCAGTCTTGCCCGAGAACTGATAACACCGTTCTGTGCGGGTCTATCACGCGTGGCGCGTAATAGACCCGCACAGAACGGCTCAAGCGGCGGTCGAGACCCGCTCCCAGGGGAGATGAGCGACACCGCCGAGGAAGACTCCGAACACGGGGAGACTGAGCACGAGGCCGTTGAGACCTTGTTCGTCGGCGATGCCGATCGCGGCGAGGAACCCCAATCCGGCACAGACCAGGCCAACCGCCAGCACCGGTCGCCACCACGCCGGTGCCGGTCGCAGGTCGCGATCCGGTTGCTCATAGCGACCGAAGATCGCCATCAGACCCAAGGTGGGGACCACCAGCACCAGGAACCAGACCGGTCGGGTCAGCCACCATTGTCCGCTCAACGGCTCGATGCGAAAGCCCCACCCGTCCACCAAAAGACCCACCCCGATGACGATCACCATGGCGGTGAGATGCCACAAGTACAGGGTCATGATTCGAGCACTGACCACGACGACCGAAGTCCACGCACCGGTTTTGCTCATCAGCCGGGTCAACATCGGCTCCAGAACGAGTATCAGCCCGGCCTGAAACAAGCCGAGGAAAGTCAAAGTCACCCTCGGTGGATAGGAGTTGGTGATCTCGGCGGTGTCGAGACCGACCATGGCGATCGGATAGGGGCCGAACGAGACCAAGAGCAGCGTCGCGGCGAATCCTCCGATGAGCAGGCCAAAGCGTTTGGGGTAGCCGGCGAGTGTCCCGTCCACCCAGGCATATCCGAGTTGGTGGACCGTGGCCCAGACGAAGACGTAGTTGAGGAAGCCAATCGGGACGACCCCGGCCCCGATGGAGATCGCGTCGGCGACGACGCCGAGGGCGATGCCGCCGGCGATCGACCACCAGCCAACGCGATCCCACAGGGCCAGTAGGGACGGAGCGAGGGTGACGATGACCACGTACGCGGCGAGGAACCAAGTCGGCACCAAAGCCACCCGTGATGCAAGTTGGAGGATCTCCCAATCGAGGCCGAGTCGGAGCCCGATCCACCCTCCTATGGTCCACACCAACAACAGTGGGACCACGGGCAGCGCCAGTCGGCGCAGCCTGGCTCGTAGCCAGGCGCCATAGGGTTCTCCCCTGCCCCTCGCCGATCTCCAGGAAAGGGCGTTGGAGTATCCCCCGACGAAGAAGAACAAGGGCATGACTTGAAACACCCACGTCAGCGGGTGTGTCCAGGTACTCAGCTCGAGAAGATGGCCGGGGATGATCTCACCACCCTCGAAGGTGATTGCAGCCATGAGCCAATGGCCAAAGACGACAACGAGGATCGAGAGGACACGGACGAAGTCGACGACCCGATTTCGTGACGCCGGTGTCCTCTCGGCCACCTCTCGGGCGCGTGTGAGGAAACTGATCGAATGATTGTGCCAGCTGGCGGCCTCGGAAACGACCACGTGCGTATCGTGCAGCCGACTTATGTGGCCCGTCACCGTTGAGATCGCCCACATCGCCTTCGCCGCCGCCTGGTTCGGGCACAAGCTCCTGCTCCCTGGTGACATCCGGAGGGCGGTACATGCCGGTGGGTCCGAGTCCGAAGCTCTTCTGGGGAGGGTGAAACGGTCAGGACGCTTCGGGATCCTCACCGGGCTGGGCACTCTCCTATCGGGGGCAGGGCTGATGTGGCTCGTCGGCATTGACACGCTGGACATCGGCATCTGGGTGGGGTTTGGCCTCGTGGTTGCGGCTCTCCTCCTCGGAGCCATGATGCGTCGACCGGCGTCGCGCCTGCTACAAGACGCGGTTGGCCGTGGCGATCGGGTCGAGGCCACCATCGCCGGGGGTCAGATCAGCCGGGCGCTGGGTCTGGAGAGTCTGCTCTGGATCGGGGCCCTGGTGTCGATGGTGGTGTGACGAACCGATACGTGCCTGGCGGACTCAGGCCGGTTGCCGGTCGCGGTGCTCGACCTTCCCATCGGCGTGGAGAGCGAATCGGCCCTCGCTGCGACCGTGGACCGGGTCGGGTCCGGACCATGGCCAACCACCGAATTGAGTCCGCCGATAGTCGTCAACCGCCTGACGCAGTTCTTCGGCAGAGTTCATGACGAAGGGGCCCATCTGGAACACCGGCGCCCCGATGGGTCGTCCTTGCAGCATCAGAAACTCAGCAGGTGCGCCCCGGTTCTCCAGCCGCACCGTAGCCTCCGGGTCGAGGCGGGCGGCGACATCCGCCGCCACGCTGGTGGAATCCACCGTCGCGTCGTCACCAAGGAAGCAGTAGAGCGTGCGGTTGGTGCCTGCTCGCGCCTGGGGCAGGTCGTATTCGGCGCCGGGTGCGAGACGGATCAACCAGATGGCGAAGTCGGTGTCGGAGCGCGACGCCCACGAGTCCGGTGGCGGCGACGGCGGGGCACTGGCACCAAAGCGGCCGGCGATGGCGTCGATGGACACTCCAACGGCCGGGGCGACGTCCGGGATGTCCTCGCTCCACAACATCCCGAAGTAGGCATCCACCATTTTCGACTCGGGTGGCAGGTTGAGCCAGATCTGGAACAGCTCCAGTGGATTGTCGTCGTCGGGCTTTAGCAGCGGGAACATCTCGGAATGCATGATCCCGCTCCCGGTGGTCAGCCACTGGACGTCCCCTTCGCCATATCGTGCCGTGGCCCCCAGCGAGTCCGAATGGTCGACGTAGCCGCGACGTACCACAGTCACCGTCTCGAAGCCGCGATGGGGATGCTGGGGGAATCCGGGGACCTTCACGCCGTGATACATGCTCCAGCCGTCGAGGTACGAAAAGTCCGACCCGAGGTTGCGGCCGTGCAGTGGCACCACCGGGCCCAGTTGGTCGTTTCCGGACGGGTATTGATCCACGTGGTGCACCGTGAACAGGAACGGATCGAACCCTTCCCAGGGAAAGCCGAGCTCGACGAGGTCCTTGATCGCAGTCATGTGGTCGGTTCAACAGTATCGCGGACCGTGAATTCCCGTTCTGTGCGGGTCTATGACGCGTGGCGCGTAATAGACCCGCACAGAACGGTATCGATCAGCGGATGAAGCGGCCCATGGCGTCGGCGATGGCCTTGAGCCGGCTCATCATCGTGGTGAAACCGGGGATGGTCAGGCTTTGCGGACCGTCGCTGAGAGCGGAGTCGGGATCATTGTGGACTTCGACGAGCACACCGTCGGCGCCCGCGGCGACACCGGCGGCGGCCAAGGGCGGGACCAGGGATCTCTGTCCGGCGGCATGACTGGGGTCGACGATCACCGGCAGATGGGTCTTCTCCTTCAAGACCGGCACCGCGCTCACGTCGAAGGTGTTACGGGTGGCGGTTTCGAAGGTGCGGATCCCGCGCTCGCAGAGGATCACGCTCGGGTTGCCCGCCGACACCACGTATTCGGCGGCGAGCAACAGCTCCTCGATCGAGGAGGAGATCCCTCGTTTGAGGAGCACCGGAAGCGGCTGAGCGCCAACCTCGGACAGAAGCCGGAAGTTCTGCATGTTGCGCGCTCCGATCTGCAGCATGTCGGCGTGGGCACCGACCAGCCCGACGTCCTCCGGGGCGACCACTTCGGTGACGATGGGTAACCCGCTCTCCTCGCGTGCTGCCGCCAGGAGATAGAGGCCCTCTTCGCCAAGGCCCTGAAAGCTGTACGGAGAGGTTCTCGGCTTGAAGGCACCACCGCGAAGGATGCGGGCTCCGGCTTCGCCCACTCCTTTGGCGACAAGTGAGATCTGCTCCGCCGACTCTACCGAGCAGGGCCCAGCCATCACCACGATCTCGGAGTCCCCGACGGCCACGTTTCCCACGTCGACGATGGAATTGGTCGCCTGGTGCTCACGGGACACCTGAGGATAGGGCGGCGCCTCCGATCGAATCGAAGCCACGCCCCGCATGGTTTGGATCTGGTCGGCTAGCGCCTGTGCGGTGGAGTCGACAAGACCGATGTGGGTGGCCTCGCCGAGCTCGCTGACGAGAAGACGCCCGCCTTCTTGTTCGATAAATCGGACTATCGACGCCTTGTCCTTTAGCGAGACTTCCGGCTCGAGTATGACGATCACGAGCCGACCGCCACCGGACGCAATCCGTCGATGAACTCCGCAGGATCTTCCCCGCGGTCGATGGCGTCGATCAGTGCCGAACCCACCACTACACCATCGACATGTCCGGCCAGCGCGGTCACCTGTGATCGCTCCCGAACTCCGAAACCGGCCAGGACCGGAAGCGGGGATGTGGCCTTGACCCGGTCCAGATAGGAGAGCACCGAATCGTCGAAGAGGGTCGTACTCCCCGTGGTTCCCTTGGTGGTGACCGCATAGACAAACCCCCGACTGGCCGCAGCCAGCCTGGTGAGACGCTCATCAGGTGTGGTGGGTGCCACCAGTTGGACGAGACCGCGTCCCCGCGACTCCAGGAGACCAGCCAGCTCGTCGCTCTCCTCGATGGGGAGATCGGGGACTATGAGCCCGGCCGTCCCCACCTGCTCCATTCGTTCGACGAGATTCTGAAGACCGAAGGCGAGAAACGGGTTGTAATAGCCCATCAGCAGATGGGGAGCGTCGAGGTCAACCGCGTCCAACGTGTTGAAGATATAGTCGAGATTCACTCCCCCGACCAGAGCTTGGTGACTGGCCTGTTGGATGGTCTGGCCGTCGGCCATCGGGTCGGTGAACGGCACTCCAATCTCGACCACATCCGCGGACTCCGCCACTTTGGAGACTATCTCGGGAAACGAATCCAGATCCGGGTAGCCCGCAGTGACATAGCCGCAAATGGCTTGGCCCCCCGCCGCTTCGATCGAACTGGTCACGCTGGCGATAGCGTCACTCACCGTCGGCGCCCCTGATGATGTCGAGGTCCTTGTCACCCCGCCCGGACACACAGACAGTGATGATCGAATCGGGATGATCAGATGCCCACCGTCTCGCTCCAACCAAGGCATGGGCCGACTCCAATGCCGGGATGATGCCTTCGGCGGTGGAGCACTCCTTCAAAGCGGCCAGCGCCTCCGCGTCCGAAGCCGACACGTACGTGGCCCTGCCCGAATCACGGAGCATCGCGTGTTCCGGTCCGACCCCGGGGTAGTCCAAACCGGGCGCGATCGAGTGGGTCTCATGGACCTGGCCATAGCTGTCCTGAAGCAGCGGGGTCATCGCCCCGTGGAGAACCCCAACCGTGTCCGATCCGAGGGTGGCGCTATGCGACTGACCGTTGCCCCCGGCCTCGACCCCGAGTAGGGCCACCGACTCGTCATCGACGAAACCACGGAACATGCCGATGGCGTTGGAGCCGCCGCCGACGCAGGCGACCGCCACATCGGGGAGGCAACCGGTGACCTCGATGGTCTGGGCCCGGGTCTCCTTGCCAATGATCGATTGCAACTCGGCCACCAATGTCGGATAGGGATGTGGCCCCACCGCCGACCCCAGCAGGTAATACGTGCCATCGGGATCGGAAACCCAGTCGCGCATCGCCTCGTCGATAGCCGACTGCAGGGTCTGGCCACCTTTCTCCACCGGGATCACCGTGGCGCCGAGCAGGTTCATCCGCTCCACGTTGGTTCGCTGGCGTACCACGTCGACCGCACCCATGTAGACCGTGCACGGAAGACCCACTCGAGCGGCGGCGGCTGCGGCTGCCACACCATGTTGGCCAGCGCCGGTCTCGGCCACGATGCGACCGGATCCGAGACGTCTCGCCACCAGCGCCTGACCGATTGCGTTGTTGATCTTGTGGGCTCCCGTGTGACACAGATCCTCCCGCTTGAGAAGGACACGTGCACCCCAGGAATCGCCCAACCGCTCGGCCGGCGTCAGGGGGGTGGGACGACCTACGAATGTGGCCTGCTCTGTGGCCAGCTCGGCCCGGAACCCATCGTCGTCGAAGAGTTGGAAGACGGTCTCTTCCAGATTGCGGAGAGCAGTCATCAAAGTCTCCGGGGCATATCTTCCCCCGTAGATCCCGTACCGGCCATCGGCCGAGACCCGACGCTCCGACGTGGTCGTCACAGTCATGCGTTCACCAACCTTTCCTCGGCCCCCCGCACGGCGGCCACAAAAGAGCGAATCAATGCCGGGTCCTTCGAACCCGGCGAGCGTTCCACCCCGCTGCTCACGTCGACTCCAAACGGTCTGACCGTCGTGATGGCGCCCCCCACATTGTCGGGTCGTAGACCTCCTGCCAGGATCATCTCACCGACACGGGCCACAGAAGTCGCTCGGGACAGGTCAACGAGCCGACCGACTCCGCTCACCGGCCCCTCGTAGAGGAAGCGGCCACCGGCCGGTGTGTGTCTGCCGTCGTCGCGAAAGACGGGCAGAACGGCGATCCCCCGGATTCCGTCGAGGGTGTCGTGATCCGCTTGTACCAGATCGGGGGTGAATTCGTCGAGTACACGTTCGATGTCGTCCCGGCCGGGACGACGAAACACCGCGACTCTCAGTACCTCTGGAGCCAGCTCACCGGCGATTGACAGCGCCTCATGGGGGGTCACCTGTCGTGGTGAAGTCGAAAAGACGAATCCAACGGCGTCCACGCCGGATGAAACGGCGGCCTTTGCCGCCTCGTGGTCGGAGATTCCACAGATCTTGACGAAGAGACTCACCTCACGACTCCGGACAGCCGGCTGCGGCCGGCCGCAATGAATGATGCAAGAGCGGCACCGGGGTCGTCCCTGGAGACGAGCGACGAGCCGACCAGCGCCAGGCTGTAGCCGAGACCGGCGACCGCGGCGACGTCATCGGAAGTGGTCATCCCACTCTCGGCGACCGTGGGCAGGTAGTCGGGCAGTTGCGGTGCCAGCGATTCGAATCGGGTCGTGTCCACTTCGAGGGTGGAGAGATCCCGGCAATTGACCCCGACGAGCACCTCGCGATCAAAGACTCGAACTGCTGTCTCGAGATCGGACCGATCGAAGATCTCCACGAGGACGAACATTCCCAAGTCCAACACCTGGTCGGTCATTTCCTCGAGCAAATCCCCCGAGCCGATCCGAGCGATGAGCAGCACACCGGAGGCACCCGCCGCCCTGGCCTCATCGATCTGAACGGGATCGACCAAGAAGTCTTTTCTCAACACCGGCACCGATACAGCAGCTGCCACCGCCTCGAGATGTGTCAGGTCACCGGAAAAGCGGTCCGGCTCGGTGAGAACCGAAATTGCGGCAGCCCCATTGGCGACGTAGTCATTCGCCAGGGACATCGCCGTTTCTGCGCTAGCCGGGCCATCCACGAGCTTGCCTTCCGAAGGGCTCGCCAACTTGGCCTCGGCGATGATATCGAACCCACTAGCGGAGAATCGAAGTGGTATCGGGGGTGGTGCCGATCTCACCCGTGAGCTGAGCCCGCTGACCGTCCGCTTCTCCCGGATGTCACGTGCCCGCTCGAGGCTCGACGCCGCCATTTGCCGAAGGAAGTCAGACACCAACCGACTCCCGATCGGCCAGGGCAGTCAAGCTGTCCAGAAGCCCTCTGGCGGCCCCTTCATCCAGGGCCGTGGACACTCGATCGACTGCTTCATCCATGGTCGATCCGGTCACACGAAGCGCAAGTGCCGCCCCGAGCAGCAAGGCATCACGGTGAGGGCCTTTCTCTCCATCGAAGACCCGACGAATCGCCTCGGCATTGTCTTCTGGATCACCGCCAACGAGCTCATCGGGGCTACATCTCGGGATCCCGAACTCGGCGGGGTCCTCGACGATCTCGACCACGTGGCCTGGGGTCACATCGAATAGCAGGTATGGGCCGACGGGTGTGGGCTCGTCCCATCCCGGCTCGCCGTGGACCACGAAGGCGCGGGTTATGTCCATGCCCGACAACGTCTCCGCCATCATGCGTGCCGCTTCAGGGCTGAAGACCCCGACCACCAGATGTGGCGTCCGCGCCGGATTGGCCAGGGGTCCAACCAGGTTGAAGATGGTGCGTGCCCCCATGGCCTGACGCACCGGTGCCACCGACTTCATGGCAGGATGAAAGGCCGGAGCGAATAGATAGGTGAAACCGGTCTCGGCGAAGACCCTTCCAGCACGCCGGGCGTCCCAGGGCACGTCGAGCCCGAGAGCGGCGAGCACGTCGAAGCTGCCACTGCGACTCGATACAGACCGGTTGCCGTGTTTGATCACCTCGGCCCCGGCGGCCGCGGCCAGCAAGGCGGCACCGGTCGACAGGTTGAGGCTGCCGGATGAGTCGCCACCGGTTCCGACGACATCCACTGCACGGGAGACGTCGGGGATCTCCGGACGCACCGCCAGGTCTTGTAGGGCACCTGCGAACACGCGTACCTCGTCGGCGCTCTCCCCCCGGGTCCTCAGCCCGGCCAGGGCAGCAGCCGCGACGGCGTGATCGAGGTCTGCGGCAGTGAGATAGCCAACCAGCTCCGCCGCCTCATCGTTGTTGAGCAGATCGCCGTCCATCAGTTTGCCGATGATCTCTCTCATGACGTCGCTCCCACCAGATCATCTGCCGTGCCTTTTACCCGGAGGCCGAGGAAGTTGGCGATGAGCCGATCTCCTAGGGGGGTGAGCACACTCTCCGGGTGAAATTGCACACCTTCGATAGGTAGAGACTTGTGGCGAACTCCCATGATCTCCCCGTCGGAGGTGTAGGCCGAGATGGCCAGCTCGGCGGGGAGCGTCATCTCGGAAATGGCCAGGGAGTGATAGCGGCCACCAACGAACGGATTGGGCAGCCCGGCGAAAACCGACCGTCGATCGTGATAGATCTCCGACGACTTCCCATGCATGAGCGTCAACGCCGGATCGACATCGCCACCGAAGGCGACGCCAATCGCCTGATGCCCGAGGCACACCCCGAGGATCGGGGCACGGCGGGCGAAGTGTCGGATCATCTCGACAGACACCCCGGCATCCTCCGGGCGTCCCGGGCCTGGCGATATGACCAGATGGGTGGGATCGATCTCGTCGGCGTGATCGGGGGTGATGTCATCGTTGTATTCGACCGTCACACTCACTCCGGTGGTGAGGAACGCCTGCACCAGGTTGTAGGTGAACGAGTCGTAGTTGTCGATGACCAGAACGTGGCTCATAGACCCTCCTTGGCGAGTTCGAGGGCCGCTTCGAGAGCGGCGCCTTTGGACAGGACTTCGTGGTGTTCGGCGGCAGGGTCGCTGTCGGCGACTATCCCGGCTCCGGCCTGATAGCTGTAACCGCCGTCTTCGAATACCAGTGTGCGAATGGTGATCGCCTGATCCATGGCACCACCGTGGCCGAAGTAACCGATCGACCCCGCGTAGAGACCACGCGACACCGGCTCCAACTCGTCGATGATCTCGATAGCCCGCAGCTTGGGTGCCCCACTCACCGTGCCGGCGGGGAAAGCGGCGGCAAACAGGTCGAATGCGTCGAGTTCCGGCCGAAGGTCGGCCGTGACTCCGCTGACCATGTGCATGACATGGCTGTATCGCTCTATGGTCTTGTACGGATCAACCACGACCGATCCCGGCGAGGCGGTGCGTCCCACGTCATTGCGGGCCAGGTCGACCAGCATCACGTGCTCGGCAGCCTCCTTGGGGTCGCCCACCAACTCCCGCTCCAGCCGACGGTCGTCATCTTCGTCGACCCCCCGTGGCCGGGTTCCGGCGATGGGCCGCAGCTCTGCCTTGCGACCGTTGAGTCGGGTCAATGCCTCGGGCGACGACCCGACGACTTGACGATCGCCGGTGTCGATGAAGTACATGTAGGGCGACGGATTGAGCAGGCGAAGTGCTCGATATGCGGCAAAGGGATCAATCTCGGTCTCACCGGTAAACCGGATGGAGAGCACCAGTTGATAGATGTCTCCGGCCTGGATGTGTTGTTTCGCCGTCTTGACGTTATCGACGTATTCGGCCGTGGTCATCGAAGGTGTGGCCGGTCCGTGCCTCGCCGGCTCCTCCGCATGATCGAGCGCACCATGCAACGCCGTCTGGACTTCCTGGCGAAGTTGGTGGCGTTCGTCCTCCGATCCGGAGTGGAGAAGCGCCATGCGCCGGGTGAGATGGTCGAAGACCAGGATCGAGCTGGTGGTGATGTAAACCCCGTCCGGACCGGACGGTTGATGATGAGATGCGGGTAGCCGGTAGAGCTTTCGCACCAGGTCGAACGCAGCGACTCCGACCAGACCGCCTGCAAACGGTGACGCATTTGCTTCGGGTGCGCAGACCGGAGCCATGTCGAGGGCTCGACGCAGTCCGGACAAGAGTGCGGTGTCGGCGAGCTCGGCGTCGACGTAGACACCGTTGTCTTCGATGGTGACCCGTTGTGTGTCCCCGAACCCGATGAAGGAATAGCGGCCGGTGTGACCACCCTCCACACTCTCCAACAGATATCGGGGGCGCATCGACGCCAGCCGCAGATACGCCGAGACCGGGGTATCCAGGTCTGCCGGTATATCGAATATCGATTCCATGGTCTCCTCGGTTGCTCTTGACAAGAGGAGAGATGTCCGGGAATCGAAAAACCCACCTCGTGTCTGGAGGTGGGTTGATGTCGGTCTATGGAATGAGCCGGATGGTCGCCACCTCTATGGGGTCGACCACCACCACTGTCGGGTTGAGGACGCGGTTGTGTAGCTCATCGAGAGTTGAGTTGTACCAGCGATCGGGTGTAGCGTCAACCCTCGATCAGTTCGATATCAGAACTGCTATACGCTTAATATCAATTCTGCTATACTGATGCCGATGGCTGCCAGATCGTTGATCGTCGAAGCGAGGAGAAGGGCCAATCTCACTCAGCGTGAGCTCGCCGATCGTCTCGGCACGCATCAGCCGGTGGTGGCTCGCTGGGAGTCAGGTCGCACGAGCCCCGACTTCGCCACAGTGGAAAATGTGCTCTTTTCCTGCGGATTTCACCTCTCTGTCGGTCTAAGCCCGGTCGACGAACACGACGATGTCTTGATTGACCGAGAGTTGCGTCGCACCCCACACGAACGCATTACTTCGATGGTCGAGGCCGTAAACGCCTTGGACAGGATGGCGGATCTCGCCCGTGGCTGAATTCGACCCTGTAGGCACCCTCCGCGTCCTCACCGACCACGAGGTCGATTTCGTCATTGTTGGTGGAGTTGCAGCTCGTTTGCGCGGATCACCCATCCTCACCCAGGACGTGGACGTGACTCCCGCCATGGATGATCGGAACCTCACGAATCTCGCGAAGGCACTCGAGGAACTGGATGCTCGTCTCCGCACCAACCCGGAGCCGGAGGGCGTGCGCCTCCCCTTCGATCCGCATCTCCTCAAGTCGGGCGCCGTTTGGACCATGGTGACCCGCTTCGGGGATCTCGATCTCGTCATCTCTCCGGCAGGTACCGAGGGATACTCAGATCTCATTCGCGACGCGGACGAGCTACTGGTTGCGGTCGACCCTGACCTGAGGGTCATGGTCGCCTCATTGGTTGACGTTATCCGATCCAAACAAGCGGCCGGACGCGAAAAGGATTTGGCGGCGCTGCCTCTTCTTCGACGAACCCTGACGCGACTCGACGACCAGAAGAGTTAGCCCGCCGCCTCGTTGACGATCGGGGCGACCTTCGTCCCCAACAGCTCGATGGAGCGCAACACTTTTTCGTGGGGAAGGGTTCCAACGCTGATGTGCAGCTCGAAACGGTTCACCCCCAACAACTCTTTGAAGCGGAGAATCTTGTCCGCCACCGTCTCTGGGTCTCCGATGACAAGTGACCCTTCAGGCGAGCGCATCCAGTCGAACTGCTCTTTGGTCATGGGTCCCCAACCTCTTTCCCGTCCAAGGTTGGTCATGGCGGCGGCGTACGGGCCATAGAACTCTTCGGCGGCCCGTTCGTTGCTGTCGGAGATGTACCCATGAGCATGCACCGACAGGGGCACTGCACCCGGGTCATATCCTGAATCCTCCAAAGTCCGGCGGAAGAGGTCGGCGAGAGCGGTGAAGCGGTCGGGAGCCCCGCCGATGATGGCCAGAGCCACCGACAACCCTCGTGAGGCCGCCCGGACTATCGACTCGGGTGTGCCGCCCACGGCCACTCGAATCGGCAACACGCGTTCGGGTCGGGGATATATGGCCTGACCCTTGATCGGGGCGCGGAAACGTCCCGACCAGTCGATTTCGTGGTCGCTGTCCCTGATCTGGAGGAGGAGATCGAGCTTCTCGGCGAACAACTCGTTGTAGTCGTCGAGGTTGTATCCGAAGAGCGGAAAAGACTCGATGAACGAACCCCTCCCGACCAGCAGCTCGGCTCGGCCCGAGGAGACCAGGTCCAACGTGGCGTACTGCTGGAAGACCCGAACCGGGTCATCGGTGCTGAGGATTGAAACGGCGGGGAAGAGCCGGATCTTCGAGGTTCGCCCGGCTGCTGCGGCCAGAACGACAGCCGGTGCCGAAGAGGCGAAGTCGGGACGGTGGTGCTCCCCCAACCCGTAGACATCGAGCCCGACCGACTCAGCTGCCTCGACCTCTTCGAGTATCTGACGGAGTCGTTCCCCATGACCGACAGTCGGTCCGCCTCCGTGGGACGGGATGGTCTCGGCGAAGCTGGTGAGTCCTAATTCCATATTCAACGAACAACACGTATCAGAGACGCTCCCTTCCCCTCTATCCAACTGAGAGAGGCGAGGAGAACGTGTCCACACCAGCGATATACCCGGGAGGCGTGAGGACTCAACCGGGATCACCGCGAATGAAAGCGGTCACCGCCGGCGCAGTCATCGCCCTGGCCACAGCAGTCGCGGGCGCCGCTCTGCTGGCCGGCATCGCAACCGGGTCGGCAATCGAGGCTCCCGCTCGGCCCGGCGACAAGGTCATGAGGCCGGCATCAACCTCACCTATCACCACCACGGCTCTAAGCGAATAGCCAAACAGGCATCTGACGTCATCGAGACGTGAAGACAAGGCTTCCGACTGGGGGAACCACGACCCCGGGCCCGAAATGGGCCCGGGGTCAACTTCGTCCGAGGGTGTTTGAACTGCGGGCCATAGACATCGGTGAGCGATCTATGCAACCCGAGTTTGGTGACGGGTCAGGACGGGTCCGGCGGAGGCCTCGCGGAATGGCTAGAGGACTACCCACTGGGTCTTGACGACCTGGCCCCTGGTGAAGCGGAGGACCATGCCGAGGGGACCTGGGGCTATTCCGTCGGCAGTAAAACGCCCGAGGTCGTCTGAATCGGTGGTGAAGTTGGCTCCGGAGGTGTGCAGATCGACGCTGAAACGGGCCGGGGGTGAGGTTGCCCCAATGAGTCGACCCGCCACTTCGTCATATTCGATGTCGATCATCCACTGGCCGGCCTGGAAAGACATCATGCGGACGGTGGTCGAGGACCGCACACCTGTTGGTACGTCCTCGTCCGCCGAGTCGAAGTCGAGCTCCGCCAGTTCGGCTTCGATGTCGCGCCATGTGAATGCGGCCTTGGCGAATGCGGCAACGTCGGAGGGGACGGGATCGCTCTCCTCTAAGCCCTTTTGGAGCATGGCAAGGATTATCTCGTCTCGACCCGACTCGTTGAACTCGCTCATTGGTGACCTCCTGAACCTAAGAGCCGTTTGTGCCGCGTCTGATACGCGATGTCGCCGAACGCAGCTTGTCGAGACATCGTGCCCGGGTTGGCCCCAGGCTGCCGATGGGCCGGCCGATCATCTCGGAGATCTCCTCGTAGCTCAGGACAGGCTCAACGATCATTAGTCGGAGCAATTGCTGGCAGATCTGATCGAGCGTCCTGAAGGCTTGCACCACGAACCGTTGATCCTCGTCGTCGATCAGGGTTTCCTCCAGGGATGGGCTCGGGTCCTCGACGTCATACTCGAACTCGGTGGGGACATCCCGGTTTTGGCCCCGAGACACCCTGAGGGCCTCTCGGCGACAAGTCGTCGCCAGCCAACCGGGAAGACGGTCAGGATCATGAATCGAGTCGATGTTCTCGATGAGTTTCAGCCACACGGTTTGGCTGACGTCCTTGGCGCTGGCGTCGTCGAGGCGGAACCCGCGTGCTATCGACCAGACCATGTGCCCGAACCGGTCGACAAGAGCATCCCAGGCATTCCGATCGCCATTGGCGGCAAGTGTGAGCAATTTCCCGTGTGACAGTGCTTCGATGGGGGGATCGTAGAGGGCAAAGTCACACACCGACTGTCAGGCTCCGACGCAGACGAACGACGCAGCGGAGACAAACCGTTCCGGATCCTCGAGCATCCCCGACTGGGCCCGAGAGAGGGCTCGTGCCGCGTCGAGACCTTCGACGAGGCCGCGATGGAAGTCGACCATCAGATCCGACGTGGCGGTGGCATCGGGAACCAGGCCGACGCTGGCAACCACCGATCGGGATCCCATGCTGAGGAGGGCCGAAGTGAGGCCGGCCAGCTCGTCACCTGCCCGGGCCTCGGTGTAGCCCGAGTCACAAGCAGAGAGAACCACCAAGGACGGCGGGGCCTCCAGTCGCTCGATGTCGTACACGTTCAGGTCACCATCGCCGAGACGCAGAGATGAGAACATCGGGTTCTGCACCTGGAATGTGGCGTGTGAGGCGATGTGGGCGATCCTCGACCCGGAAAGAGCGGAGCGAACTTCGTCAACCCCGACTCCGGGCGGCAACAACGTCGCATAGGTGTGCAATCTCCCGACCGCCTCGACCTCCTGATCCGCCAGCTCGAGATCGGGGCCGCCGGCGATGACAACCGAATCACCGGTCGGCTCACGATGTCGAGCCTGCCACCACATCTCGGCGGAGGGGCTGACCTGTACGGATCGGCCACGCAAACTGGGCAAACCCGCCCACGGTGTCGCGATGAGCGAAGCGGGGGGCACGATCACGACGTCGTCACCGAGATCCAGGCCGGCGAACAGCATCTGATCGAGACGGTGAAGCGCTTCGACATCCACCGGGCGCCCTCGGCGTGCACTGCGCCGCATGGCGAAGCGGAGATGACTCAGCTCACGTGCTGTCTCGTCGGCATTGCCCAACTCGATGAGACGTGCCCGGCCCCTTTTCACCCGGACTGCGAACAATCGGCTGTCGTGCTCGCCGACCTCAAACAGGGTCCGATCCCTCAAGGAGTCGACGAGGGCGCCGATCGAAAAGGCCGAGTCGCCGGGTCTCGTCTTTCGACGGACCCGGTCAGCTCGAACGATCTCCTCGTGGAGACGTTTTCGTTGTAGATGCAAGGCCCGGTCGTCCCGGGACTCCGGTTGTCGCAGTTCCGCTTCGACCCGGCGAAGCTGGGCGAGAGCACCGGCCACTTCATCGTCTCCGATCGGAACAACCGGGGCGTAGCGAAGCGCACGGGCACGGGTTCGATCCAGCCACTCCAGGATCCGCCGGGGTCGACCGGAATCCAAAGCTAGCTGAAGACCGATGCTCGCCAGCTCTCTGCCTTGGCGCTCGATTCCTGAGCGAAGGTCGGATGCACCGAGAGCAGCCTGATAGTTGTCGAGCAGGTTCAATCCCGAACGGACCGCCCCTGCTGCCGTGCGAGCATCCTCATCGTCAACCCCAAGCAGAGCTCGCGCCAGATGAGCCTGCAATCGCGTCTCGATCGGCCCGACCCGCTCCTTGGCGAGTCGTTCGAGATGACGCCGGCCGATACTGTGCTCGCCGAGGGAGCGGGCGGTTCTTCCTGCGAGCAAGTGTGCCTGGCCTGCTTCCGCTATCAGACCGAAACGGTCGAGGTCGACTGCGACTGACGACACATCGTCGAGCAGCTCATAGCTGGGGCCGTCCAGGACGAAACGTGCCTCGTTTCGGATCCGCCTGGCCCCGGATCTGCGTCGGTCGGGCCCGGTTTCCTCATCGATCAGCGCAATGGTCCTTTCGGCCAAAGCCATGGCCTCGG
>Ga0299907_10000536_pt1 | contig 18814 bp, 18 predicted proteins | sample RVTome_16_FD_198680 | JGI IMG/M metagenome (GOLD analysis project Ga0299907, IMG submission 198680) | Soil microbial communities from uranium-contaminated site in the Upper Colorado River Basin, Wyoming, United States - RVT152D67 (version 2) ...
CCCCTCGATCCCGCCGAGCTCCTCGTCCAGGGTGAACAGGTCGAGGAGCGCCTGCGTGGGGTGCTGGTGCGTGCCGTCACCCGCGTTGACGACGTGGGCGCTCGTGTAGCGGGCGGCGAGCTGGGGCGCGCCGATCTGCCCGTGCCGGATGACCATCACATCCGGGTCGTAGGCGCCGATCGTCAGCAGCGTGTCCTTGAGGGACTCGCCCTTCTCGAGCGAGGAGCCCGAGGCCTTGAGGGACATGACGTCTGCGGAGAGGCGCTTGGCCGCCAGCTCGAAGCTCGAGGACGTCCGTGTGGAGGCTTCGAAGAAGACGTTCACGACGAGGCGCCCGCGCAGTGTCGGAAGCTTCTTCACGTCGCGCTCCAGCGAGCGGGCGAACGTGCGCGAGAGGGCGAGCAGCCGCTCGACGTCCTCGCGCGCGAGGTCTGCGATCGAGATCAGGTGCCGGCGCGGCGGGCGCCGGGGCGGCAGGAGCTCCTCGCGGAGCAGGGGTCGGACGTCAGCCATTCATTCCTCCCTCTGGGACGAGCAGGACGCGGTCGACCTCGTCGACCTCGACGAGCTGCACCTGGACGCGCTCGTCGCGCGCGGTCGGCAGGTTCTTGCCGACGTAGTCGGGCCGGATGGGGAGCTCGCGGTGCCCGCGGTCGACGATCACGGCGAGCTGGACGCGGGCGGGGCGCCCGTAGTCGAAGAGCGCGTCGATCGCCGCCCGGATCGTCCTCCCCGTGTAGAGGACGTCGTCGCAGAGGACGCAGGTCCGGCCCTCGAGCGGGAAGTCGAGCCGGGTCGCGCGGACGACGGGCTGCGGATGGAGCGGCGCGTCGCCGCCGCGGACGTGGACGTCGTCGCGGTGGAACGTGATGTCGAGCGTGCCGAGGGGGATCTCGCGCCCTGTGAACTCCTCGATCAGGCGCCGGAGCCGGTGCGCGAGCGGGACGCCGCGGGTGTGGATGCCGACGAGCGCCGTCCGCTCGAGGTCGGGGTTCCGCTCGACGATCTCGTGGGCGATGCGGACGAGGGTGCGGCGGAGGGCCTCTCCGTCCAGCAAAAGCTTCGCCGTCTCGGCGTGGGCAGCCACGTACAACTCCTTTCCGGCCTCACGGGACCGAGTTAAAGGTGCGGGCGAGAGGTTAGCCGCCCGGCCGGACGGCGTCCAGGTTTCCGAGCAGGCGGCGGTGCAGGTCCTGCGCCGCGGCGCCCGGCGCGACGCCGAGCTCGTCGCGCAGGAGACAGCGGAGCCGGTCGTAGACGCGGATCGCCTCGGCGGCGTTGTCGCGCGCCGCGAGCGCCTCCATCACGTAGCGGTAGCCGCTCTCCCGGAAAGGCGCGAGCTCGACGAGGGCGCGGCCCGACCGCTCTGTGGCCGCGAGCTCGGTTCCTCCCATGGCCAGGCCGGTGGCGGCGATGCACTCGTGCGCGCGGAGGCGGACGTCCTCGAGCCACCGCCGCCGCTCCTCGACCCAGGGAGCCTCCTCTCCTGCCAGGAAGCTGCGGTTGGCGACGTAGAGCGCCGTGCGCGCGGGCGCCCACGCGCGGGTCCACTCACCCAGGGCGACCGCGGACTCGGCCCGGTGGACGCCGACGCCGGCGGCCTCGAGGTCGATCCACGCGTCGGGCGGGAGCACGAGCCGGAGCTCTGCCTTCCCCGCGAGCGTCCCCGCGCCCAGGGCCCGCCTCAGCTTGGAGAGGAGGGCGGCGAGGGAGGCGTCCGCCGCGCCCGGGGGGTTCGCGGGCCAGAGGGCGTCGGCGAGCTCGTCGCGCCCGGGCGGACGTGCGCGGTTGGCCGCGAGGTAGGCGAAAAGCAGGCGTCCCTGCCGTCCGGGCAGCTCCCCCTCGACCCGCCTCCCGGCGAGCTCGAGGACGAGGCTCCCGCAGAGCTGGATCCTCGTCTTGCCCTCAGACGCCAAGGTTTCGACAAGGTACTCGCAAGCGCTCCGCGCGACAATAGAAGCGTTGTCTCCAGAAGGAGGTCGGAATGTCGAAGGTGGTCAATTGCGAGTGCGGGCAGACCGTGCGGGCCGGGAGTGACGACGAGCTCGTCGCCCAGGTCGAGACGCACGTCGAGCGCGACCACCCGGAGCTGGTGGGGAAGCTCTCGCGCGACGACATCCTCGGGATGGCCGAGGAGGAATAGTCGAATGGCACGAGTCCTCGTCCATCTCGCCACCGGCCCGGAGCACCCGACCCGGGCCGCGCTCGCGCTCCTCGTCGCCCGCACGGCGGCGGGGGAAGGTCACGACGTGCGCGTCTTCCTCGCCGGCGACGCCGTCCAGCTCGCGCGCCCGGAGACGGCCGAGGCCGTCCACGGGATCGGCACGGGCTCGCTGGCCGAGCATTGGGACGCGCTCGCCGACCAGGGCGTGGCGGTCTTCCTGTCGGGGCTGTCGAGCAAGGCGCGCGCCGTCGATGCGGCGACGCGCGGCGGCATCGAGCTGGCGCCGCCGGAGAAGCTCGTCGAGCTCGCGGTCTGGGCGGAGACGACGCTGACCTACTGAGCCCCGGGAAGCTCGGCGACGAGCACGGCCCAGTCGATGCCGAACGAGACGGTCTCGGGGAGCCCGCGCTCGGCCGCCGCGAGGCCCCGCGCGAAGGCCTCCGCGTCGAGGAGGCGCAGCGTGGAGATGTAGCGGCCGCGAATCCGCTCGAGCGCCTCCGCGCGGGCCAGCGTCCTGCGCTGGCGAAGGGCGTGCGTGTGGACGCGGGCGAAGCCGGCCGCCGCGAGCTCGCCCTCGAGGTCCTCCGCCTGCGGGAAGCGGCCGCGGTCGATGTCGAGCACCTCGGGAAAGAAGTCGTTCAGCCAGTACGTGTCGAAGTGCTCGGGCGCGAACGTGGCGAGTGCGGCTCGACCGCCGGGAAGCAGGACGCGTGCGAGCTCGGGTAGTGCCCGCGAGCGGTCGACGAGGTGGACCACGGTTCGGAGCACCACCCGCTCGAACCACGCGTCCTTGAAGGGAAGCTCCTCGGCGCGTCCCTGCCTGAGCCCGACGCGCCTACCGGCGATCGCGCGAGCTTGCCGGAGCATCTCCTCCGAGGGGTCGACGCCCCAGACGCGGGAGCCCCGCTCGACGAGAGCGACGGCGAGGCGGCCCGTCCCGCACCCGATGTCCAGCACGCGCCGGCCGGCGAGGTCGCCCTCACGAACGAGGAGCTCGAAGAGCTCCCACCAGTTCGCGTCCACCGGCCGGAGCCGGTCGTAGCTCTGCGCGAGCGGCCCGAAATCGGGCGCTACGAGCCGACCGACCTTCGCTCTACCGGCCCCCAATGAGCTCGTCGGGATCGGTCATCGCCTCGATCGCGTGCTGCGCCGCTTCGAGCTCTCCCTCGGGCACGAGAACCTTCTGGGGCGCGTCGTCGAGCGCCGCGGGATGCTGCTCAACCGCGAGTTCGAGCTCCGACCGGATCCCCGCCGAGCGCAGGATCGTCTGGATCTCGTCGGCCTCCGTCAGGTCGCTCGCTACCGCCACCTGCACCATGCCCGCCATGCGCCTCGCCTTCCTCTCGGGTCGCTCGTGCACCGGCCTTGACGAGTCGAGGTCCGCCCCGCTCCGGGAACCGGACGTCGATGATATCGAAGTCGCGGGGCACGACAGTCCCGGGGAAGACCTCGCGGGCCTCGCGCGCGATCTCAGGCCCGAAGTAGCGGTTGGAGAGGTGCGTGAGCGCGAGCATGCGGACGTCCGCCGCGCGAGCCAGCTCCGCCGCGCCGGCCGCCGTCGCGTGGGACGTCTCCGCGGCGCGCTCCCGTTCCTCGGCGCTGAACGTCGCCTCGTGGACGAGCACGTCTGCCTCGCGGGCGATCTCGAGGACGGAGCGCGCCGGCGCCGTGTCGCCGGCGAGGACGACCTTCCGTCCCGCTCTCGGCGCGCCCAGCACCTGCTGCGGCGAGACGGTCGTACCGTCGCCCAGCTCGACCGTCTCTCCGCGTTGGAGCCGGCCGAAGAGCGGCCCCTCCGGCACCCCGAGCGCCCGCGCCGCGTCGAGGTCGAACCGCCCCGGACGCGGGACCTCGACGAGGGCATAGCCGTTCGCGGTGACCGCGTGCGCGACCTCGAAGACGACCACGCGGTAGGCGCCGCGGTCGAGGCTGTCGCCGGGGCGCAGCTCGACGAGCTCGAGCGGGTACGTGAGCTTGCCGAAGATCCGCCGAAGCGCGCCGAAGAGGTCTGCCAGGCCCGGCGGGCCGTAGACGGTCAGGGGTAGCTCCCGCCCGCGGAGCGCGAAGGTCTTCAGCATGCCCGGAAGCCCGAGGTAGTGGTCGGCGTGGAAGTGGCTCACGAACACCTCGGGCAGTTCGACGAGGCCCACGGTCGAGCGCAGCAGCTGACGCTGTGTCCCCTCGCCACAGTCGACGAGGATTCGCTCGCCGCCCCGACGGATCAGGATGCCGGCCAGACCGCGACGCGCGGTCGGAACCGAGCCTGACGTGCCGAGGAAGACGAGGTCGAGATCCACGCGGCAAGTCTACGGGGAGAGCACCGCCCATCCTGGCCCCCGCCACGGCAGGCGGGCCGAGCGAGATCGGTGGCTCTGCGCCGCTTCCCTAGGCACCACCCGCCCCCGTGGGCAGGTAGAGAACCTCGCCGGGCTCGAGCGTCACCCCACCCAGGCCGTTGCGCTCGCGGATCCGCCAGATCCCCGCTCGGGGGTCGCCGTCGAAGCGCGCGGCCGCGAGCTCCCACAGCGTGTCCCCGGGCCGGACGACGTAGCGCTCCTCGCCGTGCGCGCCGCTCGAGGGACGGGGAGCCGCGAGCGCGAGAACGCCGGCGAGCGCGAGGAGGACGAGTGCCCAGCGAACGAACATGTGTTCGTATGGTAGGAGACCCGTCGGACGGACTCAGCCGAGCTGGACGACCTCGGGAACGCCGGCCTCGAGGACGGCCATCGTGCGCGCAGGGGCGCGGCGACGCTCCGTGGGGCTACCCGGGTTCACGATCCACGCCTCCCCCACCTGCACTCGCTCGGGCCGGTGGCTGTGGCCGTAGGCGATCAGGTCGCAAGCCGGGAACCAGCCCACCAGCCGCTCGTGCCGGCCCTGCGCGGGCCCGGCGTCGTGGACGAGCCCGATCTCGAGCCCGGCGACCTCCACGACCGCCCTCTCGGGCAGCAGCTCCCGGAGGTCCGGCTCGTCCATGTTCCCGTGGACGGCCTCCACGGGGGCGAGCTTCCGCAGATCCTGCAGCACCGACGCCGCCGTGAAGTCGCCGACGTGCAAGATCAGGTCGGCCTCCTCGAGCAGTGTCCGGCAGCCGTCCGGGAGCCGGCGCGCCCCGCGCGGCAGGTGCGTGTCGCCGAGGAGCGCGATCAGAGGACGCCGTCGAGGAAGCGGCCGTCCCGGTAGACGACCTCGCCGTCGGCGTAGACCTCGCTGCCGGAACGTAGGTCACAGACGAGGTCCCAGTGGAGCGCCGACTCGTTGAGGCCGCCGCTCTCCGGATACGAGGCACCCAGGGCGAGATGCACCGTGCCGCCGATCTTCTCGTCGAAGAGCGTGTGGCCCGTGAACTCGCCGACGGCGTCGTTCAGGCCGAAGGAGAACTCCCCGACGCGCCGGGCGCCGTCGTCCATCGCCAGCATCTCGTGGAGGAACTCCTCCCCGCTCGCGGCGGCGGCGTGCACGACCTCGCCGTCCTCAAACTCGAGCTCGATGCCGCTGATGCGCCGCCCGGCGAAGCCGGCGGGGTAGCTGAAGCGGACGCTTCCGTGCACGCTCGTCTCGACCGGGCCCGTGAAGACCTCGCCGTCAGGGAAGTTCTCGTGTCCGTCGCAGGGGATCCAGGTGCGCCCCTCGACCCCGAGCGTGAGATCGGTGCCGTCGCCGACGACTCGCAGCTCCCGCTTGGCGCCCAGCCAGCCGGCGAGCCGGACGAAGCGCTCGCCGAGCGCCGTCCACTCGCTCACAGGATCGTCGCTGTCGAGCAGCCCCGCGCGGTATACGAAGTCCTCGTACTGGTCGAGTGCCATCTCGGCATCCTGGGCGGCCGCGTGCGTGGGATAAAGGGTGACGACCGAGCGCAGCTCGCCCGCCGCCGAGCGCTCGAAGTAGCGCTTCCGAAGCGGCTCGCGCGCGCGGGCGTGGCGTGCCTGCCGCGCCGGGTCGACCGCCGAGAGCCCTCGTGTGTTCGTCTCCGCCTCGATCGCGATCCGGACGTCGGCGCGCTCCACCTCGTCCATGCGGGCCGGATTGAGCCACTCGAGCTGCGCGCTGCTCCCACGGTCGAGGAGCGCCTCCGCCTCTCCGTCGACCTCGGTGCGCAGCTGCGGGTGGCCGCCCACTTCGAGCACTTTCTCGTAGAGCGCGTAGACGAGGGGGGCGCCGGCCAGCGAGGAGTCGATGCAGACGAGATCGCCGTCTCGTACATCCGTGGAGTACTCGACGAGGACGCCGGCCAGACGCGCGACGCGCGGGTCAGCCACCGACGCCGCTCTCGAGGACCTCGACGGCGGGCTCGGCGAGGAAGCGGCCGTCCTTCCACACGAGCTCGCCGTCCGCGTACACCTCGCCCTCCTCGCGAAGGTCGCAGATCATGTCCCAATGCAGGCCGGAGGTGTTCTGCCCGCCCGTCTGGGGGAAGCCGGAGCCGAGCGCGAGGTGCATGGTGCCGCCGATCTTCTCGTCGAAGAGGATGTTGCGCGTGAAGCGGTCGATCTCGTAGTTGAGGCCGAAGGCGACCTCGCCGAGGACGCGGGCGCCGTCGTCCATGTCGAGGAGCGAGCTCAGGTAATCGTCTCCGTGTACGGCTTCCGCGGCGACGACGCGGCCCCCCTCGAAGCGGAGTCGGACGTCCTCCACCTCGCGACCGTGGTAGATGGCCGGGAAGGTGTAGCGAATCTCTCCTTCGGTCTCGGTCTCGAGCGGGCTCGTGAAGACCTCCCCGTCGGGCATGTTGTAGCGCCCGTCGGCAGCGAGCCAGGAGCGGCCGTCGACGCCGAGGCGCAGGTCGGTGTCCGGCCCCACGATCCGGAGCTCGCGCACCGAGCCGAGCTCGCCCGCCCGTGCCTCGAGCTCGCGCGAGACCGTCCGCCAGTGCTCGGCTGCGCCCTCCTCGTGCACGTGGCAGGCCGCGAAAACGAAGCTCTCGTAGGCGCTGAGCGACATCTCCGCCTCCTGGGCGTGCGCCTGCGTGGGGAAGAGCGTGCCGCACCAGCGCATCTCGCCGTTGGAGATCCGCTCCCAGCGGCGGTTGGAGAGCTTCCTCTGCGAGCCGATGAAGCGGGCGTGCCGCCGGGGATCGACCCGCGAGAGGGAGCGCGTGTTCGACTCCGACCAGATCGTGACCAGCGCGTCCACGTGCTCGATCTCTTCCCACTGGAGCGGGGAGATGTAGTCGAGCTGCTCCTCCGAGCCGCGCTCGAGGAGGATCTCGAGGAGGCCCGAGAAACCGATCCGCGTGTAGGGGTGGGCGCCGGCCTCGAGGGCGGTCTCGTACAGCGCCAGCGCGAACGGAGCCGCGACCTCGAGGCCGTCCAGGCGGACGACCTGGCCCTCCTCGAGCTCGAGCGAGTAGTCGACGATCAGCTCGGCGAGGCGTTCGATTCGAGGATCGGTCACTCTCGCGTTATACCGGACGGCAGGGCGGCCAGCACCGCGTCCAAAAGGGGCACTGGCCCGAAACGGACAGGGTCGTCAGCGGGAAGCCCCGTCTCCGCCCCCGCCTGCGCGACGGCCGCGCGCGCCTCGTCCTCGGGCAGCCGGCCCGTGTTGAGTGCGACGCATGCGACCCGGGCGCGCCGCGCCGGAAGTGACGCGCGCTCGTAGAGCGCGACGAGCCCGGGGAGCGCCGGTATCGGATGCTCCGGCATCCCCTCGACGTGCGTCTCGCCCGCCTTGTGGCAGAGGACGAGCACGTGCGGCGCGCTCCCGTGCAGGAGCCCGAGCGTGACCCCCGAGTACTGCGGGTGGACGAGCGAGCCCTGCCCCTCGACCCAGAGGAGGTCGCCGCGCGCCGCTCCCTCGAGAACCAGTCGCTCGCCCGCCCCGGCGAGGAAGTCCGCGACGACGGCGTCGACGGCGATTCCCCAGCCCGCGATCATGATCCCCGTCTGGCCCGTGGGCACGAAGACGGAGGAGAGCCCGCGCGCCCGCGCAGCCCGATCGAGCTCGATCGCCACGGTCTTCTTCCCGATCGCGCAGTCCGAGCCGACCGTGAGTGCGACCGCGGCCGTGTGCGAGAGGTTGGCGCCGGTCGAGACGCTCAGGTCTGCCGGGGGGCGGCGCAGGTCCCGAAGCTCCACGCCGTGCTCGCCCGCGAGCGCGGCGAGCTCCGGATCGTCTCCCAGGAACTCGTGCATCCCGGCCTCGACGTCGAGGCGGGCGCGGACAGCGTCCGCGAGGAGCGAGCGCCACACGGGCGGAAGGCGCCCGCCGCTCGGGGCGACGCCGACGAGCGCCGTGGTCGGCCCGTACGCGAGGCCTTCCGCCACGGAGCCGACGACTGGGATTCCCTCGACGGACTCCCCGGCCCGCTCGGAGTCGAGGACGCAGACGACGGGATCGGCGGCATACCGGATGACGCCGTACATCGTCTTCCCGTGGTGCGGGTCGTCCGAGTGACCCTCAGCCAGTACGAGATACCGCTTCATCAACGCCCAGGCCGGGCTCCCCGGAGGCCACCTGGACGCCGTCGCGAAGCGTCACGCCGGGCCAGGGGTCGTCGGCGAGGAGAAGGTTTCCGTCGAGGTCGACGTGGTCGCAGAGGCTCGCCACCTGGCAGGCGGCGGCGATTCCGAGGCCGGACTCGATCATGCAGCCGAGCATCACCCCGAGGCCGAGGGCCCGAGCCGCGTGCGCCATCCGCACGGCCTCGCGGATGCCTCCGCTCTTCGCGAGCTTGATGTTCACTCCGTGACTGCGCTCCGCGCAGTCACGGACATCCTTCAGCGTGTGGCAATCCTCGTCCAGGTAGATGGGCAGCGGAGAGTTCCGGCGCAACTCCTCCCCGCCGGGATCGCCGGCCGGCAGAGGCTGCTCCACGTACTGGACGCCGAGGTGAGCCAGCTCGGGCACGTACTCGAGTGCCTCGTCGAGGGTCCAGTACTCGTTCACGTCCACCTGAAGCGGGCGCCCCGTGACGCCTCGCACGGCGCGCACGCGCTCGACGTCGAGCCCGTCCCGGCCGCCGAGCTTGAGCTTCAGGCGCTGAAAGTGTCCACCGGCGTGCTCGGCCCGGCGGGCCATGTCGTCGGGATCGCCGAGCCAGATCGTCCACGAGGTCGGCGGCCCGGCCGGCTCGAGGCCGAGGAGGCGCCAGGCCGGCTGGCCCACGAGCTTGCCGCACAGGTCGTGGAGCGCGGCGTCCAGCGCCGCCTTCGCCGCCCCGTTCGCGTGGAGCTCGCCGACCCGGGCACCGACGGCCTCGAGCGCGAACGGATCGTCTCCGAGCATGCCCCGCGCCTCCTCGAGGAAAGCCGCTGCGCCCGCGACGCTCTCGCCGTAGTGCTCCTGGGGCTGGGCCTCGCCGAACCCGCTGACGCCGTCGTGGCGGAGCTCGACCCAGAGCACCTCCTCTTCGACGCTCGTCGAGCGCGAGATCGTGAACGGCTCGGCGAGCCGCAGAGTGGCGGTCCGATAGGCAAGCTCCACGCCGGATAGACTATGGCTCCCCGCGCCTGTAGCTCAGGGGATAGAGCGTGCGCCTCCGGAGCGCAAGGTCGCAGGTTCGAATCCTGCCAGGCGCACCTCGTCCGAAAGCCTGCGTTCGCGGCGAAGCCTCCTTCGGCGGTTCTCAGGGTCGTCGAGCCGTCTCGCTCGCTTCCTGTGGTGTCCTGGCCGAATGCCTGGGCCGCAGTCTTCGCCCGCCATCCGCTCGTCGCAGCAGGCCGCAATCCTGTCGCGCCGCCGCAACCCTTGTCTGCGGACGCGCATGCGCCGGCAGACGTACCCACGCGGCTATCGCATCGCCGAGCTGGGGCCGCCGCCAGGAGGGCCCGCGGCAGGAGGGCCCGCGGCGTATGGCCCGGCTCCCGACCGGCAATAACCACTCGGCTTCAGTCTGACAAGGGGGGAACCTCGAGACGCATCTTCCCGGCCGCGGTCGCGGCCCTCGTGCTCGCCGCGCCGGCAGCCGTCACCGCGCAGGCGGCGACACCGAACGACGAGTACTACGACCTCCAGTGGGGCCCGCGGCAGATCAACGCCGAGCAGGCCTGGGCGACGTCCACTGACCGACGAGGGCGGGAGCTTCGAGGAGGTCGCAGCCGGCATCCGCTGGGCGGCCGACAACGGCGCCGACGTCGTCGACCTCAGCCTCGGCGCGCTTCCGGGCGTTCAGGGCCCGCCGCTCGTGGGCGAGCTCGACGACGCCAAGCGGGCGATCAACTACGCCGTCAGCAAGGGCGTCGTCGTGGCGGCCGCGGGCAACGACTTCCTCTCCATCTGCGGTGAGCCCGCGTTCAACCCGAACGCGCTCTGCGTCGTCGCCACCGACCAGCTCGAGGCCCGCGCGGGCTACTCGAACTTCGCGGTCGACCAGGATCTCAACGTCGTGGCTGCCCCCGGTGGCGCCGCCTTCCTCGCCTGCGAGAACGACGTGATCTCGACCGTCCCGTCCGGCGCCGAGGGCGTCTGCAGCGAGATCGTCGGAACGCCCGGCTACGACTTCTACGCAGGCACGTCGATGGCGACGCCGCACGTTGCGGGCGTGGCCGCGCTCCTCACGGCGCAGGGGCGCGACGTGTTCCAAATCTACGGCGTGCTGAAGGACACGGCCCGGACCCCCAGCGTCGAGGCGCGCGGAACCTACACACCGTGTACGGGTGGGGAATCGTCGACGCAGAAGCTGCCGTCACGTCGCCGTAGCATCTGAGGGAGCCCTGGACGGGCGCTCCGGCGCCCGCCCAGGGCGCTCCAGGCCCAAAGGCGCGGCGCTCAGTGGCAGGATGCAGTGCCCGCGTCGCCGCGCGCGCCGCTCGTCTCCGGGAGGAAGCGCCAGTCGTAGCCGGCCCGGTGCAGGGTCAGCTTCAGGATGCCGAAGGTCTCGTCGATGCGGGCCACGCTTCCGGGTGCCGGTTCCCCGAAGGAGGTCAGCCTCTCGCCGCCCGTGCCGACCACGAACTGGCGGATCCCGTCGGCTCGGTCGACGACACCGTCGGCGGTCATCGGTAGGAACCGCTCGTAGTTCTGCGAGTCGCCGCTCAGGACGAGCTCCGCCCCGTGGTCGAGGAGCGTCTGCCAGAGGGGCGCCGTGTCGGGATGCCGGCCGCTCGACGAGTAGAACGGCTCGTGCCAGAAGCCGAGCGTGCAGCGGGCCGGGTTGTCGGCGAGGTCGGCCCGAAGCCATTGCTCCTGCGGTGAGCCCGGCTCGCACCCTCCCACCTCGACGCAGTTGCTATTCAGGGAGACGACGTGCCAGGCACCGACGTTGAAGCTGTAGTAGAGCCGATCCGGGGGCCCCGCCTGCTCGCCCCAGTAGCGGCGGTAGCCGCCCTTGCCGAAGCGATCGTGCTCGGTTCCGGGCGTCGGGTGGGTGACCGGCTTGACCCCGCCCCAGCTCTTGTCGTAGCTCCTCTGATACTTCGAGTAGCTGCCGTTGCTGTTCTGGATGTCGCCGAGAGCGAGCACGGCGTCCGGCTCGAGGCCCAGCACGATCTCCGCGGTATGTCCCTGGCGGCAGAACAGCTCCGTGCCGACCCCTGAGTTGAAGGAGTCCGCCAGCGGGTCGCAGGCGATGTCGCCAGCAGCGGCCAGCACGGGGTCGGAGCGCGACTCCTCACCCGTCGCCTCGTCGAGCCAGCCCGCGTCGACGTGGTCCCGGCCCGGACCGCCGTCGAGAAGATCTCGCGACCCGTCCCGGGCTTCCAGGCGGTCGTCCCCGCCCTCCCCGTAGAGCTCGTCTTCTCCGGGGCCGCCCACGATCACGTCGTCGCCCACACCGCCGAGCAGGATGTCGTCGCCGCCGCCCCCGTCGATCGTGTCGTCGCCGCCCAGGCCGCAGATGACGTCGTTCTCGTCTCCGCCCTCGAGCTCCTCGGCCGCAGGTGTCCCGACGATCGTGCAGACGTAGCGCTCGCCGCTCGGAGCAAGGACGGCGACTGCCGCCGGTGCCGCGGCGGTGTTCGTGCCCGCGGGAGGGCGACTTCCCGCCGTGCCCGCGCCCCGGGCGAGGAAGGCTCCCCCTGCGCCGATCCCGGCGAGGAGGACTGCGACGCCGAGCCAGGCCGCGAGCGTGAGGGCCGGGGGTCGTCGCCGCCCCCGCCGGCGGCGCAGCGTCGGCTCGATCAGGCCGTCCGTGTACCACGCCGGAGCCGCCGGCCGAGTCTCGACGATCTCTATCGGGAGGTCGGCGATCAACGCCGGCTGCGCCCGCACCGTCCAGCTTGACAGCTCGACCACGTCCCGATCGACCGGGATCCATCTCTCGGGCTCGCTCGTCACGTCTCTACTGGGCCTCCCCTGGTCCTGACGCGGCCATGCCGGGCTCGATCCGAAAACGGAAGACGGCCGCAACATCGTCCCGATCTAATCGCATACCGATAGCAGATTTCCGGCTGCGGGGGGCGGCCGGCCCGGAAACTGCGGTCAGGATCGGGCGAGGGTTTGCGGGTAGAATCCCGTACTCCGGAGATGCAGGTCGACGACCCTCTCAGTACTCATGGCCAGGCCGACGCTGCCCCGCATCAGGCGTGGACGAGCCCGCGGCTCGACGGGAGAGGTCGCCGAGCGCGCCGAGCCGCGCATCTCCGAGCTCGCTGCTAACGGGCTCACCTGGATTCATGTCGACCGGCCGGGAGTGCTCGAGGCCGAGGCGCTCGCGAACCGCTTCGGCTTCCACGAGCTCGACGTCGAGGACGTCCTCTCGAAACGGCAGCGGCCGAAGATCGACGAGTACCCGGACTACCTCTTCGTCGTCCTCCATTTCCCCTTCTACGACAAGAGCGTCCAGCGCCTGAACGCCGCCGAGCTCGACGTCTTCCTCGCCCAGGAATTCCTGATCACGCTCCCGAACGTCGAGCTCCTGCCGGTCACGTACCTCTTCGGCCGCTGCGAGGAGGACGCCGGCCGACGCGAGGAGCTCTTCTCTAAGGGTTCCGGCTACCTGCTCTACCACGTCCTCGACGACCTCTTCGACTACTGCTTCCCGATCCTCGACAAGATCGGGACGAAGCTGGACGCGATCGAGGACGACGTGTTCGAGGGGCGGTCCGAGGAGGTGGTGCGCGACATCTCGAACGCGAAGCAGGAGATCATCTCCTACCGCAAGATCATCAAGCCCGAGCGGGCGACGCTTCGGGGCCTCGAGCGCTACACGGCGCGGTTCCTCCCCGAGGGTCTCGACATCTACTTCGACGACATCGTCGACGCGTCGGAGCGGATCTGGGACCTCCTCGACAACTACAAGGAGGTCGTGGAGGCGCTCGAGGCGACGAACGAGGCGGTCATCTCGCACCGGCAGAACTACCGGCTCCAGCTCCTCACCGTAGTCAGCGTCGTCCTCCTGCCGCTGACCCTCCTGGCGAGCATCTTCGGGATGAACGTCGCCGTTCCCGGGGAGGGCGATACGGCCCCGTTCTGGGTGCTGGTCGCGGTGATGGTCGCGCTGGGAGGGAGCCTGCTCGGGATCCTTCGCTGGAAGCGTTGGCTGTGAAGCGCCTCTGGGCGCCCTGGCGGCTCGAATACATCCAGAGTGCCGACGAGGGGAACGGCTGCGTCTTCTGCCGGGCCGTGGGCGCGGACGACGACGAGGGCGCGCTCGTCGTCCAGCGGGGCGTGCACGCCTTCGTCCTCCTGAACAAGTACCCCTACGCCTCCGGGCACCTGATGGTCGCGCCCTACCGGCACGAAGGCGAGTTCGGCGAGCTCTCCGTCGAGGAGGCGACGGAGGTTCATCGCCTGGCGTCGGCGGCGCTCGGCGCCCTCGCGGAGTCGATGCGGCCGGCGGGCTTCAACCTCGGCTGGAATCTCGGGCGGATCGCCGGGGCCGGGGTCGTCGACCACGTCCACCTCCACGTGGTCCCCCGGTGGGCCGGGGACACCAACTTCATGCCCGTGCTCGCGGACGTGAAGGTGATGCCGGAGGCCCTGGAGTCCACTCGGCGTAAACTCGCCGACGCATGGCCCTAGACCCGAAGGTCTTCAAGGCGTACGACGTCCGCGGGATCTACCCGTCCGACCTGGACGAGGAGGGTGCCTATGCGATCGGGCGCGCGTACGCGGAGCACTTCGAGCCGAAGGGGATCGCCGTGGGGCGGGACATGCGGCTCTCCTCGCCGGCGATGGCGGAGGCCGTCATCCACGGAGCAACGGAGGGCGGCGCCGACGTAGTCGACATCGGCCTGGCCGGCACCGAGATGGTCTACTTCGCCGTCGGCGAGCTCGGCCTGGACGGCGGCATCGCGGTCACCGCCTCACACAACCCCAAGGAGTACACGGGCATGAAGATCGTCCGCCGCGGGGCCCTTCCCGTCGGCGGTGAGTCGGGTCTGCTCGAGATCCGCGACCGCGCCCTCGCCTTTGCCGGCCACGGCCGGTGCCAGGCACCCGACGTGTCCGAGAAGGTCGACATCTACCCGGCGTTCGTCGAGAAGGTCCTGTCCTTCGTCGACCCCTCCGCCGTCCAGCCGCTCCGCGTCGTCTTCGACGCGGCGAACGGGATGGCGGGGGCGATGCTGCCGCCCCTCCTCGAGCGCCTCCCGGTCGAGTCGGTTCGCTGCTTCTTCGAGCCGGACGGAACCTTTCCGAACCACGAGCCGAACCCGCTGCTCGAGGAGAACCGCGAGTTCATCGTCGCCAAGGTGCGCGAAGAAGGGGCCGACCTCGGGATCGCCTTCGACGGGGACGCCGACCGCTGCTTCTTCGTCGACGACGCGGGGGAGTTCGTGGCCGGCGACTTCGTGACCGCGCTCCTCGCCGAGTCGATCCTCGAGAAGGAGCCGGGCGCCACGATCATCTACGACCTGCGCGCGAGCTGGGCGGTGCGCGACGTCGTCGAGCGCGCCGGCGGAACGGCGCTCGCGAACCGCGTCGGGCACGCCTTCATCAAGCACCGCATGCGCGAGGTGGACGCCGCCTTCGCGGGCGAGGTCTCCGGGCACTACTACTTCCGCGAGTTCAGCCAGGCCGACTCGGGCATGGTGCCCGCCGTGCTCATGCTCGAGCTGGTCTCCAGGAAGGGCAAGCCGCTCTCGGAGATCCTGCAGCCCCTCCGCGAGCGCTATTTCATCACCGGCGAGATCAATTCACGGGTCGACGACGTCCCGCTCAAGCTCCAGGAGCTGAAGGAGCACTTTGCCGGCGAGGGTCAGGTCTCTCACCTCGACGGGATCTCGATCACCGCCGGAGAGTGGCACCTAAACGTGCGCCCCTCGAACACGGAGCCGCTCCTTCGGCTCAACCTCGAGGCTCTCGACCGCGAGCTCATGGAGCGCAAGCGGGACGAGGCGCTCGCCGTGATCCGCAGCTAGAACGCCGAGGGCGGGGCCGAAGCCCCGCCCTCGCGGTTCCGCGCCCCCTCGCTACGGAGCGAGGAGGTAGTTCATGGCGCGACCCATGACGTCCGCGCGCTCGTCCGCCCCGGTGATTGCCTCGAACCCGAAGCCGAGGAAGAGCGAGCCCTCGGTCGTGATCGCGGCGCCCTCCGGGAAGCCCGCGGCCGTCGTGAATACGAAGTTGTTCGCGTTCGGCGCGCTGCCGGGCGGCGGTCCTGCCACGGCCCAGCCGCCGGTCTCGCCGCCCTCGAACGAGGTCGTCGAGCCGTCCGGCAGGGTGACGTCGTCGAGGAACACGCCCAGCCCCTGGGTCGCCCAGTCGCTGGCGTAGGAGATCCGGATCTCCGCCTGCCCGCCGGCGTAGTCGGCGAGGTCGACCTCCCACTCCTGCCAGCCGTGCGAGTCGCCGGAGGCGGCGTGCCACTCGCCCCCGGTCGACGTATTAGCCCCGGAGCAGTCGGCGCCCTGGTAGCGCTCGAGCCACGGGTGCAGCTCGAACCAGCCGGCCGGGCAGCTCTGGCCCGTGCTCGTGCCGGTGTGGCCGTTCAGGTCGGGCAGCGTCGTCCAGTCGTCCTGGCCTTCGTGCCGCGCCTCGACGAACAGGAAGTCCCAGTCCGTCTCGGTGTTGTACGAGGTCCAGAAGGACAGCGTGCCTCCGCCGGCCGGGACGTCGAACGTCTGCGCCAGCTGCTTGTAGGAGACGTCGGCGATCTGCGAGTAGACGTAGCTCTCGCCCGTATGCGGGTCGAAGGGCCCGCCCGGCCGGTCGTACCTCGCCGAGACCCAGCTCGTGAACTGCGGGTACGTCTCCGGAGGCAGGATCCCGCTCGTGGCGATGAACGAGTTCGCGTTGTCGCCGTTCTGGGCGCTGTCCGCTCCGTTGAAGACGAGATCGACGGAGTCGAGCGGGACATCGGTTCCCAGAACGTCGAAGATGTTCTCCTCTCCGACGCCGGCGCCGAGGTTGAGCAGGTACGCGCCCAGCCAGTACTCGAGAACGTCGTTCATGACGTCGCCCGAGCCGAAGAGCGCGAGGCACCGCCTCGGATCGGTGGTGGGCGGAAGCGCGCGGCACTGCGCGTTTTCGGCCGTCGGGTCGTAGAGCTGCGTCCCGACGTTCGGCGTGTACTGCGCTCCCGCGTTCTTGCCCGTGTAGAGGACGTCCCCGCCCTCGTTCATGTACTCGCGGACGTGCAGCAGCTCGTCCATGGCGAGCCGCGAGGCGTTGCCCGGAGCCCAGCTGGGCTCGCGGGTGACGACATCGTCGCCCGTGTACCAGACCACGGCGTCGTAGTGGCTGAGAACGCCGAGCGCCGTCGCCGCCTTGCGGCCTCTCGCGTCGACGTCGTAGACGTCGTAGCCGATGCCGTTGGCCGTGAGAGCCTCCTCGTAGAACGTGAGGTAGTGCGGCCCCGGGGCCTGCGGCGGCGAGGCGCCCGTGTAGTCCTCCGCGGACATGATCAGCACAGCGTTGTCCGACTCGACGGCGGCCGTGTACGTGAACGAGTCGCTCGTCTCGCCGCCGCCCTCGAACCACACCTGCACGGCGTCGCCGGGGCTCGTGCCGCTCACCGAGCCGGCCATGATGTGATAGTAGACGTCCGTCTGGGCGCCGTAGCGCTCGCCGCCGTTCCACTCCTCGGTCGGCGCGCTCTGGGCGGGCCCGCCGTTGATGCTGTACATGAGCGTCACCGCTCCCAGCGTCCGCTTCGCCAGCACGCGCACCTCCTGCGGGTCGCCGTAGGAGACGTCGAACGTGAAGTTGGCGAGCGGGAGCCCCGTCTTGTAGGTGTCGTCGCTCTTCAGGTAGAACGGCTTCGTCTCGAGGCCGAGATGCGAGACCGGATCGTCCGGGTCTTGCGCCGACTTGGCGACGTCGAGCGCGAACGGGAGGTTCCGCTCGAACTCCTCCTGGACGAGCGCCTCGTCGTCGGGAAAGACGAAGCCGCAGCCCGGGCAGCCCTCGGACAGCTCGGGCGTCCAGGCCAGCGTGCCCCGCTGCGAGTGGGCGTAGTCAGTCGTCTCGCCGTTCGTGACGTAGAGGACGTCGGACGAGAGGCCGGGATGGAAGTCCTCGATGGCCGGGTTGTCCAGGTTGCCCGAAAGGGCGAAGTAGATCGGGTCGTCCGCGCTCGGCGTCCCGATCTGCCACCCCTCGGGATAGAGCAGCCACTGCCCGGCGGAGTGCCAATTGACGTGGAAGGCGAAGTCGACGCGGTCGTACAGCCCCACGATCGCCTGCGTCTCCGGCTCGGAGACCTCGCCCGTTCCGCGATAGGTCTCGCTCGACTGAATGCTCGAGGAGCCCTCCTCGTCGTAGTTCCAGTGCTCGGGGTAGTTCCTGTTCGGGTCGACGCCGTCGCCGACCTCGGTCGTTCCGTTGCCGTTGTTGTCACGGAGCGTCTTCCGCCAGAGGCGCGTGTCCTCACTCTGGAAGGTGTACTGATAGCCGTCGGGATTGGCGACGAGGACGAACCAGAGCTCGTTCTGCCTCAGCAGCCCCCTGATCTCGCTGTCGTTCGCGCGCCACCGCTCGATGTACCAGTTCAGGAGGCGGCGGTTCACCTCCGTAGAGATCCACTCGCGTGCATGCTGTGTCGAGGAGTAGAGAACCGCCGGCCGGCTGCCGTCCGCCTGGCCTCGCGCGCCCTGTGTCAGCTTGAGCCCGATGATCTCGCGACCCTGGACGGAGTGGCCGAGGACGACGAGCTTCGCCAGCTGGGGGTTCCGGCGCGCGATCTCGTAGAGCTGGGCGCGGATGCCGTCCGCGCTGTCGTAGTCGCGCCAGACTGTGAACCCGTTCTCGGCTTGCAAGGCGGCGAACTGGCGTGCGGTCAGGCCGAGCTCGTTCTTGCGCGGCTTGACCTTCACGTTCTCCGCCCGCAGGGCCTTCGCCTGCGCCGGCGTCAGAACGAGATCGACCTCGACTCCGCCTCGCGCAAGGTTCTGCGCCGCGACGACGTCATACCGTGCCGCCAGGTCGCGATAGACGGCCAGGCTGACCGTCGCCGTGTACTGCTCGAGTGTAAGGCCGCCCTTGCCCGGCGCGGCCCCCGCAGGCCCGCTCAGCGCGAGCAGCGCGAGCAGTGCCAGCCCGAGCACCGTGAAGCGTCTCATCTGGACTCCCCTCTCAAATCTCGTTGACCCGGGTGGAAAGCGGGGAAAGATTGTCATAAGAAGCACGCATTTGGCAAGCCGGCCGCCTGGATACGATGCGGGCCGTGAGCAGCGTCCGTCTCGGCCAGCCGAGCGACCGGAAACCGCCTTTCAAGTTCTCCGCGTTCACCCGGGTCGGCTTCTCGGACACGGACGCGCAGGGGATCGTCTACTACGGGCGCTACCTTCCCTACTTCGACCATGCGCGGGTCGAGTACGAGCGGCACCT
>Ga0299907_10000537_pt1 | contig 18813 bp, 21 predicted proteins | sample RVTome_16_FD_198680 | JGI IMG/M metagenome (GOLD analysis project Ga0299907, IMG submission 198680) | Soil microbial communities from uranium-contaminated site in the Upper Colorado River Basin, Wyoming, United States - RVT152D67 (version 2) ...
ACCAGTACATGCTCTCGGCGACATTCGCCGCCGCCGCGTTCCTCGGCGTCTACTCCATCTACGTCGTTTTCAATGGCTCTCGTTGGGAACGGTGGCTGTTCGCCCCGATCACACTCGCCGGGGCCGGTCTCGCCGGCTGGCTCGCCTTTGGCTGAGTCCTAGGGGGTGGGCGCGGGTCGGCGCGGCTCTCCTGCCTATCCGCTGGGCTCTAAGCGATCGAGGTCGTCGTCGGGATCGGCACCCACGGTTCGGAGCGATTCCAGTCGATTCGGGCTGCAGCCTGCCATGTGTGCTCGTCGCACATCAGACCGTCGGGAATGAGATAGGCCGCGGCCTGGCCGCAGAGCAGGCATTGGGTGCGACGCGAAGGCTTTTCGAAGATGATGGTTGCCTCGAACGCCACGATCTCGTCCACCTTCGTCGCGACTGACTCGATATCGGGATGCAGCCGTACCGCAGGCTCGACGTAACGCAAGCTGACACGCCCACAAGATTCGCAAATCTCGCGCGCCAAACCGGCAGTGATCGTCGTGATATTCGACCTGTGCATGCAGATTCTGAGATTCCGCCCGTGTTTCAACCTGCCTCCCAACAGGGTGCGCCCATCCTGGCCAAGCTAGTCGCGATGCTCCTCCGTCACCAGGATCAAGCCAACTCTGCAGCGTTGACTAGTCCCAATGTCCGCATGATGGGTCGATGGACTCATGTCGTATCTCTCCCCCCGGCGCGAGAATCCAAAAGAACATTCGATAGTCAGGGAGGCTTTCTAGATGTTTGTCAGGAAGGGGCAGCTCGCGCACGCTGAGTGCGAGCACTTGAGCAACGTCATCATCCGCAATTCGGGAATCGAACGGTCCGTGTGTGAGACATGTGGTCGTGTCAGCTTCCGTGGCCTCGAGGGGTTGTCGGGGACGGCCAACCGGAGTCAGTTCGAGCGCATCGCAGAACGCTCCAGACAGCCGGTGGGATAGTGGTCTGTCGGCACAATTGACAGACCGCTAAGTTTGAGCGGAGGGTCCGACCGTGGGGGACGGGCCCACCGCTCGACATGACATCGATGATCATCACCCAGGGTGACATAACCACATTCGATGGTGACGCGATAGTGAACGCTGCCAACACTCGACTGGAAGGCGGTGGTGGAGTCGACGGTGCCATCCACACAGCCGGCGGCCCCAGGATCCTGGAGGAGTGCCGTCTCTGGGTCGCTGCCAATGGTCTATTGCCTACCGGGGAGGCCATGGTCACCGGTGCGGGCAATCTGTCCTGCGACCTGGTGATCCACACGGTTGGCCCGATATGGGCAGAGCACGACGAAGAATCCGCCCATCGGCTCCTGGCCTCGTGCTATCGCAGAAGCCTCGAGCTGGCGGCGGAGCGAGGTTGCACGTCGATCGCATTCCCCAACATCTCCACCGGCGTCTACGGCTTTCCGAAGCGCCCGGCCGCACGTACCGCCACGGCCACCGTCGAAGTCTGGAGTGACGAGAACCCGGATCTGGACCGGATCGTCTTCATGTGCTTCGACGCAGAGAACCTGTCCGTTTATTCGGCTTTGCTCGATTCCTGATTCTCAGGATCGCGATTCCGCTCCAGCCACGATCGAACCCACCACATGTCATCGTCGACGGTACCTTTGCCGGGTAACGGCTCGCCGGTGCCTGCCAGATCGTCGAACTCTCCCGATTCGATGGCCTCACGGATGATGCGATCGGCGACAGTTTCAACCTTCTCTGGATCCATCGTCAGGGCCCCAGGGTAGCGGGGGCCGAAATCGGGTTGGCCGGTAGGCATGGAGGAAGGACCCTACCGGCCGTCCCCGAATTTGGCTCAGGCCGCCGGCAGGGCCGCGCCGGTCCGTTTGGAGACGGTCAACCGGTAGCGACCCACCGACACCGAGCGCTCCTTGGGCAGGTTTGAAACGACTCTGTTGATGTCGGAGTTGTGCCGGCGGTCTTCTTGAATTGTTCTAGCGAGGTCGTACATGACGGTCATCTCTTTCAAATCTTCGTTGCGGTAAGAAGCATTACCAATTACACTCATTACAATAGACGAATATACGTAACGAGTCAAATGGATTTCTCTCATTACACGACGAAGCCGGTGGAGCTGGCTGTAGAGCTGGCCAACACCAAGGGGATCATCAAAGACGAGCTCGCCGATCCCGATCAGCTACTCGGCTTCCTCGATGAATACCGTCCGCTGTGGGAAGGAGTCGCCAAGCCCCCAAAGAAGAGCGACCTACCCGCAGTCCAGAAACTTCGCGCCGCGCTACGGGAGGTATTCGAATCCGCCGATGAGGACGAGGCTGCCAAGCGAGTCAACCTCCTTCTCGAATCGTACGGAGCCACTCCCCGGCTCTCCACCCACAACGGGACACCGCATTTTCATTTCGAGCCATCGGAGACGTCGATGGTCTGTTGGCTGGGAGCGATCACTGCGATGGGTCTCGCCAGCGTGATCGTGGAACACGGTGTCGACCGATTCGGCGTTTGTGACTCCGCGACCTGTGTCGACGTATACGTCGACACCTCGCGCAACCGATCACGACTCCACTGCTCTAACACCTGCTCAACCCGCGAGGCGGTCGCCGCCTACCGCAAGCGCAAGACCGACTGACCGAGACCTGTCTGCAATCTCGTTCTGTGAAGGAAAAGGGCGCGGAGAGCGCCCAAAACCTTCACAGAACAGTTCTAGACCAGACTCGCCTCGACACTGATGTCGACGTTGCCGGCCAGGGCTTGGGACACAGGACAGCCGTCCTTGGCCACGGCGGCCAGCTCTCGAAACTTCTCGTCCGTGATGCCATCGACGTTGCCGACCACCTGTAGCTCCATCGTCGTGAGTCCCTCACCGGGGACGAACGTGGCAGTCGCGGTCACGTCGAGACTGGTTGGCGGGGTGTCGTTTTTGGCAAGTGTGTTGGAGAACGCCATCGAATAGCACGATGAGTGAGCCGCGGCGATCAGCTCCTCGGGGCTGGTCAGCCCGCCGTGGTCCTCGGTTCTCGCTTTCCAGGTGACCTGCATCGGGTCTGCAGCCCCGCTGTCGAGACTCGCGGTGCCAGCACCCTCGAATAGGTTGCCTTCCCAGTGGGTGCGACCCGTGCTCTTCAGTGCCATTTGCCCTTCCTTGTCAGTGGGTCAGAGACACTACCTCCCCGGAGGAAAGCGGAACCAGCCATTGGCAACACCCATCAGGAGTTGAGGGCATCCAGACCCCAGGATCGGACCCTGGTCACCGCCAGACGTAGTCCGGTGGTGTAATCGGCCGAGAACGACTCGGGAGTCCAACCCAACCGTTCGATCTCCCCGGCGTATTTCTCCAGGTAACCCGGGAAATCCAGCGCGGATGGCAAGCTCTCGTCTTTGGAGGCGGTTCCTTCCATGACGACCGCACCTATTGCCTGGCGGTCTCCCCTGAGGTTGAACGCCACCTTGTGGTTCGCCGCTATTGATGCGAGACGAGGAGTGTCAGGTTGGTTGTAGATGACGATGTCCTCACCATCCCGCACGAACCACACTGGAGAGGTCTGCGGTTGACCTCCTTCGTCGATAGCCGTGATGAACCCGATGAGATCGCGATCAACGACTTTGGCGAGAAGTGGTTTGTTGGTGAGCATCCCGCCAACCTATCCGGCTATACAGGGGGAAGTGCTGAGGATGAGCCGAGACCAGCGTCGTGCCCGGCTCGCGCTGCGTCATCACCTTTCCCGGCCCGCCTCCGCACCGGATGAGGTGGCCAAATCCCTGGTGGCCGTTCACTCCAGTGACCCCACGACGCCGTATCTTTCGATGTGGGCGCGGGTCCCAGGCTTCGCAGTGACGGACCTCGAGAGATGCCTGTACGAAGAGCGCTCACTGGTGCGGCACTGGGCGATGCGACGGACGCTCTGGGTCGTCGATCGCAAGCTGCTCCCCCACCTCATCTCGTCATCGACGCGGTCCATTGGGGAGAAGGAGAGACGACGCACGGCAAAGCTGATCGAGGACGGTGGGGTGGCCGACAGCGGGGAGGCGTGGATGCAAGCAACTCTCCCCAAGACTCTGGATGCAATCCGTCGCCATGGCGAGGTCTTCACCCGCAATCTCACCAGGGAGATCCCCGCCCTGGCCGAGAAGATCACCTTCACCAATCAGGCCGGCCGGGTGATGGGGACCACCGGGATGGGAAGTCGAGCGCTGGTTCAGCTCGGGATGGAATCCAAAGTGATCAGGACGAGACCTGCCGGGTCCTGGGTGAGCGGTCAATACAGCTGGGCGGAGATGGAGTCCTGGCTGGGCGGCCCCGTCGAGGAGATCCCCGTCGAGATGGCGGCCGCCCGCATCGTTGCGGAGTGGTTGCGTGCGTTCGGCCCCGGGACCGAGGCCGACCTCAAGTGGTGGACCGGGTGGCCCCTTCGCCAGGTGCGTAAGGCCGTTGCGGATGTCGGGGCCGTCGAGGTGGATCTCGGTGACGACGGCGTCGGCATCGCCCATCCCGATGACCTCTACGATGTCCAACAGCCTGAGCCCTGGGTGGCGCTGCTCCCATCACTCGACAGCACGACAATGGGGTGGAAGAGTCGGGAGTGGTACATCGGCGAGCATCATCAGACCCTTTTCGATCGAAACGGCAATGCCGGCAACACCATCTGGGTCAACGGCCGTGTCGTCGGGAGCTGGGCCCAGCGCAAGGACGGCACGATCGTCTACGGCCTCCTCGAAGACGTGGGCACCGCGGCCAAGGACGCGATCGATGCAAGATGCGAGGAGCTGGGCGGGTGGCTCGGAGACGTCGTGATCACGCCCCGTTTCGGTTCGCCGCACAACAAGGCACTGGCCCCGTGAGCCCGTGACAACGGCAGCGGGCTCGTGGCGCACCGCTAGCCCTCTTCAAACGGCTCCAGGAGAACGACGGGTATCTCACGATCGGTGCGTGACTGATACACGGCGTAGTCCGCGTAGGCGGCCACAATCCGGGGCCACCATCGCTCGCGCTCGTCAACACCCGCCGTCCTCGCCAGCATGGTCAACCGTCTGGAACGCACTTGAACACGCACGCGAGGCTCAGCGACGAGATTGTCATACCAGGTCGGATGATCGGGGCGGCCACCGTACGAAGCGATGACGACATAGCGATCCCCGTCGGGGAGATACAACAGGGGAACGGTGTGATCCTCGCCCGTTCGACGGCCCCGGGTGGTCAGAAGGAGCATGTCGTTGCCGACGAGACGACGGCCGATCACACCGCGGGTCAGCCTGTACAAGAAGACATGACGAGCCGACCATCGCTTGACCGACGCGTCTTTCAATCGGTGAGTCTCTCCGAGACCACCTCTTGGAGAAGGTCAAGACGCATGGCCCCGTTGTTGATTACTGTCGAGTGAAAAGCCTTGAGATCGAACGCCGGGCCGAGCCGTGATTTCGCCTTTTCTCGAATCGCCAGCAATTCCCGTTCACCCAACTTGTAGGCGATGGCCTGCCCGGGCCAGCCGAGATAGCGAAGCACCTCGTCACGAGCCTGGGCGGCAGTCCGGAAGCCATACACCCGCATGAACTCGACCGCGTTGTCGAAACTCCACTGCTCCCCGGCGGCAAGCGGTGAGCTGTCGGGAACACCTTTGCTCAGATGGAGTCCGATGTCGACGACGACCCTCGCCGCCCGATACATCTGCTTGGCAAGCATGCCGAGGTAGTGCTGTGGGTTCTCCAGGAAGCCGAGCTCGCCCATGAGGACCTCTGCGTACATCCCCCAACCCTCCCCGTAACCCGGATACCAGGTGAGCAGACGCTGGTAGCGGCTGATGTCGTCGCGCCGATACATGGCGGTGGCGATCTGGAGGTGATGACCGGGAAAGCCCTCATGAAAAGCCGTCGAAACGTGCTGATAGAGGGGAAAGACCTCCTGGTCGCCGATGGAGTACCAGACCCCACCCGGTCTGGAGAAGTCCTCCGACGGACGGCGGTAGTAGACACCCAAAGGGCTTCCCGCCGGTGCGAGATTCACGGTCAACGATCGGATCTCGTCCGGGACTTCGAAATGAGTCCCCGAGAGCTCGGCAACAGCGTCGCTGAGGGTGCTCTCGACGAACGACAGCAATTCATCTGTGCCGGCAGCCGTGACCGATGGATGGCTCTCGAGAAACTCCATGGTCGCGTTGACTCCCTCGCCCGGAAGGATGAGCTCGGCGACACGATCCATCTCCCCGAGGAGACGGTGGAGCTCTTCCCAACCCCACGCATACGCCTCGTCGGGGTCGACCTCCAGGCCGACGAGTCGGCCGGCAGCCCTCTCGTAGACATCTCTGCCGGCGCCGTCCTCGGTGACGGCGTTGGGTAGGTAGGCGGTCTCCAGCCAATCGGCGAACCGAGCAAAGGCCGACCGGGCTCCCTCGGCGGCGACGGTCAGGGTCCCCGAAATGCCGTTCCCCGACACCTTGCCGACGATCTCGTCTAATGAAGCCGGATCCTCGGAGACACGCCGCGCCTGTGCGACCACCGATTCCACCTGTCGTCTGGCCACGACGACGCCAGCGGCTATCCCTTCCTCCAACAGGGCTCGATAGTCGTCAAGTGGCTTCTCCAGGGTGCCGAGGCGGCTGACGATGTTTTCCTGTTCGGTCTTGGTCCCGAACCTCATGACGTCGAAAACACGCCTGATCTGGTGAAAGGGTGATGCCAGATGCCGGAGGTCACGGAGATGATCCCCGGCATCGTGCGCAGCCCGGCTCTCGTCGAAAGCTGCGATCATCACTTTGGCCGTGAGACGATCCCTGGGATCGTCGGCGTCGAGGAATGGCTCGACCAGCGGCCGGTATCGCTCTTGCGTCGTCAGACGTTGCTCTATCCCGGTGAGGGCAAAAGTGTCTCCCCATTCGTGGTCCGAGCCGGGGATGCCGAGCTCGGTACACAGGACCGGATCGAGTGCACACATATCGTCGACCAGGTCACTTGCGATCTCAAAGGCAGTAGGCACGGGGCCAGACGGTACTGGAAGGAACACCGGGCTACGGTGCCGGCTCATGAACCTCAAGCAGCGTGCAAAAGTTGCGTATGAGTCGGTCGACACCGAGCTCCGGGCGATCTCGAGGTGGATGTACGAGAACCCAGAGCTCGCCTACCAGGAAATCGAGGCATCGCGGCGTCTGGCAGCTTTCCTCGCCGACCACGGTTTCACGGTGTCTCGACCCGCATACGGCCTCGACACCGCGTTTGAGGCACAAGCCGGGACCTCCGGTCCCCGGGTCGTCATCTGTGTGGAGTACGACGCCCTGCCCGGGGTGGGTCACGCCTGCGGGCACAACATCATCGCCACCTCCTCGCTGGGTGCAGGCATCGCCCTTGCCGACCTGGCCAATGAGCTCGGTCTCAGGATCACCGTGCTGGGCACTCCGGCCGAAGAGGGCGGCGGGGGGAAGATCGACCTGATCAAAGCGGGGGCTTTCGACGACGCCGCGGCATCGATGCTCATCCACCCGAGTCCCCGTGACCTCGTGGACCCGCGGTTGCTCGCCGCACAGGGATTCGAGGTGACATATAGAGGCAAAGAAGCCCATGCTGCGGCAACCCCACATATGGGCACCAACGCCCTCGACGCATTCGTCAACGCCTACAACGGGATATCGACACTTCGCCAGCAGTTCGAACCCAGCGATCGTGTCCACGGAGTCATCGAAGAAGGTGGGGTGGCACCAAACGTCATCCCGGCCATCACCCGATCTCGTTGGATAGTCCGCTCCGCCACCGCGGAGCGTTTCGAGATCCTCCGGGACAAAGTGGTCTCTTGTTTCGAGGCCGCCGCCCTAGCCACCGGGTGTGCGCTGGAGATCACATACGAGGGCGAGCCATACGTAGACCTGATCACCAACCCGGTGATGGCCGCGCTCTTCCAGGCCAACTCCACGACCCTGGGACGGAACATGCCGACACGGGCCGAGACCGGGATCGAGACCTCCGCCTCCTCGGACATGGGCAATGTGAGTCATCTGGTCCCTTCCATTCATCCTTCGATCAAGATCGAGACCGAATCGGTGAACCATCAACCCGAGTTCGCAGCTGCAACGATCACCGCCTCCGGCGAGCAGGCGATCCGCGATGGGGCGCTGGCCATCGCCTATACCATCATCGACATGGCAGAGCAGTCCGTTTGGGACAAACTGAATGTTGAGTAGGCCTTCGGCTTCGCCGAGCTTGTATCGGGTATTGAGTACGCCGCGTCTCTCTAACCTCTGCTCATGGACAACAAGCAGTCAGCCGAACAGAGTTTCGACACCGTCGAAGCCGAGCTCCGTGAGGTATCGAGATGGATGTACGACAACCCTGAGCTCCAGTATCAGGAGTTCGAGTCGTCCGCCCGGCTGGCCGCCTTCCTCGGTGACAATGGGTTCGACGTGCGTTATCCCGCCTACGGCTTGGAGACCGCGTTCGAAGCCAATGCCGGCACGGTCGGTCCCCGTGTTGTCATCTGTTGTGAGTACGACGCTCTACCCGAGGTCGGCCACGCCTGCGGGCACAACATCATCGCTACCGCCGCCCTGGGGGCGGGCGTGGCGGTGGCTGGTCTCACCGAGGTGCTCGGCATCAGGCTGACCGTGCTGGGCACTCCCGCCGAGGAGGGCTTCGGGGGGAAGGTCGACCTGATCAATGCTGGAGCGTTGGACGACGCCGCGGCTTCGATGATGATTCACCCGAGTCCCCGTGACCAGCTCGACCCGTCCTTCCAGGCCCGGAGCAGCTTCACGGTGGAGTACTTCGGCAAGGAGTCCCATGCGGCGTTTGCTCCCCATGTCGGTGTCAACGCACTGGACGCATTCGTGCAGGCCTACATGAATGTTGCCACCCTGCGTCAGCAGATCCTCCCCTCCGACCGAGTCCACTGCATCATCAACCATGGTGGCGACGCCAACAACATCATCCCCGCATACACCAAGTCGACCTGGGGCATCCGCTCGGCCGATGGTGAGCGTCTCGAAGAGCTGATCCCGAGAGTCCACGCCTGCTTCGAAGCGGCGGCTCAAGCAACAGGATGTCGTCTCGAGATCAACCCGATCGGGCACCCCTATGTAAATATGATCAACAACCCGGTAATGACCGGTCTGTTTCAGGAGAACTCGACCGCCCTGGGCCGCCCCTTGCCACTCGAAGCCGATCTCGGGGCATCCGGCGGATCATCCGACATGGGCAATGTCAGCCAGGTCGTGCCTTCGATCCACCCGATGCTGGCGATCAAGACCGACGCGGTGAATCATCAGAAAGAGTTTGCTGCCGACACGATCACCGATAGCGGCGACAAGGCCATTCGGGACGGGGCGTTGGCCATGGCCCACACGATTATCGACATGGCTGAACACTCAGTTTGGGACAATCTGACTGTTGAGTAGGCGTCCGGCTCACGCCGAGCTTGTTTCCTGTATCGAGCACAGAGAGTCTCTCTACCTTCTACTCTCTACCTTCTACTCAGATGACAACGACAGAGATCAAGACCGTTCTGGACGTTCAGGACCTCAAGACACAGTTCGACACACAGGACGGAATGGTCCATGCGGTGAACGGTGTCAGCTTCCACCTGAAGCGAGGTGAGTTCCTCGGAGTTGTGGGCGAGTCGGGGTCGGGCAAGAGCGTCACGATGATGTCGTTGCTTCGTCTCATCCCGATGCCACCCGGAGAGATCGTCTCCGGTCAAGCGTACTTCGGTGACGACGACCTCCTGTCGATCGATCTCGAGAAGCTTCGCACGATCCGCGGGGGAAGGGTTGGTTTCATCTTTCAGGATCCGATGACCTCGCTGAACCCGGTCTTGACCGTCGGCTATCAGATCATCGAATCACTACGTCTCCATACGAAACTCGCCGAGAAAGAGCGGCGCCCCCGGGCCAAGCAGCTCCTCGATCTGGTAGGGATCCCCGACGCCGAGACACGTCTCAAGAACTTTCCCCACGAGCTGTCGGGTGGCATGCGACAAAGAGTCATGATCGCCATGGCTCTCGCCTGCGATCCCGAGATCCTCATCGCGGACGAGCCGACTACTGCTCTCGACGTCACCATCCAGGCTCAGATCATCGCGATCGTCCGCGACCTGAGAGAGAAGCTGGGAACAGCCGTCATCTGGATCACGCACGACCTCGGTGTCATCGCCGGGCTGGCCGATCGAGTCGTCGTGATGTATGGCGGACAGATCGTCGAGGAAGCCCCGGTGGCGAAGCTCTACAGCAACCCACAACATCCCTACACCGAAGGTTTGCTCGGCTCACTCCCCCGCTTGGACCAGAAGGGCCAAGAGCTCATCAACATCAAGGGCACCCCACCGAATCTCTACGAGTTCCCGACGTTCTGCTCGTTTGCTCCGCGCTGCCCGTATGTAATGGACAAGTGTTGGGAAGAGAATCCGCCCTTGATGGATCTCGGCGAAGGCCGCAAGACCAGGTGCTGGTGGGATCTCGACAACGAAAGGCCGCGTTATGGCAGTTGATACAGCCGGAGCACCGGCCGTGCCCGTGCCGTCTTCGGATGAGGCCCTCCTCAGTGTCCGGAATCTGAAGAAGCACTTCCCCATCATGAAGGGTGTCTTCCGTCGTCAGGTGGGAGCGGTGCGGGCTGTCGATGGGATCAGCTTCGACATTCGCCGCGGGGAGACACTCGGTCTCGTCGGTGAGTCCGGGTCGGGCAAGTCGACAACCGGCAGGGTGATCCTCCAGCTCGAAAACGCCACCGAGGGCAAGGTGCTGTTCGAGGGGGTCGAACTGACCGAAACGACCGGCAACAAGCTGCGGGCGATGCGACCCCGAATGCAGATGATTTTCCAGGATCCTCACGCCTCCCTGAATCCGCGGATGAACGTCGCCTCGATCATCGGAGAGCCTCTCAGCGAGCACAACAAGGCCAAAGGCCCCGACCGCAAGAAGCGAATCGAGGAACTGCTCAGTCTCGTCGGGCTGGAGCCGAAACATGCCAACCGCTATCCCCATGAATTCTCGGGCGGGCAACGGCAACGTATCGGGATCGCCCGCGCCATCGCCCTCAATCCGGACTTCATCGTGGCCGACGAGCCGATCGCCGCCCTCGACGTGTCGATTCAGGCGCAGGTGGTCAACCTACTCGAAGACCTCCAACACGTTCTCGGGTTGACCTATCTATTCATCAGCCATGACCTGTCGATGGTTCGCCACATCGCCGATCGGGTCGCGGTGATGTATCTCGGCAAGATCATGGAGATGACGGACGTCGATCGGCTTTACAACAACCCAAAGCATCCGTACACCCAGGCTTTGCTCTCGGCAGTGCCGGTGCCCGACCCGGAGATCGAAGCCTCCAGGGAGAGGGTGATCCTCGAAGGTGACATACCGAGCCCGGCAAACCCGCCTCCGGGTTGTCCGTTCAACACCCGGTGCCCCGCGGCCCAAGAGCGGTGCGTCACGGAGGTCCCGGAATGGCGCGAGCTCGAGCCCGGGTGGTGGGTCGCGTGCCATTTCGCGGAAACCGAATCCGCGGTTTTGATCGACTCCGTCATCTGACTCGCCGGCCAACGCGAGAGCCTTTGGGAGAAATCACGGCTCGAGGCCATCCCAAATCGAGCACGTTTCTGATACCCAACTGCGGAGTCGGTGTTACCGTTCTTCATGATGCCGGACGTTCGTTCTGGCACATGGAGGAAATAAGACATGAAGAGAACCAGATTGCTGGCGCTTCTTGCCGTATTGGCCATCGTGGTCGCGGCGTGTGGCGGCGGCACCGGTGATGAGACCACCACCACCGCCGGAACCGGCGGGGATGATGTGACCACCACCTCATCTGATGACACCACCGAAACCACGGCACCGCCGATCGGCGATGGCGCCGGTGAAGGTGGACACTTGCTGCTCCTGCAGTGGCAGGCGCCATCTCAGGCGAACCCCTACCTGTCAACGGGTACCAAGGACATCCAGGCCGGCTCTATGGTCCTGGAGCCTCTGGCTGAGTACAACACGGAAGGTGAGATCGTGCCGGCTCTGGCGACGGAGATCCCGACCGTCGAGAACGGCGGCATCTCTGAGGATCTGACCACGATCACATGGACCTTCGAAGATGGAGTTCTCTGGTCAGACGGATCACCGCTCACCGCGGACGACTTCGTCTTCACCTGGGAGTACTGCAGCAACGAAGAGACTGGTTGTATCTCACCGGCGTTCACCGAGGTGACCAACGTGGAAGCCGTGGACGACACGACCGTCACGATCACCTTCGACAGCGCGACACCGTGGCCTTACGTGCCATTCGTGGGAGCGACCGAGCCGGTGCTTCAGCGGGCCCAGTTCGCTGACTGCGTGGGTGCGGCTGCGACCGGGTGCACCGATCAGAACTTCCGTCCTGTAGGCACGGGACCGTTCACTGTCACGGAGCTTCGACCTGAAGACACGGTGCTCTATGAGATGAACCCGAACTACCGGAAGATCTCGGAGGGCAAGCCGTTCTTCGGGACCGCCGAGATCAAGGGTGGTGGCGACGCCGAGGCAACGGCCCGCTCCGTCCTCGAGATCGGTGAGGCGGACTACGCCTGGAACCTCCAGGTCGCCCCGGAGATCCTGGATCCGATGGTGGCCGCTGGAAACGGTACGATTCTCGTCGGGTTCAACACTTCCGTCGAGCATCTCAACCTGAACCAGACAGACCCGGATGCAGATCCGATCTCGGAGTATCAGGGCGATCCACTGGCACCAACCGGTGGCACGAACCCGTTCTTCTATCAGAACCAGGTTCTGCACGATGCCCTGTCGATGGCGATCAACCGCCAGGAGATGGTGGATGTGGCCTACGGCGCCGCCGGTGAGCCGACCTGCAATATGTGGCCGGTGCCCGGCCCCGCCCTGTCGACCACCAACGACTGGTGTCTCACCCAGGACATCGAAGCCGCCAACGCCCTGCTCGAAGACAACGGGTATGTGGACACTGATGGCGACGGCGTCCGGGAGACTCCGGATGGCTTGCCGCTCGAGTTCGAGGTTGTCACCTCAACCAATGCGGTCCGTCAGTCCGAACAGGACCTGATTGCCGTCTATTGGGAGCAGATCGGTGTGGCTACCAGCATGAGGAACGAGGACGCAAGCCTCTTCTTCGACGGCACGGCCGCAAGTGATGCTTCCATTTGGAAGTTCTTCACGGACATCGAGCTGTACACCAACTCGGCAGTCGGCTCGGACGCTCAGGGTTACTTCCAGTCCAACCTGGCAAGCGAGGTTCCCAATGAGGCAAACTCATGGGGTGGCGGCAACGTCGTCAGGCTCGCAGACGAAAGGTTCGAATCGACCTTCCAGGAGCTGTCGCAGGCATCCCTCGAGGACCCCAACCGCAACGAGCTGATCAAACAGCTCAACGACCTCCACACCGAGTACTCGGTCATCCCGCTGGTCAACCGGGGAAGCGTCTCCGCTTTCGCGAACAGCCTTGATGGATACGTGGACGTCAACGGATGGGATTCCGAGCTCTGGAACATCGAAGACTGGGTCCGCAACTAAGGATGCGGCTCTAGAATTCGAACCATTGACAAGAGAGCCTTTCAGGGTAAAACCTGAAAGGCTCTCTTACTAAAACCCTGGGCAGGCACTAGATGGGCAGATATATCGTCCGACGAACGCTGTTCGCGATCCCGACGTTGGTCGTGATCAGCTTGATCATCTTCGCCATCCTCGACCTCGCCCCGGGCGATCCGACGTCTCAGCTTCCTCTCACCCTCCCTGCGGAGGTTCGGGAGAGAATTCGAGAGTCTCTCGGATTCAATGACCCGTTCTTCATCAGGTGGGTGAAGTGGATGCAGCTCATGTTCGTCAACGAGCCGCTCAATGCAATCGACTCGAGCTTCGGCACCTGCATCGGCGATTGTGAGAATCGGGCGAGGATCATCTCCTGGTCGTCACGGGCACCCGCTCTCGACATCATCTGGCAGCGTCTCCCTCAGACGCTCTGGGTTCTGGGAATTGCCTTCGTCATTGGCATTCTCATCGCTATCCCCGTCGGCGTCTACTCCGCCTACAAGCAATACTCGATGTTCGACAATGTCGGCACCTTCGTGACGATGGTCGGGTTCTCGGTGCCGGTCTTCTTCACGGGTGTCCTCGCCATCGTCATCTTCGCCGTGTGGCTCAAGTGGTTCCCCTCCTTCTACACAACGACCCATGTGGTCGACTGGACCAGTTGGGACAGCATCTGGTTCCAGATAAAGCAGATGATCATGCCGATTACCGTGCTCTCCCTGTTCAATGCGGCGGCCCTGAGCCGGTTCACCCGGGCATCGGTGCTCGACAATCTCAACGAGGACTACGTGAGGACAGCCCGCTCCAAGGGTTTGCGTGAGAACAAAGTCGTGATGACCCACGTGATGCGCAACAGCATGATCCCGGTAGTCACGTTGATCGCCCTCCAGGTCCCGGGAATCTTCGCCGGGGCCATCATCACCGAACAGATCTTCCGCATCAACGGTCTCGGTCAGCTCCTCATCGCAGCCATCGGCCAATCCGACGTGCCCATGGTGCAGACCCTGACCTTTATGTTTGCCTTCCTCATCGTCGTCTTCAATCTCATCGCCGACGTCACCTATGGCGTCATGGACCCCCGTATCCGATACGACTGATCGATTAGGAACCGCCAATGGCAACCACACACGAGCGAATCGAAGAGGCCACCAGCCTCCTTACCCCTGGAGGCGGAGAGCTTCACCGCTCCCTGCGACAGGACGTCTGGCGTCAATTCAAAAAACACAAAGGCGCCGTCGTCGGACTGGTGCTCCTCGGCTTGATCGTGTTCGCCACCATCTTCGGACCAATGCTCTACGGGATCGACCCCTACGCTGTCGACACCTCGATCACCAACGCCCCGCCTTCGCCTGATCACGTTTTGGGCACCGACAACCTGGGCCGTGATGTCCTGGCCCGAGTGCTCGTCGGTGGTCGCATCTCGCTCGCGGTCGGTTTCGCCGCCATGCTGTTCGGACTCGTCCTGGGGGCAGGGATCGGCATCATCTCAGGCTATTTCCGCAAACTCGATGGCCCGCTGATGCGTGTCACCGACCTATTCCTCGCCCTTCCAATCCTGCCACTGCTGCTGGTGATAATCATGCTGTGGCGGGAGCCGTTGAAGGCCGCGTTCGGCGAGGAGCTGGGCATATTCCTCCTCGTGGTGTTCGTCATCGGCGTGACCAGCTGGATGCAAACCGCACGCGTCGTTCGCGGTGACGTCCTGTCCCTCAAAGAGGAGGAATTCGTCCTCGCCGCCAACAGCATCGGGACCAGACGTCGCAACGTGATCATGCGGCACATCCTCCCCAACACCATGAGCCCGATCATGGTCTCCGCCGCACTCGGTGTGGCTGTAGCCATCATCACCGAGTCAGCACTCTCCTTCCTCGGTCTTGGATTCCCCGCAAGCTTCCCCACCTGGGGCCGGCTCCTGTTCGACGGCACCAACTATCTCCAGATCTCACCATTACGTTCGATCGTGCCCGGTATCCTCATCTCCCTCACTGTGATGAGCGTCAACTACATCGGCGACGGCCTCCGCGACGCCATCGACCCAAGACTGCGCAGCAGGTAGGGTCCCAACCGCGTTCCTAATGCTCTAGGGACCACATACGGTCCCTAGAGCGTTTCGTTCGTGGATCACTCGAAGTCGGCCGACCATCTAGAAGGTCAGGTTGTCACCCCAGTCGAGGTCGAGCATCTCGATCCCGTCGTCGGCGAGCGCATTTCCCGCCATGTGCCTGATCCTGGCCCGGCCGCTCTCGCTCAGATAGAAGTCGTGAATCATGATGACTTGTCGCGGGGCCACCTTGCGGGCGAACTCAACGGCTCCGGTGACCGAGCCCCAAGGTGCGATCAGCGGAAGGGCCAGGATGGGGGCACTGACCGCCGGCTCCCGGCTGTCGCCGGGATGGGTGAACACCCCTTCGATAGTGAACGACCGGTTGGGTGGACGGGCGCCATTGGGCAGCTGCTCGTGCAGAACGTCTTCCGCCTCGGTTCCTGACGGCACGTCCGTCGAGACTTCGATGTGTTCCTTGCCCAACAGATCCGCCACTGCCTGGTTCGAGTAGACAACGAGATCTTTCTTGCGGTCGATCAACCATTTGACGAAGTCGGGATTGACATGATCCCCATGCTCATGAGTGACGAGCACCCGGGTGACGTCACCGATCGAATCGAGATCGACCTCGCCTTCCTGAAAGGTGTGAAAGCCCGGGTCGAACAGTGTTGCCTGGTCGTCGGTGGAGACCAGCAGGCAGGAGTCGGTGAGTCGTCTGATCTCAGTCATGGCCCCAACCTACTCAGATGCCGATGGCTCTCCCCATGAGATCACGCTGATAACGGGGCCCGCCAAACAGCAAAGATGATGCCTTGGCACGCTTGAGATAGAGATGTGCGTTGTGCTCCCAGGTGAAGCCGATGCCCCCATGGACCTGGATGGTCTCCCCGGCGACCCACACGTAAGCCGCAGAAGCAATCGAACCGGCCAGGGGTGCGGCAATGGGCAGCTCAGCGGGATGGTCAATCATCCGAACCGCGTGGTGCACCACCGACCTGGCGTGTTCGACATTCATCAACATGTTGGCGCAACGGTGTTTAATCGCCTGATAGGAACCGATCGGGCGGCCAAACTGGTATCTGCTCTTGGCGTAGTCAACCGACATCTCCATGCAGGCCTGGGCGCCACCGACCTGTTCCGCGGCGAGGCCGATCGTTGCAATCGCCAGCACCCGGCGCAACCCGGCCGAGGAGTCGGCTGCCCCCAACCGCGCCTCGTCGCCGACGGTCACCGTGTCAAAGACGATCTCGGCTTGCCGCCGTGTCGGGTCGAGCACCGATTCCCGGTCGATGGCGACGCCGTCGAGACTCGCATCCACAGCGAAGACCCCGACCCCATCGTCTGTCGCTGCTGTCACCAGCAGGAAGTTGGCATCGGCTCCATTCAGCACCGAGCGCTTGCGTCCCTGCAGCATCCAACCATCGGTCTGGCGGGTCGCCGTGGTCGCCGGCCGTTCCGGAGACCAATTGCGGGCCTGCTCGAAGATGGCGACGGTGGCAATGGTCTCCCCCGACGCCAGAGACGGCAGGAGACGCGCTTGTTGGTCAGGGGTGGCCAATTCTCGAATGGCGGAAGTTGCCATCACCGAACTGGCGAAGAAAGGCCCGGGCGTGAGCAGACGTCCCATCTCTTCCAACAACACCCCCATCTCGACAAAGGAAAGACCCGAGCCACCATGTTCCTCGGGGATACCAAGGCCGGTCCAACCAAGTTCGGCCATCTCCTTCCAGAGAACCGGATCGAAACCTTCCCCGGACATCATCAGCTCACGGACCTTCTCCAAGCCAAGCCGCTCCTCGAGAAACTGGCGGGCGGTACTCCGAATGAGCTCCTGTTCTTCAGTTGGGGCGTAGGAGACGTCTGGTATCTCAGCCACGGGGGACCTCCGTCCAGGGGAGGTCCTTGTCGACCCTGGGTTCGCCTGGAAGCCCGAGGACCCTCTCGCCGAGGATGTTGAGCATGATCTCGGAGGTGCCGCCCTCGATCGAGTTGGCTCTCGTGCGCAGGAACGCCTTCTGCGGCCTGTGCTGACGAGACCTCTCCGGTCTGATCAATTCGTACCCATCCGGGTAGAGAGTCCCGTCGAGACCGAGGAGGTCCATGGCGAAAGCGGTTATCTCTTTGTTGAGGTTGGCCCAGGCCAATTTGGCAGTCGAGCCTTCGGGACCGGGGATGCCCGCGCTGGCGAGTTGATTGGCTCGAATGGAGGTCAGACGCGCCGCCTCGGCCTCCGCCCATAGTCGAAGCAACTCGTCCCGCAGCACCGGGTCGTTCAACTCATTCTCCCGCCAGACCTCCACGAGCTGGCCGATGTGGCCGCTCTCTCTTGGTGTGCTAGCACCTCCGATCGCCACGCGTTCGTTCATCAGCGTGGTGAGGACGACCCGCCACCCGGCACCGACCGCGTCGATCCGATTTCCATCAGGGATGCGGGCGTCGTTGAAGAAAACCTCGTTGAACTCGGCCTCGCCGGTGATTTGATAGAGCGGCCGAACCTCCACACCGGGCGAGGTCATGTCAACGATGAAGTAGGTCAGGCCCCGGTGTTTGGGGACTTCGGGATCGGTGCGGGTGACCACCATCCCCCACTTCGACAGGTGGGCCAGGGTCGTCCATACCTTCTGGCCGTTGACAACCCACTCGTCGCCATCCTTGACGGCCCGGGTGGCGAGAGCGGCGACGTCCGAGCCGGCACCCGGCTCACTGAAGAGCTGGCACCAAATCTCCTCAGTAGTGAACATCGGGCGCAGCCATCGCCGTTTCTGCTCATCGGTTGCGTGAGCGTCCAACACCCCGGCACCCATCGCGATGCCCAGAAGGTTCTCATACCGGTTCTCGATGGAAGCTCCGGCGGCTGTCAGGCGGTCGTCGATATAGGTCTGATGTCTCCGCTCCAGACCGAGCCCGCCAAACCCCTCGGGATGCCATGCCCACGCCAGTCCTTGATCGTACTGGGCGCCCCAGAACTCCGTATCGGGGGTCTCCCCGGGTGGATGCCTCTCGAGCAACTCATCGACAAGACCGTCCAGCCTGGCGATGTCGGGATCAGGCACGGATATTTGACCTTTCACTCAAACTCTCCGCAACGGTACCCGGGTCCTGAGGACGATGACACCATCTCGATCACAAAATGAGGCCCACGGCGACATATCCGACGATGCCTGCAGCCAGCGTCAGTCCCAGCGACCGTCTCGGGGCAACCAGGAGAGCAGCAATCGCAGCGGCGGTCGTCGACGCGTCTGGAAGAGCAACCCCGTCGCCGACGAAGGCAAAGACGGCAAGACTG
>Ga0299907_10000538_pt1 | contig 18807 bp, 16 predicted proteins | sample RVTome_16_FD_198680 | JGI IMG/M metagenome (GOLD analysis project Ga0299907, IMG submission 198680) | Soil microbial communities from uranium-contaminated site in the Upper Colorado River Basin, Wyoming, United States - RVT152D67 (version 2) ...
TCTCCCCGTCGCCTCTCGAAAGAGAGGTTTTTTGTTTCCGGAGCACGAGATGACCGAGCGATACGACCCCAAGACGACCGAGGCGAAGTGGCAGGCGGCCTGGGAGCGCGAGCGCGCGTTCCACGTGCCGAACCCCACCGCCCCGGCGGAGGCCGACGGGCGGCGGACCTACGTGCTCGAGATGCTCCCGTACCCGAGCGGCGAGCTCCACATGGGGCACGTGAAGAACTACACGCTCGGCGACGTCATCGCCCACTTTCGCCGGCGCAACGGCTACGAGGTCCTGCGGCCCATGGGCTACGACGCGTTCGGCCTGCCGGCGGAGAACGCCGCCATCAAGGAGGGAGGGCATCCCCGCCTCGTTACGGAGCGGAACATCGCCGCCATCAGGGAGCAGATGCACCGCATGGGCTGGGCGATCGACTGGGACCGCGAGGTCTCGACGCACGAGCCGGAGTACTACCGCTGGACGCAGTGGATCTTCCTGCGGCTCTTCGAGGCCGGGCTCGCGTACCGCAAGGAGGCGCCCGTCAACTGGTGCCCGGTCGACCAGACGGTCCTCGCCAACGAGCAGGTGATCGACGGCCACTGCGAGCGCTGCGGGTCCGCGGTCGAGCGGAGGAGTCTCGAGCAGTGGTTCTTCCGCATCACCGCCTATGCCGATCAGCTGCTCGAGGACATGGACCTGCTCGAGTCCTGGCCCGAGCACGTGCTCACGATGCAGCGGAACTGGATCGGCCGCTCGGAGGGCGCCGAGGTCATCTTCCGGATCGAGGAGATGGACGTCGACCTGCCGGTCTTCACCACCCGCCCGGACACGCTCTTCGGCGCGACGTTCTTCGTCCTGGCGCCCGAGCACCCGCTCGTGCCGCAGCTGGTGGAGGGGACGCCGCACCAGGGGGAGGTGCTGGACTACGTGCGGCACGCGGCCGGCCGCTCGGCGGCCGAGCGCGCCGACCCGGGAAGGGAGAAGACCGGCGTCTTCACGGGGCAGTTCGTCACCAACCCGGTGAACGAGGTGCGGCTGCCGATCTGGGTCTCCGACTACGTGCTCATGGAGTACGGGACGGGCGCGATCATGGCCGTGCCGGCGCACGACGAGCGCGACTTCGAGTTCGCGCAGCGCTACGAGCTGCCGGTGACGGTCGTCGTCGTCCCGGCCGACGGTGAGGTGGAGGAGACCGCCGCCTACGTGGGCCACGCGGAGGACGAGCGCCTGGTCGACTCCGCCCAGTTCTCGGGGATGCCGAGCGCCGAGGCGAAGACGGCGATCGTCGAGTGGCTCGAGTCGCGCGTCCTCGGCCGGCCGGCGGTCGGCTACCGCCTGCGCGACTGGCTCCTGTCGCGCCAGCGCTACTGGGGATGCCCGATCCCGATCCTGCACTGCGACACCTGCGGGCTCGTGCCCGTGCCGGAGGAGGAGCTGCCGGTGCTCCTGCCCGACGTCGAGGAGTACGTGCCGAAGGGGCGCTCGCCGCTCGCCGCCGCGGAGGACTGGGTGCGGACGGCCTGCCCGCGCTGCGGCGGGGAGGCTCGCCGCGAGACGGACACGATGGACACCTTCGTCGACTCGTCCTGGTACTTCATCCGCTACACGGACCCGCGCAACGACCGGGCGCCGTGGGATCCGGCCGTCGCGAACTACTGGCTGCCGGTCAACCAGTACATCGGCGGCGTGGAGCACGCGATCCTGCATCTGCTCTACGCACGTTTCTTCGTGAAGGTCCTGAACGATCTGGGGCTGCTCGGCTTCCGCGAGCCGTTCCTGCGCCTCTTCACTCAGGGGATGATCCATTACCTCGGCGCGAAGATGGCCAAGTCGAAGGGCAACATCATCTCGCCCGACGAGATCGTCGCCGAGCACGGAGCCGACGCCGTCCGCCTCTACATCCTCGGAATGGGCCCGGCCGAGGACGACATCGAGTGGCAGGACCGCGGCATCTCCGGCATGTCGCGCTTCCTGGGTCGGCTCTGGCGCCTCGGGCTGGAGGTGGCTGAGCGGGGCCCGCTCGATGCTCCCACGGATGCCCCGCTCGTACGACGCGCCCACGAGGCGATCGCCAAGGTCACCGACGACATCGACCGCCGCTTCCAGTTCAACACGCCGATCGCGGCCGTGATCGAGCTCGTGAACGAGATCTACCGCGCCAAGGACGACCCTGCGCGCGCCGGCGAGGTGCGCTTCGCGGCGGAGACGGCCGTGAGCCTGGTGCAACCGTACGCGCCGCACCTGGCCGAAGAGCTCTGGGAGCGGCTCGGGCACGAGCGTTTGTGGGCGGCGCCCTGGCCGCAGGCGGACCCTGCGCTGCTCGAGCGCGAGACGTTCGTGCTCGTCGTGCAGGTAAACGGCAAGGTGCGCGACCGCCTCGAGGTGCCGGTCGGGTTGCCGGAGCCCGAGCTGCTCGCGCGCGTCAGGGAGCTGCCGCGCGTCCGCGCGCACCTGGACGGGAAGGAGATCCGCAAGGAGATCGTCGTCCCGGGCAAGCTCGTCAACCTCGTCGTCTAGCCGGAGCCGGGTCTTCCGTACGCTTCCGGGGTGAACGCCGCCGACGTTCTTCTCCTGCTCGCCGTCGCGGCGTTCTCGATTCTCGGCGCGCAGCGGGGGCTCGCGGCGCAGGCGCTCTCGCTCGGAGGGCTCGCGCTCGGGGCGGTCGTCGGGTCGCTCGTCGCGCCGTTTCTCTTCCCCGACAACTCGGCCTGGCTACCGATCGCGGGGCTCGTCGGTGCGCTCGTCGGTGCGTTCCTTCTCGGCACGGTCGCCGCCGTGCTTGGGCGGCCGGTGCGGCTCTTCCTCGCCGCGCGGCCCTCGCTGGCCACGTTCGACCGGCTTGGCGGGATCCTGTTCGGAGGCCTGATCGCGCTCGGCGTCGGCTGGCTCGTCGCCGTGCTGGCGCTCCACCAGCCGGCGCTCGGGCTCCGCGGCGAGGTACGGGAGTCGGTGCTCCTGCCGCGGCTCCTGCGCGCAGTGCCTCCCGACAGCGTCCTCCAGGCCCTCAACCGCTTCGACCCGCTGCCGCTCCTGCCCGGCCTGGAGGAGGCGCTCCCGCAGCCCGACCCGAGCGTTCTGAGGAGCGCGGGCGCGCGGACTGCCGCGCGAGCAGTCGTCAAGATCGAGGGAACCTCCTGCGAGGTCGGCACGCAGGGGTCCGGCTGGGTCGTCAGGCGCGGCCTCGTCGCCACGAACGCGCACGTCATCGCGGGCCACGACGGGACGCGCGTCTTCGCGCCCAACGGACAGGTCGTGGGCGCCCGTCCCGTCTACGTGGACGCCGCGAACGACATCGCGCTCCTGCGTGTGCGCGGGCTCAGGGTCGGCGCCCTCTCCGTGAGCTCCCGGGGCGAACTCCCGCGCCCCGTGGCGCTCCTCGGCTATCCGCGCAACGGGCCTCTTACGGCCACCGCCGCCACGGCCGGCGAGCCGCGGACCGTCCTCTCGCCGGATGCTTACGGCAGGCGCGTGCGCCCGCGGCTCGTCGTCCCCCTGCGCGGAGCCGTGCAGCCCGGGGAGAGCGGCGGGCCCGTCGTGGACCGGCGGGGCCGTGTCGTGGCGATGATCTTCGGAGGGACGAGGCGCGGCGGCGGCGGCTACGCCGTGCCCGTGAATCTCGTCCTCGACGCGGCCGGCGGCCCTCTGCGGGCGGTCTCTTCGGGGCCCTGCATCGTCCGCTAGCCCGGCTCGGAGGAGGCGGCGCTCGCGCTCGCTTCGAGCGTTCCCGACCGCGGAACCGGTCTTTGACAATCTCGGCACGTTCGTCGCGCCACCCGTGCGTCTTTCCGCGGCACGATCGTCGGCATGCGACTGTTCACGCTCCTCCTCGTGCTCGTCTCCGCGCTCCCGGTCGGATCGGCGGGCGCAGCCTCGGGTAGCGTCTCGATCCCCGCCGCCGCGGACCTCGGGCTTCCCTTCTGGTGCGAGTGGGGCTACGACCCTGAGGAGCGGTGCTTCCGCGACGACGGCCCTCGGCTGCCCGTCGCCGGTGCGGAGGACAAGGTCTGGCGCTCCGCGCTGCGCTTCTCGTTGACGCGAGTCCCGGCGGGCGCCGACGTCGTCTCGGCACGTCTTCTCGTCCACCACGACGGGACGTGCGTCGCCCCTCGCCTGGCCGGCGTGCCGTGCGGTGAGCTGGGCTACGTGCTCGACGCCCATCGCATCCTCTCCTCGAGCTGGCTCGCCGAACGCGAGGTCGAGCTCGACCCGCCCGTTCTCGACACCGCGGTCGTGTTCGCCGGCTGGACGCCGCAGTGGCTCTCGTGGGACGTCACCGCGCTCGTGCGTGCCTGGCACCTGAAGCTCATCCCCAACAACGGGCTGCTCCTCAAGCTTCAGGACGGGGACGAGGCCTTCGGCTACGGCGGCCCCTATCTGGTCGCGTCGAGCCATCCCACGAGCTCGCTCCGGCCCCACCTCGTCATCTCGTACACCAGCGGCTGAGCCCCATGCGAATGCCGTCGATTTCGCGCGCGCGGGCGCTCGCCTACGGGCTGGCCGTGCTCGCGTTCCTCGCCGTCGCCGGACGGACGGCGCTGGGCGGCGCCGACGAGCGGCCCGCGGCGCCGGTCGCCGCGCCCTCCCTCGAGGTGGAGGAGGAGCCTCCGCGCGAGGTCGTCGTTCACGTCGCGGGTGCGGTCGCCCGCCCCGGCCTGTACCGCCTGGCCGAAGGGAGCCGCGTGGACGACGCCATCGGGCTCGCCGGCGGCGCCGCGCCGAAGGCGGCCCTCGATCTCGTCAACCTCGCCGCTCCGGTCGCCGACGGTCAGCAGGTGATCGTGCCGCTGCGGGGGAGCGCGGGTGCGATGCCGGCGGCGGGGAGCAGGGCGAGCGAGGGTGGCGCCCCGGGCGCCAAGGTGCGCCTCAACTCGGCCACTATCGACGAGCTGGACGAGCTGCCGGGCGTCGGGCCGGTCACGGCGCAGCAGATCCTCGACTACCGCGAGGCGAACGGCGCGTTCCGGTCGATCGACGAGCTCGACGCCGTGCCTGGGATCGGCCCGGCGAGGCTGGAGCAGCTGCGCCCGCTCGTCGACCTGTGACCGGCGAGTCGGCGGTGCGGCGGATCCTCGGGCGCGTGGAGCGCCTGCCGGCGCCGCACCTGCTGACCGGCGCTCTCTGTGCCGGTCTGGCGCTCGCGCTCGTCATCCGAGCGTCCGGTGGGACGCTCGTCCTCGCCGCCGGCGCTCTGGCGCTCCTCGGGCTCGCCGCAGGGCCTCGGCGAGCGGCCTGCCTCGGCGGCGCGCTGGCGCTCGCCGGCCTCTGGTGGGGCAGCGTTCGCCTCGAGGCGCTCGACTCGAGCCTGCTCGAGGCCGAGATCGGCCGTGCAGCGTCCGCGCGGGTCGAGGTCACCGGGCCTGCCCGCCGGAGCGAGTTCGCGGTGCGCGTGCCCGTACGGGTCCTCCGCTTCGGGTCCGTCGAGCTGCGCGAGCGCGCGCGCCTCGACCTCCCGCCGGAGCGCGCCCCACCCCAGGGCACCATTCTCGAGGTCGTCGTCACCGTGGCCCGGCCTCGTGAGCCGGAGGAAGCGGGCGATTTCGACGAGGCCGGCTATCTCAGACGCCAGGGCGTCCACGTCGTTCTCCGCGGCAGCAGCTTCCGGGTGGTCGGGCACCGCAGCGGACTGGGGGGCGTGGCCGACCGGCTCAGGAAGGCGGTGTCGCGCTCGCTTGCGGTCGTGCCACCGGGCGAGCGCCGGGCCGTGCTCGCGGGCGTTGTGCTGGGCGAGGACGAGGGCCTTGCCGACGAGCTGCGCGAGCGCTTCCGGACGTCCGGCCTCTATCACCTGCTGGCCGTCTCCGGGCAGAACGTCGCCTATGTCGTCGGCGGCATGATCTTGCTCGCCTGGGCGCTGCACCTGCCGCGCTGGGTCGGACAGCTCGGGGCCCTTGCGGCCGTGGGCGGCTACGTCCTCGCCGTCGGCTGGCAGCCCTCCGTCGTCCGCGCGGGCGTCGCCGGCGGCCTCGCATCGCTGGCCTGGCTCGCGTCGCGGCCGAGCGACCGCTGGTACTTCCTCCTCGTGGGCGCGGCCGTGCTCCTCGGCTGGAACCCCTACAGTCTGCTCGACCCGGGCTTCCAGCTCTCCTTCGCGGCGGTGGCGGCGATCTTCGTGCTCGTGCCGAGGATCGATCGCCGCCTGGAAGGCCATCCGCTGCCCGGGAGGCTGGCCGCGGTCGTCTCCGTCTCCGCCGCTTGCGGGCTGGCCACGGCGCCGATTCTCTGGCTCCACTTCGGCGCCATCCCGGTCTACTCCGTGCTCGCGAACGCGCTCGCCGCGCCGGTCGTCGCGCCGCTCCTGGGACTCGCTCTCGCCGCGGCCGCTCTGCATCCGGTGCTCCCAGCCGCAGCCGCCGCCCTCGCCTGGAGCGACGGCTGGCTCGCTGCCTATCTCGCCTTCTGCGCCCGGCTCGTCGGCGGGCTGCCCCACGCTCAGGCGACCTCCATCGAAGCCATGGCGCTCCTGCTGGCGGCGGCCGCGGGGGTGGCGCTCCTCGTCTTCGCGAGGAGCCGCCGGCTCCGCCGCTCTCTCTTGCTCGCCGGCCTCATGCTCGCGCTCGTCGTCGCGTGGCGGAGCGCACCCGATGAGCGCCCGCCGCCGCCCACCGGGCTCCGTCTCACGGTCCTCGACGTCGGACAGGGTGACGCAATCCTGCTTCAGGTGGCCCAGGGCGCCGTCCTCGTCGACCAGGGGCCGCCCGAAGGAGACGTCGCGGATCAGCTGGACGAGCTCGGCGTCGAGCGGATCGCCGCCCTGGTGCTGACCCATCCGCAACGAGACCACGTCGGCGGTGCGGCGGACGTGCTCGAGAGCGTCGACGTCGAGACCGTCCTCGATCCGGGCATCAGGGCTCCGAGCCCCGATCAAGAGTCGGCCCTGTCGGCAGCACGCCGCCACCACGTCCCGGTCGTCACGGCGCACGCCGGCCAGCGCCTTCGCATCGGTGGGCTTCGCTTGCAGGTGCTCTGGCCGGACGGCTCGGCGCCGGCCGGGAGCGACCCGAACGACCACGCAATCGTCATCCTCGCCTCGTACGGGAGCGTTGACGCGCTCCTGACGGCCGACGCCGAGGGCAACGTCACGGTCCCGCTTCGGCCGCCGCCGGTCGAGATCCTCAAGGTCGCCCACCACGGCTCTGCCGACGAGCGGCTGCCGCAGCTCCTCGAGCTCCTGCGCCCGCGGATCGCCGTCGTCTCCCTGGGCAGCGGGAACGACTACGGCCATCCGGCCCCGTCCACGACCGCCGCGCTCGCAGAAGTCCCGGACCTGGACGTCTACCGCACCGATCGCGACGGTCGCGTGACGATCGAGACGGACGGCGAGCGCATCTCGGTTGCGGAGTCGCGCTGACTATGCTTGCCCGCGGTGGCCGACAGCGACCTTCGCCCGATCTACCTCCTCACCGGTGGCGACCGTCCCAAGATCCGGCGCGCTCTCGAGCGCCTCCGCGCGCGCTTCGGACCGGAGTCCGTGGAGACGATCGACGCCCAGGCCGCGAGCGGCGAGGAGGTCGTGGCGGCGTGCAACGCGCTCGGGCTGTTTTCCGGCGGAGGCGGACGACTCGTCGTGGTCGAGGCCGTCGAGCAGTGGAAGAAGCCGGACGAGGAGGCGATCGCCGGCTACGTCGTCAACCCCGTTCCCGGGGCGGTCCTGGCGCTCGTCGCCGGGGGCGACCTCAAGGGCTCGACGCTGCCGGCGCTGGCCGCGAAGGCGGGCGAGGTGCTCGCCTACGACGTGCCGAAGCCGCGTGACCTTCCGTCGTGGGTGAGGGCGCAGTTCGAGCGCCTGGACGTGTCCGTGGACGGAGAAGGAGCGCGTGCGCTCGTCGAGGTGGTCGGCGAGGACGCGACGGCCCTCGCGTCCGAAGTCGACAAGCTCGCCGCGTGGTCGGGCGGGGAGCCGGTCGGCCGTCGCGAGGTCGAGCTCCTCGCCGCGCCGGCGCACGAGGCGTCGGCCTGGGCGATCATGGACGCCTGGGGCGCCCGTGACCTCGCAGCGGCGCTCGCCGCCTGCCAAGCCGACCTGGAACGCGGCACAGAGCCCTTCCTCGTTGCGATGCGGCTCGGCTCGCAGATCGCGCTCGTGCGTCAGGTGCAGACGCTCCAGGAGGAGGGGCTGGGGGCCAGGGACATCGCGAAGCGCCTCCGCAAGCACGAATACCGTGTTCGGAAGGCGCTCGGACACGCGGAGAACTACTCGCGCGACGAGCTCGACGAGGCCGTCGTCCGGCTGGCGGCGCTCGACGCTGCTCTCAAAGGCGCGAGCCGCCTGGCGGGTGAGCTCGAGCTCGAGCGCACGCTGGTCGAGATCGTCAGCCGACCGGAGCCAGCGGTCCGCCGCTGACGTTCGGATCGCGCGCTACGGCGATTCGCGTCGGGTCTCGCAACCGCTCGAACCGGGCGCGTCGGGGCACCCGGCCCACCACCCGCTTTCGCGCCTAATCCCGCAAGCGCGCGCGTGAGTCACGGACTGTGTCGAATTCGTGACGACCGCGATCGGCGGCTGCCGGCGCGGGCCCGCTAGGAGCCGGTGAGGAGCCGGGCGGCCTGCGACTTCTTGCGGGCGGCCCGGTTCGGGTGGATCGCGCGCGACGCCGCGGCCTTGTCGATGCAGCTCACGAACTCGCGGTGCGCCTGGGCGACCGCCTCGCCGTCGCCCGCGGCGGCGGCCGTCTCGAGCCGCTTGTACAGCGTCTTCGCCGCCGAGCGGTAGCGCAGGTTCTCGAGCCGCTGGCGGGCGGCGATGTCGACGCGGCGCTTCTGCTGCTTGATGTTCGGCATACGGAGAAAAGGCCCCTTCGGGCCGGGCGGAATCGTAGCAGGAGTCCGAGCCTCCGGCCGCTCGCCTATCCTCGCCCGGGTGAGCACCGGCGCGGAGGGCGGGGCGGAGGAGCCGCGGCGGCGGCGCCTCGCCTTGTCCACCGCGATCTTCGCCGGCGCGACGGGTCTGTCGAGGATCCTCGGGCTCGTTCGCGAGATCGTCGTGCGCCGGACGTTCGGCGTCGAGGGCGAGATCAACGCCTTCACGGTCGCCTTCCAGGTGCCCAATCTCGTGCGCGCGCTGGCAGCGGACATGGCTCTGGGCGCGGCATTCGTCCCGGTCTTCAGCGAGCTCCTGGAGAAAGAGCAGCGCGAGCGCGCGTGGCGCCTGGCTTCCACGCTCATCTGGCTCGTGCTCATCGTCCTCGGCGCGGCGACCGGGCTGTTCTTCCTGCTCGCGCCGGCGATCATGAGCCTCTTCGGCCTCGGCGAGCTCCAGGACCTCGCGACCGGCCTCTCGCGAGCGCTCTTTCCCATCGTCGTCCTCCTGGGCGTCTCGGGAATCGTCGTCGGGATCCTGAACTCCTACGAGGAGTTCACCGTGCCCGCGCTCATGCCGGTGCTCTGGAACGCCGCGATCATCGCGTCGCTCCTCTTCGTCGTCCCGCGCTTCGACGACCCCGAAGCGCAGCTCTACGTCTACGCGGGCGGGATCCTGGCCGGCACGGTCATCCAGGCGCTGACCCCGGTCTGGTGGCTGCGCGGGCGGGACGGGCGGATTCGTGGCGTTCTCGACCTGCGCGACCCGGCGGTGAAGAGGATCTTCGCGCTCATGCTCCCCGTGACGCTCGGCATCGGGCTCATCAACTTCAACCTGGTCATCAACACCTTCTTCGCCGCCCGCTTCGTCGATCCGAACCTCGCGCCGAGCTCGATCGAGGCCGCGTTTCGCATCTACATGCTGCCGCAGGGGATGTTCTCGGTGGCCGTCGCGACCGTGCTCTTTCCGCGGCTCTCGCGCCTGGCCGCCCGGGGCGATCTCGTCGGCTTCCGGGACACCGTCTCGCTCGGGCTCCGGCAGATCGGCTTCTTGCTCCTGCCGGCGAGCGCCGTCAGCGCCGTGCTCGCCGAGCCGATCGTCCGGGTGCTCTACGAGCGCGGGGAGTTCACGTCCGAGCAGACGCCGGTCGTCGCCGGTGCTCTCGCGGCGTTCTCGCTCGGCCTGACCTTCAACGGGACGATGCTGATGCTCAACCGTGCGTTCTTCAGCCTCCAGACCGCCTGGGTGCCCACGGCCGTCGCACTCGGGAACCTCGGGCTGAACGTCGTGCTGAACGCGGCCCTCTACCGCGTCGGCGTCTGGGGGATCCCGCTCGCGACCTCCCTCGTCAACATCGCCGGCACGACGGCCCTCCTCGTTCTCTTCCGCCGGCGGCTCGGCCGAATGGACGCGACCGCGATCGCCTCGTCCTATGCGCGCATCGCGGCTGCCTCGGCGGCGGCGGCCGGAGTGGCCTTCGGCGTCTGGTTCCTCCTCGACGAGACCCTCGGGCGCTCCCTCAGCGCACAGGTCGCCTCGGTCGGTCTCGGAAGCGCCGCCGGGGTCATTGCATTCCTCGGTCTCGCCCTGCTCCTGCGCGTACGGGAGCTTCAGGCGGTGCTCTCGCTCCGCCGCCGATCCGCTACAACGGACTAGCCATGGCTCTCGAGCGGATCCGCAACTTCTCTATCGTCGCGCACATCGACCACGGCAAGTCGACCCTCGCCGACCGAATCCTCGAGGTGACGAAGACCCTGTCGGAGCGGCAAATGCGCGAGCAGGTGCTCGACTCAATGGATCTCGAGCGCGAGCGCGGGATCACCATCAAGGCCCAGGCGGTCCGCGTCGAGTGGCGCGGCCACCAGCTCAACCTGATCGACACTCCGGGCCACGTCGACTTCACGTACGAGGTCTCTCGTGCGCTGCAGGCCTGCGAGGGCGCGCTGCTCGTGGTCGACGCCGCGCAGGGGATCGAGGCGCAGACGCTCGCAAACGCCTACCTCGCCCTCGAGAACGACCTCGAGATCGTCCCCGTCGTGAACAAGATCGACCTTCCGCAGTCCGACCCGAGCGCGACGGCGGCAGACGTGGCCAAGCTCGTCGGGGAGGACTCCGACCGCGTGCTGCGGATCTCGGCCAAGACCGGGGCCGGCATCGAGGCCGTCCTCGATGCGGTCGTGGAACGCATCCCGTCGCCCGAGGGCGATCCCGCGGCGCCGCCGCGCGCGCTCGTCTTCGACTCCTCCTACGATCAGTATCGGGGCGTCGTAGCCTTCGTGCGCATGGTGGACGGGCGTTTCACGCCCCGTCAGCGTCTCCGCGCGATGGCGGCCGGAACGCGCTTCGAGGCCGAGGAGCTCGGGTTCTTCTCGCCGGATCGCAGCCCGACCGAGACCCTGGAGGCCGGGGAGGTCGGCTACGTGGTCACGGGCCTCAAGGACGTGAGTCGCCTGCGCGTCGGCGACACGCTCACCGCCGAAGAACGGCCCGCCTCCCATCCCCTGCCGGGCTACAAGGACGTCAAGCCGACGGTCTTCGCCGGGCTCTACCCGACCGAGTCCGACGACTACCCGGATCTCCGCGACGCGCTCGAGAAGCTCAAGCTGAACGACGCCTCGCTCTTCTACGAGCCGGAGACCTCGCGGGCGCTCGGCTTCGGCTTCCGCTGCGGGTTCCTCGGGCTCCTGCACATGGAGATCGTGCGCGAGCGCCTCGAGCGCGAGTTCGATCTCGACCTGCTCGTCACCGCCCCGAACGTCGCGTACCGGGTGCTGACGAAGGGCGGGGAGGAGCTGGAGGTCCACAACCCGGCCGACATGCCGACCGAGATCGAGCTCGTCGAGGAGCCCTACATCCGCGCGACGACGATTGTGCCGAAGGACTACGTGGGCTCCGTCATGGAGCTGAACAACGACCGGCGCGGCCGCTTCCATCACATGGAGTACTTGAGCGAGGAGCGCGTCCTGCTCGCCTACGACCTGCCGCTCGCCGACATCGTCTACGACTACTACGACCAGCTCAAGAGCCGGACGAGAGGCTATGCGAGCTTCGACTACGACGTGATCGGCTTCGAGGCGGGCGAGCTCGTGCGACTCGACGTCCTCCTCGCCGGAGACCCGGTGGACGCCCTCAGCCTCATCGTCCACCGCACCGCCGCCTACGGGCGCGGGCGCGCCCTGGTCGACCGCCTGCGCGTGGAGATCCCGCGGCAGATGTTCGACGTGCCGGTGCAGGCGGCCGTCGGCTCGCGGATCATCGCGCGCGAGACGATCAAGGCGCGGCGCAAGGACGTCCTCGCCAAGTGCTACGGCGGCGACATCACGCGGAAGCGGAAGCTGCTCGAGCGCCAGAAGAAGGGCAAGAAGCGGATGAAGCAGGTGGGCGCCGTGGAGGTGCCGCAGGAGGCGTTCCTGGCAGTCCTCAACCTCGACGGGGAGAAGAAGTGAGCGGCGTTCGCCACCTCTACCTCCACCTGCCGTTCTGCGCGCACCGCTGCGGCTACTGCGACTTCGTGACCCTGGTCGGCCGGGCCGACCGCCATACGGCGTACGTGGACGCGCTCCTCGCCGAGCTCCGTCTCGAGGCGTCGCTGCTCGCCGACGAGCTCGAGACCGTCTATCTCGGCGGCGGCACGCCGACCTTCACCGAGCCCGAAGCGCTCGCCCGTCTGCTCGGCGCGTTGCCCGCGCCGCCGGCGGCGGAGGTGACCGTCGAGGCGAATCCCGAGACGGTCACGCCGGCGCTCGCGTCGCGTCTGCGCCGTCAGGGGGCGACCCGGGTCTCGCTCGGCGCCCAGAGCTTCCAGCCCGAGCTCCTCGCCGTGCTCGAGCGCAGGGCCACGCCGGTAGCCGTCCGGAGCGCCTTCTACCATCTGCGTGATGCCGGATTCGACAACATCTCCCTCGATCTCCTCTACGGGATCCCCGGCCAGAGCGCCTCCGATCTGGAGCTCGATCTTGCAGAGGCGATCGCGCTCGGCCCGGAGCACCTCTCCTGCTACGAGCTCGAGGCGAAGCCCGGCACTCGCTTCACGCACGTGCACGGGGAGGAGCTCGTGCGCCAGGCGGACGCGATGGAGGGCTACTTCGAGTTCGTCGTGGCGACGCTCCGCGGCGCCGGCTACCGCTGGTACGAGACGGCGAACTTCTGCCGCCCCGGGCGGCAGGCGCGCCACAACATCGCGTACTGGCAAGGCCGCGACTATCTCGGCATCGGGATCGGGGCGGTGTCGACCGTCAACGGCCTTCGGTGGCGGAACCGTCCGAGTCTGGGCGGCTACGTGAGGGCCCTCGCCGAGGAGCGAAGGCCGCCGCGGGAGGAGGAGCCGCTCGAGCCGCACGTCCAGAGCCGGGAGCGGCTCATGCTCGGCCTGCGCCTCGACGAGCCGGTGCCGCTTGCCGAGGTGGAGGGGGCTGTCGACGGGGCCGCGCTCGCGCGCATGGAGCGGCTCGGGCTCGCGCGCCGGACGGGCGGCGGTCTCGCCCTCACGACCCGAGGACGCTTCCTCGGCGGCGGCGTGACGGCGGAGCTCCTGACCCCCGGCTCAGAATGACGACTCAGTGGTTCATCCTGAACCGGGTTCCTGGCCGAAAGCCCTGCAAAAGTACAATTTAGGATGGTGGACACACAGCAGCCAGGTCTGACGCCCCGGCAGGAGCTCATTCTCGCCAGCGTCGTCGAGGAGTACGTCGCGACGGGAACGCCGGTCGGATCCAAGACGCTCGTCCAGCGTGCCGGGCTCGAGCTGTCATCCTCGACGGTTCGGCACGAGCTGGCGGTGCTCGAGGAGCAGGGTCTTCTGACCCATCCGCACACCTCGGCCGGGCGGGTGCCGACCGACACGGGCTACCGCTTCTTCGTGGACGGGCTGCTCGAGCGGTTGGAGCCGCGGCCCGCCGATCTCGCTCTCGACCTCTCCCAGGTCGAGAGCCAGGTCGACATGGCGCTACGCGCCACGACCGACGCGCTCGCGGACGTCACGCACCTGCTCGCGCTCGTTTCGGCTCCGCCGCTCGAGACGACGACCGTGCGCCACGTCGAGGTGCTCCTCTTGCAGCCGCACGTCGTCATGGTGGTGGTCATCAGCTCGACCGGCGGGGTCACCAAGCGGCTGTGCACGTTCGAGGAGCCCGTCGACGCCGGCCTGGCCGAGTGGGCCGGCCAGTATCTGAACGAGACGGTCGCGGGCCTCCAGCTCGGCGCCCGGCTCCTCCGCAGCCGCCTCGACGATCCCGGGTTGTCGGACGGAGAGCGCGGCTTCCTGGACCGGCTGCGCCCCGCCTTCACCGACGTGCTGGCCGGGGAAGAGCAAATGCTCTACGTCGGCGGAACCGCCGGCGTCCTGGACGAGTTCCGGGCGGACGAGTTCCGGACGTACCGGCGCCTGCTCGAGGTGCTCGAGCACCGCGCTGCCGTCCTCGACCTGCTGCGGGCGAGCCTCGTGTCGAAGCGACCGTTCGTGCGCGTGGGCGCCGATCTGGACGACCCGGATCTCGTCGGCGTCGCCCTCGTCGGCGCGCCGTACGGGCTCCGCCAACGCAACCTCGGCACCGTCAGCCTCCTCGGCCCGATGCGCATGGACTACGTGAAGGCGATTGCGGCCGTCCGCTCCGGCGCCCACGAGCTCTCCCGCTTCGTGGAGGACATCTACGAGGACTGAAGGGCTCCGGCGCCGCGTGATCGCGGGACAGAAGCAGGCGTGTATTGCCTGGAGAGGCACTAACTCCGGAGTACGCTGAGACCGTGGCGACGACGCGACGCGACTACTACGAGATCCTCAGCGTCTCCCGCGATGCGGACGAGAAGGCGATCAAGTCGTCCTTCCGGCGTCTGGCGCGAGAGCTTCACCCGGACGTCTCGGACCATCCCGAGGCGCAGGAACGCTTCCGCGAGGCGGCGGAGGCCTACGAGGTGCTGTCGAAGCCCGAGACGCGCGAGCTCTACGACCGCTACGGACACGAGGGCCTGCGAACCGGCGGCTTTCGTCCCACCGACTTCGACCTCGGCAACATCACCGACCTCTTCGCAGCCTTCTTCGGCGACGATCTCTTCGGCGGTCTCGGCGGCCGTCCCGGTCGGCGCTCCACGCGCGGCGCCGACCTGCTCGCGGAGGTCGAGGTGGAGCTCGTCGAGGCGGCGGAGGGCGTGCGACGCAGCGTGCCCTTCCCGGTGGTCGTCGGCTGCGCCACCTGCGGCGGAACGGGCGCCGCTCCCGGCACGGCGCCTACCACATGCCCGACCTGTGAGGGGCTGGGTCGGCTCCAGTCGGTCACGAACTCCGTCTTCGGGCAGGTCGTCAGGACACAGGGCTGTCCGCGCTGCGGGGGCTCCGGCCAGGTCGTCGAGACGCCGTGCGACGACTGCACCGGCACCGGGCGGGTGACGGAAGAGCGGGAGCTCGAGGTCGACATCCCACCCGGCATTCACGACGGTCAGCGGATTCGCCTCTCCGGCGAGGGCCACGCCGGCGTCCTCGGCGGGCGGGCGGGCGACGTCTACGTGCAGGTCCACATACGGACCGACCCGCGGTTCGTGCGGGACGGCAACGACATCGTTTCGGCCGTCGACCTCACCGTGACGCAGGCGGCGCTCGGCGCCGCCGTGACGGTTGCCACGCTGGACGGCGACGCCGAGCTCGAGTTCGAGGCGGGCACGCAGCCGGGAGAGGTACGCGTGTTGCGCGGCCAGGGCATGCCGGTGCTACAGGGGCGTGGCCGCGGCGACCACCGCGTGCTGGTGAACGTCGCCGTCCCGCGCCACCTCTCGGAGGAGCAGCGCCGGCTGCTCGAGGACTTCGGGCGCAGCGAGCACGAGCGGAACTACGGGACGGACGGCGGCTTCTTCGAGAAGCTCCGGTCCGCGTTTCGCTGAGGGGGCTCCGCCGGGTTGCAGTCCGAGTTCCCACCGCGCGGGCCGAGGAGGCCCGCGCGGTCCTGATAGACCTGTTCGCGGAGGGCTTCGAGGAGCGGGAGCTCGGGGACGGGGTCGAGCTCGCGGCCTACACGGAGCGAGTGGACGCGGCGGCACTGCTGGCGTCACTGGGGCCGGTGGCGGAGACCCCGGTCGCGGCGGGCTGGGAGAGCGCGTGGAAGAGCTTCCACCGGCCCGTGCGGGTCGGACCGCTCTGGATCGGACCGCCCTGGGAGGCGCCGCCCGACGGAGCGGCGGCAGTCGTCATCGACCCGGGGCGCGCTTTCGGAACGGGGACGCATCCGACCACGCGACTCTGCCTCGAGCTCCTGCTCGGCCTCGAGCCGAGCGGTCTCGTCGATCTCGGCTGCGGCTCCGGGGTGCTCGCGGTTTCAGCGGCCCGGCTCGGCTTCCGGCCCGTGATCGCGCTCGACGCCGACGAGTCGGCCGTCGCGGCGACACGGTCGAACGCCTCCGCGAACGGCGTCGCCGTCGAGGCCCGGCTCGCCGACGTACTCGCCGACCCGCTCCCGGCCGTCGAGGTCGCGGTCGCGAACATCGCCCGCGAGCCGGTCGAACGCGCGGCCGAGCGCTTTCCCGGCAAGCTGTTCGTCTCCTCTGGCTATCTCGCCGCCGAACGGCCCGCGCCGGCGGGGTGGCGCGCGGTCGACCGCCGCGAAGCCGAGGGCTGGGCCGCGGACATGCTCACGCGTGTGACAGGGTAGGCTCGGAGCAGGATGAAGAGCGCAGGGCGGGGGCGTGGATTCGCGGCCTGGGTCGTCGCGGGCGGGCTGCTGACGTTCTCATTGCTCTCCATGCTCGGCCTCTTCCTGCTCCCCGTGGCGCTCGTCGTGTGCTGGCTCGCGGGGCGAAGCACCCGCTCGGCACTCGAGCTGCTCGGCGCCGTCGCCGGTGCCGGCCTCGTCTGTCTCGGGATCGCGTTCGGAGCCCGCGACTACAATCCATGCCCGCCCGGGGGCTCGCTGCGGGTTCCACCGGGAGAGACCTCGGTCTCCTGCGGCGGCTTCGATCCGCTCCCCTGGCTCGTGGCCGGACTTGCGCTCGTGATCGCAGGCGCTCTCGCCTACGGGATCGCTCACCGCGCGCAGGCTGATCTCACCGGTCGCTAGCATCGCTCCGCGATGGCGACCTTCACCACCCGGTTCCTGGGCTGCAAGGTCTCCCAGACCGACGTGCAGGAGATCCGCGAGCGGCTGCTCGCGGACGGTCATGTCGAGGGCGCCGGCGAGACCGACGTCGCCGTGGTCAACACCTGCTGCGTCACGCACGAGGCGGTGCGCAAGTCCAGGCAGGCGGCGCGCCGTGCCGCCCGGCGAGCCGAGCGCGTGTACGTGACGGGGTGCGGGGCCAACCTCGTGGGGGAAGCCTTCTCGGACCTGCCCGCGAACGTGACGGTGGTGCCGCAGCCGAGCGAGCGAACGCCGCAGCTCGTCGCGGGAGACGTCGGCGCGCTCGCCTGCGCCCAGGCCGAGGTGAGGCTCGACCGTGTGCGGGCGTTCGTCAAGGTGCAGGACGGGTGCAGCTTCTCGTGCTCGTTCTGCGTCATCCCTCAGGTGCGCGGCGCATCGCGCAGCCGTGCGGCCGAAGCCGTCTTCCGCGAGGTGCGACGCCGCGTCGGCCAGGGCCACAAGGAGGTCGTCCTCACCGGCATCAACCTGGGCTGTTATCGCGACCGCGAGGCCGGATTCGACCTTCCGAGGCTCGTCCGCGAAGCCGGTGCGGTGCCGGGTCTGGCGCGCCTCAGACTCTCGTCGATCGAGGTCAACCATCTCAGCCCGGCGCTGCTCGCGGCCATGCGAGAGACGCCCGCCGTCTCGCCGCACCTGCACGTCCCGCTCCAGTCCGGCGACGACCGCGTCCTGGCTGCGATGGGCCGGCGCTATGCGGCGGCGACGTACCTCCGGCGCGTCGCGGCCGCCGACGGGTTCAACCTCACGACGGACGTGATCGTCGGCTTCCCCGCCGAGGACGATACGGCGTTCGCTCGGACGCTCGGCGTGGTGGAGCAGGCCGGGATCACGAAGGTGCACGTCTTCCCGTACTCGCCGAGGCCGGGCACGCGCACGGCTGCCGCCGACAGCGTGCCGCCGGAGGTCAAGAAGGAGCGCGGCGCGCGGCTCCGCGCGCTCTCAGCGGCCGCGTGCCGGCGGAGGTGGCGGACGAAGCTCGGAGCCGCCGACGTCGTGCTCGTCGATCGACCGGGCCGCGGCTACGGGGACGACTACACTCCCTGGCTCGTGAAGGCGCCGGTGGGGGAGCTGGTACGCGCCAGGGCCGTGGACGTGCGCGAGGAAGGAGTCGTGGGTGTCGCAGGCTGACTGCCTCTTCTGCCGCCTCTACGCGGAGGGCGATCACGTGCGCAAGGCGGACGGCTTCGCGGCCGTACGCGACCTCAACCCCAAAGCGCCCGTGCATCTCCTCGTCATCCCGGAGCGGCACGTGGAGACGTTTCGCGACGTCGGCGAGTTGTCGGATGAGGAGGCCGGCCGGATGCTCGGGTTCGTGGCCGACACGGCACGCGAGGCGGGTCTCGAGGACTACCGCGTCATCGTCAACGTCGGCCCCGGCGGCGGCCAGACGATCTTCCACCTGCACTGGCACGTCCTCGGCGGGGCCACCGGTCTGGCGGGGTTCGAATGACCCTCATCGCGGAGATCGAAGGCGACCTCACGGACGCGATGCGCGCCCGCGAGCGGGTGCGGACGGACGCGCTGCGGCTGATCCTGGCGGCGCTCCGGGCTGCGGAGAAGGAGCTCGGGCGGGAGCTGAAGGAGGACGAGGAGTTGCAGGTGCTCCAGCGGGAGCGCAAGCGGCGGGCGGAGGCGGCGGAGGCGTTCCGGTCGGCGGGGCGCGAGGAGCAGGCGGACAAGGAAGAGGAGGAGCTCGAGGTCATCGAGGAGTTCATGCCCGAGCCGCTCTCCGAGAACGAGCTCGAGCGGATCGTGGACGACGCGATCGCCGAGACCGGCGCGACGTCGCTCCGAGATCTCGGGCGAGTGATGGCCGACGTCATGCCGCAGGTCGCAGGCCGGGCGGACGGCTCCGCCGTCAGCCAGCTCGTGCGCGAGAAGCTCGCCGGACCGCCGTGCGG
>Ga0299907_10000540_pt1 | contig 18786 bp, 21 predicted proteins | sample RVTome_16_FD_198680 | JGI IMG/M metagenome (GOLD analysis project Ga0299907, IMG submission 198680) | Soil microbial communities from uranium-contaminated site in the Upper Colorado River Basin, Wyoming, United States - RVT152D67 (version 2) ...
TATCCTCCGTTTCGTCTCGACATGGGAGGTTCAGAGCCGGGCGGCAAGCTGACCGTTCCCCCCGGCGCGCCTCCTCCAGGAGCGGCTCCCACCAGGACCGAAACCAAGCCGCGGGGGTGGTCCGCCGGCCCGATCACGATGCTTGTGATCGGCGCGATCGTGGCACTGCTGGCTATGGGAGCGATTGCCGCCGGTGGGGCCATGTTGTGGGCCGACCAAACTCAGCGTGACTCGGCCGGTTACCTTTCCGTCACCGAAGAGTTCGACACCGCAACACACGCGCTCGTCGCAGAGGACATCGATTTCCGGGCGGACGGCGGCCCGAATGCGCTGTATCCGAGCAGCATCCTGGATAAAGCGCGGATCGAAGCGACCGGGCTTAACGGCGGCCCGATCTTCGTGGGGATCGCACGCGCCGCGGATGTCGACCGTTATCTCTCGTCCACCGGATATGCATCGGTGGAGGACCTGGGCAGGTCGTCACTGATCACTCATGCAGGAGGTGCGCCGGCGACTGCTCCGACCGACGAGACGTTCTGGGTCGCCTCCGCCACCGGGCATGGCCGGCAGATGTTCACGTGGGACGTCCGTGAGGGGACCTGGACGGCGGTGGTGATGAACGCCGACGGCTCGGCCGGAGTCTCCGTTGAGACGAAGGTAGGTGCTCGGGTGCCGTCCCTCGGTTGGATCGCCGGGGGAGTGATGGGAGTCGGGTTGATGGGCCTGCTTGCAGGGGCCGGCCTGGTGGCCCTGGTCGTCTACCGTGCCGGCAGACCCCGCCCAAAGCTTGCCTGAATCATCGGGGCTTGTGATATCGTTGCCTAAGTCAACGAACTTGTTGAGAAAGGCAACGATTTGCCGGTCACCGACGAACGCGTCCATTCGGTTCGGGCGTTCAACCGCTTCTACACGAATCTGATTGGTGCGCTGAGGGGGGGACTGCTCGACACGCCCTACCCCTTGACGGAGGCGCGTGTCATCTTCGAACTCGGGCGCGCCGAGACCACTCAGGTCGCCGACCTCCGCCGGATTCTCGACATCGACCGTGGGCATCTGAGCCGTCTGCTGGCCCGGCTCGAGGCCGACGAGCTGATCATCAGGCAACGATCGGCCTCCGATGGACGCCGCCAGGTCATCCACCTCTCCGATCGCGGGCGAGCAACATTCGCCACGTTGACGACACGTGCCGATGACGAGGTCCGCAATCTCCTCGGCCCGCTGAGTGAATCACATCAGATGAGGCTGATCGAAGCGATGGATGCAATCCGGACGATCATCGAGCGGCCTGCATCCCAACCATCGGTCGTAATCCGGCCCCTGGGTCCGGGTGACCTCGGGTGGGTGGTCCATCGTCACGGCGTGCTCTATGCGAGCGAGTATGGGTGGGACGAGACTTTCGAAGGACTGGTCGCGCAGATAGTCGGCGACTTCGCACGCGACCGGGATGATCGACGCGAATCGGCGTGGATCGCGGAAGTGGATGGTGAGCCGGCCGGTTCTATCTTCTGCACAAAACGTGAAGAGGATGTGGCGCAACTACGGCTGCTTCTGGTTGAGCCGGGCTCCCGGGGCCTGGGGATCGGTGGACGACTGGTGGAAGAGTGCATCAGGTTCGCGCGGCGCGCCGGCTATCGACAGATGATGCTATGGACCAACGACGTCTTGATCGCGGCGCGCCGGATCTACGAGAAAGCAGGTTTCAAGCTGGTCGAGGAAGGCCCCCATAGGAGCTTCGGTAAGGACCTTGTCGAACAGACGTGGGTCTTGAGCCTCTGATCGGTGAGGCCTATTCGACTTTCTCGCCCTTTCCGATCGCCACGACACCGCCCGGAGATACGGTGAACCTCGATCGGTCGATATCGAGATCGACTCCGATCTCGGTTCCTTCGGGCACCTTTACGTTCTTGTCGATTATCGCGTTGCGGACGACGGCGTTTCGGCCGATCTCGACGCCGTGCATGAGCACCGAGCCCTCGACCTGCGCATAGGAATGGACGCGAACGCCGGGGGACACGATCGAGCGGCGTACCTCGGCGCCTGAGATGATGGCGCCGGGAGAGATCATCGACTCGATCGCGTGCCCGACTCGTCCCTCGGTGTCATGGACGAATTTCGCAGGTGGTAGTGGTTCGATCCAGCTGAGTATGGGCCATTCCATGTTGTAGAGATTAAAGATCGGATGCGGGGAAACGAGGTCGAGGTGGGAGTCGTAGTACGCGTCGAGCGTCCCAACGTCTCGCCAGTACGCGTGGTCGCGTTTGGTGGTTCCGGGCACTTCGTTTGTTGAGAAGTCGTAAACGTGCGCCTCACCCTCGTCGACGAGCATCGGGACGACGTTGCCTCCCATGTCGTGTTTGGAGGCCGCATCGGCGGCGTCGGTCTTGACCGCATCTACAAGCGTCGAAGCCGTGAAGATGTAATTGCCCATCGATGCGTAAATCTGGTCGGGCGCGTCGGGAAGTCCCTGGGCGTCGACTGGTTTCTCCAGGAAGGCTCCGATGCGAGTCGTTCCCTCCTGCGCTTCGATCACGCCGAACTCGGCTGCCTGGGCTCGCGGCGCCCTCACCGCGGCGACGGTAACTCCGGCACCCGTTTGGATGTGCTGGCGGAGCATCTGGCTCGGATCCATCCGGTAGATGTGGTCCGCCCCGAACACGCAGACGTAGTCGGGGCGCTCGTCGCCGATCAGGTTAAGGCTCTGATAGATGGCGTCTGCAGAGCCCTGGTACCAGTGCGGGCCCCGCCTCATCTGCGCCGGCACCGGAGTGACGTAGTTCCCCAACAACGGCGACATTCTCCATGTAGTTGTGACGTGACGGTCGAGACTGTGACTCTTGTATTGAGTCAGCACCGCGATCCTGAGATATCCGGCATTGACGAGGTTCGAGAGAGCGAAATCGATCAAGCGGTAGTGACCGCCGAAGGGAACGGCAGGTTTGGCGCGGTCGCGGGTCAACGGCATCAAACGCTTGCCCTCCCCACCCGCGAGGACGATCCCGAATACGTGAGGACGTCCCATCGCCCGACTCTACTCGCCGCCGACGAGTCTGCGATAGAGGCCAACGGTCTCTTCGGCGACCCGCGTCCAGCTGAAGTGGTCCAGGACGCGCCGGCGCCCGGCTCGTCCGAACGATTCGGCCCGGGCCGGATCCGCCAGGAGGTCGTTGATCCTCTCTCCGAGATCAAGCGCGAATCGCTGCGGGTCGCGGGGAGCTCGCGTCAGGGGATCACTCACCTCGAACGGTACGAGATACCCCGTCGTGCCGTCCTCCACCACCTCGGGGATCCCCCCGGTGGCCGTCGCAACGACGGCGGTCCCACAGGCCATGGCTTCGAGGTTCACGATTCCCATCGGTTCGTAAATGGAGGGACAGCAGAACACCGTGGCATGCGTCAGCAACTGGACGATCTGCGACTTGCTCAGCATCGTGTCGATCCATATGACAGAGCCGCGCTCCGCCCGCACGGTGTGCACCCGCGCTTGGACCTCCCGTGCTATCTCCTCTGTGTCGGGCGCGCCGGCACACAGAACGACCTGCGTGCCCGGTTCGATGTGCAGAGCGGCATCAAGCAGATGCACGATCCCTTTCTGGCGGGTGATCCGCCCGACAAAGATCACGTAGGGCGAGTCCGGATCGATTCCGTGCGCCTCCAGAACGTCGGTATTTGGGTCCGGCTTGTATTCGTTGGGATCGATGCCGTTGTGGATTACCGTCATGCGGCCCGGATCGAGGGCCGGGTAACAGTCGAGGACGTCGGTCCGCATGGCGGACGACACGGCGATCACAGCGTCGGCGGACTCAAGCGCAGTCTTCTCGCAGAACATCGACAGCGCGTATCCGCCGGCGCCTAGTTGCTCTGCCTTCCACGGCCGGAGCGGTTCGAGGCTGTGAGTGGTAGCCACATGAGGAATGTCGTAGATGAGCCGCGCCAGATGCCCGGCGAAGTTGGCGTACCACGTGTGGCTGTGCACGAGATCGGCAGCTTCGAGGCCGGTCGCCATCGCGAGGTTGACAGACATCGTCTGCAGGGCGCTCGAATACGGTTCGCCCCGGGCGACCGTCTCCCACGGAGTAAATGCCAGTACTTCCGGACCTCCCGGTGCGGCCGGGCGCGGCGCGCCGAAGCAGCGCACCTCGACTTCGATGAGCCGGGCCAGTTCGGCGCCCAGGTACTCGACGTGGACCCCCGCGCCGCCGTAGACCTCGGGGGGATACTCGCGGGTGAGCAAGCCGACCCTCATGAGCCGGGAGCGTAGTCGCAATCCGTACGAATCCCGAACTGTCCGCTCTCAGTCACGCATACCGTGAGTCAGTGCAGACAGTTCGCCAATGCTCCGCCACGAATCCGTGGGAAGCTCTCTAGACATATGCCCAAGGTCGGAGACACGGCGCGCCGGACACGCACGATCGCTGCGCGCGACATAGAGCTTTTCACCGAACTGACGGGAGACCGGAACCCGCTGCACTACGACGAGGAACTTGCGGACCGATCGCGGTTCAACGGACTCATCGTCCAGGGAGGTGTCACCTCGGGGCTGCTCAACGCGGTCGTGGCCGAGGATTTGCCGGGACCCGGCAGCGTCTTCCTCCACGTTGACTGGTCGTTCACGGCTCCGGTCCGTCCGGGAGATGAGATCACCGCTGCCGTGGAGGTCCTCGAGGCACGGAAGGACAAGCCGATCACTAAGCTCAAGACGACCATTACGAATCAGGAAGGCGTTGTCGTCCTCGATGGCACGGCCCTCGTCTACACAGAGCCCCTCTAGCTCCGAAACAAGGGAGCCGGATTCCGGGCGTTGGCGCGCTCTGGCCGTTCTTGCCGTAGCCCTTGTGTTGTCGATGACAACGTGGTTCTCGGCATCGGCGGTCATCCCGCAGCTCCGAGACGAATGGCGCCTCGGCGATGCCTCGGCTTCGTGGCTGACGATCGCAGTGCAACTCGGGTTTGTGGTGGGAGCCCTCGTCTCGAGTGCGTTCAGTTTGGCGGACGTTTTTGCGCCTCGCCGGGTGATCCTCGTCGGGACGCTCGGGGCCGCGGGCGCCAACGTCGTGATCTCGGGAGTGGACGGTGCCGGTGCCGCGATCCCATTGCGCTTCATGACCGGCTTCTTCCTCGCCGGCGTGTACCCGCCGGCGCTCAAGCTGATGTCGACCTGGTTCGTCCGTGGCCGCGGCTCCGCTCTGGGAATACTCGTGGGAGCTCTTACCGTCGGCACGGCTCTGCCGCACCTTGTGAACGGCCTCGGCGGCCTTGACTGGCAGCTCGTTATCTACGTTACGTCGCTGCTCACTCTGGCCGGTGGGGTCCTCGTCATCACCGCAGTCGACGAAGGGCCGTATCGCTTCCCCAAGGCGGTATTCGACCCGCGCCAGATCCGGCTCGTCTTTTCGAATCCCGGCGTTCGCCTCGCTTCGATGGGCTATTTCGGTCACATGTGGGAGCTGTACGCGATGTGGGCGTGGTTCGTTGTGTTCATCTCCAGCTCGCTTGGAGCCAGAGATGCTGCATCCACCGCCGCGCCGTACATCACGTTCGCGGTTATTGGGATCGGAGGACTCGGGTGCTGGATCGGCGGCATCCTCGGCGACCGATGGGGCCGGACGAACACGACCGCTTCGATGATGGTGATCTCCGGGGTGTGCTCCATCCTCATTGGGATCGTCTTTGAGGGCCCGGTGTGGCTGGTGGTTGCCATTGCACTCGTATGGGGGTTCGCCGTCGTTGCGGACTCCGCCCAGTTCTCGACCATCGTTACCGAGCTGGCCGATCAGGCCTACGTCGGGACCGCGCTCACGCTTCAGCTTGCGCTCGGATTCACATTGACGGTGGCGACGATCTGGTTGATGCCCGTCCTGGAACGGGCGCTGACGTGGCGGTGGGCGTTTGCGTTCCTTGCGCCGGGGCCGGCACTGGGCGCAGCCGCCATGCTCAAACTCCGGGCGCGGCCCGAGGCCGGGGGGATTGCGGGAGGCCTTCGTTAGCCGGCGGATCCCCTAGCTGTTGGGAGGCCGTTGCGCGACACTCGATCTCAGGCCAACGCACATTCGCACACGGAGGTGGGCGATGAACGGGAAGGATCGGCTCGAATCATTTCTCCGGGACAACAGGGTCCCATTCCAGGTCCACCACCATCCCGAAGCCTTCACTGCTCAGGAGGTCGCCGCAGCCGAGCATGTTCCGGGTCGAGAGCTCGCCAAGGTGGTTCTCGTGTCCGGTGGCGAGCAGCTGGCGATGGCTGTGGTGGCGGCACCCCAGCAAGTGGACCTCGATAAGGCCGCCGCCGCTCTCGGCGCAGGTAAAGCGCGGCTTGCATCAGAGGAAGAGTTCTCCGCGCAGTTCCCGGACTGCGACACCGGTGCCATGCCTCCGATGGGCAACGGGGCCCTCTACGACGTCCCCGTCTTCGTCGACCCGTCGCTAAAGAAACAGGGCACGATCGTCTTCAACGCGTGTACCCACACGGATGCAATACACATGAGTTATGCGGACTTCGAGCGGATCGTGAAACCGGAGGTCGTCGATCTCAGTTAGAACCGGCAGCAGTCCACGGCGCAGATGTCGTGGCTCGCGCCCATAACTCCCAGCGCCGGACGATCGCCGGATCCTTGCATGCGCTCGAGGATGAGATCACGGATCATCTTGATGTAAGCAGGATGCGCCCCAACTGTCTTTGCCCGCAACATGTTGAGGCCGCGTTCCTTCGCAACGTTCGCGGCCTCGACATCGAGATCGAAACGCACCTCCATGTGGTCGGAGAGAAAGCCGATCGGAACGACGATCACATCCGTCAACCCCTCCGACGACAGCTTTTCGAGGTGCTCCGACACATCGGGTTCGAGCCATGGGATGTGCGGTGGCCCACTTCTACTTTGGTATGCAAGCGACCACTCGAACGAACCGTGAACATTCTCGACGACCAGACGGCATGCTTCCAAGAGCTGTTCGACATATGAGCTTGCGTCGGCCATCCGCTGCGGGATGCTGTGCGCGGTGAATAACAGGTGAGCCTCGGCGCGCCGCGGCGCCGACGTGCTCTCGAGGACGGCGTTCACTCGATCGGCCTGGGCGGCGATGAATCCGGGATGGTTGAAGAACTGACGGATCTTGTCCATCTTCGGGGCTGCGGGGCCTGCAGCCGCCCGTGCCTTCTCGATGTCCTCGCGGTATTGCCGGCAGCCTGAATAGGAGCTCCAAGCCGATGTAACGAATGCGATTGCCCTGCGGATCCCGTCGCGCCTCATCTGTGCGACCGTATCGGTCAACAGCGGATGCCAGTTGCGGTTCCCCCAGTACACGGGCAGTGCGGGCCCGCGCTGGGAGAGCTCTTGTTCGAGTGCCGAGATCACTCTTCGGTTCTCGGCATTGATCGGACTCACTCCGCCGAAATGGTAGTAGTGCTCCGCGACTTCGAGCAGGCGCTCGCGGGGCACGCGGCGCCCGCGAGTTACGTTCTCGAGGAATGGAATCACGTCGTCGGGTCCCTCCGGACCGCCGAAGGAGATGTAGACGACTGCGTCGTAGTTGTGTGGCTGCTCGTCCCGAGAGCCATGGGATCGTCCTATCACTTGGAAATGTTAAGGCACGGATGCGGGTTCGTTAGTGTGCCGAACACGAGATCGAAGTGCCCCAAACGGTTCGAGGAGGCGCGGTGGGGACCGAGCAGCTCTTTCAATCAGATTCGTACCTTAGGGAATTCGACGCCGTCGTTACGGCCGCCGACGGGCCCGGCGTAGTGCTGGACGGCACCGCTTTCTACCCCGGAGGCGGAGGCCAGCCGAACGACGCCGGGGCACTGGTAGTCGACGGCCAGACGTACGACGTGACGAAAGTCCGCAGGGAAGGCGAGGCGATCGTGCACGAACTCGACCGGCCGGGGCCGGCTTCCGGAGCCTCGGTGACGGGTCACCTCGACTGGGACCGAAGGTATGCGCTGATGCGCACACATACCGCCCTCCACATTCTCTGCGGCGTGGTGTGGCGTGATTACGGCGCGAAGGTGACGGGCGGCAACATGCAGCCACTTTCGGGACGAATGGACTTCGAGTTCGAGTCGATGAGCGGACAGCTTGTGCGCGAGATTGAAGCGAAAGTGAACGCAGAAGTCGCCGCCGCCCGGTCGATCCGCGTCGACTTCCTGGATCGGGATGCAGCCAACCGGCACCCGGATCTGATCCGCACCAAGGTGAACTTGCTGCCGGAAGGCATACAGTCCGTCCGAGTGGTCGACATCGAGGGCCTGGATGTGCAGGCGGACGGCGGTACTCACGTGGCGAACACATCTGAGGTCGGCGCCGTCGAGGTGGTGGGATACAAGAGCAAGGGCAAGGCGAACAAGCGCATCGAGATCGCACTGTCGCACTCGTAGCGGCGCGCCCAAGTGCGGCGCGCCGCGGCGCGCCCAAGCGGTCGTTTGTGCCATCTGTTGGCTGGAAGCGACGCTTGATGGGCGCGTCCCGCCATCTGTTGGCAACAGCGACGCACACGCACCTTCCGCGCCCGGGGCGCGTACTCGGCCGGTCGCCGCGGGTACCCTGGTGCCATGGACGAGGAGTCCCGGCAAACCGACGAACCCGGCGGCGCTCCGTCAGGCGAGCCCCCCGTACGCCCGACGCTGCGGCGAAGTAAGAGCGATCGCATCATCGCCGGAGTCTGCGGCGGTATCGGTAACTACTTCGGCATCGACCCGATTCTCGTTCGACTGGCATTCGCAGTGCTCGTGCTGGCCGGGCTTTCCGGGGTCCTTCTCTACATCCTTGCTTGGATCATCCTCCCCGAAGAGGACGCCGCCGGAAGCGCCGGGCGTGCGTCTGCCTCCGCATCAAACGCTGCGGGCTTGGTGATCGGAGCCGTGCTCGTTGCCGCGGGAGCGATCATGCTCCTCGAACGGGTGTGGCCCCGTTTCGATGATGTCCTGTGGCCGGTCGCGCTGATCGGCATCGGAGCGGCGGTGATCCTCCAGGGCACTCGCCGCCGATGAGCGGCGCCGTCCGCGAACGAAGTGCCCCGGAAATCCCCACTGTAGTTCTCGGCGCCGTGCTCCTCGTCGTCGGCATTGCATGGCTACTCGACGCGACCGATGTGGTGGACGTCTCATGGCGCCTGGTTCTGCCCGGCGTGCTCATTGTCATAGGCATCGGTCTCGTGGCCGGCGCCGTGACGGGGGGACGGCAGGGTGGTCTGTTTCCGGCCGGGGTCGTCCTAACGATCTTTCTGGGTGTGCTGTGGGTCCTGCCCCAGGACCTCGGCGGGACCCTCTCGGGAGGGGTGGGTGAACGAACGGAAGCACCGCTAACGGTCACAAGCAGGAACACTCGCTACCGGCTCGGCGTAGGGCAGCTCAACGTCGACCTCCGCGAACTTCAACTCCAAGGAGGAGTCACGCGGATCCGGGCCCAGATCGGAATCGGCCAGATTGTCGTTCGGGTACCGACGGAAGTGGCGGTGCGGGCCCACGGGCGTAGCGGGATCGGGAACGTCCAGGTACTGGGGTGCGAAGCATCTGGTGTGGGTGCCGACCGAGCGTGCGAGACGGATGGCTACGAACAGGCTTCGGAGCAGCTCAGCCTGGAGCTCGAGGCCGGGATAGGGCAGATTGAGGTGAGGCGGTGACGGAACGACAGACGAGCCGAGGCGCGCTCGGCGGCGGGATCTTCTTCATCATCGCGGGCGTGGCCTTCCTGCTTGACGAGCTGGATCTCGTGTCCCTCAGCGCGGGGTATCTGATTCCCGCGCTGCTGATCGTGTTCGGTGCCGCCATCATCATCGAGAGCCGCCCCCGCCGCGGGCAATGACGATCCGTCGTTTGTGTGTCTTCTGCGGCTCGAGTACGGGACGCGATCCCGCGTTCGCGGATGCAGCCCGGGGACTGGGAATACTGCTCGCGGAGCGGGGGATAGGTCTCGTTTACGGTGGGACGAGAATCGGGCTCATGTCCGTAATCGCGGACGCCGCGTTGGAGGCCGGCGGCGAGGTGGTCGGTGTGATCCCTCAAGCACTCATAGATCGTGAGATCGCACACACAGGCCTCAACGATCTTCATATCGTCGGCTCCATGCACGAAAGGAAGGCGCGCATGAGTGAACTGGCCGACGGATTCGTTGCGCTGCCCGGCGGACTCGGAACGATCGAGGAGGCTGCGGAGGTCCTGACCTGGGCACAGCTTCGTATTCACACCAAGCCATGCGGCTTTCTCAACATAGCTGGGTTCTTTGATCATCTACTCGGCATGTTCGATCACGCCGTCGAGAAAGGGTTCCTTTCCGCCGAGCACCGCGCGATGGTCGTCGTCGAGGCCAGCGCGGACGCCCTCCTGGAACGTTTCGACAACTACGTGGCTCCGGCGGATAAGTGGGGGCGTACCGACGTATCGGCCGGGGAGATCCCGACGTGACGAATGCCGTGCCCCGCATCCTCATTGCCGGAGGAGGGTTTGTCGGCCTCTATACGGCGCTTGGACTCGAGAAGCGTCTGAAGAAGGATGAGGCCGAGATCATCCTCGTAAGCCGCGAGAGCTTCATGACCTATCAGCCTTTCTTGCCCGAGGCCGCAGCCGGGAATCTCGAACCCCGGCACGTCGCCGTTCCCCTGCGCACGGTTCTCAGGCGAACCCGGCTTGTCACCGGGCGAATCACCCGGATCGATCATGAGCGGCGCGCCGTATCGGTAACGTCGCCTGATGGCAATGAACAGGACGTTAGGTACGACATCATTGTGCTCGGACTCGGCTCGGTCTCACGAACCCTTCCCGTTCCCGGCTTGACCGAGACGGCCGTTGGATTCAAGTCGATCGCCGAAGCGATCTACCTTCGCAATCAAGTCTTGTCGCGCATGGACGCAGCCGAGTCCACGACCGATGAGACCATTCGGCGGCGTGCCCTCACCTTTGTCTTCGTGGGCGGAGGTTACGCGGGAGTCGAGGCTCTCGCAGAGCTCGAAGACATGTCACGAGATGCGGCGCGCAGGTATCGCAGCGTCGACCGGGAGGACATGCGGTGGGTCCTGGTGGACGCGGCTCCGGAGATTCTTCCGGAAATGGCTCCGGACTCCGGGCGCTATGCGATCGGCACACTGTCCGAGCGCGGAGTCGAGATACACCTTTCGACCCGAGTGCAGTCGGCCGAGGCCGGGCACATCGTCCTGTCGAACGGCGTGGAGCTCGAGACCGACACGCTCGTATGGACCGCCGGCGTCCGGGCCGATCCACTCGTCGGCAGGCTGGGATGGCCGACCGATGACCGCGGGCGCGTTCCCGTCGACGAGTTCATGCGCGTGCACAACCTTCCCGACGCATGGGCGGCGGGGGACTGTGCCGCGGTGCCCGACCTCGACGCCGGGGGCTCAAATCCCCCTACGGCACAGCATGCTCTGAGACAGGCCCGGCGGCTCGCGGGCAATCTCACGGCGCATCTGCGCGGACAGCCACTGCGCGAGTTTCGCTACAAGAACATGGGCGGGCTGGCCTCCCTTGGGCGCTACAAGGGGGTCGCAAAGGTTCTCTCTCTGAAGTTGCGCGGTTTTCCTGCCTGGCTTCTGCATAGGAGTTATCACTTGGTAATGATCCCGACGTTCAACCGCAAAGTACGGATCGTGCTCGACTGGACCATCGCGCTGTTCTTCCGGCGCGATGTCGTCCAACTTGGGTCGTTGCAGCGTCCCCGCCAACCGTTCCGGGAAGCGTCGGAGGGAGCCGACGGGCCGGGAGCCACTTCGGACTGATCACGTAACAGTCCGAAACGAGTATGTGGCGCCCGATCCCCGGGGACGCTGGGTGCCGTTGCTTGCGCGGATGGCCACGAACGCGTGGCGGCGTGGAGCGAACCGCTATTCCGTTGCTATGGCATCGAGCACATTGAGTCTGGCGGCGCGCCGTGCCGGTGGGATCGCCGCCAGCACTCCGGCGAGTCCGGCAAGCACGAGGTAGAGGAGGAGCTGTCCACCAGGGATGCTGAACTCGGTTATGCCCTCGTCGGCCAGTGCCTCGACGAGCGCCCAACCGAAGAACGTCCCGATCAAGAGACCGACCAGGGCTCCGATAATGGAGATGATCACCGCCTCCCAGCGGATCATTTTCCGTGTTTGGCGCCTGCTCATTCCGACTGCCCTCAGAAGCCCGAGCTCGCGCGTGCGCTCGAAGACCGAGAGAGCCAGGGTGTTGGTTATGCCGAGAAGGGCGATGAGCAGGGCAAGTCCGAGCAGGGCAGTCACAAGGTTCAGCAACGCATCGATATCTTCACCGGCACTTTCCTGAGCCTCGGTCTCATCCTGCACCTCGACGTTGGGGAAAGCTTCGGCGATGGCGTCGACGGCAGCCCGGGCCTCCTGTGTTGAGACGTCACCACCGGCGCCGATAAGGATGTTGGTGACTGTGGCCTCGCTGAAGTTGTCCCTGTACGTGTCGGCGGAGATCACATAGTTGGCGCCGATCAGCGAGTTGTTGTCGAAGATCCCCTGCACGGTCAGGTCCTGATCGCCGGTGGCCGCGAACTTCATCTTGACGGAGTCGCCGACTGAGAGCTCGAGATCCTCAGCTGTGTTGGAGTACAGGAAAATGCCACCGTCCTCGAGGTCCAGCAGATCCCCCTCGATCACCTCGATATCTGCGACCTCTTCGAGGGCGGCCGGATCAACTCCGACCACGAATTCGCTTTTGCCGTCGCGGCGGACCTCCCCCAACCGAAACGCTGCGATCGTCCCCAGCTCGTCTCTCGCTTCGAGCTGATCCACGAGATCCGGACTGATCGCGAAGCCGGCGAATGACGACGGCTGGATCGCGAAGTCGGCCTTCATGGACTCCTCGAAGATCTTGTTGACGGAAGCTTTGAGTGACGCACCGAAGATGCCTACGAAGCCGACAAGTGCCAACCCGATCATTAGCGCCGAGGCCGTGGCCGAGGTTCTTTTTGGATTGCGGGCTGCGTTCTGCCGCGCCAGGCGTCCGGGCACTTTGAACATGCGCGCTGCAGGTGCACCCAGCGCCCGGGCGAGTGGCCCCGCGAACACAGGAGTAAGTGCAGTCACGCCGAAGAAGATGATGGCCGCCCCGAGACCTACGATGCTCGCGGGCTGCGCTGGGTTACCAAATAGACCGTAGAGCAGAGTCGCGATCCCGGCGATGGTGACCAGAGAGCCGGTGAGAATGCGTCGCCTCGAGGGCCGGTACGTCTGCGGAGAACTCTCACGCAAGGCGGCCATTGGGGACGTTCGTGCCGCCCGGCGCGCCGGCATCACCGACGAGATCACTGTGACGATCACTCCGACAGAAACGGAAGCGATGATCGTGCGTGGAAGCAACTGGAATTGGGTCGTCGGTAGGTCGATGCCGAAAGCCGAGAGAAGTGTTTGGAGGCCGAGTGCGATGAGGATGCCGGCACCTAACCCGATAGCCGAAGCGACGATTCCTACAACGAGGGCCTCAATGATCACCGAGCCCATCACTTGCCTGCCGCTTCCTCCAAGCGCTCGCAACAGCGCGAATTCGTGTGTGCGTTGAGCGACGGTTATAGAGAAGGTGTTGAAGATGATGAACGCGCCGACGAACACGGCGATGCCGGCAAACACAAGCAGCGCGGTGTTGAAAAAGCCGAGAGCGTCCTTGATTGCCGTGGACTGTTCTTCCACGACGTCGTCGGTTATCTCCGCCTCGACGTCGGGCGGGAGAGCCTGCTGAATATTGGAAGCGAGGTCGGCGGATGTGATTCCCTGCTCGGCCACAACCTCGATGGAATCGTACTGTCCTTGCCTGTCGAAAAGTTCTTGGGCCGTTGGCGTGTCGAATATGGCGGCGGTCGCACCCAACAGGTTGTCTGCCTCCCCGAAGCCGGCGATGCCGGAGATGGTGAACTCCCGCGGCGCCCTAAGCGTGATGATCTCGACGGTGTCGCCGACCGCAAAGTCGTTGTCCTCGGCAGTGCTGACGTCGATCACTACCTCGCCCGGCCCCTCGGGAGGCTCTCCCGACCGAAGCTTGAGTGGGTTTAGCTCCCCGGGGGTCCAGTTGAAGCCGAGCGTTGGTGCGCCGCCCGGCGAGATGGCTTCCCCGTCCTGGTCGATGAGCTGGGCGTAGCCCTCGAGGGAACCGGCTGCGGATTGGACGCCGTCGACGTTCGTAACCGTTTCGAGCACATCTTCAGAGATCGGCTTGCGGCTCCCACCGAAGTCGGACTCGAATTCACTCTGCCCGCGGACCGTGACGTCAATGCCTGCATACGCGTCGGTCAGCAGATTGTCGAATGCCTGGTTCATCGTGTCGGTGAGCACGTACGTACCGGCAATGAAACCGACACCGAGGACGACCGCCAGTGCCGTCAGCACCATCCTTAATTTGTGGGCTAGGAGCCCCTTTAGAGTGACCCTCCACATGAGTCAGGCCTCCAGGGTCTTGATGCGATCGAACACCTTCTCGACGGTGGGTGAGTTCATCTCATCCACGATTCGCCCGTCCTCGAGGAACACCACTCGGTCCGCATACGTCGCCGCCACGGGGTCGTGGGTGACCATGACGATTGTTTGGTCGTATTCGCGTACGGCCGTGCGCATGAAGGAGAGGATCTCCGCGCCGCGCTGAGAGTCGAGGTTCCCCGTCGGTTCATCCGCGAACACAATTTGGGGGCGGCTCGCCAGAGCGCGCGCTGCGGCGACGCGCTGCTGCTGCCCTCCGGACAACTCGGAGGGACGGTGATGAAGGCGGTCTCCGAGCCCCACGGTGGTCACAAGCTCGTCGAACCAGGATCGGTCGAGGTCACGGCGCGCCAGGTCGATCGGAAGGCGGATGTTCTCTTCAGCGGTGAGTGTCGGGACGAGGTTGAAGGACTGGAATATGAACCCGACCTTGTCCCGGCGGATCAGCGTTTTACCCTTCTCGTCGAGGGCAGTGACGTTCGCGTCGCCGATGTAGATCTCTCCGGAAGTCACATCGTCGAGTCCCGCGAGGCAGTGCAGCAGAGTGGACTTCCCCGAGCCCGACGGCCCCATGATGGCGGTGAACTGTTTGGCAGCGAATTCCACCGAGACCTCGTTGAGAGCCGTCACCGCGGTGTCGCCAGAGCCGTAGACCTTCGTCGCGTTGACCGCCCGAGAGGCAGAAGTCAGTCCCGACTCGGTGCGCTGACCCGTTTCCGGCATCATGCTGAAACCTCCTCATTTTCGAGAGCCCGCCTAACGGTAGGTGCCGGCCGGCAGGGAATCGTCGTCCGCGGCCCCGATATCGTTCTGCTACCTCGGGAGGGGCCGCACTTCTCAGCGTAGTCCTCAGGTAGGAGGCAACGGCGCATCTGCACGACCACGAATGGTAGACAGGGTCGATGGGATCCACTCTCCACTGGCGCGAGCCGCCCGATCGGGACGCCCGGGACTTCGAAACGTTTTTGGAGTTCGGCCGCGGAGGTCGTTCCGGCACGGGGTTCATGGCCTACTCGGACCGCTCGGGGCCGGGAGTCCTGGTGCTGCATCCTCCTCCCTCGTGGGGGGACACCGTCCTCGACTTCGCGAGGGCGGTCCACGACGATGGATTCACCGTCCTGGTGCCCGACCTGGACGGAAGCGGCGCCGATCCGGCTAGGTTGAAGGCCGCCGCGGAATACCTCGTCGACAACTGGCACCCTCGGCTTGGAGTAGTGGGATTCGGGGACGCCGTGGCGCATGCCCGCCAGCTTGCCGAGGAGCGGGGCTGCGACGCCCTTGTCCTCTACCGAGACGATGAACCCGATGGCGCTCCGGTAGTCACTCCAGTGCTGAGCTTGCCGGCCGCGCCGGGAGGCTCGCTACAAGCGACCCTCGAGTTCCTACACCATCACCTTTCGTAAATCATCCTTCTGTTCGCAATGCTAGGGGGCGAATCTGCGACAAACGGCGACCAGAATGACTCGGCGGGCTAGCGGCCGGCTCGGGCGCGCTGTCTATATGCGGCGACGCTCGCGCGGTTTCCACACACTTCCGGACTGCAGAACCTGCGCGACCGGTTCTTGGACTGGTCGACGAAGACGTCGAGGCATCGATCCCCTTCGCAGACGTGGATGCGATCCCAGCGTTTGTCGCTCATGAGAACCGCCAGCCCCATCGCCGTGACCGCGGTCAGCTCCTCGGCGAGAGGCACCTTCGCTGCCGTGTAGTGGAGGTGCCATTCACTCCCGTCGTGATCGGTGAGGCGGGGGAGCGCTCCGGACTCCTCTAACAGTGAGTTGATGGCGACGGCGGCGACTCTCTGGTCGTGAGCCTCGAATATGGCCCGCAGCCGCTCCCTGAGCTCTCGGACTCCGTCGAGGTCCCGATCGCCGATCCGGACCTCTGGCCTGTTGTGTTCCCGCAGGAAGCTCTCCAGGGCCTCCGCATCGGTCAGCCCGTCGGTCTGGCGAAAAGCGTTGTAGGTGTTCACGAGGTCGACCGCAAGGTCCACTGCCTCGAGTGCGTAACCTCTAAATTCCACTTGACTCCTTACAAAGTCTGCTCTAAGGTAATGAGCAATCAGCTTATAGCTCCTGACAACGGCCCGCAACAACCTGAGGAGGTGGAGCAATGGAGCTGGTAGTAGCGGTGATGATGCTTCTGCTGCTGGAAGCGGCGGTTCTTTTCGGTGGTCGCGACAGCCGCGACGGTAACGATTGGGTGCGGCACCCCAAGCCGTAGACGCCGCAACAATCGAGGGGCGCGCCCAGACGACGCGACACGTTAGGGGGGCTCGTCGGCAAGGGGCGGCTGGATTGGCGCATCCGGCAGGCCGGTCACCTCGTCCAATGCTTCCTGGGCCTGAGCGGCCGACATCCCCGATCCTCGCAAAATGTCGTGCGCAGTCGAGCGGATCTGGCCGACGACGGATCCCAGGGCAAAGACGTCCGGATCGCTCATGACCGATGTCGCTCGTCCTGCGGCGATCAGTGCGAGGCGTCGTGTCTCGCCTATCAGCCCCGGAGCCTCGAGCTGGATGTTGAGCGAGCGCACGGCGTGGGCGAGGTGATGTACCGCATCCGCTAGCTGTTCGGCGCCCGGACCACCCCTCCTCAAGAGGCGCACACAGGCGCGCGCAAGCACCCGAGTGTTGCGCACGGCGTAATCCACCTGGCTTGCCGCAATCGCATATATCTCGAGCTGGTTGCGCGCCTTTCGCCTTGGGGGCGCCAGCCGGACCGTTTCGTAACCCACGACCAGGGCGTCGTTGAACCGTCGGACATCATCGTCGATAGCGCGGGCCTGGAGCAGCGCGTTGAAGGCACGTTCCGAGTCGCCGGCCGAGAGCGCCTCCGCAACTTCATCGAGAGCAGCTCCGAGTTTCTCGAATACGGGAGCTGATGCGCGGGCCACGACCGACATCGGGTTGAGAGGAAAGAGAAGGTGGCTGAAAACGAGAGCGACACCGCCACCCACCAGCCCGTCGAAGAAGCGATCGGGCACCAGTGTCCCCGCGGGGTTCTCGATCGTTGCGACCAGGATTCCGGACAGTGCGGCCTGAGTCACAAGCATTGAGCCGCCACCGAACAACAAAGCGGTAGACATTGCGAGAACGCAGATAAGCGCGATCTGGAACGGCCCCGTGCCGATCGCGATCACTATGAAATCGGCTATCGCGATCCCCATTGCGATTCCGAAGACCATCTCGACGGCGCGCCGCAGGTGCTGGCCGCGCGAAGCGCCCAGTGCGATGACGGCCGACATGGGGGCGAAGAACGGAGCATCGTGGCCGAGAAGATAGAAGGACGCGGCATACGCACCGGCGGCAGCTCCCGCGGTCTGGAGCATCGGAGAGGCTCCAAGTGCAAGCCGTCCGATCGCCTCCTCGACCGATGAGCGGCCCGCCTGGATCGCCCTCGCTGCCGTGGGTCTGCGGAACCTCTTCATCGCAACACTGCTTGCAGTGTACGCATGCCAAAGGCGCGGGTCCGGCGCTACTGGACGATCATTGCGGTCACCATGCCGAACATCGCCGTCCGCCTTGTGTCGCAAGTAAGTCTTGAGGCCGGGGGGCGATGGGATCTGGCCGAGCTCGCGATCGTGGGAATCTCGAGGCCGGCACGCGCGGCGATTTCGATGTCAGACCCGAATCGCGCGCCCCATCTACGCCACTCTGTGATTCCGTTGGCAATGGAGCAGGTAGTTGTCGCGTGGCTCTTTCTCGAGGGCGGTAATCGCTGCAAAGGAGTGGGCCGAAGCCCCGCCCCCCATGTCGGCAGCATCGATTACCACGGTTTGAACCCCGCGTTTGACGAGGTTTAGCCCGATGAAGGCACCCACTATGCCGGCGCCGACGACGGCAACCTGCTCGGCGCGCGTTGTGGTTATCGACCGAGGGGGACACCTAACCGGCTGATCACGGCCAGGATGTCGCGCGCCGAAATCATGCCCACAGCAGCACCCGCTCGGGTCACAGGGACGTGGCGTATGCCGTACTCGGTCATTGCACGGATCGCCTCATCGATTGAGGCTCTCTCGTCCAGATGGATGGGCGATTCCGTCATGTACTCCTCGACCCCCGTCTCATCGAGGTCGACGCCGTCGGCTACTGCTCGCGTCAAATCGCGCTCGCTGAAAATGCCGGCTTCTCCGGTGGAGTCGAACACCAAGAGAGCACCGATCTCGTCGTCGGCGAGGTGCTTCCCTGCCGCGCGCAGCGAATCGTCGGCGGCAACACCGATTACCTGTTTTGTTGCTATCTCGCTGATCCTCATCGCTCCTCCTCCCTGCTCCCGTTGAGACTCCCACCTGGGCCGGCGCCCAAGACAGGGCACAAAGGCAGGTTCCGAGGGGTTCCAATGGCCCTGCGGGAAGGCGGAGAATCGGGCTAACTTCAGGCTTGTC